>Ga0272448_1002724_pt1 | contig 21712 bp, 20 predicted proteins | sample YNPCB0191_FD_202220 | JGI IMG/M metagenome (GOLD analysis project Ga0272448, IMG submission 202220) | Hot spring sediment microbial communities from Yellowstone National Park, WY, United States - YNP-CB-019-1 | ecosystem: Environmental > Aquatic > Thermal springs > Hot (42-90C) > Sediment... | reverse complement strand
ACCGTTGTGCCGGTCGAGGTAGGGCTGAGCGACGGCACGTATACCCAGATCACCAACGGGCTTAAGGCCGGTGGTCAGGTCATCGTGCAACTGACGGCAACACAGTCCAGCAGCAACCAAGCCAGGTCGGGTGGCGGAGGGTTGATCATGAACCTGTCACGCATGTTCGGTGGCCGATAAGGGGAGGGAACAAGCATGAGGAAGATACTGATGGTTTTGTGGGTAGCCTTGAATGCTCTGACCGTACATAAGATGCGTTCCTTCCTGACGATGCTCGGGGTCGTGATCGGTATCGCGGCGGTCATTGCCCTTGCCCTGGTTGCTGTCGGTCAGGGTGCCCAGGCTCAGGTCGTCAGCCAGTTCCAGGCACTCGGCTCAAACCTACTGGTTGTGACAGCCCAGCAGAGCTTCGGCTTCTCGCGCACCAGCTTGCGGCAGAGCACCAGGCAACTGACGATGGCGGACACGGAAGCAATCAAGGCGCTGGCGAGCGCGGTCAGCCTAGTCGCTCCGGAGTACAGCACAAATGCCACTGTGACCTATCAGGGCAAAACTACATCAACCAGTGTTAGTGGCGTGACGGTCGAGTATGCTACCGTGCGCAACACAACTGTGAGCGAGGGACGATTCATCACGGCGGAGGACAATGACAACATGGCCATGGTGGTCATCTTGGGGCCCACTGTGGTAGAGAATCTCTTCGGCAGCAGTACAGCCAATGCAGTGGGCGAAACCGTGCGCATCAACCGGCAGAACTACGAGGTAATCGGCATCCTGAAGTCAAAGGGTCAAAGCGGTCCACAGAATCAGGACAATGTCATCCTGATGCCGCTTCGCACAGCGCAACTGAAGCTGGGTGGAGCAGGCACAACGACGCTCCGCTCCATCAGCCTGCAGGTGCCTTCCGCGGCTGACATGGACTTTGCCCAGGCTCAGATAACGGCCATTCTGCGCACGCTGCATGGCCTATCGGCCGGTGCCAGCAACGACTTTCGGGTGCAGAACCAGGCAGACATCCTGAGCAGCGTCACCGAAACGACCGGCACCTTCACGACCCTGCTGGCCAGCATTGCCGCCATCTCGCTGCTGGTCGGTGGCATCGGTATTATGAACATCATGCTGGTTAGCGTGACGGAGCGGACGCGCGAAGTGGGCTTGCGCAAGGCCGTGGGTGCCAAGAAGAGCGATATCATGATACAGTTTCTGGCCGAGGCCATTGTCATCAGCGCTGTGGGCGGACTGCTCGGCGTCGTCTTCGGGATCGGTGGCGCTCAGCTCATCACCCCGCTCATGGGCTACAGCAAGGCGCTGGTGACAACCCAGAGCGTGGCGCTGGCCCTCATCGTATCGCTCAAACCATTGCCTTTTCCTCACCTCTATGCTACAATAGGTAGCACGTGGGCGGTTGCTGGAATCGGTAGACAGGACGGACTTAGGATCCGTTGGAGCAATCCGTGAGAGTTCAAATCTCTCACCGCCCACCAAGAAAAATCCGCAAATGAGGACACATGAACGTCAAAGTAGAAAACCTGCCCAATAGCCAGGCTCTTGTTACCATCGAAGTCGAGCCAGAACGTGTGGCGGACGCTCGCGAAAAAGTGTATCAACGTCTTTCTAAAGAGGTTGTTATTCCTGGTTTCCGCAAAGGCAGGGCGCCACGTCGCCTGGTCGAGCGCTACGTCAGCCGCGAGCTGGTTGACGATGAGGCCGAGAGCTACCTGATGGATGAGATTTGGGATGAGTTGCGCACAGGACAGCTCAAGGACAGCCCACTGTATGATACCCCACAGATCAGGGTGGCTCAACATGACCCGCTTGTCTTCGAGATGGTGCTCACCCTCCAACCGTCGGTTCAGCTCGGAGACTACAAGAGCATCCGCATTGCCCCAGAGTTGGTGACAGTGACCGACGATGATGTGATGTCGGCTATCGAACGTCTGCGCGAACAGCAAGCGCAGTGGCAGCCGGTTGAGCATCGGCCGGTGCGCCAGGGCGATATGGTCACCGTTCATGTCCACGGTAATCTTGGTTCTCAGCCGCTGGCTGTAGCAGAGGAACAAACCATCACCGTCGTGCCCGGCTCTCGTTTCATCGTGCCCGACTTCGCCATGCGCCTGATTGACATGGAGATTGGCAAGGAGAAGGAATTTGCCATTGAGATGCCACCCGATGCCACATCTGATCCGGCGATGGCTAATGCCACCGGTACAGCATACGTCACCGTGACCGAGATAAAAGAAAAGGTCTTGCCGCCACTGGATGACGCCACTGCCAAAATGCTCGGCTACGACGATGTGGCGACGATGAAAGAGACAATACGTACCACGTTGCTGAAGGTTCGCCAGGACGAGGCGCGCGACCGCCTTGTGGACCGCATCCTCGATGCCATTGCTGCTATCTCGACCATCTCTTTCCCTGCAGTCATGGTTGATCAGCAGGTGGAGAGTATGATCGCCAACCGTGAGCAGGCTCTCAAACAGCAAGGCATTGACATGAATCTCTATCTGCGACTGACGGGCATGACCATGAACCAACTGCGCGCTGATCTGCGTCCCATAGCCGAGAAGCGCATCCGCAACTACCTGCTGGCCGAGGAGTTTGCCCGGGCCGAGGGGATCATGGTCGAAGATAGCGCCGTCACCGCCGAGATCGAGCGCATAACCGCTGCCCAGCAGGACCCGCAGGCTGCCCGACGTAACCTGAGTACCAACGAGATGTACGATGCAGTCAAGAACAATCTACGCATCGAGCGCATTCTGGATCGCATGATCGCCATCGTCACCGAAGACCAGGAACCGGTTGCGCCTGCCCCACCGGCGGAGCCGGTAGTGCTTGCCGAAACCTCGGCAGCCGCAGAGTCGGCAGAAGACAAGACGGACGATGAATCGAAGAAACCAAAGTTAATTATCGCAACTCACTAGACAGGCATCGGCGTCTGCTCTGCAGACACTGGCAGACGCCGCAACATCTAGCAATGCTTATCCCAGGAGGAAGCAACACCATGTCAGACGTGACCATTCCGCGCAACCTGATCCCCATGGTTATCGAGAGTTCTGGCCGTGGGGAGCGCGCCTTTGATATCTACTCCCTACTCTTGCGCGAACGCATTATCTTTCTCGGAACACCCATAGATGACAACATAGCCAACCTCATCGTCGCTCAACTGCTTTTCCTCGACCGTGAGGATCCCGAGCGCGACATCAACATGTACATCAACTGCCCGGGCGGCGTCATCACGTCGGGTCTGGCTATCTATGACACAATGCAACTCATTCGCCCCCCGATTGCCACCCACGCCGTTGGTATGACTGCCAGTATGGGCACCGTTCTGCTGGCGGCCGGCACCAAGGGCAAGCGCTATGCCCTGCCACACGCCACCATTCATATCCACCAGCCGCTGGGTGGTGCCCAGGGGCAGGCGGTTGACATCGAGATTCAGGCACGCGAGATCCTGCGCCTGCGAACCTTGCTCAACAGCATCCTTGCCAAGCACACCGGCCAACCGGAAGACCGCATCATGCATGATACCGACCGCAACTTCTACATGAACGCCGAAGAAGCGGTCAAGTATGGCATTGTTGATCAAGTGCTGACGCCGGAAAACAAATAGAGCCACCGTTCGTCTTTACAGAGCAGAAGCCGGCGGCGGCAGACGTGGGTTGTAAGAGGATGCCAGACGAGCGTTGTCCGGCGCCTGCCTCCAGGACAGACGCCAACAGTTGCTGTGGGTCACCTTCCTCAGAGGTGATCCACAGCGAGAATGACATAGGAAGAGCATGAGCAGAGGGCAGTGTAGAAATGGCAGGTCGTAGTGAGGGCAGGGACAGCATCTATCATTGCTCGTTCTGCGGTAAGGACCAGGAGCAGATCAGGCGACTCGTGGCCGGGCCCAACGGCGTCTACATCTGTGATGAGTGTGTCAATCTTTGCAAACAGATCATTGACGCCGAGGATGCCCCGCGGCCACAAACACACCCCTTCTCGACTCTGGCCAACATGCAAACGCCTGCCAATATCTATGACCGCCTCAACCAGTACGTCGTCGGTCAAGAGCGAGCCAAAAAGGTACTCTCGGTTGCCGTCTACAATCACTACAAACGGGTGACATTGGGCAACCAGGCCGACGATATCGAGTTGCAGAAATCCAATGTCCTGCTGGTGGGCCCCACAGGCTGCGGCAAAACCCTCCTGGCCGAGACGCTGGCCAAGATTCTCGACGTCCCCTTTGCCATCGCCGATGCAACGTCACTCACCGAAGCCGGTTACGTCGGCGAGGATGTGGAAAACATTCTGGTGCGCTTACTTCTGGCAGCCAATGGTGATGTGCAACGTGCCGAGCGTGGCATCGTCTACATTGACGAAATTGACAAAATCGCCCGCAAGAGCGAAGGCCCATCCATCACCCGTGATGTCTCAGGTGAAGGGGTGCAGCAGGGTCTGCTCAAGATCATCGAGGGCACAATTGCCAACGTTCCCCCACAGGGTGGGCGTAAGCATCCCCTGCAAGAGTTCATCCGCGTCGATACAACGCATATTCTCTTCATCTGTGGTGGCACCTTCGATGGCCTGGATAAAATTATTGCCGAGCGCGTGGGCGGTAAGAAGACAATGGGCTTTGGTGCCGAGGCCGGTCTGCGCCCGGTCTTAACGCCCAGTGACTTGCTCAAGCAGCTTACCGCCGATGATCTGCTACGCTACGGTATGATCCCCGAATTCGTGGGGCGCTTGCCCATCATGGTCAGCGTCGAGCCGCTCGACAGGCAGGCGCTCATACGTGTGCTGACCGAGCCGAAGAACGCCCTCATTAAGCAGTACCAGAAGTTCCTGGCCATGGATCATGTGGATCTCGTCTTCACAGATGATGCCCTGGCCCAGGCTGCCGACATGGCCATCGAGCTCAAGACCGGCGCACGCGGCCTGCGCACCATTATCGAAAGCGTCTTGCTCGACGTCATGTATGAGGTCCCTTCGCGCGGCGACGTCCGTAAATGTGTGATTGACGCAGCCGTCATCCGACGCGAGAAAAAGCCCACCCTCCTGACCCGCGCCGGCGTACCCGTTGAATGGGGCAAGAAGATCGCATAACGCGTCTCCCCTTTTCTCGTCTCTATAGGTAGTGGCAGGGAGACGATCCTCTTGTAGGCCGCGCAGCCAAGCAAAAGTGCGCATTCTATCCGCGCTCTGGCCAATCCTCTGCTGCCGGCCTCTGACCGTATCGCACATGGGGTGTACGGCGTTTATGACGCTGGGTACCCTGTGCCGCATGTGGTCATCATCAGACCCTGGAGGTACCCGGCCTGAGCGCAAGTAAGCGAATGCCTAGCGGACTTATCGGAGAGGAGGAAAGCGTCATTGAGAATCCTGCCTGCTGTTCTGGTTGTACTCAGCATCGTTGCTCTTGTTGTATTGGCAGTCGGAGTGTCCCTTGCCGTCGCACAGCCACTGCTGGCAGGGGATGGCCGCGCCTTGGCTACTCCGCCGTCAACGTGGACAGAAGACATCGGCGCCGCCATTACCCCTTGTGGTGAGCTCTATGGCATCTACATGCTTTCGCCCGATGAAGGGTGGGCGGTGGGCGTCGAGGTTGACAATGCAACACCGGTGATTCTGCATTACCAGAACGGCGTGTGGACCAAGCTGCCTGCTACCGGCTTGCCTGACGGCGAGCTCAGGGCCGTGCATTTTGTCTCACCGACTCTTGGCTGGGCAGTCGGCGGAAGCATGATCCTCAAGTATGATGGAACAACCTGGCAAGCGGATGCCACCGATGACGACGTCCCTATTAGCCGGACTATTGACCTGAACACGGTGCGCATGGCATCCTCCGACGATGGTTGGGCAGCAGGCGGAGGCGGCGACTTCTATCGCTACAACGGGAGCACCTGGCGGGCCTTCACCGATACCGGTGGAATCAACAAAGAAATTAGAGGTCTGTCACTCCTCAACACGGCGGATGGCTGGGCTGTTGGTGGCGTGGGGACACTCGCTCACTTCAACGGATCGGCATGGTCCCCCGACCTCTCTCCGACCAGCAGAAGTCTGAACTCGATATGGATGCTCTCACCATCCGTGGGCTGGGCCGTGGGTGATGGCGGCGTAACACTCCGCTACAACGGCAGCTCATGGATCAGCCAGACCAATCCGCTGCTGGCTATGACCTGGCCCCCCCTCTTGGCGTCTGTCTTCGCCCTCTCGACGGACGATGCGTGGGCCGTGGGCAACAGATTGCCCGGCACCGACTATCCCACTGTCATGCATTGGAATGGAACGTCATGGATCACGCAGCCCGTGCAACTGCAATATGCTTATATAGGATCTCCGGTCATGAACGGCATCTATATGACATCGCCCGATGAGGGCTGGGCTGTGGGCAGCGGCGATATTGTGATGGAAGACGGGAACGTTTCGCCCCAATGCACGATCCTACACTACTGGAACGGTGTCGTGCCTCCAACCAGGACACCAACGGCGACGCCAAGCGAGACCAATACGCCGACGCCGAGCACCACGGCAACGCCATCGCCTGCCCCTACATCAACTGCGACAGAAACAGCAACGCCTGTGCCACCGACGGCAACGCCAACAGCATCGGCAACCGCCACCCCCACGACAGCGACGGCGACGGCAACCGCGACGCCTATCGTCTCGGCAACGGCCACGGCGACCGTACCCATCGTCTCGCCCACGGCAACAGCAACGGCGACGCCATCGGCTACTTCGACAGCTACGTCATCGCCAATGCCTACAGCCACCAGCACGCCATCGCCGACGGCGACGGCCAGCGCATCGCCGACCTCAACACCCACATCCAGGCTACGCTACCGTGTCTTCTTACCCGTCATTGTCTTGGCCTACCCGCCGGAGCCAACGGCCACACCCACCGTGACGCTAACGCCAACGCCAAGCTGCACGCCAGCCGTCATCGGCGTTTACAGTGTCGGCAGCCAGCCCCACGGTATTGCCATCGCCCCGGGACGGCTGTATGTGGCCAACTTCACAGGCCTGGGCATGCCAGGGACGGTGAGTGTGTTGGATAGTGCCAATGGGCTGCCGATTGCCTCGCCTATCCCAGTTGGTCGGGCGCCCAACGGCGCCGCTTACAATCCGATCAATGGCATGGTGTATGTTGCCAACCGTGACACGAACGATGTCTCCGTCATCAACACAACGTCCAATGCGGTTGTGGCAACGATAGCCGTCGGCAGCATGCCAAACGGTGTTGCCGTCAACCCGGTCACCAACCGCGTCTACGTGGCCAATTATGGCAGCAACAGTGTGTCGGTGATCAACGGTGAGACGAATACGGTCATCGGCAGCCCAATTACGGTTGGCCGCGAACCGTCCTTCATTGCCGTCAACCCAAGCACCAACAAGATCTACGTCAGCAACCACGGTTCCAGCTCCGTTACGGTGCTGCGTGGCTCTGACAATGCAGTTGTGCAGACAATTTTCCTGCCCGGAGCACTCGACCTGTATGGGATCAGCATTAACCCATTCACCAACCATCTCTACGTGGTGGCAATTGAGGGGCGCCGTCTCTTCGTCCTTGATGGTGACAGCGGCAGCATCCTTGCCTCCAGCGCTCCTCCCGGTGGAAGCAAGTTGTGGATGGTTGGTGCCGATCCGGCGACAAACCATGTGTTCGTCACATCGTCATTCGGCAGTCAGAGTGGCATCTTCGTGTACGACGGTAGCAGCGACCAATGGTTGTGGGGCGGCGCGCTGGCAGCCGGACTCAATCCGGAGCAGGGTATTGCCGTTGACCAGTTGGCCAGGCGGGTCTATGTGGCCAATGCCGGCAGTGACAACGTAACCGTGATTCAAGATTGCCGCTAATAAGCATATCGGCAATCAAAGAGCAGTGATCGGATAGAAAGACACCCACGGCCAGAATGTGGCATGATGGGTGTCTTTCTTGTATAATGGGCAGGCGCAAGGAGGATACCGTGTTCAAACCAATGCTTGACCTGCTGGCGCGGCAGTATTCCGGCGAACGCGCCAAACGCCATGTTGAAGAGATTACGCGCTATCACCGTATCCAGGCCAGCCCCGGCCTGCGCGCTGCCGCCACTTATGCCTACGACTACCTACGCAGTCTCGGTCTGAAAGCTGAGATCATGCGCTTCCCCGGTGACGGTGCGACACGATATTGGTCGGCGCTGATGCCTCAGGAATGGCAATGCAGCGACGCCGAGCTTCGGCTAATTCAGCCAGCCGAAAAGGCCGGCCTGCTCGCTGACTTCGCTGCAGATAAGATCTCGCTCATCCAGCGCAGCACGCCGACGCCGGCCGAAGGCATCGAGGCCGACGTGGTGGTGGTTGATGACGGTCAGGATGACAGAGACTACGACGGGGTGAATGTTGAAGGCAAAATCGTGCTCACACGTGGCAATGTTCGCCGTGTGCACGACCTGGCCGTGCAGCGACGGGGCGCACTGGGCATCATCTTCGACGGCATGAGGGAGCAGCCGCCGGTGCGCAATCCTCTCGATCTATCCGAGGCGCGGCAGTATACGTCATTCTGGTGGCAGCCGCAACACAAGCGATGCTTTGGCTTCGTGCTCTCGCCACGCCAGGGTGAGGAGCTGCGACGCATCGTACGCGCAGCAGCGGATCGGCAGGAGAGCGTACGGCTTAAGGCCACCGTCAACAGTCAGTTTGTGAACGGGCACATGGACGTGGCAACCGCCACCATCACGGGTGAAACCGATGAGGAGATTCTGATCGTTGCTCACCTGTGCCATCCCCAACCGTCGGCGAATGACAACGCATCGGGCGTGGGGGCCGTGCTGGAAATGGCGCGCGTTCTGCAGATGCTTATCGGTAGCGGCGCACTACCGCGTCCGCGCCGCACGATTCGCTTCCTTTTGCCACCCGAAATCTATGGGACATACGCCTACCTTGCCGGTGACGAACGGCGCATCGCCCGCACCGTGGCCGCCATCAACCTGGATATGGTCGGCGAGAATCAGGAGCTTTGCGGCAGCAGTCTGCTCGTTGAGCGCCTTCCTCAGGCTATGGCAGCAGTGGTGGATACACTGGCAATCGCCATACAAGAGGTGTTGGCCCAGGAACAGCACGGGCTCAACGAGTTGGGCAGCTTTGCCCTCTTCCGCTATGGCAATACACCCTTCAACGGTGGCAGTGACCACTATGTCCTGTCTGATCCAAGTGTGGGCATCCCCTGTCCTATGCTCATCCAATGGCCCGATCGCTTCTATCACACCAGCTTCGACACCGTTGACAAGGTTGATCCCGTCAGCCTACGACGATCGGGGCTACTGGCAGCGACCTATGCCGCCTTCCTTGCCGCGGCAGGCACCGAAGAGGCGGCCTGGCTTGCCCGTGAAGCCCATGCCCGCTACAAGGCGCAGATGGCGCGCAGCGCCCACGATCAGGTAACGGCCATCCGGCTGAGTCCGGCCATGGCTAACGGCAAGAAAGGTAAAGAAAGCGCTATAGCCATCGCCAATGCCCTGGCGCAGATGCGGAAGCGTCTACTCTTCGCCGCCGAACGGCACCAGGCTGCACTGGTCTGGCTGGAACGACTGGGCGGCCCCGATGTTGGGCGCGTCCTACGCTCGCTTGAAAGCGATGCGGCGACCATCGCCTGGAGCGAAGCGACGGCCGGCAACGACATCGTGGCCGACCTGGCTGCCCGTGCCGGCCTGCCGCGTCTACCCGAGCCAGAGGAGCGAACACTGGACGAGTGGGACAAAGCTGCCCAGGAGATCGTCCCTGTGCGGCGTCTGCGTGGGCCGATCTCACTGGATGGCTATCTGGCAGATGTGAGTGCAGAGAAGCGTGATGCCTGGTACGCGATCAGCCAGAAGCACAAACAGACGCCATCCACTCTGCTTGACCTGGCCCTCTACTGGGCCGACGGCAAGCGCAATCTGCTGGAGATTGCCGACCTGATAGAACTGGAAACGGGTGTGCGTGATGTCGAGTATCTGGTAGAATACATGCGATTGTTGCGCACCTTTGAGTTGGTATAAACGACGGCCTATGCGCCGGGAAGGACAGCGAATCTGTGTCAATAGAGATCACAACGTCCCAGGAGTATATCTACTTTGGGCATATCCTGAACCTGCGGGTGGATACCGTGCGCCTGGCCAACGGTAGCATTGCCAGGCGGGAAATTGTTGAGCATCGCGATGCTGTCACAGTGACACCGCTGGACGAGCACGGCAATGTCCTGTTGGTGCGCCAGTTCCGTAAACCGGCCGAGCGGGAATTGTACGAGCTTCCGGCAGGTGTCATGGAAGAGGGTGAAAGCCCGGAAGAGGCAGCGCGGCGTGAGTTGGCCGAGGAAACCGGCCTGACAGCCGACACCCTGCAGCACCTGGCCGGCTGCTACAGCAGCGCCGGTTTCTGCACCGAATTCATGCATATCTTCAAAGCAACTGCTTTGCGCCCCATGGAGGCAACACCGGATGCCGACGAGGATATTACCCTACTCTGGCTGCCGCTAAGCGATGCCCTGGAAATGATCGAGACCGGCGAAATTCGCGACGCCAAGACCATCATTGGGCTGCTCATGGCAGCGCGCTCATAGCCTCCCAGACTCTCACCATCGGCGAGACGTCGGGAGTCTGGTCCCTATCACGCTTCGACTAATCGTTTCTTCAGATAGTTGATCGAAGGAATGGGCGTGGGGTCGGCGCCGTTGAGCGCGGCCAGGTAGAAGCTGACGAAGTCTCCCAAATGGATGACCGATAGCATCTGCGCCAGAGGGCTTCGACCGGCCGAACGAACAACCTCGACGGCCACCCCCGCCTGCTCCAGCAGTTCCCGCGTCACCGCTGCGCGTATGGCCACGCGTGGATGATCGGCGGCAGCCTCAAGGATGATGACCAGCAGATGTGGCAGCAGTGACTTGGGTAGGCCAAAGCCCACCACCGAATTGTGATTGAGCTCCGGCAAGACGTCGTAGAAGGCCCAATTCTTGGCGTTCTCGTTGAACTGATCCTTCCAGCGGCGCGCCACCTCGGAGAGGATACCTGCGCCATAGACGACGGGCAGACGCTCGTGGAGCTTAAGCGCCAGCTTCTTGGCAGGATTGTGCGGGGTTTCAACCTCCGGCACCAGCAAGCGTGCTTCGTCTTGCATGACCGCTATGGCCTCTTGCAGGTCCGCCCACGGGTCGGGGATCAATCCCAGTTTGAATAAGACGGCCACAAGCGGCACGAAGGAATGACCGAGGGCGCCGCGCGGCTGAGATGGATAGCTGAACGTCAGGAGAGGCGCCCGGTAGCTCTGAGCTTTGACGGCCAGTTGCCCGCCAGTGGTGATGGCGAGCAGCTTGCAGCCACGTTGGGCTGCCTGGTCAAAGGCCGACAGTGTTTCTTCTGTATTGCCCGAGTAGCTGCAGCCGATGACCAGTGTGTTCTGTGTAGCGTAGGCCGGCAGGTCATACTCGCGGCACACGGCAATAGGCACGGGACAGCGATCCTGAACCAGCGTGCGCGTCAGGTCGCCACCGATGGCCGAGCCGCCCATGCCCAGGATGATGATATTGCTCACATCTTTGTAGCTCGCCGGCAATGACAGTGGTTGAGCGTTGGCCCAGGCGTCGGCGCATTGTTTGGGCAGTTCGCGAATGCGGCGCAACATATCCTCGTTATCCACGCTTGCCAGGTCCAATCTATCGAGATCAACCATCTCCTAGCCCTCAGACATCTCTGCTTCGATTTGTTTGATTTCGGCCATCAGTGCGCTGACGATCTCATCCTCTTTCACGGTGCGCACGATCTGCCCCTTGCGGAACAGCACCGCTTTGCCTTTACCCCCGGCGATGCCTACGTCGGCCATCTTGGCCTCACCTGGCCCGTTGACAACGCAGCCCATAACGGCAACCTTGATCGGCTTGCCAACGGTGCGCAGGTACTCATTGACTTGATTGGCAATGGGGAAGAGATTAACCTCGATCCGCCCACAAGTTGGACACGAGATAAGTGTTGGCGACTCAACGCGAAGGTTGAGCGCCTTGAGGATCTCATATGCTACTCGCACCTCTTCGCGGGGATGATCGGTTAGGGATACGCGCACCGTGTCACCGATGCCCTCGTTGAGCAGGATGCCCAGGCCCACCGCCGAGCGAATCGAGCCGCTCTCGGTTAAGCCGGCTTCGGTGATGCCGAGGTGGAACGGGTAGTTGCACATTGTGGCCATACGCCGATAGGCAGCAACTGTGGTGGGGACATCGAAGGCCTTGAGTGAAACCTTGATCATGTCGAAGTCGAGGTCCTCGAGGATTTTGATGTGTCCCATCGCCGCATCAACCATGCGCTTGGCGATGTATTCTTCCGGGCTGAGGGTCTGCTTTTCTTCGTTGTTTGCCGTCGGATCCTCAGGCGGCAGCGATCCGGCATTGACGCCGATGCGGATAGGGATCTGTCGTTCCTTGACTTTGCGCACAACGGCTTCGACCTGCTCGCGCCGCCGGATATTACCGGGGTTGAGGCGCAGGGCATCAACACCACCCTCGATAGCGGCCAGGGCGAGCTCGTAGTCAAAGTGAATGTCGGCGATGAGGGGGATGCGAATCTGCTTCTTGATCTCGGGAATGGCGCGGGCAGCTTCCATGTCGGGCACGGCGACACGCACGACCTCGCAGCCGACATCCTCCAGTTCGTGGATTTGATAGACCGTGGCTTTGACATCACGGGTATCGGTGCTGCACATTGATTGAACAACAATTGGGGCGCCACCGCCGATGGTCACATTACCAATACTCAGCGGTTTGGTCATTCGTCGTTTGATCACAGGATTATTCCTTCTAGAAAATCGAGAGAGTCATAGGCGTCACAAGCATTAAAGATGTCCGGCAATCACTCGCCTTGCTTCCTGCATTCTGCACCTTACATCGCGTTGGTTTTCATACCTGCGACGTCTCCGACGCTTCCCTCGTCCTTGTTACAATGACATCTGGAAACTCCCGACGAACGGCGGCAGCAATAGCCTCCGCCTCGTCTGGCGAGCCGGCCAGGGCAAAGACGCACGCCCCCGATCCGGTGAGTGCGGCATTCCAGGCCCCGCCCTCCAGCATCAGAGACTTGATGCGGCCAATCGCCGGTAGATGGCTCATCAGACTCTGTTCGAATACATTGTACAGGCCGGCGGCAACGGCCCTCATATCGCCGCGGCTGATGGCACTGACCATGGCCGCTGTTGCCTCTCCGTTGCCCATATGGTGCGGGCGCAGGCCGGCATAGGCTTGTGCCGTCGACACCGACGTTCCCGGATGGGCCAGCACGAGCGCCAACGGCGGCAGCGGTGGCAGCGGTGTCAGGTCTTCGCCGCGCCCGGTTCCTAAGGCGGTGCCACCCAGAATGCAGAATGGGACATCCATGCCCAATTCTGCTCCCAGGGCCATCAGCTCCTGTCGTGTCAGCCCAAGATTCCACAGCCTGTTAAGGCCCACCAACACCGCCGCGGCATCGGCGCTTCCCCCGCCCAGTCCCCCACCGATTGGTATGCGCTTGTGCAGATGAATATGCACGGCACGCTGGGGGCAGCAGCGACTGACGATGAGGGCCGCTGCCCGCCAGGCCAGGTTACCCGACCCGATGGCCAGGCTTGTGTCGTTGCAGGTCAGGCCGATCTTGTTGCTGTCCTCCAGAACCAGATCATCGCACAGGGCAATCTGCTGGAAAACAGTGCGCAGCTCATGATAACCGCTGGGCAGTCGGCGTACGACTTCCAGCGTTAGATTGATCTTGGCATAGGCTTGAACGGTCAGTTCGGCCATAACAGTCCGGATTAGATTTTCTGCAAGCTGACAATGACAAAGACCTGGATACCTTCGCCGCGGCCGAAGGCTGTTAGCCCTTCACCGGTGGTTGCCGTGATACCGACCTGGTCCATGCTTACCCCTAGTAGATCGGCTAAGCTCTTCTTCATTTCCAGTGCTCGCGGCTCAATCTTGGGACGGCGTGCCTCGATGCTCACGCCGACGTTGTTGACAGTGTACCCCGCCTGCCGTACCATGTCAAGGGCCACGGCCACATACTGCCTGCTGTTGGTGATGCCCTGAGCGTAGATCGGATCGGCATAGATGCCCAGCGAGCGCCCGCCGACCGCCTGAGACAGGGCATTGAACAGGGCATGCAAGACGACATCGCCGTCCGAATTGGCCTGCAGGCCAGGTTGGCCGGGAAAAACAATGCCGCCCAGAATCAGCGGCTTGGTCGAACCGTCCGGTTCGAAGGCGTGACTGTCTTGTCCTAACCCCACGCGTATCATCGGTGCCCTCTTCTTGCCTCCTCTGTCTGGTGCAGCAGACACTCGGCGACAATGAGATCATCGGCAGTCGTGATCTTGATATTGCTGTAATCGCCCAGAACGATCTTCACCGGCAGGCTTAATCGCTCGACCAGGACGGCATCATCTGTGCCGATGAAACCCTGCGCCGACTGCTGGGCAAGGCGCAGGATCTCTGTGCGGAAAGTCTGTGGTGTCTGCACCTGCCATAGCTGCTGACGTGGCAGGGTCTCCGCCACGAAGCCATTCTCTGTCCCCGTTTTAATGGTATCCTTAACGGGCACGGCAACGACCGCTGCTCCGTGTTCCACTGCCGCCTGGATTGACTCAACGATGACCCGCTGCGAAACAAGCGGGCGTGCTCCGTCGTGCATCACCACGATGTCGGCATTGGTCACGGCAGCCAGGCCACGCATCGCCGACTCCTGGCGCGTTTCGCCGCCGGCAACGATGGCGCGCACCTTGCTGAAGCCCTGTTGTTCAACCAGCGAGTGATAGGCTGCAAGGCGATCCTGGCCGGCGACGAGCACGATGTCCTTGACCATTGGGCATGTCTCGAAGGCTTCAAGGGTATAGGCCAGGACGGGACGCCCGCCGATGGGCAGAAGATGCTTGTTAACCGGCCCGCCCATGCGCGAGCCGACGCCGGCGGCAACGATAATTGCTGTCACGTACATCTATGACCCTAAATTCCGTATTTCGTGTAACACCTCTTCTAGCACGCTATCCGGTGTGGACGCACCGCTCGTCAGGCCGATGATCAGGGACGGCTTATCCGGCAACCAGTCGGTGGTTGTGATCTCTGTCTTGGTGCCGTATGGCTGGTGGCGAATGACATGGCGGGTCAGATGTCCGGGGCCCTGGATGTGATAGGCCGCAGTGTATTGGCGGGCCACCTTGGCCAGATTAGTTGTGTTGCTGCTATTGTAGCCGCCGACCACGATCACGACATCGCTGCGCCGTGCCAAGTCGTCAACTGCATCCTGTCGCTCCTGCGTTGCGCTGCAGATCGTATCCAGCTCCTGGAAGTGGGCATCGGCGTCGGGGCCATAGCGCTCAACAATGGCATTGCGAATCGTTTGTGACACCTTGATGAACTCGCTGGAGTACATGGTCGTTTGGGCAGCCATCCCCACACGCTGTAGATCGCGCAAGGGATCCAGGTCGGGCGAATAGGCTCCGGCAAAGCGAGCGAGGAAAGCCGCCGCCTGGGCTTGATCCCCTCGGCGAATGAAATCAGCCACCATCTGCGCCTCGGCCACGTCCTTGACGACCAGATAGCGCCTGGCCCGCGAACTGGTGGCGATAGTCTCTTCGTGGGCGTATTTGCCGTGGATGAGCGTCGTGAAGTCATTGTTGTTGTAGCGACCGATGCGCTTCCAAACGGACATGACCTCGCCGCAAGCTGTATCAATGACCGTGCAACCGATGTCACGCAGGCGGTTCATCGTGTCCACCGATACACCGAAGGCAGGCACGATTACCACATCGTCGGGGCGGAAGCTGGATAGGTGTGATTCCCAGGGAATATCGAGAATGGTCACACCGCGTTGTCGTAGTTGATCATTGACGTACGGATTATGGATGATCTGGCCGAGCAGATAGATCCGTCGGCCGGCGTATTTCTCGCTGGCATCCAGCGCCATACGGATGGCGCGAATGACGCCGTGACAAAAGCCGTAGTAGCGAGCGACATAGATGGTCAGACGCCCGTCCTCACTGCTGATCGGCTCGCCGGTTGAACTCAGGTAAGCGATCAAGTCACTTTCGAAGTACTTCTTCTTACCAACCTTGGTGGGTTGTGTATCCATTACGCACTATTCCTTTGCCAGCAGCTTGCTAGAGCAAAGTCATGGACTACCGGGCGTAGATTCATCAATGTCCAGAAACTCCCAACGCCTTAAGGGCGTCGGGAGTCTGACAGATCCGGCAACCACGACAGATCTTCATGTCTGCCGCTTTCGGCGAACGAAAGCCATTTCGGGCATGACGGCCGCAGAGAAGACGAGGCTATGCTGGTCGCGTCGTCTCTCTATGACCATGCGAGCAGTGTGGCGGGCCCAGGCATCGGCGGCCAGGATGTCATCAATGGTCGGGTGGCCGATCGGGTGATGCATGGTCAGCACCTCATCAACCGTTTCAGCAATGTGCAGGAAGTTGATGTGCCCGGCCAGAAACGCTTCTACGGCCACTTCGTCAGCCGCACTCAGCACCGTCGGATATGTTGCCCCGTGCCATCCGGCCTGTTGGGCCAGGAGAAGACAGGGAAAGCGATGCCCGTCAGGCTCTTCAAAAGTCAGTCCCTTGAGCTGGCGCCAGTTCAGCCGCGTCGCGCGCCCGCTGACCCGCTCCGGGTACAGTATAGCATATTGGATGGGCAAACGCATATCGGGCGAGCCCAATTGAGCCTTGAGTGAGCCATCCTGAAACTCAACCATCGAATGGATGATGCTCTGGGGATGGATGGTTACCTGTATCTGTTCGTAGGGAATGCCGAAGAGCCAGTGTGCCTCGATGACCTCGAAGCCCTTGTTCATCAGCGTGGCCGAATCAATGGTGATCTTCTGGCCCATGCTCCAGTTCGGATGCTTAAGGGCATCGGCGACGGTGGCGTTGGCCAGTCGCTGCCAGTCCCATTCACGGAACGGCCCACCCGATGCTGTGAGAATCAGGTTAGCGATTGACGCGGGATCTTCGCCCTGTAGACACTGCCAGAGTGCACTGTGCTCGCTATCAACCGGCCGGATGATCTTGCCGTGGGCTCTGGCTTCGGCCATGACAAGCTCACCTGCCATGACCAGGACTTCTTTGTTGGCCAGCGCTACCTCCTTACCGGCCCGTAGAGCAGCCAATGTCGGCGCCAGACCGGCCTTGCCCGACGTGGCGACGACAACCAGGTCAACATCTGGGTGCGTGGCCAGGGCGACCAGACCCTCATCGCCGACAAGCACGTCGGGATGTTGAACCATTGAACGCACCCCGGTATGGCCCACGCTGACAACAACAGGATGAAACTGCTGTATCTGCTCGTTCAGCAGGCGCGTGTTCTGCCCTGCTGCCAGCGCCACCACGCGCAGACGGTGCGGCAGCGCTTCTGCCACCTGCAATGTTTGTCGCCCAACCGAGCCGGTGCTGCCGAGTACAGCGATGCGTGTCACCATAGAAGATATGTCTTTCATCCTCTCTCGCCAGTATTGGCGTTCCCTTATTCGACCAGACAGAGACGCGGGCGGAACGCCATTGCCTTCCCGCTCTCCATGACTGCTTCCAGTGGCATGCCAATGAAGATGGTGGCCAGGTCTACGTCCCTCAATTGCGCCGTGACGTACGCGCCTTCGATAAGATGAACCAGAGCCACCACGTAGGGGGCCTCACCCTCAAACGTCGTTGGCGGTTCATGAATCACCGTATACGAATACACATCGCCCTTGCCGCTGACAGTCTGATCATCCAGGTTGCGGCTGCCGCAACTTGGGCAGACGTCGCGACGTGGATAAAACATCTCGCAGCACGATTGACAGAATGAGACGATCATCCAACCATGCACCTTGCCCATGACGCCTCAAGGGCATCACACCTCAAGGATGTGTGTGGCAACGAACGACCCGCTGCCAGCGATGCTCTGGATCATGGCTATTCTGGCTCCCTCGACCTGGTTGTTGCCTGCATCAGCGCGCAACTGCATGACGGCCTCTACTGCCTGGTACAGTCCGCTTGCGCCCACCGGATGTCCTCGCGCCTTGAGTCCGCCAAAGGTGCAGATGGGGATGCTGCCCTTGAGAGCAATTGCCCCATCTTGAGCCAGCCGCACGCCTGCTCCCTTCTCGGCAAATCCTGACGCCTCCAGGCTGAGGGCAGCGGTAATCGAAAAGGCGTCGTGTAACTCAAAGAGGTCAATATCTTGCGGCGAGCGGCCAGCCTGGCCGTAGGCCGCCTTGGCCGAAGCGTACACGGCCCGTGGCCAGAGAATGTCGGACCGGTCATGCAAAGCAACCGTATCGGTGGCCACGGCCGATGCCGTGATGCGCACCGGCTTATGCCGGAAGTGGCGTGCCGCGTCGGCGGAACAGAGAATAACCGCCGCTGCGCCGTCGCAGATCGGCGACGAATCAAGCAGAGTGAGCGGATCGGCGATCAAGCGCGCCGTGCGGTATTCTTCCAACGTCAGCGGCCGGCGAAACATGGCATTGCTGTTGGTTACCGCGTTGCGGTGGGCATTGATGGAAAAGGCGGCGAAATCGTCATGTCGCCAGGAATACTCGTACATGTATCGGCGCATGATCAAGGCGTTTAGACCAGCGCAGGTCAGGCCATGCGCCGCCTCATCCAGGGCGCCGGCCGTCGCCAAAGCGGCCAGCACATCGCCCACAGGGTAGCCGGCCATCTTCTCGACGCCGATGACAGCCACGGTATCATAGACGCCGGCGGCGACGGCCAGAACGCCCATGTGCAGCGCCGCGCCACCGGCGGCACAGCCAGCCTCGATCTTGACGGACGGCATCCCGCGCAGTCCCGCGGCATCGGCAATGAGCGCGCCGAGGTTCTCCTGACGCTGGAGCTGGCCGGAGAGCATATTGCCGATGTACAGCGCCTGCACACTGTCGGCACCGGCGTCTTGCATCGCCGACCGCAGCGATGCCACCGCCAGGTCACTCAGCGTGCGATCAACCCATGTGCCAACCGGAGTTTGTCCAATGCCAACAATACCGACGTGACGCATAATAACGTGGCCGTATGCTCATGGCAAAGATGTGTTATTCTGACCGCATATTATAACGCATTTTCCGCGTCTCGGCGCTGCCAAAAGCTATCAAAAACAGCCAAGTGATAGCATGCTACAGGTGCGGGCAATTGTGGACGACGGCTCGCTATGCCTCTGATCAGGGGTGCGGGTCTTGACGATATGTTCTTCTGTGAGGAAGACGCGGGGACTGTCAGCGTCGGTGGCATCACGTTCCAGGGCCGGGCACTGCTGTTGAGGCGGCAGCCCGCGCTGTGAGCGATGGGGGGGTGGCACCGGTTACGGTGAAGGCCGATGGCAAAGCAGTTGCAGTGGAGAGCTAGCCGGGCATCGTGCCTGCACTCCAGAGTCTCAATATAAACAAAGCCCATGTAACGACCGAATGTTAGTACGCGCCGAACTCACGGCAGGCATCGTACAAGGCGAGGATATTGCTTAGGGGCACATCCGGCAGCAAATTGTGGGCGGTGGAGATGATGAATCCACCGCCTGGCTTGCCGGCCGCCATGCGAGCTTTGACTTCAGCGCGGACGTCTTCCGGTGTGCCCCTGGGCATCGTTTCCTGGATATCTAGCGAGCCGTGGAAGCAGAGATCGCGGCCAAATTCTCTCTTGAGCTCGGCCAGATCCATGTCACGGGCGCGCGGCTGCAGCGATTGCAGAATGTCCAAGCCGGCGTTGATGAAATCCGGAATAAGGGGGCGCACACTGCCACAGGTGTGGTGCATGACCTTCAGACCATACTTGTGCGCCAGGTCGCAGTACTGGCGGAAGCCCTTGCGGAAAAAACGTCGCCACATGTCGACGCTGACCATGGGGCCGGTCTGCATGCCAAAATCGTCACCCATCATGAAGATGTCGAACTTGCCCTGAGCGGCTTCGAACACACGTCGGTTGTATTCCAGATAATAGTCCACGATATGTTCGATGATGGCATCTGCCAGAACCGGCTCCAGAGTCAGATCCATCAGAAATTGCTCCATGCCGCGCAAGTACATGGCCGGCTTAAGTTGGGCCGTGCGATCCAGCCGGTCACCGGCGCTAACGACGGCATAGCCGGCGTGATGTTCGCATTGCTCAGCTACCCGCGAGTAGTCCCACCATTCTGCGCGAGGCCAGCCGGGGTATGCCTCGATCTCAGCTACACTGGTCATGGCCTGTAGAGGAGAATGGGTGACTTCCTTATAGGTCCAGGAATAACCATTGCCCTGGACGGTGATGGTGGCCCGGCGCACACCCCACAGGTCCTCGGTCGTGCCATCGGGCCAGCGGCGTCGCTCCAGACCGACGAAGCTGGGTCCCACGACATAGCGCAAGTCCGCGCCCAGGTAGCGCAGAAGCTCCTCCTCTGTCACTAGGCCCAGGTAGGCGAGGAGCCGCTGCTTGGTCTCTGCCACAGCCCAGAAATCCACTGGCACCCGGTCTGGCTCCTGGTGTGCCAGGGCGAGCAACACACGCTGTCGTGACGTCACTCGCTCAGTCGCCAAAACGGCTGTGACCAAGCACGCTGGCCTGCCGCGTTTTCGGCCTCAACTCGGATGTATGACTGGCCGTCGGGCAACCAGCTTGCCTGGCGGCCAGACGCCGTACCCAGAACCTGGCCTCCTGGTCCGACGAAGCGTATCTCCGCCTCATCCTCCAGTCGGATCTGGATTGTCCCATCTCTCATGCCTATGTCCGCGAAAACAAGCCCTGTGGAGCCATAGCAATGACCTTTCTCCAGGTGGTAGAGCAGATCGCTTATTGTAGCAGTCGGCGACAGTACCATGTTCCAGGCGTGGCCGAAATCCTCGGGCCGGTGTGCATCCTGGTTTGCATAGCCCCAGATCGGGTAGCCACGTGTTAGCATGGCATCCCAATCATCGGTTGCCAACGCCCGGCCGGGCAACCGATTGATGACGTGATTGTAGATCTCGATGCCTGCATAATCATGCAGTTCGACCATAAGATCAGGTGACCAGAGGTCTTCCCTCACCCAATTGGGATGACAGAGAATAGCCATGCCGCCCAGTGCGCGGGTGAAGTTCAATACCTCCTGATAGGAACCGCCAAACCTGCCGTACGCCGAGACACAGCATATGCGCCTCGGCGATGACACCACGGCTAAACTCGAAACCGGGGATCAGGGTCATCCGCGTCGCCCCTTGCAGCGGCGTGGGATCAAGAAAGGTGTCATGATCAGTAATTGCCACAAAGTCATAACCGTTCTGGTCATACCAGGCGACAACTTGTTCCGGCGCCAGGCGACCATCGCTCTGTGTCGTGTGGGTGTGCAGGTTGCCTTTGTACCATTGACCTGCCACAGCGTAGGGATCGGCGTAACGCATTCATTAGCTTCCTTTCGTTGTTGATTTTCATGTTAAGGCGCCGCAAGAGTCGCCGTACGGACGATGAGCCGGTCTGTGGTCCAGTGCTGTTCATACCATGTGCAGCGCTCAAAGGTATCGCCCAGTGCTTGCATTCGTTGCTGTAGCAGCGAACGGAAGTCGCCAAGGATTCCGGTGTGCTGCGGGTCAGCCACAAGGTTATGCATCTGATAGGGATCCGCGAGATTGTCGAAGAGCACCTCGCTCCTGTCTGAGCGATAGATAGCGTATGTATATCGCTTGCTGCGCAGGGCACGCCACTCGAAGCCGTCCTGCCAGAGTGCAGTACAGCCCATGCCTTGCATGAATGCCGCCTTCGGCTCAGGGCCCGGCCGTCCGAA
>Ga0272448_1002723_pt1 | contig 21722 bp, 13 predicted proteins | sample YNPCB0191_FD_202220 | JGI IMG/M metagenome (GOLD analysis project Ga0272448, IMG submission 202220) | Hot spring sediment microbial communities from Yellowstone National Park, WY, United States - YNP-CB-019-1 | ecosystem: Environmental > Aquatic > Thermal springs > Hot (42-90C) > Sediment... | reverse complement strand
GTGTAGGTGCGAACCCAGCGGCTGAAGTCGCTTATGGAGCAGTTTACGACGAAGTTGCCCGCGGGCGTAAGGGTCCTTCTGTCGCCGCCCTGCAGGCTCACCGCCCCGTCGCCGGTGCACGCGATGTCACAACCTATGATGCCGTTATCCGTGCCGCCGTCTATCCGCACCGCCGTGTTTCCCACATTGCGTATGCGGCATCCGGCTATGCGGTTCGAGCTGCCGCCTGAGATAACGACCGCCGTCCCGCGAACATACTCCAGCGTCAGCCCCAGCAGGGTCACGTGTGAGCAGTCCGTCAGCGAGACCAGCGGCTTTTCAAGCATGGTAGCTACCACCTTGCCCTTGTCGGGCGGCCAGAAGTAGAGAATGCCCGTCGAGCGGTCCAGGTAGTATTCGCCGGGCGAATCGAGTTCCTCGAGTATGTTGAGGGCATAGTAGCGCCGGCCCTCGGAGTAACCGTAGCAGCCGTGGGGCGGAGCGGTTGTTATTTCGTGGTTGTTCGTGTCTATCGAGGCGACCTTCACGTAACTCTCGGCCCAGGGATAGGTCCAGTAGCCGTGCAGCCAGATATCGCCGGTGTCGGTCCAACGGGCAGGTCGGTCGCCGGAGTAGTTGAACTTGCCGGAGTCCTTGCCGGCCGGAACGGCGGCGATGGTCGCCCATCCGTCGTTGGGCCAGCGGGCGAGCGTCATCGGCTTTCCGCCACAGAACAGCTCTAGCGCGGCTGGTCTGGTCGGTTGGCCGAATCCGCGAGGAACCAGCTTGCCGAAGTCGGTAATGCCCTGAGCCTTCAGGTCGGCCTGAAGCACGTGAGCGCGGGCGGAGGGGTCAAGTCTTGCGAGCACTTTCGGATCGCGAACGGGCGCGAATCTCGAAACCTCGACGCCGCCCGTCAGATACACCGTTTCGCCTGGGTAGGCGCGGTAGACCACAGGGCAGTCCTTGCTCCCGGAGTCGGCGCGGGTGAGCTCGAAGGTGGCGGTCAACGGATAGGTGCCGCCGCGAATCCAGACGGTTGCGCCGCCCGCTCCCCCGACAAGCTCGGGCTGCCCGGAGCCGGCCAATGCTCGGATGGCGTCGCGTGCTCGCTCCAGCGTCGCGAACGGCTTCGATTGAGTGCCGGGGTTGGTGTCCCGGCCGTTGGGCGCCACGTAGAACTCCGCGCCTCTCGCCATCGCGTGCAGCCCCAGCACCAATCCGATAGCCAATACCGCAAGCTTCATCACTCGTACCTCCTGGTACTGGCTGGTTCGCCGCGGCGGGGCACAGTCCCTTCGGAGGGCAACAGACGAGAGCAAGCACGGAGACCGTTCAGTCTTCTGGGAATGTCCCCCCGCTTGCCCTGAGTGCGAAGCGTATCGAAGGACGGTCAAGGCTCCAGCGCGCTTCGATACGACCTTTGTTGGCGGTCTACTCAGCGCTAGCGGAGTTCTGTCCCGCAAGACTGAACAGTCACGCAAGAATGCAAATGCTGGCGGATTGCGCAACACTGTGGTAGAATGGTAGCGGTCGAGCGGGATGATACGGCATCTCCGGCAGGCCAAGAACACTGGGGAGGATCGAAGTGAAGCAAAAGGTCATCGAACTGCTGAACGAGGCGCGAGCCCGCGAACTGCACGCGATCTCGCAATATATGATCCAGCACTACGAGCTTGAGGACGCCGACTATGGCAAACTGGCGGGCAAGCTCAAGGAGATCGGTATTGCTGAAATGAAGCACGCAGAGGACCTCGCCGAAAGGATTCTTTTTCTCGGCGGTACCCCGATAGCCCGCCCGGACGCGAAAGCCAAGACCGGCCTCGGCATTCCGGAGCTTTTGAAGCTCGACATCGAGCTCGAAGAAGCTGCCGTAAAGATGTATAACGAGTCGGCCAACATCTGCGCTCAGGAAGGCGACCAGATATCCAAGGCCCTTTTCGAGAAGCTGCTGGCCGATGAGGAAGGGCATCTCGACGAGTTTCAGAACATACTCGATCACGTGGAGAAGATGGGCGGCGCGTATCTCGCGACGCTGACGGGCGAAGGCGACTGACCGGCACGGCCAAGGCTGAAAAGCTCCGGGCAGGCTGGGTCGACTCCTGACGCGGGCTCGAGATCGGTCGGCGGCGCTGCGGTCAGAGTCTGACTCTGACTCCGTTCTCGGCGGAATCGTAGCACGCAAGCGTCAGCTTGAGAACGTCGCGGCCTTCCTCTGCGGTAGCAATCGGCGGGCGCTTGCCCTGCAGGAACTCGGCAAGCGGGCCGGCGAGCCCTGCGATGCGTTCACCCTGACCATTGATGTCGGGCAGGTCGCTTACCGTCCAGCCGCCGCTGCCGTGAATATACCACTTGAGCTGGATGCTGCCCGGCAGTCTGGGGATGCTGCAGCTCGGACCATCGCCGTAGTTGCCGATGATGACGCCGTTTTCGCAGATGATCTCCAGCGTGTTTTCTCCTCCGACCGCCACAAACGTGCACGAAACCTCCGCAAACGAACCGTCGGCATAACGAAACACCGCGATGGCGTTGTCGTTGGGCACCGCGGGATTTAGAAGCGTGCCCATCTCCGCAAACACGCTTACCGGCATTCCAAGCAGCCAGTAAATGAAGTCGATCGGGTGGGCGGCATCGTCGGCGAAGATGTCGCGATTGAGCTCGGGCACGACATGCCAGAGCTTGTCGAAGTCCTTCATGTGCTGCGTGGCAAGGCAGTGCCGCCGTCGGACCACAAAGACCCTGCCGAACTCCCCCGATTCCAGAAGCTGCTTGGCCTTCACGTTGTGTGGATCGACTCGCATCTGCCATGCCATCGTGAAAGGAACCCGGCAATTGTTCACGGCGCGCACTATCCGGTCGGCCTGCTCCATCGTGAGCGCAATGGGCTTCTGAAGGATGATTGCTTTACCGGCGTCTGCCGTAGCTTCGACCAGGTCTGCATGCATGGACGTTTCGGCAGCGATGGCGACGGCGTCGATGTCGGGGCGCGCGAGCAGAGCTTCCGCCGTGGGGACGTCGGCGATCTCGAATCGGGCGCAGTTGGCGGCGGCGCGGTCGGGGTCGTGATCCCAGCCGGCAGCCACGGTTACGCCCAGCTCGGGCTGGGACCGCCAGCGGTCGCAATACATGCCCACGTGTCCGTGGGCAAAGCCTAGGATGGCGATTCGGATTGGGTTCATGGTCGGGCAACAATCTCCGGTTGAGTTTGGTGAATTATAACATGCGCGCGCCGAGCTGGTATAATTACCTGTTTCCTGCGCAAGGCATTGACATCGCGCTGATGTTGGGCTAGAATCCGGGTAATGCGCTTTAGCGAGTGGCCGGAGACATAAGCGTAGGCCGGCCGGCACGTACGGCTGGGCATGGTGTGTGTTGATAGCACGAAGACGTCAGCGCGAGGCGATGGGAAGTCGCTTTCGTTAAGGTTCCGATCTTCCGATGAGCTTTGTATACTTTCGCGATATGGAGGCAACAGGTTGAGAGTTCTGGGTTTTCTGATGATTTTGAGTTTGCTGCTTGCGTGCTCGGCGGGCGTTCTTGCCAAGCAGTACATACCGGAGGCCGACGATTTCGAGAGCTACGCCCTCGGCACGTACTTTACGACTGTGACGGCCTCGCCGCCGAGTCCGGCCTCCGACGCATGGGGCGACTCGGCGACCTACGCGGCGGGGCTCCGCTACAACATTGTTGAGACCGCCGAACTGGACGGCAACCCGGCGAACCAGGTAGTGCATATCGTCGATGTTCCCGATGCCACCACCAAGAACTGCCATCTGCGGACCAACTTCTGGCCTGCAAGTCCGTGGCAGACCAGCGGCATCTTTCAGGTGACTATGGACGTCAAGCCGCTGCAGGACAACGGGCCGTTCAAGATAACGATGACCAACGGGCCCGACTGGACGAGCGGCGGCAACTGGCTGTGCGCGATCGGGTTCGGCAGCACGACAGGCAACACTTTCTTCCCCGGCATAACAACGCCCGGCGCAAGACTGTTCGTACAGCGGACGACCACGACCGCTTGGGACGAGACCGGCTTCAGTTATTCCGCCAATACCTGGTACACGGTGAAGTTCGTCGTCGATGTTGACCTCAAGAAGTTTCAGATATTCTTCGGCCCGCACGGCGGCGCGCTTTCTGAGATCACGTCAGGCCCGACGCCGTGGATCACGGGCGCGGCCACTCCGCCGACCGCCTTTGGCGGTATGATCGTAGCCACGTCGAACAAGGCCAATGAGGGCGCAGAACTGCTGCTGGACAACGTGCTTGAATCGCGGATACCGCAGAGCAGGATCGTCTGGGACGGCTTTACCAGGACGGACAACTGGCAGCTCGGCACAACCGAGGACCCGAACCACTACACCTGGGAGAACGGCTACAACTCCCTGGCGTCCATTACCGGCAAGGAGATGGTGTTCGGAGCCATAGCTCAGAGCAGCGACGGCGCGTTTCTCAACAACTATGCGCCTGCGGGAGTTGACATATCTGCGCGAGTGCGCAGCATCGGCGGCAGTGGCGCAGGGATCGCCTATCGCAAGGACCCGACCAAGGAAGCCGGCAACCCCGGGTTCGGATACAGGCTCTTCTGGACGCAGGACGGGACAAGTGTAAAGCTCAGTTACCAGTGGTACGGCACCGACTACAGCTCCACCACATACACCCCTGCCACTCCCATTGACTGGACGGTCCCGCATACGGTGAGAATCAGGGCCGTCGGATCGTCGCACAAGGTCTGGCTGGACGGAAACCTGATCATCGACTGGACCGACACCAACAGGCTCAGCGGCGGACACGTTGTATTCTATCGCGTTTTGTCCGAGTATCACGTGGATGACTTCGTAATGCTCGATGCATCGACTCCGGTGAGCAGCGTGGCCGGTGCCAAGGCGCAGAACGTCGGTACCGACGTGACCCTGAGCGGCTCCGGCATGCACGTAGTCGGCGCGTTCGACGGTTACTTCTATCTCGAAGATGACGACCGGGCTGCAGGGATAAAAGTCGTGAGCACGGCGACGGTGGCGGTCGGCAACGGCGTCACGCTCAAGGGCACTGTCAAGTCTGCGGACGGCGAGAAATACATCGAAGCCGCGAGCGTCACGCCCGACTCGGCAGCAGTCAACATTCCGCCGCTGGGCATGACCAACAAGGCACACGGAAGCGGCGGCAAGCTGCCGAACATAGGCTTGCTCTGCAGAATCTGGGGCAAGGTCACTTACCTCAGTCCTTTGTGGGACTTCTTTTACGTCGATGACGGCAGCGGCGTGTCCTACGAACCCGGAACGACCGGCATCAAGGTTTACAACTACGGCGGCTCGGTCATTCCGCAAGAGAACTACTACGTCGGCTGCACCGGCGTGGCAAGCATGGACCGCGGCGGCATTCCGGTGATCCGGACGCGCCCGTATGAGGATGATCTTACCATCTTCTGGCCGCCGCTCTAGGCAACCTGAGAGCCGGCGAAATGCGATCCAAAAGGCCCCCCAGCATCGCGGGGGCCTTTTTTGTGGCCCAATACGCCCGCGCGTCCTCCGACACAATGACTGTTCAGTTCTCCGGCTACAGAAAACGGTAAGTGCTAAGTGGGCCCGTCCTCAGCTTGTCGTGGGATGCGAACGATGGGTCGCATCGAAGCACGTAGAGACCATGCCGACGTTGTGGAAGGATTCCGCTTTTCTATACGGCGGCCGCGGTCGCCTGCTCAGGGCTGCCGGCGTGGCGATTGGCGGACGACTGAACTCGAGCCTGTTCAGTCTTCTGAGAATGTCCACCCCGCCAGCCCTGAGTGCGAAGCGTATCGAAGGGCGGTCAAGGCTCCACCGCGCTTCGATACGACCTTCGCTGCACAGGTCTCTCAGCACTAGCGGAACTCCGTCTCGCAAGACTGAACAGACGCCTCAGTCCGGCTGTTCTTTTGATCCGAAATCTGATAATCTTTCATGGACGGTACCTCTCGGCTTATTCGAGGTGTCGTCGGCCGTTCATGGGGGGGGTTCCGATCGTTACAACTACTTACTCTGCCGCAGTAGCCTGCCGAACAGCGGGTTCCAAGTGCTCGATTGCCGCCTCCGGATCGACAAGCGTTCTTGGGGGTGGGGCGGCGGAGGCTCGCGATGGCTCAGACGCCCAACGTATGCAATTCCATGCGTATTGAATATGTATGGAGGAGCGGATGATGAGATTGATAGTGACATGCGCGATGATAGGACTGTTGTGCGCGGGGAGGTCGCTTGCCGCCGACTTTCCCGAACCGACCTTGAAGCGCTCGGTGACGAGGCTTCCAGTGGACCTAGGCTCGCCCGCCGAGCTGAAGTTCAGGGACAACTTCACTCTCGCGGCGAGGCTCAAGCTGTCCGGGGACGCGTTCGGGCAGGTCGTCGGCGCAGCGGGGGCCGGCGGGTTGGTCGTGGCCCTCGATCAGATCAAGCTCGCGATATGGGGTCAGGATTGGATAACCGAGACCTTGCTGCCGGAAAACGAGTGGGTGTTCGTTGCGGTGACGATGGACTCGGCGCGCAAGGCCCGCGCGTTCGTGAACGGCCGGCAGGTCGGCTCTGCGAACGTCAGCCCGTGGCCGACGGATCCCGTCAAGTGGACAGTCGGCGGCTGGGAGGGCCGCGAGCGGTTCGCGGGTGAGATCAGCGACGTAATGGTATGGAACACTGCGCTCTCACCCGATCAGGTGCTTGCGGTTGCCAAAAGCCTGGGCCTGAGCACACCAGTGAAGGTCGCCGCGGACGAGCCCGCGCCGGAGTCGCAGACCCCCGCCTCGGTCAAGGCAATGGCGGCGGAGCTTAAGGACCTCGCAATCGAGCCGGAGCAGTTGTCTCGCTACCCGTTCTCCGCGATGCTCGGATTCGATCGGTTCGGAACTGCGCTTCGAATCAGAACGCACGCACAGCGCGCGGAGGTCGAGAAGTGGCTCGCCGACGAAATTCCCACATTCGATTGTCCCGATCCGATTTGGAAGCGTTGCTTCTACTATCGCTGGTTTCTCGTGCGCGTAAACTACGCCGAGGAAGACGGCATCCCCGGCTTTTACGAGGGCAAGCGCGGAAGTTACGCTCGACACATCACCTACTCCGCCCCTCACATAATGGACGAGGTCCGTTGGCTGCGCGACGGAAAATACTCCTATGGCCAGGCGGAGATCCTGGGCAAGCGGCGAGAGCCGGACGGCCGGCGGTTCGGCGGTTATACGCACTGGATCGCATCGACGCTGTGGGGCGCGTATCTTGTCCATCCCGACAAGAAGCGTCTCGAAGAACTGCTTCCTGCCTGGCAGGAGGACACCGAGAACGCGTTCCCGTTCAAACTCGACGCGACCCGCACCGACACCGCCTACCTTCTCGCGCCGCCGAGCCACTGGGCGACCGGCATGGAATGGCAGCCGGCGTGGTTCGCCATGAGCGACTACGACCGAACCAAGGAAACCAAGCTCTGGCGGCCCGATTACACCTCTTACTACTACGCCAACGCCCGCGCGGTCGCCGAGGCGCTTCGCGAACTCGGCAAGTCCGACGATGCGGCCAAGTTCGATGCGCTCGCAAAACGCATCCAGGGCGCCGTGCGTAACATGCTCTGGGACAAAGATTTCTTCTACTCCGTTCCTGTCGGCGAGAACTACATCGTCCCGGTCAAGGAATGCGTGGGGATATACCCGTTCGCGTTCGAGCTGCCGCACAAATCGCAAGCGGTCGCCTTCAAATCCATCCTTGACCCGCAGGAGTTCTGGGGACCGTGGCCGATCACCACATGCACCATGAAATGTCCGATGTATACGCCGAAAGTGCAGCTTTGCAACTGGAACGGCCCTGTCTGGCCGCACGCGGAGAGCATCGTCGCCAACGCGATGGCGAACGGGATTCGCATCTATGAGTCGGCGGACGTGACGCCCGAGAAGCTCTACGAGCTTCTCAACGCATACACGAAGCTGCAATACGAGGATAAAGGAACCTGGCTCAAGCCGAACGTTCGCGAGGAAGCCAACGCCGACGACGGCCGGATGTATGGCTGCCCGGACTATTTCCACTCGACGTATAATGACCTCATCATCCGGCTGGTGGGCGGGCTGGTGCCGCGAAACGACGATGCGGTGGAACTTTATCCGGTCGTTGGCGTGCCTTGGGACCACTTCAGGCTGGACCGCGTGCCCTATCGCGGGCACAAGCTCACAATCGTCTGGGACGACCGCGACTCAGGCCGCTATACCGGCGTTCCCAAAGGCTACAGCCTATATGTCGATGGCAAGCTCATCGGCACGAAACCCAAGCTGGAGAAGGCCGTGTTCGAAGATGCGTTGAGGGCCGCCAAATGATCGACGGCCACGTCCATCTCTGGCGCGCGGGCGACATCGAGAACCTGGAAGCGATTCGGCGGCGGATCGGCTTTGAAAGGGTGGGCATCGCATCGGTCGCGCGCAAACACAGCGTCAACGACAACCACGCCCTCTACGCGGCGAAAGCAGCGTATCCCGGCACATACTACGCATTCATCGGCCTCGATCACTCCGCGCTGTGGAGCGACGGCGCGATCCGGACACCGACCATTGCCGAGCAGGTGGAGCGCGCCATTGCGACCGGCGCCGACGGCCTCAAACTGATCGAAACCAAGCCGACCCACTATCATCTGCCCATCGACGGCGACTACTTCGCGCCCATATTCGATCTCGCCGAACGGGCCGGACTGCCGATTTTGTGGCACGTTGCCGATCCGGAGGAGTTCTGGGAGCCCGACAAAACCCCCGGTTGGGCGAAGACCAAGGGTTGGGGATACGATGACACCTGGATCGCCAAGGAAACGCTCTATGCCCAGGTGTCGAATGTTCTTGATCGGCATCCCGGTCTCAAGGTGATCTTCGCGCATTTCTACTTCCTGTCAGCCGATCTGCGGCGCGCGGCGGCGATGCTCGACGCGCACAAGGGCGTCTGTTTCGATCTCGCGCCCGGAATCGAGATGCTCTATAACCTCTCTCGCGATCCCGATTCGGCGCGCGAATTCTTCGTCGGATACGCGGACCGCATCGTGTTCGGGACGGATATCGAGGGCGGCGCGCCGGTCGAGCAGGCCGTCATACGCGCCCGGACCGTGATGCGCTGGCTTGAGACGTCCGACGAGTTCAGGCTTCCTGAAGGTGCCGACTACACCCTCGGCCCGCCCACCGACGGCGTAATTCGCGGAATGCGATTGCCCCAGGACGTGCTGGAGAATATCTATTCCGCCAACTTCATGGGATTGGTCGGCGGCGAACCCAAACCGCTTGACACGCCGCGGGCTGTCGAGGAGTGCCGGAGGATAGCAGCGGAGCTGAGCCTGCTTGGCGGTGATCCGGCTGCTGCGCTCGATGCCGCCGAGCGGCTGGCGAAAGAACCGCTCAGTCCTTAGTAGCGCTTCAGCGCGTATCGAAAGACGGCCAACCGCACGACCGCATGATATGCGGCGAGAAGCCGGCGGCTATTCAATGCGCGTGGGTGATGCTGCGGAAACCGGCCTCACGCGCTTATGAAGAACGACCTTTCCGCCGCCTTCAGTCAGCAGATACACCTCATCCGCGCACGCCCTCATCAACTCAATTCCTCGAGCCGTTGCCCCGAACCGCTCCGACCCGCTCGAAGTGGAGTTTGCGTCAAACCCGTCGCCGTCGTCCTTGATCATGACGACCAGCGCATCGACGCCGTGGTGCCAGCTAAGCCGGATCAGGTTTCTGGACGGATCGGGGGTACCGTGCCGGAACGCATTGGAGACGGCTTCGCCGACTGCGATCAAGAGATAGTCGGCTTCGTCGGGTGGAATATGCAGCCCTTTCGCGACGCGGCGTATTTGCTCGCGCGCCGCACAAAGTCCGCGAGAATCGGGGCGCAGCAACATATAACCGCCTGAAGTTGCACCGAGCATGCCGTCCACCTGTCATTATTGGTATCCGGTTTCGGCCCCTGCCAAACGCCGCTTGTGGGCCGTCATTTGGACCGCCCGTCATTTCGAGCGAAGTGAGGAATGACGGAATGCAGCGTCGCCACGTGAATCATTTAGAGGAGTTTGGAAACACCGCGCAGAATACTGTTGAGCGGCTGAGCGGATGATGTGGTGCTGGTCGCCGCCGCCTGGAGGAATAAGAAATGCAGGTCAAAGTGTGCCCCAAGTGCGGGGCAGAGAACAGGCCCGAGAAGGCTTTGTGCTCGAGCTGTTATACGTCTCTTGAGGCCGTTGCCGAAACCGAGGCAAAGCCGCGACCGGCTCCAACCCAGCCCGATGCTAAGGCCGATCGGTCGGATCAGCCTCAGGCTCAGCCGGTCGGCGCGAGTCCGCTTGCCGGGCCGGCGGCTCCAGCCCGCGCAACTCCCGCGGACAATTATGCTCCGCCCCCCGGCGCACCTAGCCCCTACGGCCCGACGCCGGTGTTCAACGAAAGGCGCTCCGCCTCAATCAGCCGAGGGCCGAACTGGGTCGCGATCATACTCACGATCGTGATTCTGGCCGCCGCGGGCTACGGCGGATGGTGGGCCTATAACAAATTCATCAAGCCCGGCCCTGAGCAGGTGGTGCAGAACTTCATGGAGGCCGGTAAGGCGCGTAACTTCGAAAAGATGAAGGACTGCCTGTCGCAGAAAACGATTAACATGATGCAGATGGCCGGCGACGAGGAAGAGATGAGGAGGTCGGTCGAAAGCGGGAACCTCGGCGGGTTTGACGGCAAGATCATCGGCTGCACCTACGATGAATCGAACTCCAACCTGGCCTATGTCGGCCTGAAACCGACAAACAGGAAAGCCCTGCCCCCAGGCGCGACCTCCGTCGAGATAGTATGCTGCAAGGAAGACGGTAGCTGGAAGATCGACCTCATGGCAACGATGATGCGTATCGTGAAAAAGACATACGAGCGCATGGGCAGGCCGATGCCTCCCCTGCCAAGTCACTAGCTTGTAATAATGGCAAGACCGAGCGACTGTTATCGGAGGACTGGCGATGGAGACGCCTGATTCCCGCGATCTACAGTAGTCGATGTCCGGGGCCGTTGGGAGATCGACTGGGATGCCGCCTTCGACCTTGTGTACGCGTAGTCGTCGAGGGGCGGTTCCGGCGGCGGATGAGGCGTGAAATGAGACGGCGGCGTGCCCGCCGTTTGCCGCGTGTCACCCTGAACCGAATTCAGTGTCCAGGTTCGGATGCTGAATCAAGTTGGGCATCACAAGTCAGGAGGAGCAGAGTGAGGAAGTATTGGTTTGCGATCATGCTCGTCGCGCTTGCGGTCGCGCTGTGCTCGTGCGCAGAGAAGGAATCGCCCGAAAAGTCGGCGGGCAAGGCCGCGAGCGGCAAGGTCCACGTCGCGTTCGTGACAAACAACGTTTCCGACTTTTGGAAGATCGCCCAAGCCGGAGTCAAGAAGGGCGAAGCCGAATACAACGCTGTCTGTGACGTGCGCATGCCTACCACAGGTCAGGCCGCCGAGCAGAAGATGATCTTGGAAGACCTAGTGACCAGGGGCGTGTCGGGAATCGCGATTTCGCCGGTCAACGCCAGCGGCCAGACCGATGTCTTGAATAAGATCGCCGGTAAGGTGAATCTCATCTGCATGGACTCCGACGCTCCCGCCTCCAAGCGGCTCTGCTACGTCGGTTCCAATAACTTTGCGGCGGGCAAAGTGGCGGGAGAGCAGATTCTGAAGGCGATTCCCAACGGCGGCAAGCTGATGCTTTTCGTGGGCATGATGGAGCCGCAGAACGCGCAAGATCGCTACAAAGGCATCAAGGAAGCGCTTAGGAGTCATCCCAACTACAAGATTCTCGGCATAATGACCGATGACACGAATCACACCAAGGCCCGCGCCAACGTCGAGGATACTCTCACCAAACACCCCGACATCGCCTGTCTCGTGGGCCTTTGGAGCTATAACGGCCCCGCGATAGTCAACGCCGTCAAGGCCGCCAACAAGGCCGGCAGGGTCAAAATCGTGTGTTTCGACGAACAGGACGACACGCTTGCCGGCGTCCGGGACGGCGCGATATTTGCAACCGTGGTCCAAAACCCGTTCGAGATAGGACATCAGTCCGTCAGGGTCCTTGCGGCGCTTGCCCGCGGCGATAAAAGCGTCATTCCGCCCGACAAGATGGTGGACACGGGGGTGCGAGTGATCAATAAGTCCAATGTGGATGCATTCTGGGCCGAACTTAAAAAGCTGACGGGCAAGCGATAGGCGGCAGGGGATAGAGTGAAAGTGCAGGGCCGGTGGCCATCGCCGGCCCTGTTGTGTGAGTGTTCCACGCGTTTCGAGTCTGCACCTGGAACGACACAATGCGGCCGATCGCACCTTTGCCGCTCTTGCGGCCGCGATGCGCTGCACGGTCGAGAAGGCGATGTTGTCCAGCACATGGATGTGCTGGCCGATCGAGTGAGTAATGTTGTCCAGCACATGGATGTGCTGGAGGATCGAATGGCTTCGCTGGACAATGGATTTGGTGCGTTGGGCAATCGAAACGCGGAAACAACCGCTGCTATCCGCTTAGCCACTCGTCGCGATGCGCCGCTACGAAATCGTCGTCATTGAGATGCGGATACGCGGCGTAGACGCGGTCGATCTCTTCGAGTTGGCCGGGGCTGAGACCTTCGTCGGGATCCAGGCACCAAAGACCTTCGAGCAGTCCCTGCCGCCTCAGCACTTCGTGAAGCCCCGCAATGCACCCGGCAAAGGCGTGAGACGTGTCGAAGAAAGCCGCGTTGCAGTCCGTGATCTCGACCGACCGCCGCAGCATCTGTTCGCTGATGCCGGCGCCCGTCCGCGAGATCGCGCGGCACTCCTCGAGCAGCTCGACGGCCTTGCGCGTCCAAACCGACCAATGTCCCAGCAGCCCGCCCACAATCCGTCGTTCGACCGGACTGCCGTTGACCATGAAGCGAAACGGAGTGACCAGGTCCATCACAATATTGTCGTCGTTGCCGGTGTAGAGCGCGATGTCGTCGCGTCCCGTTTCGGCGATTGCGCGCACGACATCGATTGTGTAGTAACGATTGAACGGAGCGATCTTGACCGCGACGACGTTATCGATTTCGGCAAAGCGCCGCCAGAACTCATACGGCAGCACGCGCCCGCCCACCGCCGGCTGGAGGTAGAACCCCACCAGGGGAATGATCTCGGCGACGGCCCGGCAGTGGTCGATGAGGGCATCGATGCCGTCGTCTTTCATCGCCGCCAGGCTCAGAAGTCCGGCGGAGTAGCCGAGAGCGGAAAGCGCAGACGCCTCCGATACAGCCTGATCGGTTCGGCCGCAGATACCGCCGATGCGGACGAGCGGAACCCCGCTGCGGTCCATCTCGTCTTTGCCAAGCTCTAGCAGCGGCTCGAACAGGCCGACCTTGGGGTCGCGGATTGCGAATTGCGTCGTATGCACGCCGATCGCAATTCCGCCCGCGCCCGCCGCGATGTAGTAACGCCACAGCGCCCGCTGCCTTCGTTCGTCGAGCTTGCGTTCGGCATTGAGCGCCAGGGGACTCGCTGGAATGACCACTCCGCAGTCGAGAAGTGCCTTTAGTTCAGGACTGATGACCGCCAACTGATGACTCCCTTTAGAACCGACCGTTTCGCGTCTCGAAATGCGTGGGCTTGCCGAGGCTTTCGCCGCCGGAGGCTACCCATTCCGCGATCCATTCCATCATCCGGCGCGCCGTCACTTTGGGTCTGCCGAAGAGCTTGTAGCCGAGACTGCCGTTGGAAAGAAGCGCGTCCGGGGACTCCGTGCCCTCGATGATAGGTTTCTTGCCCATAAGCTCTCCGAACTCCTCGGCAACCTTGCGCACGCTCAGAAACTCCGGCCCTGCGACATTGACCACGAACGGCGGCGTCGCGGTCTTGTCGAACGCCTGAAGGGTCATCGCGTTAGCATCCGCCTGCCAGATGACGTTGACGTAGCCGTTGGCCACGTTGACCGGTCTGCCTTCCCACACCTGGCGCGCGATGTCGACAAGAACGCCGTAACGCAGCTCTACCGCGTAGTTGAGTCGGATGATGGTCATCGGGATATCGTAGGCGCCGCTGAAGTATTGGAAAACGCGCTCGCGCCCCAGCACGCTCATCGCGTATTCGCCGACCGGCCCGATAGGGCTCTGTTCCGATGATCCGCCCGAGTCCACCGGCACGAACTGATAGATGTTGCCGCTGGAGAAAACCACCATGCGGCTGTTTCGATACTTCATGCAGACCAGCCCCGGCAGGAAGGCGTTGATCGCCCACGTAAGTCCTTCCGCTCCCGACGTGCCGAACTTCATTCCGACCATAAAAACGACGTTGGGTGCGTCCGGTAGGGCGTTAAGCTGCGCTTGGTCCAGAAAGTCGCACTCGATGGTCTCCACGCCCGCGTTCTCCAGCCCGATTCTTTCCTTTTCTGCAGGGAATATCGAGGCCGCGATGACGCGTCTGTTCACGCCTGCTGCATCCGACGCGCGCTTTGCCATTTTGGCCAGTGTCGGTCCCATCTTACCTCCGGCGCCCAGCAGCACTATGTCGCCTTCGAGCCTTCCGAGCGTGTCGATTACGCCCCGGGTCGGCTCGCTAAGAATGTTCTCGAGTTCTTCCACAGACTTGATAGACATACATTCCTCCAAACGGATCGGGTGGGTGTTGCACGCCCTATCCGATTTCCTCCATCAATCTCTTCTCAGCATCCTCGTTGCTGAGGTTGTATTTTGCCCGCATCACGGACACGCCCACGATCGGCGGATACTTCTGGTCCGCCTTCATCCGCGGTTCGACGTATTCCACCACCTCGAACAGCAGCTCGTTGGCCTGTTCATAGCTAAGGCCGGTCAGCTTGCAGATGTAGCGGGTGGACCGGTCGATGAGTTTGAGGTTCGACGCCACCAGCCAGATCATGTAGTTGCCCATGACCCTGCCCAGCCGCACCATCGTGCAGGTCGAGAGAGCGTTGAGCAGCATCTTTGCGCCGACGCGGGTCACTCCGTCAAGCAGAAAATCGGTCCGAGGAACCGGCACGAGCGCCGCAACCGTCTCTGCCGTCCCTTCAGGCCCGATCGGTCTCCAATTGCGCACAAACTCCCTTACCTGCGCCACACCGGCATCGCCACCGAGAAATATCAGTCCCGTATCCGCGCCCGCCGCCTTCGCGGCTTCTAGCTGTTTGCGGACGAAGCCTCCGTCGGAAATAAGTGAGTCAATCTCCTGCTCGATGAGAATGCCGACCGCGCTGTCGCCGGGGCCGAGCGGACGATACTGGATTCCATCCGTGCCGATCTTGAACCGCATCAGCTCCTTGCGCGATATGCGCTTGATGATCTCGTAAGTCTGCGCGAACTTCTCCTCGCCAACCAGCTCCCGCACCTCGTCTTCCGTCCACTCCACACACGACGGCGGCTTCTTGAGTATCCAATGCCAGGCGTCCTCGGTGCGCTCGTAGGGCACATACAGGAACGCCCAACTCTCCGCCGCGCGGGTGTCGTCGAACTTGCGGAACGGCGGTGTGCAGAAGGTGGGTGAGCGCTCCGTGGTGTCGGTGAGCACATCGACGCCGATTAAGTTCGCGAAGTAGTTGTTCTTGTGGTCCGCGCGGTAGACTCGTTCTTCCATCTCGACCAGTTTCGCCAGATCGTCGCGGACCGGCTCGGAAAGCAGCGTGGAGTGCATCTCGATGAGCTTCTCGCGAAACTGGCCCGGCACGTCGTCGGACGGCAGCGCCGGCTGATCGGGGTAAAATTCCGCCATCAGGTCGCGCAGCACCATCTCGATCACGGTCAGCATCACGCAAAGCTGAATCGTGGTTGCCTGCATACGCGTGGAGCCGGTAATCGCCATAGGGCCGGTCGTGAGGTTGATCTTTGTGATCCTGGGTTCCTGGATCACCTCGCGGCTGCGCTGAACGTGCCGGCAGAGTATATCGTCGGGATTGTTGTAGACGAAGTAGACCTTCGCGCCGGCCTCCAGTCCCTTCCACGCCGTGCCGATCACAAACGAGGTCTCTCCGCCCTCCGTGATGGCGAACACAACGTCCCCGGCACCGACTCCCAAATCGCCGAGCTGCTTGCAGCCGAACTGTGTGAAGTCTTCGAAGCCCTCCACGGCTTTGATCAGTGCGAAATCGCCGCCGGCCATTGCGCTGAACGCGCGGCCCTCCCAGTTTTCGGTATCGGCAAGTCCTTTTGCCCGCTGCTTCTGCCAGAAATCGCGCCAGATCGACGCGAGTTGTATGCTGAGTCTGCCGGTCGATCCGCAGCCGGTGAAGAAGACCCTTCCGCCTGCCTTGATTGCATCTCGCAGCGCATCGGCGATGCGTCGAGGCGCGTCCGTCTCCGACCACTCCTTGTACTTGTTGATGACGTCGTTATCGACCTCGAAGAGCAGCCGCAGTCCCTCGGAGGTGGATTGCCTGGCGGTCCGGCTCAGATCCGCCGTGACCGGGTGCGACTGCTCCGTGACCAGAACGCCGAGCTTGAACTGGTCGGCTATCTTCAGGAATTCCTGCGAACGCTTCTTTGATGTCTCACTCATCGAAAAACCTTTCCATCCTGCTTCCATTCCTTGGATCAGTCATGTGAACACAATGTCTTCCAACCCACGGATGCTCCCCGGCAAGAACCGGGGTCCCCGGCGCGCATGCTTTGCTCCAGCGCGCTGTGCATACTGACCTCGTTATAATGCTTCACCTACCGGCCCGCTATAACCTTCGCTTCCGGCAGCGTATCGACCACTTTCCCGTTCGCCGGCTCAACACTTCGCAGCTCCGAGCGCGCCCCGTTTGCGCCTCCGACCTCGCGGTTGCGGTCCGCGGCACGTTGCACCCGCCACCGAACAGTCACCAGATCGAGGGCCGCCAAACAAAGGTAACCGACCGACCTTGCGCGAACAATAAACGGGTATAGTTGAATCGATCACATCCGCGGGAGGTTGCTATGGCTACCAGGACGAAAGAAAAGATGCAGGCCGGCCCACTTTCATCGGACGAACTGCGCCGCATGGACGCCTATTGGCGCGCGGCCAACTACCTTTCAGTCGGCCAGATCTACCTGCTCGACAATCCGCTTCTCAAGCGCCCGCTAACGCTCGATGACATCAAGCCGAGGCTCTTGGGCCATTGGGGAACCACTCCCGGTCTCAACTTCATTTATGTCCACCTCAACCGCGTCATCAAGGAACGCGATCTTAATATGATCTACGTCTGCGGGCCGGGCCACGGCGGGCCGGCGCTGGTTGCCAACGTGTATCTGGAGGGGACCTACAGCGAGTACTACCCCAACATCCCGCAGGATGCGGAGGGTATGCGGCGGCTGTTCAAGCAGTTCTCGTTTCCGGGTGGGATACCCAGCCATGTCGCACCCGAGACGCCCGGTTCGATCAACGAGGGCGGAGAACTCGGCTATTCGCTCGCCCACGCGTTCGGGGCCGCGTTCGACAATCCTGATCTGATCGTCGCGTGCGTGGTCGGCGACGGCGAGGCCGAGACGGGTCCGCTTGCGACCTCCTGGCATTCAAACAAGTTCCTCAACCCCGCCACCGACGGCGCGGTGCTTCCGATTTTGCATCTCAACGGCTACAAGATCGCCAATCCGACGATTTTGGCGCGCATCCCTCGCGAAGAACTCGAGGCCCTATTCGTCGGCTACGGCTACAAGCCCCATTTTGTCGAGTGCGATGCGGAGGGACGCGAATGCGACGCCGCCGCCATGCACCAACTCATGGCTCACACCCTCGATGAGGTCGTCTCCGAGATCAAGACAATCCAGTACGAAGCTCGGAAAAACGCCGCTGGTTTGCCGCGTTCGTCGGACACATCCACATGCCGGACGCGCCCCCGCTGGCCGATGATCATCCTCCGCACTCCCAAGGGCTGGACCTGCCCCAAGGAGATTGACGGCCTACGCACCGAGGGCTACTGGCGCGCCCACCAGGTCCCGATTACCGACCTGGCCGCCAAGCCCGAGCACGTCAAGCTGCTGGAGAAGTGGATGAAGAGTTATAAACCGGAGGAGCTTTTCGACTCCAACGGCAAGCTGCTGTCGGAGCTGGCCGATCTGGCCCCGAAGGGCACGCGCCGCATGGGCGACAACCCGCACGCGAACGGCGGCATTCTGCTTCGCGACCTGCGTATGCCCGACTTTCGCGACTACGCCATCGACGTTCCCGCGCCGGGCCAGGTCACCGCCGAATCGACTCGCGTCGCCGGCGAGTTCCTGCGGGACGTCACGAAGCTCAATTGCCCCGGTGTTTCGGGATTTGAGCGCAGCGGAAATCCCGAAACACCGGGCAACAGATCCAACTTCCGACTTATGGGTCCGGACGAGACCACCTCCAACCGCCTCGGCGCCGTCCTGGAGGTCACCGACCGCACATGGCTTGCCGAGACATATCCGTACGACGACCACCTCTCCCCCGACGGCCGGGTGATGGAGATACTATCCGAGCATACCTGTGAGGGCTGGCTGGAGGGCTATTTGCTGACCGGTCGGCACGGGCTGTTCAACTGCTACGAGGCGTTCATTCACATCGTGGACTCGATGTTCAACCAGCACGCCAAGTGGCTCAAAGTGGCCCGCGAGATACCGTGGCGCAGGCCGATCGCCTCGCTCAACATACTGCTTTCGAGTCATGTCTGGAGGCAGGACCACAACGGTTTCTCGCACCAGGATCCCGGTTTTATTGATCTGGTTGTCAACAAAAAGGCGGACATAGTGCGCGTATACCTGCCGCCGGACGCAAACACGCTGTTGAGCGTGCTGGATCACTGCCTGCGGAGTCGGGATTATGTGAATGTCATCGTAGCCGGCAAGCAGCCCTCCCCGCAGTGGCTGGATATGGACTCGGCCATCAAGCACTGCACCGCCGGAATCGGCATCTGGGAGTGGGCTTCCAACGACAAGGGCTATGAGCCGGACGTGGTGATGGCGTGCGCCGGCGACGTTCCGACGCTGGAGACGCTTGCGGCGGTCTCGATACTGCGCGAGGCCTTGCCCGACCTCAAGGTGCGCGTGGTTAACGTGGTAGATCTGATGACGCTTCAGCCGCACGAGGAACACCCGCACGGTTTGACCGACAAGGAGTTCGATACGCTGTTCACCACCGACAAGCCGATCATCTTTGCTTATCACGGCTATCCCTGGCTGATCCACCGCCTCACCTACCGCCGGACCAACCACAAGAACCTCCACGTTCGTGGTTACAAGGAGGAGGGAACGACCACTACGCCGTTCGACATGACCGTGCTTAACGACCTCGACCGCTACCATCTCGTTGCGGACGTGATCGACCGCGTCCCCAAGCTCGGCTACATCGCCGCCTACGTCAAACAATTCGTCCGCGACAAGCTCATCGAGCACAAGGAATACATCGTGCGTCACGGCGAGGACATGCCCGAAATCCGCGATTGGAAATGGCCGTACTGAGCGCTCCCCTCCTTACCAAGGAGGGGCCGGGGGAGGTTTCCGCCGCGCACAGCGGGCGGAGGAGAGTGAAGCGCGAAGAGTAGAGAGTAGGGAGTGGAGAGTGGAGATTGGAGATTGGAAAGCGGAAAGCGGAAAGCGAAAAGCGGAAAGCTCCCTCTCCTGGGGGAGAGGGTTGGGGTGAGGGCGCAGCGTTGTTGCGAAGCGCCTCGACGCGGCGCGTGATCGTCCAGCACATCCACGTGCTGGACGCAGGTTCCACGGACATCGATGTACGCCCCGCTTTCCCGGCTCTCTGCCCTCCGCTCTCTGCTACAGCTTCCAGCCTTTGCGATAGGGCGTGTTGATCCAGTAGTCCGCCTCGGGCACGCCCTGCGCCTTCATTGTAACCGGGTCGAAGTAGATCGGCTTGCCGGTGATTACCGCCAGGCATCCGATGAGCAGGGTCTCGGTAATCGCCGAGGCGACATCGAAGTTGGAATAAGCCGGTTCATCGCCCTTGCAGGCGCGAATCCACTCCTCGTAGTGGCCCGGCGAGCGCGGAATGGTGGGCGCGGGCGGCTTGTAGCCCTCAAACTTGTCCTTGGGTAGAAGCTCGTATTGTGCTCCGTAGTCGTCGGGGCTGAATATGCGGCCCTTTTGCCCGACGTAGACCACGCCGCTGCCGGGCAATTCGCGGCCGTCAATCATGTCCGCCGGAGGCTTGAGGCCGCCGTCATACCATTTCAGCCGCAGGGTTCGCAAACCGTGGCGCTCGGGGAACAGGAATGTGACGATCGAGCGTTTCGGATACGTCTCTGCGGTTGCCTCGAAGACCTCCGCCTCCACCGACATGGGGTTGCGCAAGTCCAGCGCCCGAAACGCGGTGTTGAGCGTGTGGCAGCCCATATCTCCGATTGCGCCCGTGCCGAAATCGTGCCAGCCGCGCCAGTTGAACGGCTGATAGCAGGGGTGATAAGGTCGATACGGCGCCGGACCCAGCCACAGGTCCCAGTGCAAGTCCGATGGTACCGGCGGAGTGTCGGACGGCCTCTCGATGCCCTGCGGCCATACGGGGCGGTTCGACCAGACGTGAATCTCGTGAATTTGCCCGATCACGCCCGACTGAATCACCTCCACCGTCTCGCGCAGTCCGTCGTGCGCCGACCCCTGATTGCCCATCTGTGTGGCAACCTTGTAGCGGCGCGCGGTGTCCCGCATCATTCGCGCCTCATAGATGGAATGGGTGAGCGGCTTCTGGCAATAGACGTGCATGCCCATCTGCATGGCCATAATCGACGGGATGGCATGCGTGTGGTCGGGCGTGCTGACGGTTATTGCGTCGATGCGGTTGGACATCTCGTCCAGCATGCGCCGGTAATCGTAGTATATCTTGGCTTCCGGAAATTCTTTGCCGCACTTGTCGAGCGGCTCCTGGCGCACGTCGCACAGCGCCACAACGTTTTCGGTCTTGGCGACCGAATGAATGTCGGAATAGCCCTTGCCGCCGCAGCCTACAGCGGCGACGTTGAGTTTCGAGTTGGCCTCGGAACCGAACGCGATGCGGCTGTCGCGAAGGATAAGCAGCCCGACACCGCCGGCCGCGGCGCTCTTGAGAAAGCCTCGTCGGGTAATCTTACCGGACATAATCAACCCCCAAATGTGTGACCAGCCTGGCGAGTCTCGCACACATTGACCCGCTACTTGCACCTTCTCATCGCAGACATCCAAATCCTTCACGCCGACGGAGCCGTGAGCGAACCTCAGCAATATTGCTGGTTTTTTGCCGCGGTTGTGGCAAGCAAGCAGCAAGCTGATCCATTTGGCATGACAATTGCAATCAAGAAGTTGGATCGGCTCGAAGGGGAAAGGAGAAAATCCGCGATGAGATCATCTGTTCGATGTCTTGGGATACTGCTGGCGTTGTGCTTTGCGATGGGAAGCGTGGCGATAGCTCACGACCTGTATCCGCCTGACTGGCGCGACAGCGAGGGAGCTACCTTCCAGCACTGGACATTCTCGACCGACGCGAACCCGGCCGCTCCGGAGGTGGAGCGCAACTCGTATGGCGACCCGACCGCGACGATCACCGTGGGCGACCTGGGAATCGGCTGGGTGGACGTGGACATACCCAGCTACGGCTCGATGAGCGGCGTGTGGGACCTCGGCATCTCCGGCACCATCGACCTGTATATTCCCAACCGTCCGACGCCGGGACCTTACAAGGACGTATGGGTTCAGGTAACCTACCTTGTGGAGCCGTTTGGGCAGCCCGAGGTCAACGTTGTGGGCGCGGAGCTTATATGTGAGCCGGAGTCGCAGGTGGTTGAGGAACTGCCTGGGTTCGGCCAGTGGATATGCGCCGTGAGCAAGTGGCGGATATACCCAAATCCGGA
>Ga0272448_1002719_pt1 | contig 21759 bp, 17 predicted proteins | sample YNPCB0191_FD_202220 | JGI IMG/M metagenome (GOLD analysis project Ga0272448, IMG submission 202220) | Hot spring sediment microbial communities from Yellowstone National Park, WY, United States - YNP-CB-019-1 | ecosystem: Environmental > Aquatic > Thermal springs > Hot (42-90C) > Sediment... | reverse complement strand
AGATCTCTCTATCTCCTTCTTTTTCTATAAACTCTCTTATATCTGTGGCATAAGAAGTGACAGTTAACTCTTGATGATTTTTTTCTGAACTTAACCACAAAAGATAAGGTTCATAACAATCTTTTATTCTCATATATTATACTCTTCTCTGTATTTACAATTTTCATTTAAACATTCTTTATAGATCTTTCCTTGTTCTTTTATTTTAACCATAATCTTGCCGCATTTAGGGCATGGTTCTTCCAGAGGTTCACTGTAAGTAACAAAATCACAAGCAGGATATTTATTACAACCGAAGAAGACTCTACCCCGTCTTCCTTTTTTCTTAACAACATCACCGTCACAACCTGCTTTTGGGCATTTACCTAATGGAAGAGGTTTGATATTTTTGCATTCAGGGAAACCACTGCATGCCAGAAAATATCCATATCGTCCAAGTTTTTTTACCATAGGTTTTCCACATTTTTCACAGACAAAATCTGTTTTTTGATCAACCTGTATATCAATCTTTTCTATATTTTCATGAGCCTTTTCAAGATCCATAACAAACGGCGTATAGAATTCTCTCACAACATCCACCCAGTTTTTTTTATTAACAGCAATTTCATCAAGATCTTTTTCCATAAGTACGGTAAAGTTGATATCAAGTATATGTGGAAAATTATTAACCAATAATTCATTTACTTTTCTGCCTAAAGGAGTTGGAACAAGATATCTATCCTGACGAATTACATAATATCTTGAAAGAAGAGTTGCTATAGTTGGAGCATAGGTACTCGGTCTTCCTATACCAGATTCTTCTAAAACTTTTACAAGAGAAGCATCAGTATAACGAGGAGGCGGAGAAGTATATTTCTTCTCCAATTCAGATTTCACAACAAAGAGTCTATCGTTCATGGAAAGTTTATCAATTCCTTTTATTATATCTTCTTTTTCAAAAGAAGAGAATACCTTATTATAACCTGCAAAAATCATTTCTGAACCTGAAATTAAAAGTTCAATATCTTTTGCTTTAACTTTAACCTGAATATTTTTAAATACAGATTCAGTCATCTGGGATGCAACAAATCTTTCCCATATCATTTTGTAAAGTCTATAAGATGTTCTATCAAGTGAATTTTTAATAGAATCAGGTGTACGTTCAACAGAAGTAGGCCTTATAGCCTCATGTGCATCCTGACTGTTTTGACTTTTACTATAAAAAACAGCTTCAGCTGGAAGATAATCTTTACCATAAGAAGATAAAATAAATCTTCTTACAGAATTAAGTGCTGCAGGAGATATTCTTGTTGAATCTGTTCTCATATAAGTGATAAGTCCGACTGGTCCTTCACCTGGCAAATCAACTCCTTCATACAACATCTGAGCAACCTGCATGGTTCTTTTTGCAGTTAATCCCAATCTATTTACAGCATCCTGTTGCATTTTAGCTGTTGTATAAGGTGGTAAAGGTCTACGTTTGATAATCTTTTCATTTATTTCACTTACTGTTAATTCAGAAGAGGATATAATTTTAAGAATCTCTTTTGCTTTATCTTCAGATAACAATTTTTCTATCTTTTCATCTTTAAATTTTATAATTTTAGCAGGGAATACAAGATCATCTTTACCAAGTTCTACTATTATATCCCAGTATTCCTGAGGGATAAACTTATCTATTTCATCTTCACGTTCACATATAATTCTTAAAGCAACAGACTGGACTCTACCTGCACTAAGTCCTGATTTAACTTTCTTCCATAATAATGGGCTTAAATGATATCCAACTAATCGGTCCATTATTCTTCTTGCCTGTTGTGCATTAACCAGATTTTCATCAATCTGCCCTGGATTTTTTATAGACTCTCTGATTACATCTGCAGTAATTTCGTTAAATATAACTCTTTTAACAGAAGGATTTACATCTTTAAAAGCGTTAGCAAGATGCCATGAAATAGCCTCACCTTCTCTATCTGGATCTGCAGCAAGCAGGACCTCTTCTGCTTCTGCTGCTTTACTTTTAAGAAATTTTAAATCTTTACTTCTGCCGTGGATAACTCTGTATTCTGGTTTAAAATTATTTTCTACATCTACAGCAAGTCTTGATTTTGGTAAATCTATAATATGTCCCTTTGAAGATAAAACAAGATATTCCTTACCAAGATATTTATTAATCGTTTTAGCTTTAGATGGAGATTCAACTATTACAAGTTTCTGTTTCACTTTTGTCATCCTTTCAATGAACAGTCTGTTTTATGTTAGATCTTCCTAAAAGTTGCATAAGATCCTTCATATCAAAAACAACATTCTGGTTGCATATAAAATTAAGGATTGATTCAAAATCGTCTCTTTGAAGTTCTTTTTCATAATACTTACCTAACAGATACCTTTGAGCATCATAAGTCAAATGGGCTTTTTCTTCTAAACTTAGAATTCTTAAAGGAGTTTTATATGGATCAGGATTTTTTATAAGTTTTGATAGAATATCAAAGGCTTCTTTTATTTCTTCAGGATGGTAATTATTTTCATTCAAAGAATCAACAAGAAAGATTTCAATTTCATTTATATTTTTTTTCTCACTAATAGCTCTTATTAATTTTTCAATAAAATCTTTAACTCTTTCCTGTCTCATACTCTTTTAAACCTCTTACCAATCTCCTGTTTAATTATTCCGTTTAATTCTAACATAAGCAAAGCATTTTGTGTTTCTGGGACAGAGAGATTAGATTTTGCAATAATCTCTTCCACATGTACTGGTTTTTCTCCTATGCATTCTAATACTTTTTTTTGTTCAGGAGTTAATTCAAGACTTTCTTTTTCTTTACTTTTTTCTTCAGTATCATCCATCTGTTTTTCAATCTGTCTTTCAACAGGTCTTTTCCAATCAAGTGCTTCAAGTATATCAGAGACTTCTGTTACAAGTAAAGCGCCCTGTTTAATCAAATTATTAGATCCTTCACTGAATCTTGCAGAAATCTCACCTGGGACTGCAAAGACATCTCTACCCTGTTCAACTGCAAAAGAAGCAGTAATAAGAGACCCGGATCTTCTTGCTGCTTCAACAACTATCACAGCCTCAGACAATCCACTTATTATTCTATTTCGTCTTGGGAAATTAAATCTATCCGGCGGGGTTCCAGGAGGGAATTCTGTCACAACAGTTCCATTTTTTAATATTCTGTTAAAGAGATTCTTATTTTCTGGAGGGTAAATTTTATCAAGTCCAGAACCCAAAACTGCTGTTGTAGTACCTGACATAAGAGCTCCTTCATGTGCTTCTGTATCAATACCACGAGCCATACCGCTTACTATCATAAAACCTGCACTTGCAAGTTCTGATGCAATCTTTCTTGCATTTCTACATCCTGTAATACTTGCAAACCTTGAACCCACAATACTGAGTCTTCTGTATTTAAGAAGAGTTTGCACCTCTCCTAAGACAAACAATACAGGTGGTGGGTCATAAATAAAACTCAACTCTTTAGGATACAGAGGATCATCAAGAGTCAAAACATTTCCTCCGATAATCTTTAATTTCTCAAGATCCTTTGTTGCATTCTCCATATATCTATCAGACTGCTGAAGAAGTCTTTTTACTGTTGGTTTGTGAATACCTTCAATATTTTCTAACTCTTCAGTAGTTGCATTAAAGATCTTCACAGGATCTTGAAAAATTCTGTACAGTAATACAGATGCTTTTAAATTTTCAAGGCTGAAGCGATTAAACGCCAGCCAGGGAATAAGTCTATCCTCCTTCATAGATTTTTGATTTTACAGTATTGATATTTATCCGAACCTGTTCTTTTTGATCTTTGTTAAGATTTACAGATTCGAGTTTTTTATAACATTCTAATGATTTTTCATATTCACCTGTCATATAATAAAATCTTCCAAGAGCAAACAAAGCAGATATATTATGTGGCTCTTTTTTTAAAATTAAGTTCATCAATTCTATTCCTCTTTCTTGATTTGAATTAAATTCAAACTCCAGTATTCCAAGGGCATAAAGTGCAGGAACATAGAAAGGCTCAGCAATAAGAGATTTTTCATAAGCATCACAGGCTTGAGAAAGTAAATATTTTTTTTCCTCAGCATTAACCGAATACCGAAACAATTGAGAAAGACATAGCCCCTGTTTATACCATAAAGAAGCAGAAGAAGGTCTTATTTCAGAAGCCAGTTTATAATTTTCAAGAGCATCTTTCCACATCTCCCTTGCAAAGAAATGATCACCTAATCTACTATAAAGTTGTGCCTGCTGAAGCCTTGCATTGACTTTCATCTTAACGATATTTTCAAATTTCCCAATAGCAGCAGTCCATTCAACAGGACCACTTTTAATATCATTAGCAAGTCTTTTTGCTTGTATATACTCTCTTCTTACAGGAGAACCACACGATGCAACAAAAATAAGAATAAAAATTAAATATCTAATCATTTTAAGTTCCTTCCTCTTTCATGTTCTTTTCAAGATACTCTAAAAGATCCCTTTTCTTGAACCGTCTGTGCCTGCCTGTGCCTATACGATAGGTCCTTATCTGTTTTAAATTATCAAGTCTTCTTAAAGTAGTCTTACTCACTCCAAGAACCTCTGATGCTTCATCTAAATCAAGAAGCCTTTCAAGTTCTCTTTCAAGTATCTCTTCTTTAAGTCTTTGATAATCTTTCTTATTCATCTTTTTTATCCTTAATTTATAGTATTGATATACTATAAATCGGATAAATATAGATAAACTTTAGTAAAAATAAAATAATTTTGATAAAGATAGTCATATATCTTATAAAATAACAATAAAAATTATAACTGTCAATTATTTTATAAAAATATAACAAGGTTTATTTTAAACTATATGTGTAATTAGGTAGTAAAAAGAAAAATTTTTTATACTTTAATTATATGATTTATTTAACTAAAAAGAGATTTAATAAAAGATAATAGTCTTTCCCATAGAGTGACATCAAGCAGACTATTATAATAAGAAGGTTTATCTGGTGGATTATCACCTTTAACTTTTGTCTGTTCATTATTCTTTAAAACAACTTCATTTCCTTTTTTATCACTAACTGAAACAGAGCCTTTTATAACACTAACACCTGTTACAGATTTATCATAATAGACTATAAAGTCTGTACCTCTCACACCTGCAACAGCATTAACTGTATTCACATAAAATCTTTCATCTTTTTTTAACTTAGTTACAGTGGTCCATATCTTTCCTTTCTTCAAAACTATACTTGAAGAGTCTTTCTCTATTTTAGAAGAAAGAGTTGTATCATTAAAGACTCTGATTATAATATTATTTTTTATTGATACAATTATACAGTAACCCTTATTAACTTTTAATGATGAATTTTCTATAATTTTTGTTCCTTGTTTTACAGAAGTTCCATTAATCTTCACATCTCCCATAGTTTCTTTTACAACACCGAATAGAGTATTCTTGGCGCACGATGAAAAGATTAAAATTACTACTATTAAGAGAAGATAAAAAATCAGACTTTTTATTCTCATAAAATGCCTCTCTTTAAAATTTTATTTTACAATAACTTTATAATACAGGAATCCTGTTCCATATCCTGGAATACTTTTAAGTGTAGAAGTGACTGTATTTGTCATAGTTACTCCAAAGTCTGTTTTATCCAATCCATCCAGTTGATCTGTCTGTTGTATTCCGTCTAAAATAATAGAATTGGATACATATTTAACATAATTTGGAAGTTTATCTTGTAACAGAACATTTGTTGCTTTTGTTGGAGATTGATTAGTATATATTACTCTATATTTAATCATACTACCTGGCACAACATCGTTAATCTTTCCTCCTTTTAAAATAAAGGAAAGAGAATTAGAAACAGAAGCAATCTTTTTTATTTTTATAAAACTTGGCATAGCAGATATTAGAAGATTATTACTTATAAAAGAAATAAAATTATCTTTTATCATAAGAGTTAAAATACCTGCAGTATCTGATTTAACACCTATTTGTGCTATACCATTATCAGATAGTGAAAAAGTATAAGTAGCATAATTACCTATTCCAGAATCATACAACACACCTTTACCATTTATATTAGTCCATGAAATCTCTCCTGAGATATCAGAACTAAATAGAGTAACACTTCCGTTAAAATTTGTTACAGGTGCAAAATTATAATTTAAAGCCTTAATCACAACAGGTTCCCATTCATTCACATAACCTAAAGTATCATGTTCAATTCTAAAGTATTTAACTACATCAACAACAGATGAATAAAAAGGAAAAGAGAATCCAATATCTGCAAAATTTGTTACAGATGAATAATCTATTCTATCTCTTCCTTTAATATCAGTTGCAGAAGTAAAGACTATTCTCAGATTTGTTAAAGTTACATTCTGTTTTATTCCAGCATAAAATGACAGAGTAACACTTGTTGCAGAAGGAATATAAAGTCCAACAGTATTAAAAAGAATTGTTGAACCTGTATTTTCAAAACTTTCCTTATAAGAATAAGTTGTTCCTGAATTCCATCTTTTTATATAACCTTGAGTAAAACATGAAGATGGGATTATACCATTACCCTTGTTATCTTCAATAGAAAATTTAACAGATGTTATTTCTATATCGTTCACATTTGTCTGTGGATTTAAAATAATAAATTTAAATAGATGCAACTTCATTTGAGGTTCTAACCACAAATAAAGAGGATCTTCCACTTTTGTTTTCATCTTTGTTACAGTGTTATATTTATAAATTAAAGCACAAGAGCTTGTAAAAGGAAAATTTCCTGTTTTATCAACTGCAACTCCATCTTTATTTCCCTGATTTAATACTGTAATATCATCTTTACTTGCAACACGAATTCTTACATCAGTTTCTGAAGTAAAAGGAGATATATCCATAAGAATATCAAGACTGGTAGTCTTTCCAGGTGGTAAAACAAGTGGTGATAACGAGATATCAATTACAACATAAGGAGAATTAACTGCTGCTGAAGAACCAAGAATTGTTCCATTTGTTGCTGCAAATAAACTTGAAAGTCTGATATTTGCATTAACAGGATTAAAAGAATAGTCAAGAACAGTTAATCTTATTGATGTGACACGATTCGTATGGTATGAATTGGAGTTTACGAAAAAGAGTCGCATAGCAGGTACTTTATAAGCACCTTTATAAGTAAAAGAAGGCATCAATGAAAATGAAGATATATTAACAGATTTTCCAATAACATTAACAAATAAAGATTGTCCCTGATACTCTCCAACTTTCTTTGGTGGATTCCAGATATTTGTACATGGGACTGTATCATTTGTAGCCTTACAGATCCATTCATTCAATCCGATAGCAGTTCGTGGAGAATTAGAGACCATTGTTAAAGAATTTGTTCCGTATGCAATTTTAACATATCCACCAGGTTGAGCAGATACAAAATCTATTTTAATTCTATTAGGTATAACTCCTACTCTAAGTTCTTTCCCTGTAAAAAGATTTATTCCATTTACCTCATATATTCTAACAAAACCTGGTGAAGAAGAAGAAAGAGATGGACTTGACCATCCGGATGGGACATCAAATGTTATTGTTCCATAAGAGAAAGCAGCGTTAGCCTGCCATACAAGTAAGAAAGGTGGACTTAATCCATAATCTCCGAGTCTTCTATTTGTAGAAGGAAGAACATAAGCATAACCTATTGCTACTATACAACGGACAAGTCTTCTTGGGTACACAAAAGAGCTCCAGTTTCCTGCTTTATCTTTTGCTCTTACTGTTATATAATTTGTAGAATCTTTTGGTGTAACAAGCCTTAAATTTGGATATAGAAAAGAACCAGAAGAATCTGAATACTGATTTGAAACTGAATAATTTATAATATCTCCAGAAGAGGATCTATAATTAAAAATATCCACTCTGCTATCAGGTTCAGTTATTCCTCTCACAACAACAGATGTAAGAACAGTAACATAAGAATCAACAGGGTCTATAAGAGTAACAGATGGAGGGATTGTATCAATTACAAAAGAATTATATAAAAGTGTTGGAGAAGGGCTTATATTACTTCCTGAAAGATTAAAAGCATTCTGGACTCTTATTGTTGCAGGGCCATCATGACCTTCCACAATCCACGATGTTCCTATCCATATATTTCCAATAAAAGAAGATTTTGTAATAGTATAAACATAATTATCAGCGGTAATATATTCCACAACAGGATCGATTGAAGTATTCATAATTTGGGAGAAGATAATTTTAAACACAGATTTTCCTTTTCTTACATAGTATTTAGATTCAGGAGTAAAATAATTAACATTTGTAGATAAAAGAGTATCTGGGAATGCTGCAGTAACAACAGGTCTACCAGAATTAGCGACAGTAGTCTGTGCGTTACCTTCACTTTGCCAGTTTATGATAAACTTTTGAAGTCTATTATTTCCAGCATCATTTACCCATAAATCAGCCCAGTTACCTGGCAAATTTCTTTCACGGATAGCACACATTGTCGGACCATTAAACTGTCCATCGCCTGAACCTGCTTGTCCAAAAGAGAAGACATGCTGTCCTAATCCACCTCCTGCATTTGTCCAGTAAACACGAATATCATTGTTACCCTGTCTTACTATCCAGAGAGAATCAAAACTATCACATACTATTCCACCACCTGTTCCTGTATTAAACCATCCAACAGGAGTTCCTGCAGAGTTATTTCCAGGCAAAAATTTATCCTGATTCACATTATTAAAATCAGCAAGATAAAAATATCCACCACTATCTATTGCAAAATCATCAGCATTATCATCCTGCCAGCTACTCCACCACCAACTATTTGACTGAAGAGTTCTTGTAAGTCCAAGTATTCCATCATCCCATCCATTTATTTCATTATTTTTTGCAACATATATATTTGTTCCATAACACTTAACAGCCCGTGGTTGATTTACATATCTTCTTGTAACAAAATTTCCTTTATGAGAGAATTTCTGGATATCGTTTCTTGCATGATCTGTAACATAGATAAACCCATCAGCATCAACAGTAACTCCACGTGGGTCAATAAATCTTCCATTACTCCAGCCACCACCACCAATTGTAAGTTTATGTACACCTGCTGAATTATATTTTAAAACCCTGCGATTACCATTATCAACAACATAAAGATTTCCTGTTTCATCAATCCATAGACCTTGAAGGTTTCTTGGAGCGTACTCAGAACTCTCTACTTTAAAACGAAATTTAAAGTTATTACTTACGATATCATAACAGACAATTCTCAGATTAGAGACTTCAGAGACCCAGACTCTATCATTCACAGGATCCCAGCATACAGAAGAAGGTGCCCAGAAATTTGTATTTCCATAACCTTTTGAACCATAAGTTCTTATAATGGTTCCATTTGTCCGTAAAAGAACTATACTATTGCCACCAAAACTTGCAGTAATAAGATATCTATTACTTCTTGAAGTGATTCCTCTTGAGTCAGGAGGAAGTGTAGTTGTTATAGTTCCGTTATTTGCAGCAGCCCAGAAGTTATTCCATCTATAAATACTTGTTCCCACAACTCCGAATACAGGTTCACCACCACCTAAATTTAAAACTACAGCATAATCTATTGGAAAGATTCCTGCAGGAGTACTGTTATTTACTCTTGTTCCTGCTCCGAAAGGATATACAGGGTACCATGTTACAGCCCTTCCAACAGTTGAACCTACAGTTAATCTACCACGACTTTGAGCAAATCCAAGACCTGAAAAATTATCATCAGCACCATTTAAAGCATCTTGAAAAGATATAAGATTTCCATCCTGATCAAAACATGCAACTCTACCTGTTGCTGCTGCACCCTGACCTGAGACATAGATTCTGTAATTAGTATCAACACTTATTCCACCTGTAAGAGGTGTTGGAAATGTAAGTCCAGCAGCTGCAGGAATATTCCATCTAAATATAAGTATACCATCAGGAGAAAATTTCTGAACTGTTAATAAACCTGTATCAAGGACATAAAGGTTTCCAAGTCTATCGCATGCCATATCTTTAGGATACATAAATTCCTGATAAAGATTTCTATTATTTGGTGGAATCTGTCTTTCATAGGTTGCGGTTCTTGAAACTTTAACAATAACATCATAAGTACCAGGGGCCATATTCTGTCCCTTATCATCTGTTCCATTCCAGGGATCTCTTATCTGGACTGTTCCTGTTGTACCTGGGAGTCTCTGATTTCTTAATCTTCTTTTTATCTCTGTTTTATCAAAAATTATATCAACATAATCATTTGTAACAGTCTGGGTCACCCAGAATATATTTGTAGAAAATGCAGGTAAAGGACCAAAAGGAGAAGGACGGTTTGTAACAGGGCTTACAAGTCTTGAACCAAATAGATTCGCACTTAAAAAAAGATATAAAATAAAGAGTCTTTTAATAGTTATCATACTATTTTTAATAATATATATCTTTATAAAAAAATACAACTTTTTTTATATGGTTTAGAAGTTATAAAGAAGATATTATTTTTTTCTTAAAAATTTAGCGTTATTTTCTCCTCCATTTAAAAGAAAGAATAAAGGCACAGGTCTATCTGTTCCTTCAATAAAAGGTTTTCTTAAACTCCATGGAGTAAGAGAGAGTACATTTGCAAGATCCATCCAGTATTCAAGTCTTTTAACAGGAAGATTCCAGGTCATATGGAAATGATTTGCACAGGCGAACTGTTTATATTCAATCATAGTTGCATATTTTGGTACAACATAAGTATGCGGCCAGGTTGGAGTTGAAGTATTATAAACCATTTCAGACAATTTTTCTGGAAGATCAACTGTTTCTGCTTCATCCCACAAAAGGGAAAACATTGAATTGAGATCAGAATAAGCAAGACGACCTGCAATACCTTTTATTCCACCAGGTGATACAAAGAACACAGAATTTCCTCCGCCTGGGAAATAGTTTTCATCAGCAAGAGGGAATCTTATATTTTTCATTATTTCTTGTATAGAAGAAGAAGGCAAAGAAGCCCAGTCAAAAGAAGCACTTCCAGAATTATCACCATCAACAAAACCTTTCTTTAACCAGATCTCATCACCTTTTATCTTTACATTTGTTTTTTCTAACAACTGAGAAATTTCCCAGGGTTCCCATACTTTTCTAAAGTCCATAAATAGAGGAGGATTTCCTCCAGAAAGCCATGTAAAGAAGAGTTGAGTCAAGAGTCCCTGCACATCAGCCTCTGTTGCATAAGGAAGAGGAGATTTTTTTCCTTTATGATCAAATGTAGAATTAAACAAAGATTCCATAACATCTGCTACAGGAAGAGGGATACCTCTTTTATCTGAGCCCCATTCAAGTTGACTCATAAATCCTCCGCCTGCAGCATTAAGTTCTTTCATAAGATCTCTTACTATCAAATACATAGCAAGGCTTATCCGAAATTTTTCAATATCACTATCATTACGATATTCAAGTGCATCTTTTCTAAAAGAAGTGATCCAGGAAAAGAGTTCATCAAGTTCTTTTTTATCATAAGATTTTTTAGAAAGCATATCTGACAGAAGTTTCATATCAAGTCTTGTTATTTCAATTCCAAAGATTCTTCTTGTTGGAAGGACATGAGCAAGAGCAGTTTCCATTCCCATAGAATCATGTCCAAAGATTACTATTCTTCTTCCTTTTAATCCCTGAAAAGTTAAAGCAGCATATATCCAGTGAATCAGTTCTTCTTTAGTAGAATCAGTCATTTTAGGATCTTCTCCATAATCAGGCCATGACCCAACATTTATATGGACAAGTCTTCCTGCCTGACTTAAAGCACCGGCTGCAGCATGAGTAAAAACAACACCAGGCTTTGGGCCTGAATTGCCACAGGTTAAATTAACAGGAGTATCAGAAGGGAAGTGTGAAAGAAGAGATATAAGACTCAACTGTGGAAAAGCCCATGTATCAGGAACACATACAAGGATATTCACACCATTTTCACGAAAAGCATTAGCGACTCTATCTGCCTGTGATTCTCCATCTACAAGTAAAGTACTATAAACTGTCTTAACAGGGATATTATCTGGGGTTTTAACATTCTCTGCAATAATATCTGCGGTATGTTTTATAATATTTCTGCTTCTTAATCTTGAAGCCTCATCAATTCTTGGATCACAGGTAGCAAAGACTCCTACAACCGGTCCTTCTGGAATAATCTTTTCTGAAAAAACTTCTTTTGCTTTTTGCATATTTATACTCCTCTTTGTACATCCCGATTTTATCTTAATTTAATAAAATTTAATTCAGTTGTAATATTTTTGTTATTTTTTTAGTGTATAAAAGTATAGAATTCAGTATTATTTAAAATATATCTATTAACATTTAACTTTTGAATGGATTTTTAAAAACTGCTTCGTTTCCAAGTTCAAGTTCTATTTCAAGCAATCTATTATATTTAGCAATTCTTTCACTTCTGCAAGCAGAGCCTGTTTTTATCTGTCCGCCACCCATTGCAACTGCAAAATCAGCCATAAAATCATCTTCAGTTTCTCCAGAACGATGAGAGATAACATAACCCCAACCTGCTTTTCTACACAACTGAATTGCTTCTACAGTCTCTGTTACAGTTCCAATTTGATTTAATTTTATAAGAACAGCGTTTGTAGCTTTTTCTTTTATTCCACGAGATATAAAATCAGTATTTGTAACATAAAGGTCATCACCGACTATTTGAATTTTATCACCTAAAATTTTTGTATGTTGTTTAAATCCTTCCCAGTCATTTTCTGCCAGGCCATCTTCTATAGAGACTATTGGAAATTTTTTTATCCATTCTTCATAAAGTGAAGTCATCTGGGCACTTGTCTTTGTTCCCTGTCCTGATTTTTTCAATTGGTATACACCATCTTCAAAGAAAGAACTTGGTGCAGGATCTAAAGCTATCGCAACATCTTTACCGGGTTCATAACCTGCAGATTTTATTGCTTCTACTATTACCTCGCAAGCCTCTTCATTACTTTTAAGATTCGGAGCAAAACCACCTTCATCACCAACAGATGTAGCATAACCTTTCTTTTTTAAGATATTTTTTAGACTATGAAAAGTCTCAGCACCGTAACGCAGAGCCTCTTTGAAAGAAGGTGCTCCTACAGGCATAACCATAAACTCCTGAAAATCAACACTATTATCAGCATGTTTTCCGCCATTTAATATATTCATCATCGGAACAGGAAGAAGTGTTGCACCAACACCGCCAAGATATCTATAAAGAGGAATCCCTGCTGCAATTGCAGAAACTTTTGCAATAGCCATTGAGACTCCTAAAATTGCATTTGCTCCAAGTTTACCTTTATTTTTTGTTCCATCAAGTTCAATCATCAACTTATCAATCGTTGCCTGTTCTGAAGGATCCATACCTATAAGTTTTTGAGCAATGATATTATTTACATTAGATACAGCCTTCAAGACGCCCTTACCGTTGTAACGTTTCTTGTCTCCATCTCTCAGTTCTACAGCCTCATTCTCTCCTGTAGATGCACCTGATGGTACAGAAGCACTTGCTGTGACTCCATTCTCAAGTGTTACAAAGACCCTTACTGTAGGATTACCACGAGAATCAAGAATCTCCATTGCTTGAACCTTTTTTATCTTTGGAAGTTTTGAACCAATCATAATAAAGCCTCCTGTTAATTTTTAATAAATAGCAATATAATTTTTCAATCCTTTAACCTTCTCTACAACAGAAACAGAAAATTGATCTATTGTAGAATCTTCTGTTTTAATATATCTATCAGTTTCAGTTATAAGTTCTTCTATTTTTTTATTATGAAAATCTTTAAACCATTGAGGAAGTTTATTTTTTATTTTGAGTGCAAATTTTGCATAGTGATAAAAACATAAACCACTGGACTTAACAAATAGATTTTTAAATTCTAAATCTTCTAATCTGAGTTTCATTTCAGCATAAATTCTATCTTCTGTATCTTTAATAAGGTTACAGATCTGGCATGTTTTATTCTTTTTTAATAATGATTCTGGTTCTAAAGATAAAAGATCTTTAAAAAGAATTGCTGTTGCAAGAGAATCTTTTAACTCCTGAAATTGCCAGGTATGAACAGGACAGAATCCAAAATTTTTTTTAAAATTAATCCTGAAACCAGAATCGTTTATTCCCTCATATATAAGAGTTTCAAGATATCTGTCGGAATTTTTTTTAACAATAAAACATACCGGGCATTTAGAAGAACTACAACCTTCAAGTAAACTGAAATATGGTAGATGTTTTTCCATCATAATTAAAAAAAGATAGTCTACAATTATAAAAAAAACAAATTTTAATAAAAAAAAAGTTTTATTAAATTTGATTAACAACAAAGAAGATTAAAAATTATTTAAAACTTTCAAGTTTCTTTTCCAGGAAATGTTGCAAATTAAAATGGATATATGTAAGAATCTTATCAACTGTTAATTCATTGATATCCTTATTAAAAAGTATTACATGTACAGGTTTAACATCACCTCTTACAACAAATACAGTCCCGGATATTCTTACAACTACCTGATGCAGGTTTATATGGATCTCTTCAATTGCAGTTCCTGCTGGAATTACAATTTTAGAATCAAAAACACAAGCCATACCTGCGATACTTATATCAAGCACACGACCTGTAATAATCTCTTCTCTTATTTTAACATAGAAGGTAGCAGGTGGATCTTCATCGCACTTTACTCTTACATACTTTCTTCTGCCTCTTGTACCATGCATTTCTAAAACTTTTAATATAATCTCAAGACTTTGTTTTGTACTTATCTTTAAAACGATATAACCATAAGGGAGTTTAATAATCTCTGTAAAACGTTTTTCTAAAACAGGGTCCTGATTATATGTAAGAACTCCCAACTTTACATCTTTTAAAAGAGGATTATCAATAATACGACAGATAAAATTCTGCCATTGAATTTCAGACAAGACCTGATCTAAATTAACAAAAAATACAGAATCTGGATATTCTTTAAGAAGAGGGATACACTTTTCATGATCTCTAAGTAAATAGACCTCATATCCTTCTCTTAAAAGGTTTATTACCATCTCTTCCTGAACTACACTTGGAGGATATAAAAAAAAGATCTTTCTTCCGTATAATGGATTATCTTCCACAATTAAATATTAATATCCTGAAGCAACTCTTTTCCAAAGTATTGCACCTTCTGGATCAAACTCAACAAGCCAGGTTCCGCTTCCAGACATAGTTCTTTCAAGAGTAGTATTATAATTAGTACCTGTGGCTGTTACTTTAAGATTACCTTTACCAGTTTTTACAGAAACCTCTTCCCCGGGAGAAAGATTCTGTTCTAAAATTGTTTCAGCATCCATCTCTGCTTTTACATTAAGTAGAATTGATGTCTGATTATCAAAAGTTATATTATTTACACATGCAGCCAGAAAAGATACGATAAAAAGCCCATATAAAAGTTTTAAATAATTTCTCATTTCTAAACCTCCTTTGCTTTTAAAATAACATTATATATAATAATAATCAAATCTTTTATTTTAAAATTCTGAAAAATTCTAATTTTTTTAGATAAAGAAAGAGCATAAATTTAAGATAAGTAGTATTTAATACATAAGTTCAATCATTATATATCAACAACAAATCATTTTTTTATTAAAAATAAAATCTAATAATGAAAATCTAATTGTAATGTGTCTTTATTGGTTAAATTCTCCATAAATTTCACTAAATTATTATCTATTGGAGTATTTTCTATTCTTTTTTGTTATTTTTTCTATTTTAAAAAAAATATTATGACAGATATTATAACACAAATTTCTTTGGATGTCAATATTTTTTTAATTTTAAGGCTTCACGGAATAAATCTAAAGATTGGATACTTTTCTAAATGCCAGAGATTCAATGAAAAATAAAATAATATCTATTTGATAAAATTCAAAGATTCAATTTAAAATCTATAACCTATACTTAATCTGTGACTTGAGTGTAAATATACTCCTAAAACATAACTATATGCTATATCATATCTATCTTTTAAATAAATTATACCTAAATTGAAATTACTCTCATCATTTATTTGATAACCTAAACTTATTGAAATTGGTGAATAACCTGCTTCAATTCCAATATCAGGAACAAATTTCTTATCTTCAATTAGATATGTTCCTGTTATACCTGGTGCTATATATAATTTTGTAGATTTTTTTGTATAGAAAGCATACCCAATTGCACTAAAAACTGATAAAGGTAAATTATCTGCTTTTCTAACAAATTTGGATGCAATCCCAACATTTTGAATCCCACCTGCTATTGAGAGTGTTCCTATATTAGGTGTTAAAACAAAACCTAAATCAGAGGCAAATGCATTTGCTGATGAAAGTTCAAATAACTTGCTTGTAACAAATTTCAATGTTAATCCAACTGATAGATATTTGTTTAAGATCCTGCCATAAGAGATTAAACCTAAAATATCCTGTTGTGCATTTACATCTTTTTCTTTTAATTCATTATTTTCAATCCAACTCAATCTTATCTGTCCTGCGTTATAATATGCTAAACCAAAAGCCAGTGAAGAATTTTTCATAGGCTGACCATAAACTAAACCACCTGTAAGCCCTGTTTCTGTGTTATATTCTGAAAGCAAAAATATCTCTCTGGATATATTATATCCTAAAATAGCCGGATTATAAAATATACCTGAAAGATCTCCTCTCACTCCTACAACTGCTGTTACTGCCACTGATTTAGATTTAGGTGAGAATACTTTTCTTAACATTGACCAACCTGAAGCGGATATTAAGTTTTCTGTCTGTCCTATTAAAATTATAATTAAAAATATTTTAAATAAATTCTTTTTCATCTTATATATAAAACCTCCTTTTGTAAATTATTTTAAAACAGGTAATTTTTTAGTAAATTCAAAATTGCTTCCCTTTACTTTTATTATATATAAACCAGCAGCTATATTTGTAGGAATTTGTAATTTAAAGTTACCATTTGAATCACACATAATATCTTCATTATATATAAATTCTCCTGTAATTGTAAATATTTTAAAATTAACTTTTTCATTTATAACTCCATCTAATTTAATAATTAATGGCTTACCAGGTTCTGGAACAAAAGTTCCTTTATACTCCTCTCTTGATTCACCAATAATTTGAATATTTTCTTCTTTTATACTTGTTAACACAGGTAAAGTATTCTTAGTTTGAGCCGTTTTATTATAAGGAGTTTCAATTCCTGAAGCATTTCTATATTTAACTTTAAATGTATATTTAGTATTTGGAGAGAGCCCATAATTTGTCCAGATATAATCACTTCTCCATCCTGAAGAAGTTCCAAGTGTTAAATTTGTAAAATAAGCAGCAGTCAAACCTAAATTATAATTTTTTGGAAATTTTACGCTGACTATAATTGTATCTATTGAAAAAACTATTAAAGACAAATCAGAATCTAATGGTGGATTTAAAAGTGTTATATTTGATGCTACTGCTGAAAAACCTGAAGAGCCGTATAAATTAGTAGATTTAACCCAGTAATAATATTTTGTATTTTCTGTAAGTCCTGTATTTGTCCAATTTACTATATTAATTCCTGTTGTTCCTACAAACATCGCTAAATTTGTATTATTTATATTCCCTCTGTATATCTTATATCCTGTCTCATCACTAACATCACTCCAACTTATATTTATACTACCTGGTAAAATACCTATACAATCTAATGTGCCAGGACTATTAGGGGGACTCAGAGAAGTTTTAGTTGTAAAACTATTTGAAATATAATCTATAGTTGCTATACCATCTCCATTTATTCCATAAACTCTGTAATAATATGTTGTGTTTGGTGAAAGTCCTGAATTTGTATAAACTATACCTAATAAATTTGAACCTATGGTTATATATGGGCCTGCACCATTTGTTGCTCTCTTTAATATATAACTTGTAGAAATACCGCCTAACCATCTTAAAATTATTTTAGTAGATGTTGTAGATGTTGAAACAAGCGAAAATGGTGCTTTAGCCAGAGTGTATCTTAATTGAACATTCGGATTAAACGAAGTCTCAACTCCATTGCCATTCCTATATTTTACTTTAAATCCATACCTATTATTTGGCAAAAGACCACTATTAGTGTAGACAAAAAAATTTCCTGTAAACCAACCAGAAACCATTGAATTAGTGCAATTTGTCCAAGAACTTGCTGTTAAACCTAAATTTGAATTAGTTGGGCCTGTAACCTGAATTAAAATACAATTAGTTGAAATTGCTGTAAGTGTTATATCTGAATCTAATGGTGGATTTAAAAGTGTTATATTTGATACTACTGCTGAAAAACCTGAATTATAAACACCATTTGTTGCTTTAACCCAAAAATAATATTTTGTATTTTGAGATAAACCTGTTGCATTAAAATTTGTTGCATCCTTACCTGTTGTTCCTATTACTGAAGATGTATTTGTATCGTTAATCGTATTTATATAAATTTTATAACCTTCTTCATAAAAAACATTATTCCACGCTAAATTTATTTGATTTGCAGAAAAAGCATTGCATTCTAAAATATTTGGTGTATTGGGGCTTGGGGCTTCCAAAATAGAATAAGCACTATTTTTAAAGGCTGAATCTATTGCACAGACTTTCCAATAAACTAATTTAGTATTTGTAACTTTACTCTGATAATATTCTCCTGTTACAACGCAGACATTTCCTAAATTTGCCTGACCTCTCGGATAATCTATGCAGGAACTTGATAAATTATATATTCCAAAATTTGTTCCATAAGCAACTTTATATCTTATCATATTTACAGGTGTATGGTCATCACTTGAAGCATTCCATTTAAATTGCCAATAACCGCCTTGATTTATTGTAGTCAGTGCCGTAGGAATAGTAGGTGAAGTATTATTTATTACCTCTAAATTAAAATACCTATATAGTCTTTGGGAACTACCATCATAACCTGAAACAATCAAATCCAGATCACCATCATTATCTATATCTCCTAATGCTATAGAAGAATAATAAACTCCTGTTCCAGAATTAGTTTGAGGCATAAAGCCTCCTATACCGTTATTTATATATTTATCAAGCCTTTTTACACCTCCAGCAGAACCTGTTACAATAAAATCTAAATCACCGTCGTTGTCTATATCTCCTAATGCTATAGAAGATAATTCAACTTGTATTCCAAAATTAGTTGGGCCTACAAAATTACCTATTCCATTATTTATATATTTATCACTCCTTCGTGTGGTACCGCTTACCCAACCTGTCAAAATTAAATCCAAATCTCCATCATTGTCTATATCACCCAAAGCAATGGAAGAATTCCCAACACTGGTTCCGAAGGCAGTTGGTCCTGTGAAATTTCCTGAACCATCATTTATATATTTATCAAGATGAGTTGTTGAACCATCAAATCCTGTTACAATTAAATCCAAATCTCCATCATTGTCTATATCACCTAACGATATGGAAGAAGACTTAACTCCTGTTCCAAAAGAAACAGGTCCTGCAAAATTCCCAGAACCATCATTTATATATTTATCAAGTCTATGCGGTGCTGAACCATCATCATCTCCAGTTACAATCAAATCTAAATCTCCATCGTTGTCTATGTCTCCTAATGCTATAGAAGAAGACTGAATCCCTGTTCCAAAAGAGAGAGGTCCTGTAAAATTTCCTGAACCATCATTTATGTATTCATCGAGCCTTTTTACACTACTATTATCCAATCCTGTCACAATCAAATCCAAATCTCCATCGCTGTCTATATCACCTAAGGCAATAGAAGAATACCTAACTCCTGTTCCAAAAGAAACAGGACCTGTGAAATTTCCTGAGCCATTATTTATATATTTATCAAGCCTACTCATACCACCTGAACCTGTAACAATCAAATCTAAATCACCATCATTGTCTATATCACCTAAGACTATGGAAGAGTCCTGAACTCCTGTTCCGATATTTGTTGCTGTTCCGAAATCTGCCCAAACCAAAAAAGGTAAATTTATTATGGTAAGTGTTATTATTAATTTTGATAAAATTTTTCTTCTCATAATAACCTCCTACATTTTTAAATACCAAGCAAAGAGATATTTTCTCTTTCTGTCTTACTCATCTTTTTTGCTAAATTCTTTTCCTTCAATATAACACAATTTATTTCAAAGTTTCTAATTTTTTTAAACCCTATTTTATAATGAGAACATCACACCAACAAAGAATCTTGGGCCTGAATAGAGTCCTTCTTTTAATGGAAGAGAGACTCCTAAAAAACTTTTAATACTTTTTAAAAATCTTGTCATAATAGCAAATGTAAGATCTATTTGATTTAATCTCAAGCAATAATTCTGATTAAAACTTTGTAATCCTACAATTTCAAGCATGAGTTTATGTCTGAACAGGAAAGGGAAATCCTCTATCCACCAAGAAAAATTAAAACTATACACTATAAAATCATCTCTCATAGGCCATTCACCATAAGAAGGTCCAGGCCAGAAGAATTTCAAAAACACCCTATGTATATTCCAAAGAAAGACAGTATCTCTTATTCTTTTTTCTCTTTCTTCTTTTGTTTCATTTGGTTTTTTTTCCGGGAAATAAAAGATCTTAGAAGATACAGGAAAAAATGTTTCACCTTTTTGTGCAGCATAGGTATAAATAAAATTCAAAAAATATTCCCATTTTTTAGTATAAGATCCCCACAAAAATCCCCATCTAAAATCTCCGATACCTATGGAATATGGATAGAAGAATCCTTCTGCGAATTCTTTTCCAGGACCTGTTGCAAAATTAAATCCAAGATAGAGATTCAAATATGATAATGTATCAGAATTTTTCTGGATTAAAGGCAATCTGTACCAGAATTTTTTTAATTCAAATTTAAGTTCACCTAAAATATCTCCCATGGTTGTCATCTTTTGATCTGGGACAGAAGGATCCTGTATATAAAAAACTGGCAACCATCCTACAAACTCAACTTTTTTACTCAATCCTATATGAGGGTTAATTGTATATTCTCTGATTATTCTTAAATCAATAGCAGAATCAGCCTGAGAAATAAAAAGTCGCAGATTGAAACGATCTTCATCCATCCAACCTGCACGCTGGACAAAGATCTGACCGTTAATATTTGCTCCAGAAAAGATTAAAAAAGCAAAGCAGATTATCTTAAAAATTTTAAATTTCTGTTCTATTTCACAGCCTCAACAATGTTTTTGAAAAGTTCTGGGTCCCTACTTGCTATATTAGCCAGAACATGGCGGTTAAGAAGAATGTTTGATTTTTTTAACATTGGTATAAACTTACTGTAACTTAATCCATACTCTCTTAAAGCAGCATTCATTCTAACTATCCATAATGAACGCATATCTCTTTTTCTTCTTCGTCTATCTATAAAAGAATCTTTCAGAGCATGTTTTACTGCTATTCTGGCAATTCTATAATTTTTTCTTCTGCCTCTAAATCCAGAAGCCATTTTTACAACTTTACGCACTCTATGATGATGCGCAGGGCCACTTTTTATTCTCATAATATTCTCCTTTTCTTTATGTTATGTATTAAGAATAGAACGCAAAGTCTTTGCCTGAGTTTTATCAACTAAAGTTGCTTTGCGAAGTTTTCGTTTTCTATTTTGAGATTTTTTTGTAAGTATATGTTGTTTATATGCATGTCTTCTTTTTAATTTACCTGTTGCAGTAATTTTAAATCTCTTTGCTGCAGATTTATTAGTCTTTTTTTTAGGCATATCAGGACTCCTTTTTTTGAGATGTTTTTTTTACGGGAGCAAAAACAGTAATAAGATTTCGTCCCTCTCGCACT
>Ga0272448_1002715_pt1 | contig 21796 bp, 20 predicted proteins | sample YNPCB0191_FD_202220 | JGI IMG/M metagenome (GOLD analysis project Ga0272448, IMG submission 202220) | Hot spring sediment microbial communities from Yellowstone National Park, WY, United States - YNP-CB-019-1 | ecosystem: Environmental > Aquatic > Thermal springs > Hot (42-90C) > Sediment... | reverse complement strand
GAAGAATAATTATGATTTTGAATAAGAAAAATTTAGGATACGTTGGAGGAATGAATATTGGTATAAGATTTTCGATGAAGTTCCTTAAACCAAGTTATTTACTAATTCTGAATAATGACACAATCACTAAACACCCTAATTTCCTTCGGGCTCTTGTTGAATTAGCTGAATCTAATAAGAGAATAGGGGTAGTTGGTCCTAAGGTGATTAATTACTACACTGAAAAGATTGTACCACAGGAACAAATAATTATACCACTTCCATTAATGTCATTTTTAATAAGACTGTTTCCACGAAGGTTTGACTCCTCGTGCTCATCATTACCCTTAGAGGTCTACAGATTAGATGGTTCATGTTACTTGGTTAGGAGTGATGTGTTTGAAAAAATAGGATTATTCGATGAAAGATTCTTTGCTTACTTTGAGGATACAGACTTCTTTACTAGAGCTAGAAAAGCCGGCTTCATAATAGCATACAACCCTAGCACTACTATTTGGCATCGAATTGGCTCTGGTAGAACCATCGAGAGGAGGTTTAATTCGCTCGCTTTGTATATGTTTTCAAGGAACATTCTCCATTTTATTCATAAACACTTCGATTCTAGACTAATTAGACTAATATTAAAAACCTACATTACTCTAATATTTATTCCATATATGGTATGCATAACATTTATTATGTCAGGCAACTTTAGGATTGCGAAGTACATAGTATTAGGGTTTGCAAGAGGCCTGCTAGGTGAAGTTGGTCGGCCAGAATTAAGGATTTGTGGACAAGTTGTGTAAAGACCGTCCTGGAAAGTGCTTATGGCAATTTGCAAGTAGATAGCTGGCGTCATCTATAACGTAGGTGTGTATTTGGTGGGGTTCACAATTCTTAAGAGTAAGCTAATTAAATGGAGTCTTTTCTTTATTCTGTTGCCTTGCATAACTTTACTAAGTGCATACATTTTTAGCTTCTGCAATGATAATAGAGGGTTGCTTTTTATCTACTTTCTCATATCCTTAACTCCTATAATCTTTTTTAAAGCTAAAGGTTTCAATAGAACCTTTGCTATATGGTCTATTGCGATCTCCCTTATGTGGTCAACAGTATTTGGCCTATCTTGGGATTATATTTGGGGATACGATATAAACGTTGAATATTTCTCTGCGAACCAAGTGTTAGCGAAAGGATATTGGGACATGTCAGTAGCCGCTGGATATAATTCAGTTGCAAGCGTAAACCTTTTAGCACCAATACTATCATTAGTCTTAAACATAAACATAATCCCGCTATTTAAGGTCATTTATCCATTAATATTCTCTTTAGTGCCAGTAATACTTCTAAAAGCCTATGAGCGGCTTCTTGGTAGAAAGGTTTGGGCAGAATTTTCTATATTATTTTTCATCTTCCTCTTCACTTTCTTTACGGAGATGATGGCTCTGGCTAGGCAGATGATCGCAGAAGTCTATTTAGCGTTCCTTGTCTATGCAACTTTAAAGAAGATGAATCCCATTCTTCTAACACTCTTCTTAGTATCTTTGGCCATCTCCCACTATGCAACAGCTTATTTAACAATGTTCGCACTTCTTCCATTGCTTTTTTTATCAATCACCAAGCAGGAGAAAAAAGTAAACAATGTGAACATAGCATTGTTTTCCATCTTAACCTTGTTCTGGTACCAGAATACTGGGGGAGGAATAGAATTCCATAATCTAGTAAATATTGGATATGAGACATTATTAATGATGAGTGACATATTAAATCCACAATTTTCCCAAGGACTAGGTATAATCATGGGTGGCACCACTTTTACGCGTGAACTCGCTAAATGGATAAACTTAATTGCGCAAGGACTCATTACCATGGGAATTCTTACAATCTTTTACAGAATATTACTAAAGCATGAACAAACGAAAGAACATTTGGAATTTTATGTAATATCTCTTGCATTCTTTGCTTATGACGTTGCAGGTATTGTTCTGCCATTATTTGCAAACAGATTGAATGCTACCCGATTATATCAACTAACATTATTCTTTTTATCACCGTATTTTATTATAGGTGCAGTTGCTACAATCAAGTTTCTCCATGGGCGCTTGAAAAGATTTCTAAAGGTGAATGAACTTAGGTCTGACTCGATAATAAAGATTATAGCTGTGTTCTTGCTAGTGTACTTCTTGTTCAATTCCGGATTTGTGTTAGTGGTTGCACAAGATCCTCAACCACCACAATGGTTAGATAAAATACATTCACCAAGTTGGAGCATTCAAGAAGTACTTGGAGCAAAATGGATCGCTCATCATAAGCAATCTGATTCAATCATTTACCTTGGTGAATCTAAATTCCCTTTATTCCTTGGATTCGGTATAAATACGATAAGCTTTGGTAAAGAACCAGAAGTAGAAGGGATAAAAGACTACAAGTCTCTAATATACTTGGGGAAAGATACCATCTTTAAGGGTGAAATACAGTCAGTATACTCCGATGTTGGTGGTGTTCCAAAGAGCGTGTTCCTTAAAATAAGAGAAACTAAACTATGGAAACAATTACTTAATTCAAACATTGTTTATTCAAACAACCAAGTTTTGGTTTACAATAAATGAGCTTAAGACGTATTTACATGGGTATAAAATAAGCGCGACTTGATTGATCAAGCTATCCAAATCTTGAAATCATATTTCTCGATAATGTGTCAAAAAATGCTTCGAGAAGAAATTAAAACAAAACTGTTAGAGTATGGTGGTCTCTACGAACTTATAAGGAAAAAGGGAATTATAACTGTAATTGGCTATGCTGTTTTAGCCTTGATAAATATTATTTCCAAAAGATTTTATAGGTTCCATGGGATCGAATATGGATTACCTGAAGCTTTATTTCACCCGAAAGATATTGATCGATGGAGTCGATACGCATATGTCATAAATGAAATCAAGAAACGGAAGCAAGGAACAAGATTTTAGATGTTGGATCCGGGGGGACAGGTGTTGCACCCTTCTTAAGTAAGGATTGTGAGACATTTCTAATTGATGTTCGGAAAGAATGCTTCAAAGGCTTGAGAATCGTATATCCTGTTATTGGTGATGGACTCAATTTGCCATTCAGGGATGATGTCTTCGATATAGTCGTTTCAATTGACACTGTTGAGCATATTCCAAAACCAATCCGCCTCAACTTCTATAGGGAGTTGAAAAGAGTTTGCAAGAAGAAAGTTATCCTTACATGCCCAATTCAAAGTGATGACGGTACATTCTTAGGAAAGACCTACGACATCATCTTCCAAAGTTTTTATGAAAGAACTTATGGAGTTAAAGAGCCTAACACGGCACAACATATTGTTGCAGGCCACCCTACCTTAGAAGAGGTTGTGACAGCATTTTCTGCCCCTCAAATCTATGGATACAAAAACTGTGATATATGGCTTAAATATATGTTGTTCTCATGCAAGCCATTTATAGGAATCTTCTGCGGTTTACTTTACTATTTATTCTGGAAGAAGGATGACAACAAACCTCCTTACTGGGGCGCAATGGTCGTGTCAGCTCTCACAAAATAGTCTTTAAAGTTATCAGGTCTGGTTTACAATAAATGAGCCTATTAAATAAGCTCTTTGCGTGTGAAATATGATGGACCAAGGTTCTCCTAAAGTTTCAGTTTTAATACTAAATTATAACGGGAGAAGTTTATTAGGTGACTTGTTTGATGAAGCTATAGAGTCGGTTTTTAACCAAACCTATCCAAATCTTGAAGTCATATTACTCGATAATGGGTCTAATGATGGCAGTATAGATTACATTACAAGAAAATATGATAATAGACTTAAGATTATAATGTTTACTGAGAACTATGGCTTTTGCAAAGCAATTAATCTAGGTGTGAATTATACCTCTAATGATTCTAAGTATCTAATGTTCATGAATTGTGATGCAGTTTTATCCAACGATTATATCGAAAGACTAGTATCGTTTATGGAAGATGACAGGACAATCGGAGCTATTCAAGGATTAGAAATTTCATCCACAGCCCCCCCTTTAATAGGAGGCTTGGTGGATTCCTTACTTGGAAGACCTTTTACAATTAACATACGCCCCGACTCTCCTCTGAGGGTTCTGTGGGTTGCTTTTACAGCATGTGTAGTTGACAAACGGTTGTTCTTAAGTCTTGGTGGTCTTCCTACTGAATTTTTTATGTATCATGATGATGTAGATTTTTGTGTGCGAATGTTGGCCCATGGACGAAAAAGTTATGGTGTGCCATACACTAATTATTTTCACAAGAGAGGGGGAATAGTCAAAAGTACGGTTTGGCTTAGAGAATACTTGTCATATAGAAATAGAGGGCTTATAGCTATCAGATATTTCCCTAAAAAATACTTGCTTAGAAGTGTAATTGGGCTTATATTTGAATTATCTTATACCATATTAAGATCCTTCCATGATTCTGATAAAAGACTAGAAACGCTTCTTTATTTACGAGCTCTAGTTTACTTTATGCGAAATCTAAGAAGGGAATTGAATATTAGATTATCGTACAGTAAACAAACTAAAGATAAAATAAGCTATTTCATGGTAAACGTATCTTTTAGACTTTCCCAAGCACATAGGTACATGTATCAATTACTACCAATGTTCAAATGAAGGAGAAACAAATGTTCTCATAGCAAGTCTTTGGATCTATTGAAGTTTTTAAGCCTTCTTTTCTGTGTATGCTGTGGTGCACTTTGAGCTGGATCCTTGACAGGGAGGTTTTGACTGTTTTGGCTGCGATGCTGGTAGTCTCTTCTGTGTTTGCTGTCGTCCAGGTTGTCAACGTGGGTAGGGTTACTGAACCATTCTCTGAGCTTGGCATCTTGGGTCCTAACATGAAGATTGGGGACTACCCTAGGGAGGTTCTTTCAGGTGTGCCTTTCAAGCTTTACCTTTACGTCGGCAACCATGAGGGCAGATGTGTATACTATAGGGTTCTTGTTAAGGTTGGAGGCAACAGGTCCTTTATCAACGAAACCGTTCCTTTGGATGCTTCACCGATTTTAGAGTACAGGCTTATCCTATCACACAACTCTACAACGATGATACCAATGAATATCACATTATATTCTCAAGGCATAAACCGTAGGCTCGTCTTCGAAATGTGGATATACAACGAAACCCTAGGGGATTTCACGTACTATGGTAGGTGGAACCAGCTCTGGCTCAACGTAACAAGCCCAACGTCTCAAGCAGCTTCAGAGAAAACACTGCTCTATCCGAAAGAATACGATGACATGCTCTCTCAAGCCTTTCTCGCGATAAGGAGGGCTGAGTCGTCTGATGGAAACGTTACAGAGATGGTCTCTTTAATGAACACTGCCTTAGAAAACGCTTTGAAGGGGGATGGTGGAGAGGTTGAAAGGCTTGCTGGAGAAATACTTTCTCTTGAGCCTAAGCTTTCAGCTGAAGGAGTAGAATCTAGGAACAGGCAACTCTACTACACTGTAGCATATGTTGGCACGTTCGTAGGATCATCAGCTTTTGCATTCTATTTCTTGAAGGATAGGGTCTTCCTATACTGGTCCAGGCTTAGACGGAACTGGATCATATATCAAGCATCTAGGAACAGGAGCGAGGAGGGTGTGTTCGAGAAGAAGCTCACCGACATCGTTTACTCCAAGAAGAATGTGAGCGTTGAAGCGTTGATCGGGGAAGGTGGAAGGCTTGGGCTTGACGCCAAAACTTCCGCAAAGATCCTTTTTAGGATGCTCAGGCGTAAAAGCGTTAGACTCGAACACCCGAACCCTCCAAGAACGTTCAAGAATTTTATGCTCTCCACCTACGCTCTAGGCTTCTGGACTACAGCGTCGATTATCGCTTTAACGATAGCGTCGATATATCTTCCACCACTCATCTTCGTAAGATATGTTCTGGGCTCGATGTTCGTCCTCTTCATCCCAGGATATTCTCTGATAGAAGCACTTTACCCGAAGGAGACAGATCTTTCCCCACTGGAAAGGCTTGCCCTATCAATAGGGTTGAGCCTCGCGCTTGTTCCTCTTGTCGGGCTCGTGTTGAACTATACGCCTTGGGGTATAAGGCTTGACCCTATAGTCTCATCATTGACGCTGCTGACGCTCTTGCTGCTTACCATGTCATCATATAGAAAGTTCTCACTTCTTACACTATCTCTTGAAGGCGTCGGAAGCGCCAAGGGTTAAAGGTGTTTGCTGTCTCCAATGCTAGGTGAAGAATGAGATTATATACTTGTTAAATAGTTGTTCTTATAGAGGCTTTTCTGTTGAATAGGTTTAGGGGGTTCGGCGTCTCTCTAGCGCTTTCTGGCACAGTGCTCACTATTGTAACATATCTTCTTCTTGGTCTTGTTCCCCTTGTCGCCCTATGGATCGCCTTCACAATACTGGGTTTGTCCATGTTCTTGACTCCTGAGGAGGCTTTGGTTAAGGCTGACCTTTTGGCTGTCATAGAAGACTTTCTCTCCAACCTTTCAGCCCTTTTCGAGGCCTTTGGCGCAAGCTCCCACGCAGCCTACGTCTGCTATGATGGCGGGGTTTACGTCTTCGTCTCCGAAGAGCCCCTCTCCACCTTCCCAGACTCACCTCCAAAATCTCTTGTGACAGCCATCGGCTCCAGCAGGGTCTTCGTACTACGATCCCCACTCTCGAGCATCGTAGGAGGGTTGGAGGGTGAATTCTCCTCTTCATCTTATCATGTTATCGTCGAGCTTTTAGAGGTCGCTGATGGCGTAGAATGCTCCGAGCAAGGTGACACACTATCGTGTCTTGTGAGAAAGCCTTACATCAGCAGCCCAGGTAGGCTTGAGAGGACCGTCGGCAGCATCTACGGCATGTGCCTCGCGTCTATTGCATCTAAAGCCTACGGTAGACCTGTGACGCTTGTCAGGGAAGAGGCTTCTAAGAGAGGTAGGCTCATAGTGTTGAGGAGGATGTAGTGTGCACAGGAACTATCTTTCCAACACCGTCCTCTCCTCTCTGATGCTCTTCACCGTCCCAATATTGTGGTCTCTTGGAGAAGCCAGATTGGACGTTTACGTTTCAATGTTCACCCTCGAGTATTTTGTGGTGAAAGCCCTGTTTAACCCTAGGCGTATCACCAGAGACTACCTAGCATTAGCGCTATTCACGGTATTCACATTTATCGTATCATATAGGGTTATTCAGGTGCTGGCTCCATGAAGAAGGCTCTGTTCCTGTCTTCTACACTTCTACTGCTGATCCTATCTTCTGCAAACCTCTTCGCCCTAGCCCCGTTTCCAAGACACGTTGACCCACTGCAGGTTCCTGAAGAGAAAGCTCCCCTCGAGCTTCTCATGCTGTATTCTCAGATCGGCGGGCATGCGCTTCAGCTGAACTTTTCCACAGCCTTCAAAACCCTTTCCAACGCAAGCCTCGCATACGTCCCCGAAGATTTGAGGTACATCTTTGGAAGGTTCAACAGCCTACTGAACGAGACGCTTTCCGACATGAACACTACAAGATACGATCTGGCACTCTGCAGGGCTCTCATAGGATCTTCTAAGCTCGGTCCAGCCGAGGACAGCTTGAACGATGCGTTGAAGAACCTTGCCATATCCAAAATAGACTACGATGTGCTTGAAGACTCTTCAAGAGAGCTTTCTAGGCATGTTCCAGCAGAGCCTATCTCACAAGCCCTCTCAGGGGTTGAGGGTGGGATCTCTAAGCTCGAGCTTGAAGCCGAATCCCTTAAGGAGATGCTTTTTGAGCTTAGGCCTAAGCTTTTGGACGTCAGGCTTCAGATTTCCGTTGAACCTAGGTCTGTAGTCTTTGGACAGAACTTTTCAGTTTCAGGCTTCCTTCTCGGAGGAGATGGCTCAGCCTTAGGCGATAGGAGGATAATGTTGCATGTTGGTTGGAAAGGCTATGGCCTGGAAACCTTATCCGACGGCTCATATCATATGCTATGTCCCGCCCGAGAGTATTCTATGTTGAAGGTTTACGCCGAATACTTTCCAAATGGCGGTGACGTCGGAGTATACTCTTATGGGATATCTGACATAATTTCGGTTAATGTAACATACTATGTTCCACCCTTGAAGCTCTCACTCTCCAGCGACAGGCTTCTACCACAGGAGACCCTAACCTTGAAGGTTGACACCCTCTCAGGCTTCCCCCTAAATGTTGAAACACCATTAGGCAAGGTTTCCGGCATATCAGACGTTAAAGGCTTCTTCACATACAACCTTACCCTGCCATCGGACATAAAAGAAGGCTCCTACACGGTTTCCGCTTCAACACCATCACGTGACGTCTTTGCTTCAGCATCCGCAAGTGAAAATTTCACGGTGTACAGGCTTGAGACATACTCTAGCCTCCACGCTCCAAGTCTGGTGTTCACTGGCGTACCATTCACCGTAGAAATAGAATCGAGCACAAATTCCACAGTAAACTTCAACATAGAAGAGCTTAAGTCAGGCTCATCATATCACGGTCTAAGGTTTTCCAGAACTATCACACTGCCCCTGACATTTCTCTCCGGAAGCCTCAGCCTCTCAGCAGAAATTGTGCCATACAGCCCCTCCTATAAAAGCGTGCACGTAGCCTCGAAAGTTACCGTAGTCAACTCCCTCGCAATACTGCTTCCAATAGCCCTTCTCACATTCTTTTCCACTAGACTGTTCAGGAAAAGGGTAGAGACGCAGCTGCCGCCTGAAGTCCTCGGAGAGCTTGAAGCAAGGGTTGAACCTAGGCCAAGGTCTCCCATACAGTCCCTTTTCTTCGAGCTTTTAGGCTTCCTCGAAAAACTTTCTAGAACCGCTATGAAACCATCTGACACGCTCAGGGAGTATCTTTCTAAGGTCGAGTCAAAGCTTCAAACCCAAATCAGGGCATTTGTGAGGATGATATTTGAGGGCTATGAGCGGCTCGTGTACGGTAGGCCAGAGGACGGGCTTGAAGCCTCACTTTCTCGAGCACTAAGGGAGCTCTTGGAAGAGTTAAAGAGGGTGTTACCATGAGGGGATACGTTTTCCTAAGCCTGCTCATCGTAGCCTTCTCGACGACCTCGTTCTTGGCAGCTGTGCCATCTGTGGACGATTTCTCGTTGGATAACCCCTTCTGGAACGGCCTTTCAACGCTCCATCAAAGGTATGGCTTCGAGTACATCAGCATATCGAATCTCATGTCTGCTCCACCTGACGCTATAGTCTTCATCTACCCATCTAAGCCGATCGGCGAAGGCCAAGCTCAAACCTTAAAGGCCTTCTTGGAGGAGGGTGGAACCCTAATCATATTGGACGAGTATGGCTACTCCAACACCTTCCTAAACTCATTAGGCTTCGGAGCCAACATATCATCCTACCTCCTGCGCGACCCACTTTACAAGTGGAGGTCTTCAGAGCTTCCATACTCTTGGGTCGAATTCGGTGGAAAGAGCTTTAAGATCTGCTTGAACTACGCTTCCACACTCGATCCTGGAAACGGCAAAACCTTGGGTTTCTCGTCATACTTCAGCTTCTTGGACGAGAACTTTAACGGCGTACATGATGCTGGAGAGCCTTCTGGTAGGATGTGTGTTGCAGCCTCATACAGGCTAGGAAGGGGGTTGGTCATGGTCTTCTCTGACTCGAGCATCTTCTTGAACAACATGCTCAGCCTAGGAGAAAACAGCCTACTAATTGAAGCGCTGACCTCAGGACACACCCCCTACCTGCTAGAGGACACCCTCACGTTTGGAGCGTACACCACGCTGAGGGAGAAGGCTGTCTCATCCTACCTCACACTCTATAACATCATGTTCTACTCCTCAGCATCCTATCCCCTGATCTCCCTCACAGCAGTACTCGTGTTCTATGCTGCGAGGGCATTGTACTTTAGGCTTCAGAGGCCTTTAAGGGCTCCAACCCTAAAAGACAAACTATATAACACGTTGAGACTTCATCCGAGATGGGATAGGCGGGTGCTTGAAGACATGCTTTCTGAGGTGTTTGAAGGCTTTGAGCGTGATAGAGAAGATTAGTGAAAGCGTAAGCAGGTACATCGTAGGCTTAAGAGACCTCCTAAAGCTGTTGAATGTCCCACTCTTGAGCAGGGGTCATATCCTCCTAGAGGGCCCTCCTGGCGTCGGCAAGACCATGACAACGAAGTTCTTCGCCCAATCCATCGGAGGAACCTTCAAGCGTGTCCAGATGGTTCCAGACCTCCTACCATCAGACATCATAGGCACATACTACTTTGACATGGAGAACAGCGTCTGGACCCTTAGAAGGGGCCCAATATTCTCCAACGTCCTCTTAATAGACGAGTTGAACAGGGCTCCGCCAAGGACTCAGGCGGCATTTCTTGAAGCGATGCAGGAGAGGAGCGTCACCATAGAGGGTGAAACTTTAACGCTTCCAGAACCATTCCTCGTCCTAGCAACACAGATGCCTTCTGGAGGCGAGGGGACCTTCACCCTTACATCGGTGCAGGTTGATAGGTTCGCCTACTACTACCCTCTCACATATCCAAGCCAGAAAGAAGAGGTTGACATTGTTTCGAGGGTTGACTCCATAGAGGCTGCGAACATAACGCCTGTCGTCTCAGCTGAAGACGTGTTGAAGGTTCAAGACGATGTAACAAAAGTCTATGTTTCCGATAAGGTTAAGGAGTACATCGTCAGCCTGGTGAACTTTGTAAGAGGCCAGAAGGAGGTTCTCCTAGGCCCATCGCCTAGGGCTTCGATATGGCTCTACAAGGGCTCTAGGGCTCTAGCGTACATGGAGGGAAGAGGCTTCGTCCTACCAGATCACGTTAAGGAAATCTCAAAGTATGTGCTCTTGAAGAGGATCATGTTAAAGCCCGAGTACGAGGTTGAAGGCTTAACCTCCATGGATATCGTAAACAGGGCTCTGGAGTCTGTTGAGGTACCCAAGGTTTGACGTATCCTACGGCAAGAGGTTTCGGAGCCATCTCTTCAACCATACTTCTAGTAGCATTCTATGCATTAAAACCTGACCCAATACTCCTTTTACCTTCTGCAGCCCTTGTTGCGATAGTCCTCTCCGACCTGATTGCTTCATATGTGAGATGGAGTAAGCCGTGCAAATGTGATGCCGAAGTTAAGGAGAGGGTTTGGGTCTGGGAGAAGCCTAATGTGGAATTTAAGATCACAGGCTACGGTGTGCTTGCCGCCGAGGGTTCACCATCTTGGCTCAAGAAGATAACACAATATAGTGTAAGTAATCAATTGTTTTTTAAGGCTACAGCCTCCTTTCCACATTCTGGAAACTTTTCGATAGAAGACTTCAGAATTCTGAGAACCGGCCCGATAAAGCTCTTTGCCAGAAAGGAGCCTGTACAATGTAGTGTAGAGTTCGAAGTGCTTCCAGAAGCCCTATATTGGGTCCTAGAAGCCCTAGCAATCTTGAAGGCTACTTCAGGGATTAGATATTCTGGAGCAGGCGCTCCCAAGACCCCTGCGTCAACTGGGCTATACTATGAGACGAGAGAATATCTTCCAGGGGACCCTATAAGGAACGTTGACTGGAAGGCCTCCTCTAGGAGGAGAAAGCTTATGGTGAAGGTCTTTCAAGAAGAATCCGCTGGCGGCATAACGATATACTATGACCTGAGAAGCCCATCAAAGTACGCTTGTGACGAGCTTGCTTCAGCACTGATCTCCTCCACCATATATTCCCACAGAAGCGGCTTAGACATCAGGCTTTCGAGCATTCAAGAAGGAAAAACATTCAAACCGTCAAACTCATATGAAGCGATAGCCTTCGCCGTAAGAAAGGTCTTGGAGCATGAAGTCTTAAGGGTGAGCGAGTTCTTCGAATACGTTGAGCCCATGACAAGAAGGGAGCTTGAAGAACTGCTTTCCACGTTTCCTACCCCAAAATCCCATAAGATATCATACACCCTATTTTCGGAAAACAACATCGTCATCTCCAGCCTACTCTACGACACCGTAAAGCTTCTGGACATCGCCTCCTTCTCGAAAACCGCTGGAAGAAGCTTGAACATAATAGTGCCCTCTAAACCTTGGAGAGGTATAGGAGACCTAGAGGAAGCCTACAGAATACACCTCTCATACGATAACGTTAGGCTTAAGCTTGAAAGGCTCAACGCCAAAGTCTTGCCATGGAAGCACTTCAGACAGTCTTCCCTAGAATCTAGGAAAATGTTCGCCCCAAGCCTAACGCTCCACAAGTTTGGATGAGAAAGTTTTTCTTCAACCTAGCCAAATCGTAACATGATGTTAAGACTCATATATGCAGTATTTTTTAGGATATGTAGTTATGATTAAAAAGGTCGTCGTCACCGCAGCAGGCCTCGGCACTAGACTGCTGCCTATGAGTAAGGAGCTTCCTAAGGAGATGCTTCCCATCTTTGTGAGGGGAAGGAATGGCACCATCTTGAAGCCTCTGCTTCAAACCCTTTTTGAGCAACTGTACGGCTTCGGCTTTAGAGAGTTCTGTTTTGTCGTAGGCCGAGGTAAGAGGTCTATCGAAGACCATTTTACACCGGACTGGGATTTTGTTAGAAGGCTCAACAGAAGGGGCAAGCATGATCTTACGAGTGAGCTTGAAAACTTTTACGGCATGCTCGAGTCCTCTAAGATCGCTTTCATTAACCAGCCTGAGCCAAGGGGTTTCGGCCACGCCGTTTTAACCGCAAAACTTTTTGTGGAAGGAGAATCTTTCATGATCTGCGCAGGTGACACCTACATCTTTTCTAAGGATAACGTGTTTCTTAATAGGATGGTTAAAGCATTTTCTGAAGACGTTTCCGCGGTCCTGCTTTTGCAGAACGTCCCAAACCCTAGGGGGTATGGTGTCGCCGTGGTTGAGCAAACAAAAGACATCATTGGCATTTATAACATTTTGAAGGTTGTTGAGAAACCTGAGCTTCCTCCATCGAACCTCGCCATAATGCCCTTCTACATTTTCAGGCCTGAACTGTTCGATGTTTTAGAGGGTTTAGGTCCAGGTGTTGGCGGCGAAATCCAACTCACAGACGCCATCCAAGGCCTTATCGACCGCGGCCGCAGGATTGTAGGTGTACTGCTTGAAGATGATGAGCTGAGGCTGGACATAGGCACGCCTGAAACCTACTGGGTGGCTTTGACAGCCTCCCACGAATACTTAAGGGGGTTGCAAAATGAGTAAGGTATGCTTCAATCCGGACGGTGGGCTGGAAGCATTCATCGAAGGAATTGAAGAGAATACCGTTAAGGGTAGAACGGTTTTGATTACGGGAGGAGCAGGCTTCATCGGAAGCTGGCTGGCTGAAGCGTTGATAACGCTTGATGCCAAAGTAACAGCATTTGACAATCTTTCAACCGGAAGCCTAAAAAACGTTGAGCATCTAATGGGCTTTTCAAACTTCACATTTTTGAAAGGCGACGTATCAAACTTCAAAGTTGGGGAGAAGTACGACTTTATAGTTCATGCTGCAAGCCTCCCCGCCCCAGACGTGTACGTTAAGAAGCCTGTTGAAACCATGCTATCCAACAGCCTAGGAACCCTAAACGTCCTCGAAGCCTCGAGAAAGCGTGACAGCGTAGTCCTCTACACGTCAACATCCGAAATTTACGGAGACTCCGAAGCAATCCCAACCCCAGAGAGCTATTGGGGCAGGGTGAACTCTGTAGGCGTCAGATCCTGTTACGACGAGGCCAAGAGGTTTGGGGAGGCCCTATGCATGGCATACTTTAGACAGTACGGCGTAGATGTGAGGATAGCCCGCTTATTCAATACCTATGGGCCGAGGCTGGATCCGAACACCAGCTATGCCAGGGTCATATCAAGGTTCATACTTCAAGCTTTAAGGAACAATCCCATAACAGTTCACGGGGATGGGAAACAGACTAGAAGCTTCTTATACATATCGGATGCCGTGAACGCTTTGATGAGGATGATGATAAGAGAGGGCTTGAGAGGAGAAGTGGTGAACGTGGGGAGCTCAAACGAGATAACAATTTTGGAGCTGGCCGAGCTGGTGAAGAGGCTTACAGACTCTAAACCCCCACTGGAATTCCAGCCTTCAAGGCCCGATGATCCTAGGAGAAGATGCCCGGACATATCTAAGGCGAAGAGCCTTCTAGGTTGGGTTCCGAAAATCCCCTTGGAAGAGGGGCTTAGGCTCACGATTGAATGGTTTAAGAAGGTGCTGCAGTCATGAGAGAGAAGGCTGTTTCTTTCTTCGGCTTAGGATACGTTGGTTTAACGACGGCCGTATGCTTTGCTTCAAGAGGGTTCAAAGTATTATGCTTCGACGTCGATGAGGGGAAGGTTAAAGCTGTGAACAGCGGCAGAGCCTCATTCTATGAGCCTATGTTGGAGGAGCTTTTGAGGAAGACAATTGATGGTGGGCTTCTTAGGGCAACCGTAAACCCAGTTGAATCAGTTCTGAATAGTGGCGTAACATTCGTAACCGTTGGTACGCCAAGTAGGGAGGATGGCTCCATAGACCTCAAATATGTTGAGGAAGCTTCAAGAATGATTGGAGAAGCCTTACACCACAAAGATGAATGGCACCTGCTGGTAGTGAAAAGCACAGTTACACCAACAGCATCTGAAAGGGTTGTGAAGAGGATTATTGAAGAGAAATCTGGGAAACACTGTGGACCAGACTTCGGATTATGCGTAAACCCAGAATTTCTTAGGGAGGGGAACGCTGTTGAAGACACATTTAAGCCTGACAGGATAGTGATAGGTGGAAGTGATAAAAGGTCAGGCGACATGCTGGAAGAGCTTTATAAGAAATTTTATGGAGAAAACATCCCCCCAATAATTAGGACGACGCCTGTAAACGCTGAACTGATAAAGTATGCGAACAACGCCTTCCTGGCGACAAAGATAAGCTTCATAAACACGATTGCAAACCTATGCCAGAAACTTCCAGGCGCCGACGTTGAAGCTATCGCAGAAGGTATAGGATTGGATAGGAGAATCGGGTCACTATTCTTGAAGGCGGGAATAGGGTGGGGTGGAAGCTGCTTCCTAAAAGATCTTAAAGCCCTACTAAACTTCAGCCTAAAAAACGAAGTGGAACTGCCCGTCGTCGAAGCCACGTTGAGGGTGAATGAAACACAACCATATAAGATCGTTGAACTCGCGAAAGAGGTGGTGGGAAGTCTCGAAAACAGGAGGATATCTGTTCTAGGCTTATCCTTTAAGCCGGGCACCGACGACATGAGGTATGCTGTGTCAGTGAAGGTCGTCAGCAGGCTCCTGGGGGAGGGGGCCAAAGTCTTCGCATATGATCCAAACGCCATGTCCAACGCTAGAAAAATCTTCGGAGAAAGCGTAGAATACGCAGACAGCATCGAAGAATGCCTAAAAGGTTCAGAATGCGCTCTAATTGTGACAGAGTGGAACGAATTCAAAAACCTTAAACCGGAAGACTTTACAAGGTTAATGAAGATCCCAGCGGTCGTAGATGGCAGAAGAATATACAACCCAGAAACCTACTCCAAAAAGCTCAGATTCAAGGCGATAGGTTTAGGCGAAAGACAATATCATAATCCAGCATTAGCCGTAAACGCGATAATATCTAAGGATGATAGCATTCTTCTTGTGAAAAGGGGTGTTGAGCCCTTTAAAGAACTATGGTCACTACCAGGAGGATTCGTAGAGTATGATGAAACCGTTGAAGACTCTATTGTTAGAGAAGTTAAAGAGGAAACAGGTTTAAGCGTCGAGCCTGTAAAAGTTGTGGGCGTATACTCTCAGCCAACCAGAAGCCCCGCTAAGCATGTTGTGACGATATGCTACCAATGTAGCATACTGGGTGGGGAGTTAAAAGCTTCAGATGAAAATATTGAGGCAAAGTTCTTTACAGTAGAAGGTTTACCGGGGCAGCTGGCCTTTGACCACCTTAAAATTATCGAAGACTATTTGAAGGGTAAATAATGAAAAATCTTCCGATAATACGTGAACGTCGGGGAAAGAACATGTTGGGCCAAAGAGTTTCCGCAGAGGGGCGTGTGGAAGAATTTATCCTGTCCTATCGCTCAAGCGCGTGGGCACATGATGTAAACGCTTTCCCTAAGGTTTCAATATTCTGGCTAAACTACAATAGTATCAGGTTCAAGGATATTGTTTTAAGATCTCTAGAAAGCGTTTGTATGCTAAAATATCCAAACCTTGAACTCATAGCGGTAGATAATGGTTCAAAGGATGGAAGCTATGAGATAATAAAGGATTTTCTTGGAAAGGCTGACATTAACGCTAAACTTGTTAGGTTGAAAAAGAACCTTGGCTTTACTGGTGGAAACAATGTGGCCTACAGGCTAATGGACCCTAACGCTAAATATTTTGTCCTATTGAATAACGATGCAATAGCTTATCCAGAAAGCCTTTCTAAGCTTGTCGGGCTCATGGAAGCTGACGCCCTTTTGGCTGCTGCACAGGGAGTCATACTAAATTATTATAGCGGACTTGTTGACAGTGCTGGGGGATTTGTTGACATGATGTTGCGTGCTCACATGGCCTACCAGGGTCTCCCTCGCACATTGGTGAAAAACCCGTTAAGCGTTTCCTATGCTGACGGCGCCTTCTCCATATATCGTGTTAGTGCAGTAAAACATGCTCTAGGATGTGATGACAAAATTTTTGACAACATAACATTCGCATACTACGACGACACCTTCCTTGGGCTAAAGTTGTGGAATAAGGGTTATAAGGTTAAATCCTTTCCATTTGTTGCAGCAAAGCATATTAGAGGCTTTACATCGAAGAAGCTTAGACCGATGTACGCCTACCTTGTCACAAGAAACTGGATCGCCTTGGTCCTGTCTTCGAATACGAAATTTAAGCCTCTAGTTGCAATCTTAGTCTTAAAGTCTTTGATTGTGCGTTCTATACGTCACATTGGAAGTCCTGAATTGATCAAGGACTATGTTATGGCGGTCAGTAGTGGCGTTAAAATTGGTCGGACGAAGAGGTCACGCGGAGACGGTGTCGACGTGTACAGGGCTAAAATACTTTACCTACCTCCTAAACAGCTCATTTTAGGGCTTATATCCAGAAGGTTTTTTCTCAAAAGCGTCAGAGTATATTAGGCATGGTTTACGATCTATCAATAGCCCTTAGGGTGAGCCCGCATTTAAACAAGAAGCATATCTACTTTAATTCAAAATATGATCTGGTAAAAACCTGTTTCGAATCTTTTATAGTGGCTTTAGATGGTGTGGACTATGAACTTTTTGTCATATTAGATGGATGCCCAAAATCTTTTGAAAAAATCTTTAGAGCCTATGTAGAAGGAAAGCGTTTAAGGATTGTGAACCTTGACAGTGTCGGAAACAGCGTAACCTTCATGTTTCAAATTTTTCTGCTGTCGAACATCGCGTCATCCGAATACGTGTACTTCGCTGAAGACGATTACTTCTACTTAGATCATGTTAAAGGAATGCTTGAGCTCATCGCTAGAAAATCTTTTGTTGACTTCGTAAGCCCATACGACCATCCAGACTATTACTTTAGTAAAGATGTGCACCCTTACAAGATCTTCTCCTTCGAATATGGTGGGAGGATGTGGAAGAACGTTCTGTCGACTTGCTGCACATTTTTGACGAGAAGAAAGACTTTAAAGGAGACATGTGAGTTACTGAAATCCTACAGAAGAGTTGGAGATCACCTAATGTGGTATCTTGTCACACGGAAGGTTCCGCTTAAAAGTCTTATAAAAATAAACCCTCACCCACGCTATCTTCTTAAAACAATGTCCCTTTTAAACTACATGCAAAAATCTTCCGGTAAACGCGCATACCTCCTTATGGGCTCCAGAGCCTACAATAGCCACACACATGCAAAGGGGTTGTCTCTCACCAAAAATCGACTGGAGCAAATATTTTAGTGACAAACACGGGCAATTTAAGACGGCAAACTCCTCCATTGAACAATTCGATCCCTTATAGGGGAAGGTTTTTGGAGAAAAACCTTTTAAGATGTGTGTGTAAAAAGAGTTTGTTATGAAGGGCATCATATTACATGGTGGTGCTGGTACTAGGCTTAGGCCTTTGACCTTCTCTGGTCCAAAGCAGCTTATCCCAGTCGCCAACAAGCCTATTTCGCAGTACGTTCTAGAAGATTTGAGAGAAGCTGGTGTCAGGGATTTCGGGGTTGTTTTGGGTGATACCTTTCCAGAGCTTGTCCAACAGCATTATGGCGACGGTAGCAGGTTTGATGTTAACATCAGATATATCTTTCAGGGTAAGCCGTTAGGTATAGCGCATGCAGTAAGCTTATGTAGAGATTTTGTCGGAGAAGACAGCTTCACACTATATTTGGGTGACAACCTTCTACAACATGGCGTTAGACGTTACCTAGAAAAGTTTGTTGAAGGAGACTTTGAAGCGCTTGTCCTCTTGAAGGATGTTGACGACCCTACAAAGTTCGGTGTAGCTAGGTTCGATGGAGAAAGGCTTATGGGGTTTGTTGAAAAGCCTAAGGTCCCCCCAAGCAAATATGCTCTAGTGGGGGTATACTTTTTCAAACCCATCGTCTTCGAAGTAATTAAGGATCTGAAGCCTAGTTGGAGGGGTGAGCTTGAAATAACCGACGCACTGCAGCTTATGCTTGAAAGAGGCTATCGTGTAGGCTACTCTTTTGTCGAAGGCTGGTGGCTTGACACCGGTAAAAAGGATGACATACTGTACGCTAACTCTTTCATATTGGACGAGCACGCTAAAAGAAATGTTCAAGGCGAAATCGTAGAATCCAGGGTTGAAGGGAGAGTTGAAGTAGGGGAGGGCAGCAGGCTTGTGAAAAGTGTTGTAAGAGGCCCCGCTGTAATAGGAAGAGGGTGTCATATAGAGGGCTCATATGTTGGTCCATACACGAGCGTAGGCGACAACTCTAAAATATTGAATAGTTCAATAGAATATTCGATAATATTGTCTGAAGCTGTAGTCGAAGGCGTTGACAGGCTTGAGGAGAGCCTTGTGGGGAAGAACGCTAAAGTTTTAAAGAAGACGGTTAGAAACTCTATAAGACTTCACGTCGGAGACTATTCCGAGATAGAGCTCTAGCCTGTTTTATATAAGCTTTTATTGCTCCAGTAGCCTTCTCAAACAGAATGAGTTTAGGGAAAGAGGGGTCTGAGCAGGAGAATTGAAAAGGATAAACTTATTAGCACGTATGAGAAAGATTGCAGCATGTCTCAGCATGTGAGGGAGCTTCCGCTGCATGGTATGAGAGTTTTTGATCTGCAAAGGTTTCCGGACGAGCGCGGAGTCTTCACTGAAATAATGCGCTTGGACTGGAAGAGTCTTCTGGGAGAAGATTCTATAGTTCAGGCTAACCTTTCAATAACTTACCCAAACGTTGTTAGGGCGTGGCATAGGCATGAAAGGGGTCAGGTGGACTATTTCCTCGTAATAAGAAGTTCCATAAAGGTCTGCGTATACGATGAAGTTGAAGCTCATATGGTTGAAGCAACATTGTCGGAGGCTAAAATGCAGGTTTTGAGGGTTCCAGGACACTTTTGGCACGGCTTCAAGGTTGTAGGCTCGGAGCCAGCCTATCTAATATATTTTGTAAATAGGCTGTACGATTACAGTAAACCTGATGAGGTCAGGAGGGCCTGGGATGACCCTTCGATTGTTCCAAGAAAGATTAACGGTAGAAGTGATGACCCTAGATGCAATAAGCCTTGGGACTGGTTTTATCCAGTTCACAGGTGAAAGGCTTGCGCCTTCTCGTGACAGGCGGATGCGGTTTCATAGGAAGCAACTTCATAAGGTACATGCTCCGCAAATACGATGATGTTTGTATCGTTAACGTGGACAGCCTCTCATACGGCTCGAACCTGAACAACCTGAATGATGTGGAAGGCGATGGGAGGTACAGGTTTGTGAAAGGAAGCATAAACGATGCAGATCTAATGAACGATATTGTAAAAGAGGTTGATGTGATAGTTAATTTTGCAGCAGAATCACATGTGGACCGTAGCATCTCCGATCCACAGCCCTTCTTTAAAAGTAACGCAGAAGGTGTCCTAGTGGTTCTTGAAGCGGTCAGGAAAATCAATAGTGATGCCAAACTTGTTCAAGTGTCCACAGATGAAGTTTATGGTGATATTTTAGAAGGCTCCTTTAGAGAAGATGATAGGCTTAAACCTTCAAGCCCGTACGCTGCCACAAAAGCGTGCGCTGACATCCTATGCCTTGCATGTTATAGAACATATGGCTTAAACGTTAGCATAACACGTTGCACTAACAATTTCGGCCCGTACCAGTCCCCTGAAAAGCTTATCCCGAAAACGGTCATAAGGGCGATGCTAGATTTGAAGATTCCAATATACGGTGCTGGAAAAAACGTCAGGGACTGGATATATGTGCTAGACCACTGTGAAGCAGTAGACGTAGTCCTAAGATATGGTAAGAGTGGTGAAATATACAATATTTCTGGAGGAAACGAGCTCACGAACATTCAGGTTGTTGAAAAGGTTCTAGAACTGTTGGGTAAGCCTAGGACCCTTATAGAGTTCGTTGAAGATAGGCCTGGGCACGACATACGGTACAGCCTCGACTCCAACAAGATATCTAGGGAATTAGGCTGGAAGCCGAAGCGTACGTTCGAAGATGCTTTAGAAAGGACGGTAGAATGGTATGTGGAAAACGGTTGGTGGTGGAAGCCTTTAGTCGACGAACGCATCCTGCATTCGACGCCATGGAAGCTTAAGTGGTAGGAGCATGAAGGTTCTGGTTACGGGGGCAAGCGGGTTACTTGGTTCTAAGCTGGTAGAAGTTCTAATCAGCAAAGGCTACACCGTCTATGCAGGATACCATGGTAATAGTCCTAAAGCAGGTTTTCCAGTAAAATTCGACATATCAAGCGAAGAGGATGTTAAAAGGGTGTTCGAGCATGTTAAGCCGGATGTCGCAGTACACGCTGCAGCTTTAACGAACGTCGACGAATGTGAGGTTAAAAGGGAGCTCGCCTGGAACGTAAACGTTGTAGGAACGGGGAACGTGGTGAAATTTTCGAAACAGTACGGCTCGTTCCTCATATACATCTCAACAGACTACGTCTTCAGAGGGGACAGGGGAATGTACTCTGAAAATGATGAAGTATGTCCAGTGAACTATTACGGGTACACAAAGCTTAAGGGTGAGAAGGAAGTAAAAAATATGTTGAAGGAATACTGTATTGCTAGGGCAAGCGTCATCTACGGCTCAGCTCCAGCAACAGGTAAAACCAACTTCGCACTCTGGATAATAGAAAAGCTGAAGGAAGGTGAGCTGGTAAGGGTTGTAACAGACCAGTGGAACTCTCCGACACTAAACACAAACCTAGCAGAAATGCTTACAGAAATTCTTGATAGGAGAATAACGGGGACATATCATCTGGCAGGGGCAACACGCATAAGTCGATACGATTTAGCAAAACTTGTTGCAGAAACATTCAACCAAGACAAAAATCTAATATCACCAACTACCTCAGACAAAATTTCTTGGGCTGCTCAAAGACCTAGAGACTCATCATTAGACGTGGGGAAAGCTTCTAGAACACTCTACAGTAAGCCTCTTGACATTGGTGCTTCTTTAAGAAGGTTAAAGCTGGAACTCAAAGGGCTTTCTATATGAAATTATAGTCTTCTATCTTAGTGATATTTTATCATAAGCTTTTCTCTTACCCTATTGTTAAGCTTATGTGCGCCAATGTTATATGATGGGAGGTAATGAAGAAAACTTCTCCGAAGTGTATTCGGTACTTGAGGAAGGGTTGAATAGACGGGGCTTTTATCTACGGTTTAACGCTGGCTTATTCTCATGTATTGTAACGCGTTAGAGTAGCATTCACTGTTGTTGAACATCAGGTACACCTTGTTAACCTTGTCGCTGAGCCCCCT
>Ga0272448_1002714_pt1 | contig 21798 bp, 19 predicted proteins | sample YNPCB0191_FD_202220 | JGI IMG/M metagenome (GOLD analysis project Ga0272448, IMG submission 202220) | Hot spring sediment microbial communities from Yellowstone National Park, WY, United States - YNP-CB-019-1 | ecosystem: Environmental > Aquatic > Thermal springs > Hot (42-90C) > Sediment... | reverse complement strand
ACCTCGGCGAATCAAAAAAAGCAATCGTACCCGTCGTTTCCGCCTCCCAACCCTCTGACGCCGAAAAACTCATCCCTTCAAGTCCGACAGTCTGCTAGGCATCGGCCTTTTCCGGGCTGCATCGTCGGCCACGGCACGAGCGCCCACTAGAACTCATCCGCAAACCCTCCTCAGCGTTACTATGGCACAAACCCGATGAACAATTCCCGTGAAGATGTCGGCGCGGTATTCGTGGCGCACTATCAGGCGACGAAACCATGGCAGCCAAGCATGGGTCCGTTCGACGATCCACCGACGAGCATACCGCTGCAATTTCCGTCCATCTGGGTGTGTCGCCCGGCGGTGGTTGCGCCGCGCGGGAATGATCGGTTCAATGCTGCGGGTGATCAACAACCGCCGCAGCGGATTGCTGTCATACGCCCGGTCGGCAATCATCTCGCCGGGGTCGCACGTTCACAATTCACGGAAAGACTGCAAGCTGCCCCCAACGGCAACTGCACCAACAAGACCCAGACGACGCCGAAACCCACCGGCGGCAACGGGGTGCGCAAGGAAGCGCACGGCTACGATGAGATTGACCAGATCACCAGTGTGTCCAGTACATAGTCACCAACAAGATCATGCGCACCACCGGCTACGAATATGACCCGGTGGGGAACCGAAGTCAGAGGACCGAAGACGGAAGTCCGGCAGGATAACAACTTGAATCAGTACCACGGTCATTGACGGCGCTACTCTCGGCTACGACGCCAACGGTAATCTCTCGTCCATTGTCAGTCCGCCACTGCTCGGCAGTGCGACAGAGCAATACGACGCGCAGAATCGGCTCATCTCCGCTTCCGGAGGGCCGTCCTCCGTCACCCCGAAAATCGGGCTTGCAAAGATGGGGTTCGCGTGTAGTATGCGCAGCCCTGCTCCGAAGGATCGGAGAGGAAACCGTTCCGGAAGTATGTCGGGACACAACAACAACGAACCGAAATCCCGTGCTGTCAGGCGGGATGCCCCGAAACGATTCGGGGTACAACCAGGAGGACACATTGGCAAACGTTACAGTTCAGGAATTGTTAGAAGCAGGAGTTCACTTCGGGCATCAGACGAAACGCTGGAACCCGAAGATGAAGAAGTTTATTTTTGCTGCTCGCAACGGCATTCACATCATTGACCTCAACAAAACGCTGACCCAGATCCAAGTGGCCTGCGGGTTTTTGCACGATGTCATTTCGGCCAACGGCAAGGTTTTGTTTGTCGGCACCAAGAAACAGGCACAGCAGGAATTGAAGTCTGCCGCCCTCCGCACGGGGATGCCCTACGTGGTGGATCGCTGGCTGGGAGGCACGCTGACGAATTTGAAGACCATTCGCACGGGTGTGGCCCGCATGAAACAAATTGACGCGTTGCTGGAAAGCCCCGAAGCGGCGATGCTGCCGAAGAAGGAGCTGGCCACGTTGCGCCGCGAACAATACAAATTGCACCGCAACCTCGATGGCATCGTCAACCTCGAAGAACCTCCCGCCGCTTTGTATGTGGTGGACGTGGAGCACGAAGATATTGCCATTCGGGAAGCGCAGCGCATGAACATTCCCATCATTGGTATTGTGGATACGAATGCGGACCCCGACCGTATCACGTATCCCATTGCAGGCAACGACGACGCCATTCGCTCGATTCGACTCATTACCAACGTACTTACCGACACAATCGCCGAGGCGCTGGCGGAACTGGGAAAACAAATTCCGCCGCCTCCGGTTGAACCGGCCCCGCCGTCTGCTCCGACGGACACCCCGATTCCTCAACCCGAAACAACGCCAGCCTCTTAACCTTGGGAGATTACCATGCAGATTGATGCCAACACTGTGAAAGCCCTGCGCGAGAAAACCGGCGCGGGAATGATGGATTGCAAGCAGGCCCTGATGGAAGCCAAGGGCAACATGGAGGAAGCCGAAAAACTCCTCCGCAAGAAAGGGATTGCCGTTGCCGGCAAGAAAGCGACTCGCGCGGCCAAGGAAGGTTGCATCGCCAGTTATATTCACCACGGCAGCAAGCTCGGCGTGCTGCTGGAGGTCAATTGCGAGACGGACTTCGTCGCGCGCAACGAAACGTTCCGAGAGCTCGTCAAGGACCTCGCCCAGCAGATTGCCGCCGCCAACCCGCTTTACGTGCGCCGGGAGGACGTTCCTGCTGCCGTCATCGAGAGCGAAAAGGAAATCTACCGGGCACAGGTCAAGGACAAGCCGCCGCAAGCCATTGAGAAGATTTGTCAGGGGAAACTGGACAAGTACTTTTCCACTGTCTGCCTGATGGAACAGCCGTTTGTGAAGAATCCCGAGATCACCGTCGCCGACCATGTGACGTCGAAGATCGCCCTGTTGGGCGAAAACATCGTCGTCCGCCGCTTTATTCGGTGGCAGGTGGGCGAGGAAATCAAGTAATCGTCGCCGCCATGCCGACGCCGAAATATCGCCGTGTGTTGCTGAAACTTAGCGGCGAATCGTTGCTCGGCAACCGCAGTCATGGCATCTCGCCGGAGACCTGCGATTCGATTGCCCAGGAAATCAAGGAACTCAAGGCGCTTGGGATCCAACTGGCCATTGTCATCGGCGGTGGCAACATCTTTCGCGGGATCGCCGGCAGCAAACGCGGTCTGGACCGCGCCACGGGCGACTACATGGGCATGTTGGCAACCGTCATCAACGCGCTGGCTTTGCAGGATTCTCTGGAGCGAGCCGGAGTACCGACACGCGTTCAATCCGCCATCGAGATGCGGGCCGTCGCGGAGCCGTTCATCCGCCGCCGCGCCATGCGTCACTTGGAGAAGGGCCGCGTTGTCATTTTCGGAGCGGGCACGGGCAACCCGTATTTCTCCACCGACACTGCTGCCGCTCTGCGGGCCAGCGAGATCGGAGCCGATGTGCTGCTGAAAGCGACCAAGGTGGACGGTGTTTACAGCGCCGATCCCCAAACCGATCCGCAGGCGATCCGTTACGAGCGCCTCAGCTACATGGACGCCCTTCAGAACCGGCTCAACGTCATGGATGCCACGGCGTTCAGCCTGTGCATGGAGAACAAAATCCCGATTCTCGTTTTTGACCTGTTCAAACGCGGCAACATCCAACGAGCCATTCTGGGTGAACCCATCGGTACGCTCGTCACCGAGTAGCCGGTGAGGAAGGTCTCTTACTGCGAACGGCTGCGGAGCAGCCGTTCCCGCACGTCAGCCGTGGCATAAGCAGCCAAACTTCGCCAAAATAGATTCGGTGATACCCTCCCCCCGCGTAGGCGCCATCCACAATCTCGCGCGGCAAACTAGCCGGGTTCATGTCGTTGCGGTGAACCACGCGACATTCGTAGCTGATCAACGCCTGTTCGATGACGGGGACACGGACTTGCTGGGCTGGCGCGGGCGTCAGTTTTGTGCGGGCGAACTTGTCCACGTTGCGCCCGGAGTGCGTGCCGCAAAAGGCCACGGCTTGCGCCTGTTCGGGTGGAAGGACGTTGACAGTGAATTCACCCACCTGTTCCAGTCGGCTGAAGGTGTGCCGGCTGGGCCGCACCAACACCACCAGAATCGGTTTGCTCCAGATGAACCCGCCGGTCATCCAGCCGATGGTCATCGTGTTCGGTTTGCCGTCGGCACCGATGCTGTTCAACAGCAGGCCGTCGCGCACCAGCGCCTGCATCGTCTCCGACCAGAGATCAAAAACTTGGATCGAGTGTTTCGTCATGGGCCAATTCGTCCAAACGACGGCGGGAACGCTGAACCGGAGCGTCGGCCGCATATCCTATCGGCAGAATCGCCACCGGTTGCATGGGCGAGGAAGCGCCGACAATCCGCTCGACCGCCTCGTCATCGTAGGCGCCCACCCAACAGGTGGCCAGCCCCAGAGCCGTGGCAGCCAGTTGCGCGTGGGCGCAGGCGATCGTGGCGTCCTGCAACGCATACAGCCTCGCACCACGCTCGCCGTAGCGGTGGCGGTTGTAGTAGGGGTTGGCGAGAAAAACCAGTGCGACTGGCGCTTGCGCAATGAAATCCTGATCCAGAGCGGCTTTCGCCAACTGACGCCGGCGGACGGCGTCGCGCACCACGACGATGTCGTAAGCCTGCAGGTTGCCGGCTGACGGGGCGTCGTTGGCTGCTTGAAGGATGCGCTGCAAATCCGCCTCCGACACGGCTCGTGGCTGGTAGCAACGGGCGGAGTAACGTTTCCGAAGCGTCTCGAAAAATTCCATGAGTTTTCCTCAGCCGGCGTTGGGGGCCATCTGATGGAAGACGAGCTTGCCGTCGGCCACGGCCACCTCAATGGTCTCGCTCGGTTTGATGCGCCCGCGCAGAATCTCCTCGGCCAACGGGTCTTGCAAATAGCGTTCGACCGCCCGGCGCAGCGGACGAGCGCCGAACTGCGGGTCGTATCCCTTTTCGATGAGGAACTCGGTCGCGTCCGGCGTGAGGACAATCTCGACATCCTTGTATTTGAGGCGGCTTTTGACCTTGTTGACCTCGAGCAGCACGATCTTGCTCATGTCGGCCTTGTTGAGGTTGCGGAAAACGATGATGTCGTCAAGCCGGTTCATAAACTCGGGTTTGAACACTCGCTTGGCTTCCTCCAGCAATTTGCTCTTCATCTCTTCGTAGGTGTGCTCCTCCTTGGAGGGAGCGAAGCCGAGTCCGGCACCCTTGCGTACCACCTCGGCGCCGATGTTCGAGGTCATGATGATCACGCAGTTGCGGAAATCCACTTTCCGGCCAAACGCATCCGTGAGATGCCCGTCTTCGAGGATTTGCAACAGCATGTTCATCACGTCGGGATGCGCCTTCTCGATCTCATCAAAGAGCACCACCGAATACGGACGGCGACGAACCTTCTCGGTGAGTTGGCCGCCTTCCTCGTAGCCCACGTAACCCGGCGGCGACCCGATCAGACGCGAGACATTGAATTTCTCCATGTACTCGCTCATGTCCAGTTGGATCAACGAATCGGGATCGCCAAACATGAACTCCGCCAGCGCCCGCGCCATCAGCGTCTTGCCCACGCCGGTCGGTCCGAGGAAAACGAACGAGCCGATGGGCCGCGTGGGGTCTTTCAGGTCGGCGCGACTGCGGCGCAACGCCTTGCTGATCGCGGCGACGGCCTCGTCCTGACCAATGACCGTTTTGCGCAGCTCGTCTTCCATGTGGAGCAGTTTCTCAGCGTCTTTTTGCTCCATCCGACTCAACGGAATGCCCGTCCACTTGGCCACGATCTGAAGAATATCATCCTCGGTTACGACGACCGTTTTGGCATCACGGGCTTGTCGCCACTCGGCCATCACAGCTTCCAGTTGCTCACGCGCCTGTTTCTCCTTGTCGCGCAAGCTGGCAGCCAGTTCAAAGTCCTGCGCCTTGATGGCCGCTTCTTTTTGCTCTTTGAGCTTCTCGATTTCGCGTTCCCGATCTTGCACGTCCGGCGGACGGGTCAGCGACTGGATACGCGCTCGCGCACCGGCCTCGTCCAGCACGTCAATCGCTTTGTCGGGCAGGAAACGGCCTGTGATGTAGCGGTCGGAGAGCCGGGCTGCCGCCGCCAGCGCTTCATCGGTGAATTTCGCTTTGTGATGCTCTTCGTATTTCGGACGCAGCCCTTTGAGGATCTCGATGGTCTGCTCGACGGTGGGCGGTTCGACGATCACGGTCTGGAAGCGCCGTTCCAGGGCGGCGTCCTTCTCAATGTATTTGCGGTATTCGGTCATCGTGGTGGCGCCGATGACTTGCAGTTCGCCGCGCGAGAGGGCGGGTTTGATGATGTTGCTGGCATCCATCGCCCCTTCGGCGCCGCCGGCGCCGACAATGGTGTGCAGTTCGTCCACGAACAGAATGACGTTTTTGGAGCGTTTGATTTCCTCCATCACCGCCTTGATGCGTTCCTCGAACTGGCCGCGGTATTTCGTGCCGGCCACCATCAGCGCGAGGTCCAGTGTGATGACCTGACGGTCACGCAGGATTTCGGGAACGTTGTTGCGGGCGATTTCTTGCGCCAGCCCCTCCACGATGGCCGTTTTGCCGACGCCTGCTTCGCCGAGAAGCACGGGATTGTTCTTGGTGCGGCGGCAGAGGATTTGAATCACGCGCTCGATTTCGTTTCGGCGTCCGACCACCGGATCGAGTTCCCCTTTCCGCGCCAATTCTGTCAGGTTGCGACCGAAGGTTCGGAGCGCGGGGGTCTTGCCCTGCGCTTTCGGGCCGGTCGGCTCCTCGCTTTCCCCGTTTTCGGTCGGGACAAAATTCGGGTCCAGTTCCTTCAGCACCTCAATGCGGCAGCGTTCAAGGTCCACATCCAGCGACTTCAAGATGCGCGCCGCAGCGCCTTCGCCTTCGCGCAGCAGGCCCAGCAGAATGTGCTCGGTGCCCACGTAGTTGTGGTTGAGTTGTCGCGCTTCCTTTTGGGCGAGCGCCAGAACCTTCTTCACCCGCGGCGTGTAGGGGATGCTGCCGAGCATTTTCGTTTCGGGACCGGTGCCGATTTGTTTCTCCACTTCCATGCGGACGGTTTCGAGGTCGAGCCCCATTTTTTGCAGGACATTGACGGCCACGCCCTGGCCGAGTTTGATCAAGCCGAGCAGCAGATGTTCGGTGCCGACATAGTTGTGGTTGAACCGATCCGCTTCCTTGCGGGCCAGAGCCAACACTTGCTGCGCTCGCGGGGTAAAATTGCTCATTTCCATGGGTTCACCTCAAACGGTTTCCTTCGGTTCGTCAGCGGCCGGCTCGGCGCTGTCCTCGCGGGGCGGCGGCAGGTCCTTCAGACGCGCACGAATCACGTCTGCGCGACACAAATCCCGTTCCTCGGCCGTGAGCTTGCGATCCACCGTTTTCTGAACATGCGCCGGCTGCGTCAGGATGAACAGTTCATCCATCACCCGATGCGTGCCTGCCGGAAACATTCCCATGTCCGCCCCCATTCGCACCAAGCTCAACAAATTCAAGGCCTCCTTTGAACTGATGGCGCGCGCATTGGTCAAAATGCCATACGCGCGGCCCACTTGATCATACACCAGTCGCGGCTTCTTCTCAAGCAGGCTGAGCCGGGCATTCTCCTCGTATTCGACAATCTGCAGGATGACTTTGTTGAGGCGCTCCAAAATCTCCGCTTCCCGCTCGCCGAGGGTGGTCTGGTTGGAAATCTGAAAGACGTTGCCGAGCGCCTCCGTGCCTTCGCCGTACAGACCGCGCACCGCAAGACCGAGTTTGCCCGCCGCCTGAACGACTTGGTTGATCTGCTCGCTCAACACCATCCCCGGCAAATGCAACATCGCCGAGGCGCGCATCCCCGTGCCGACGTTGGTCGGACAGGCCGTGAGGTAACCCAGCCGCGGTGAAAACGCATAATCCAAATCCGCTTCCAATTCCGTGTCCACTTTGTCCAGCACTTTGAACGCGCTCTTCAACTGAAGACCGGACTTCAACGATTGCATCCGCAGATGATCTTCCTCATTGATCATCACCGAGAGGGTCTCCTGCTGGTTGATAACGACTCCGCTACCCACGTTGCGGGCGGCGTGTTCGCGGCTGATCAGATGTCGTTCCACCAGCAACTGCTTGTCCAGCGCCGACAAAGCATCCATCGAAGCGGCAAAACAGGATTCCATTTCCGGCAGTTTTTTCACCACCGGCAGAATCACCTCCAATGCCCGTTGCCGCTCCGCCTTCTTCGCCCATCCTGGAAAGGCGAACGCGCAGAGATTGCGGGCAAAGCGAATTCGACTCGACAAGACAATCCGCCGATGCGGACCATCGGCGTCCATCCACTCCATCGGATTCTTCAAAAAATCGTCGAGGGTCATACCGCGTTCAATTTTTTCTCCAACATCCGGATCTGGTCGCGTAGCAGCGCCGCTTCCTCATACTGCTCGTTGCGGATGGCCTTCTGAAGCTCCTCGGAAAGCTGCTTGATCTTCTCGTTGATCACCACGGTGTGAGCCGCTTTCCCCGGCACCTTGCCCACGTGATGGTCGCCCTTGTGCATCGCCTTCAACAACGCGCTCAACCCCTCCTGAAACGTCGTCCAACACTGCGCGCAACCAAATCGCCCGATCTTTTTGAAGTCCGCCTGCGTCATCCCGCAGGAGGGACAACGCAGAACGGGGGCCTCCGTCTGGGATTCCTCCGCGGTGGGCTCCGGCGCAAATCCCGCCAAAAGCTCCGCCAGCGAAAACGCCGCCGAATCCTGTACTCCTTTGGCCTTTGCGCACGCCTCGCACATGTCCACCTTCAGGATTTTCCCCTCCACAATCTGGGTCAGGTGAACCGTCGCCTCTGCTTTCTTGCAAATATCACACAGCATACTACCGCACAATCGGTGTTCCTTCCGTTCTCGTCAACTTGTGAAATTCCGCCTCCAACCGGCGCGTGATGGGTCCGGGCTTGCCCGAACCAATCGCTCGCCCGTCCAACGAAGCCACAGCGACAATTTCCGCCGCCGTGCCCGTGAGAAAACATTCGTCCGCCGTCATCACATCGTACCGGGTCAGGTTCACCTCCCGGCAGGCAATGTTCAATCGCTCCGCCAACTCAAACACCACGCCCCGCGTGATCCCGTTGAGCGCGCCTGCGCTGACCGGCGGCGTCTCCAACTTCCCGCCGCGCACAATAAAAATATTGTCCCCGGTGCACTCCGCGACATACCCTTGATCGTTCAACATCAGCGCCTCCACCGTCCCCGCTTGAATCGCCTCGATCTTGGCCATAATGTTGTTGAGATAGTTCAGCGATTTCACCGATGGACTGATCGCCGCCGGGTTGACGCGCCGGGTCGCGGCCGTGATCAGCCTCAAACCGTTTCGGTACACCTCATCGGGATACAACTCAATCGTGTCCGCAATGCAAAACACCGACGGCTTCGAGCACTTGAATGGACTCAGCCCCAGATACCCGGTCCCGCGGGTCACGACCAGCCGGATATAACCGTTGGCGATCTTGTTCCGCCGGCAACACTCACAGCACACCTCCACCAGTTCCGCGTGCGTCATCGGAACCGAAAGCATGATCGCCGTTGCAGAGGCAAACAACCGATCCAAATGCTGCTCTAGTCGGAAAATCCGACCGTTGTACACGCGGATGCCCTCAAACACTCCGTCGCCATACAACAAACCGTGATCGAAGACCGAAATCTTAGCGTCCGCCTTGTCCACAAACCTGCCATCGAGAAAAATTTTCATAGGCAATTCCTCATTTGAGAAATCTATTTACAGCACAGTCGCTCCAACGGCAAACGAAATCCGATTCCACCTTCGGCACCCGCAACACGGCACGCCCTCCACAAGGGGTCACGATCCAGACTTGACCGAATCCAAGCGATTCATACCCTCGTCCTCACCCAAACGGCAATAGCAAGATCAGGACGCTCGGTGGAATGCACGCCCGTTACAGGTAGAGTGCGGGGAAGCAAACTACTGGACAAACCGGCAAGCAACGAAACGAAAGGCAAAAACACGATGAAAACCACCACCATCCTCCTGTTGGCGTGCAGCCCACTCCTGGCCATGAGCGGATGCGCACACAAAAACCATAATACCGTGCCGGCCCAAGAAGCCACGCCGGTTGTCGGTGGTCTGACTGACGCCGATGTTCACGACAACGATGCCACAACGGCCGCCCAATACGCAGTGAACGTGATGGCACGAGAGTCAAAAGCAAACTTGGTCGTGGTGGCCATTCTGAACGCGAAAAGGCAGGTCATTGCCGGCCTCAATTACCGCCTCACCCTTCACGTGGCCGGCGTGGAAGGCGGAAAGTCGCGGATTGCAAGGGCCGTTGTCTGGAAGAAACTGGATGGTTCCCACGAACTGACGAAAAGGACATGACAATAAACCCGTCACCCAAGGGGGATCGTTCCTTGCCCACACGACAGGAAAATGACATGTATTGGGATCGTGCGCGACATCACGCAAGCAGCACTGACGAATGGGCTAACATTGCCATCGGCTAGCTCTCAAGATTCCAATGACTGCCTCCGACAACGAATCGAGTGCTTCGGGAGGAATCGGAGGTGCGCACGGTTGTCACACCGCAAGCAGCTTTGGCACAGCCAATAACGGTCAAACTGACACGACAAGACCTGTGGAAAGAGGAGCGACTTTTGCGCAAGTCTCGACCAATGCGAGAGTTGCAGACAACGGCTGGACGCGCTGGCATCGGCGCTGCTGAAGTTGGTTTTCGGAAAACCGCAAAGAAAGGAAGGTGATGAGTATGGCGTTGGTACGTTGGACTCCGAAAACCGATCTGTGGGATCCGTTCGCAAGCCTGGCCGACCTCCAAGAGGAAATGAACCGGTTGTTTGACTCTTCGCTGCGCCGTCTGGCTGGTCGAGGAGTCACCGCTGGTTTCTCGCCCTCTTGTGACATCGTCGAGGAGAAGGATCATCTGCTGATCCGAGTGGATTTGCCGGGTCTCCGCAAGGAGGATGTGAACGTGACCCTGCAGGATGGCGTCCTCACCATCAAAGGCGAGCGCAAGGCCGAGGCGGCCAGCAAGGATGCCACGTGGTATTTGCGTGAACGGGAAGTTGGCTCGTTCACCCGCGCCATTGATCTGCCGGTGGCTGTTGATACCGGCAAGATTGATGCGCATTTCCGCGATGGCGTCCTTGAAATCACGCTGCCCAAGGCTGAGGAAGCCAAACCGAAACAGATCGAGATCAAAGTGGGCTGAGGCGCCCACGGAGGCTCCCGCACCGGTTCTCTCGATGACGGGAGAGCCGGTGCGAGAGTGCCAGCGATCCATATTCAACCTCGATATGAGAAAGGAGACCTCCATGAAACCAATCCTTGTTGGCATGTTGTCGTTGTGGCTGATGTTGGCCCACTCCTCTTTTGCCGTGCTGGATGAAAAACACACGGTACCTGCTCACGAGCTGAGCAAAGCCTTCGGGGCTGTCGCTGCCCACGTCAGCCCGGCTGTGGTCAGCGTCTATTCGGAAAAAACCGTCAAGTTTCGCAGTTGGGAATGGGGATTTCCGTTCGGCGGAGATTTCTTCCAACGCTTCTTTGGCGAGGACTGGCCGGGTTCGTCGCGTCGTCGCAGCCAGCCTGCGCCCCGCGAATACCGGATCCCGCAACGCGGCGCCGGCTCCGGTATGATCGTGGATAAAGAAGGCCACATCCTCACCAACTGGCATGTGGTCCGCGACGTGGACAAAATCAAGGTTCAGCTCGCCGACAAACGCCAGTTCGACGCTGAGGTCGTTGGTAAAGACGAGAAATCCGATGTCGCCATCATCAAAATCAAAGGGCGAGTCCCCAAAGACCTCCCGGTCGTCACCTTGGGCAACAGCGACGAGCTAAAGGTCGGTGACTGGGTGTTGGCCATCGGCGCGCCGTTTGGCTTGGCCCAAACCGTCACCGCTGGCATCATCAGCGCCGTGGGCCGCGCCAACGTGGGCGTTGCTGACTACGAGGACTTCATCCAGACCGATGCCGCGATCAACCCCGGCAACTCCGGCGGTCCCTTGGTGAACATGCGCGGCGAAGTCATCGGCATTAACACCGCCATTGCCACCAGTGTGGGACAATTTGCGGGCGTTGGCTTTGCCATCCCCATCAACATGGCCAAAAACATGATGCCGACCCTGCTCAAAGGCCAACCGGTCACCCGTGGGTTCCTCGGCGTCATCATTCAGGACATCACGGACGATCTGGCCGAACAATTCAAGCTGGCCAACAACAAGGGTGCCCTCGTGGCGCAGGTCAACAAGGATTCCCCGGCCGAGAAGGCCGGCGTCAAAACCGGCGATGTCATCATCAAATATCGCGGCAAACTCGTGGCGGACACCCGCGAACTGCGCAACGCCGTCGCCGCCACTGCGCCCGGCACCAAAGCCGAATTGACCGTTCTGCGCGACGGCAAAGAGAAAACACTCACCGTTACCATCGGCAAACTCACCCCGGAACAACTGGCGTCGCTTGAGGGCGGCGGCGACAACACGCTGGAAAAATTCGGCCTGACAGTGCAACCGTTGACGCCCGAACTGGCTGACGAATTCGGCTACAAAAACGAAAAAGGCGTTCTGATTACCGAGGTGGAGCCGGACAGCCCGGCGGGCGTCGCCAACCTGCGTCGCGGCGACCTCATCGTCGAAGCCAACCGGCAACCTGTCGCCACAGTCAGCGAACTGCGCGACGCGCTGGCCAAGTCCAAAGACAGCGTGTTGTTACTGGTCAAACGCCAGGGCGGCGCGAGCCTGTTCGTCGTGCTCCGCGTAAAATGAATCTGCCGGCGGTCGCTCCGGCGACGTGAACCGTCTGGCGGAGCGACCGCCAACCACCAGGATCCTGCAAGAGGAGGTTCCCATGTTTCGCGAGATTCGATTCTACGATGACTACACGGATGCTGTCGCAGCGCCTGCGTGGCTCTTCGGGTTGATGGGCGTGAACTTCCTGCTGCTGGGAGTGCTGATTCTCCTATTTCCCCAACTGCTGGCATATCTGGTGGCAGTTTTCCTATTGTTCGACGGTTTGGTGTTGCTGCTGGTCGCGTGGAAATTCTGGCGGTTCAAAAAACTCTATCGCCGATGGCGTGAAGAATTGTGGCTCCCCTGAAACCCAGCCGCGCCAACCAGCGACCGGCTTTCCCTTCATCACAAAAACCGGCACGTTGATTTACGAACGCCATGATATTCCGCATTGCTTGTCGGACCAGCCCCAAAGTCGGTTGACCAGATGACGACACCGGGCAAGCTTCCGACGGACAACGACAACTGCTTGCGGGCTGCCACCCGCTACGTGACGGCTTGCGCAAGACGCCGAAGCTCGCGAATCACCTCGAAAACGTCCGTTTGCTCTGTGCCAAACACACCCCACAGGGGTCCGGCATGTAGCCGCACTGCTGGAAAGTGCGAACGCAGTAAGACTCAGACGGGCTCTGCTTTGATTGTACAGGGGTGGCCGATGCCTCGGTAACGGTCCGCGTGACAAGTCAAGACGAGGATTTGAAGGTGTTCACTGGCGGTTTGCAGCACATCAAGCACACGTTGCTGTCGGATCGGATCGGTGTTGACCAACACGTCGTCAAGGATAAGCAATTGCGGCTCACCTTCGGAGGTCGCTTTCGCAATCGCCAGCCGTAACGCCAGCATCAGCTGTTCTTTCGCACCTTGCGACAGGGCCTCGAACGGGAGCAACTCTGTTTCACAGCGCCCAATCCCGCGAATGTTCAGCTCGGCGTCCAGAAACGCCTGCCGTTCGCGTTCGCCGCTCAGTTCGGCAAACATAGCGCTGATTTGCTGTTGCAACGGCGCCAGCACTCGACGGGTAGCTTCTTGCTTGCGACGCTCCAGCAGGTCGTACAACAATCGGGCGGCCCAACCCCTTTTACGTGCTTCGTCACATTCGCGCTGTTTGGCGGCGATCTGCATGAGAAGTTCTGTCTCGCGCGAGTAAATCCCCTCTGCACCGAGTGTCTGGAGGGTGCCGGTAAGCTGATCGCGTTCCTGAATAGCCTTCTTGAGGTTTTCGGCTGCCTCTTGCGCCGCGCGCGCCGCCCGCCGGTTGCGTTCCGGTAGCTTGTCGACATCGGGTGGCAACTTGGCATCTACTCCGGCAAGCCGCGCTTCAGCCTCGTTGAATTGCTGCTGGGCCGTCCTCTTGGCGGCCTCAATGCCCTGCGGATACCTCGCCCCAATCTCCGCGACTCGGCTTCGTGCGCCGTCAAGTTGGGCCGTCAGCGTGGCCTCCTCCGTTCGAGCGTCGGCTTGGCGGTTGCGCCGGTCTGTCAAATTCACCTGCAACTGGCGCGCGTCCTTTTGCGCATTCTCCATTCGTTCATTGGCTCGTTTGCGTTCGACACGGAGACGTTCGGCTTCGGCCTCCCAGTCGCTCTGCGTCTTCTCCTTATCTTTCGCTGTGGCTCGAAGGCTGTGCGCGAGGTTCTTGACCAGCGCGCGTTGCCGGCTGAGTTGCGTTTCAAGGGTTTGGAGATCGTCGCTGTCGCCAAGGTGTGTCCTCAACTCGCGCTCTGCCTCGCGAATTTTCTCGTCAAATCCTTTGCGCTTCTCCACCAATGCGGCAGCGTCCGTAACCGTTTTGATGCCAAGTTTGTCGAGCGCTTCTTTAAGTGCGTGCTGTTTGTCGTCGCGTGTCTTGCGCAACTCGGCCAACTCCGTCGCGCCTGACCGCACGCGAATTCGCCCCCAAGATTCCAGGCGCAAGTCGAGTTGTTGCCCGCCCTTGATCGTCTCGGATTTGCCCGCTTTGAGATTCAGTGTGCGGCTCTTATGAGCCTCGCGGACTTCAATTCTTTGAGGCTTGTCGGGCGTCAACTCGACACTGAGACCGAGGACTTCGATTTGTGCATCGAGTTTACCTATTTCGCTTTCGAGGTGCTGCAGCGACCGCAGTTTGGATTCGGTCAATGCCGGCAGTACATCGCGTTGCCTCTGATACTTCTCCAGTTCCTCTGCGGCGCGCTGGGCCGCGTCAAAACGCGCTTCCAGGGCTTTCAAGTCGCTTGTGGCTTGCCGGTATTTCAAGAAAGACTGGGCACGGTCGAGATGTTCTTCAATCTCGCGCCGGACAGCCTGTGCGTTTTGCGCCGTTGCTTCGGCCTCCTTGTGCCAACGGTCGAGGTCTTTCACCTCCTTGTCGAGACCGGCGAGCGTTTCGCGAACTGTGCCCAGCTTGCCTTCGAGATCGCCGATTTCCCTTTTCAACCGGGCACGGCTTTCGATGTCATCGTTGACGGCTTGAAGTTTTTCCCTAGCTGTATTGACATCCTTTTGCTTTGCCTCGCGTTCACTGAGAAGAAGTTCCGCTTTGCGGGCAGCCTCAGCAACCTCGTCGGCTTGCTTCTTCGCGTTTTCGGCTTCCGTTTTGAGCGTTTCGATTTGTTCGGCAAGTTGTTGAAACCGGTTCTCGGCGGCTTCAAGCTCGCGGACACGTTGTTCGAGTTTTTGGTGTTCTTCTGTTAGCGTCGCCAAAGCCCGCTCGGCGAGTTCCAGCGGGCCGTGCATCCTAGGGCGGCCGGTGTCAGTGAACACTTCGGAGTAGGTCGAGTCGAGGCTGGTCTTGAGTGTTTCAATGAACGGATCGAGTTCGATTTTCACCAGCCGCGAGCGCACGTTCTCGCCGGCGTCGTTATCCCAGCTAGGCCAAGAGGCGGGTTCGCCCTGACGCGCCCACAGGTATTGGAACAAACCCCAATGCTCCGGCTTGGTGGCGCCACGACCGGGCTGACCAGATCGCAGCAACTCAGCCAGACGAGAGTCGGCGGCATCGCCTTCAGCTACAGGTTGCCACGTCCCGCCATCGAATTGGCTTAGTTGACTTCGCGGGGCGTCAAGAAATGTTTTCTCGATCCTGTAACGCTCCCCGCCAAGTCGAAACTCGACACACACAGACGGCGAAAGATTCGTGCCGATGGGGCGCAGCAATGCGATTTCCTCCGACCGGCAGGTATGCCGGTCAAACAACGCGCGAACAAGAGCTTTCACCAGCGTGGATTTACCCGCTTCGTTGTAGGCCGCCAACACATTTAGCCCGCGAGCAAGAGGCCCTACTCCAACCGCACCGCGAAACGGGCCGACGTGACGGAGTTGGATGGATTCGACGATCATCGCTGAGCCTCGCGCAGTTTGGCCGACAACAATTGTTTCGCAAGCTTGAAGAAACCGATATCGAGCTGTCGCAAGTCAATTTTGGCGTTGTCCAATAGGGCTTGCGCTTCCGGCAGGCCGATCAGCGCGCTGGGACTAAATGCTGCAGGCAGTGGTGCGTTCGTGGCAAAATGCTCCATTTGCGCAAGGTCGCCCAGAGTTTGGGCCAACAACGGATGTTGCTGCTGAAGCGCGTCCAATTCTGCAGGTAAAAACGCAAGCGACGTCTCATCTCGAATCTCGGTGACAAGATACGGCTGTAGCTTGGCATCAAGCCATTGCCGCGTCTCATCAAATAGTTGCGGCGAAACACTGCCGGTCAGCGTCACCCGCAGCACGATTCGGTCGGCTTGCGGTAACAGGGAATCGAGTCGCTGTTCCATCGCCGCCTTTGCTGCGTCGAGATTTAGAAAGTCGAGGTTGAGTTCCGTCCATTGCAGCGTAGCGACCGGCAGTCGTTGCACGGTGGGCGGATGACCGCGAGCCGTAAGTTCCACCAACGCCACGGAACCAGCGTCTTGCCCAAAGTCGTCAGGTTCCGGTGTCCCCGGCATGATCAGCCGGTTTTGGTCGTACCGTTGCCAAGTGTGCCAATGACCAACGGCCAAATAATCCAACCCAGCTCGCGTAGCGGCATCGAGAGCAATAGGAAAGTCGTTGGGCTGATGCTTTCCCGGAATCGCCAGCGCACCATGTGTGATACCAATCCGCATTTTGTCACCCGGCAACGACCGAGCTAATTCTGCAAGTTTCTGGCTGGGATCGCTGGTGGACCGCTTTTGTTTCAGTGGCGAGGCAACGAGCAGCGCACCGGCAACTTCCACTACTCGCGGCTCCAGTAACAAGTTCACGTTGGCGGGCTTCTGCTCAAACGGTCGGCGTTGCCAAACAGCCGACGGCCCATTGTTTGGATCGTGATTGCCCGGCAATATAAACACGGCAACATTCGGGAATTGCCGAAACGCATCCAACGCAGCTTCAATCACGGTATCGTCCACCTGCGCGTCCTCAAACAAATCGCCCGCTATTAGAAACGCATCCGTTGCGTGATCGTGTGCAGCTTGCAGTGCCGTGCGCAAAGTTTGTAAACGCGCACGCCGCAAAGCTTCACCTTTGGTTCCAAACCGCTCAAACCTTGCTCCCAATTGCCAGTCGGCAGAATGGATGAACCTCATGTTTCCGATCATACGTACCGCGATCGCTCAAATCAAGCTTACGATGATGGTCGTTTACCCGAGTGTTTTGGGGTAAGAAAACAGCAATGGATCATTTCGTCTCTAGCTTGTTCACAAAGCTCGGAATAGGTGTTCGAAAGGCACTGCGAAGGATGCGACGAGCAATCGCAGGAAGCATGCGTTGAGCCAACGACACAGAGATCGAATGGCAGTCCGGTGCTGTGGGAAATTGAAAAGCGCGTTGACCATCCATGACGACCTGATTATCCTGTCTTCGTGAAGGTTTCACGACGACAGTTCCTCGGAACGATCGGAACAACGCTGGTCGCGCCCTGCATTTTGCCGTCGTCGGTCTTCGGACAAAATGCTCCGAGCAACCGGATCAACATCGCCATGATCGGCTGTGGCAATCAGGGCACACAGGACATGCAGGCGTTTCTCGCCGAGGATGATGCCCAGGTCGTCGCGGTCTGCGACGTCAACTACGGTAGTTACGGCTACAAAACGGAAAAACAATTTCTCGGTCGGGAACCGGCCAAGCAGTTGGTGGAGAAGTTCTACTCGGAACGGAAGCGGAGCGGAACGTTTCGCGGCTGCGGGGTTTATGTGGATTTCCGCGACGTGCTGGTGCGCGAGGATGTGGACGCCGTGGCCATTGTCGTCCCGGACCATTGGCACGCGATCATGACGGTGATGGCGGCACGGGTCGGCAAGCACATTTACTGCGAGAAACCTTTGAGTCTGACGGTTGCCGAGGGGCGGGCGATGGTGGAGGCGGTGCGGCAATCCGGTGTGGTTTTCCAAACCGGCAGCCACGAGAGGTCGCGTCGGCAGACGCGGTTTGCGTGCGAGTTGGTTCGCAACGGCCGGATCGGGCAGTTGAAGAAGATCATCGCTGTCGTTGGCCCGTGGAACAAGACCTGTCCGCCGGGCGCGTGGGAGCCGATGCCCGTGCCGCAGGGATTCGACTACGAGATGTGGTTGGGACCCGCGCCGTGGGCGCCGTATCACAAGGATCGTTGTCTATACAATTTCCGGTTCATTCTGGACTACTCCGGCGGTCAGGTAACCAATTTTGGGGCGCATTCGCTCGACATGGCACAATGGGGCAACGGCACCGACCACACCGGCCCGATTGAGATCGAGGACGCCGGCAGCGAGTGGCCGACCGACGGTCTATTCAATGTTGCCAAAGTCGTCCGTTTCCGTGCCCGCTACGCCAACGGCGTCGAACTGGAGTGCATCACCCGCGAGGACAATGTCTCCTGCCGCTTCGAGGGGACCGAAGGCTGGGTCGAGACCGGGTACCGTGGGTTTTTCTGCGAACCGGCGTCATTGAAGAACACCGTGTTTGGTTCGGACGAGATCTCGCTTGGCACCAGCGCGAATCATTTCCGCAATTTTCTGGATTGCATCAAGACGCGCGCTGAACCGGCCGCGCCCGTTGAGGTGGGGCATCGGTCGGCCACGCTCTGTCATATCGCGAACATCGCGATGCAACTGAAACGCAACCTGCGCTGGGATCCGGGGGCCGAACGCTTTCTCGGCGATGACGAAGCCAACCGGATGCTCAGCCGTTCTCATCGGGAGCCCTGGCACCTATGAACCTGCTGTCCCGTCGTCAATTCCTGCAAGCCGCAGCGGCAACGCCGACGTTTTTCGCGCTCGGTGCGGTGCAACCGTTCCGCCCGCCGATTGCGATCTTCAGCAAGCTGTATCAGGAACTCAACCTGTCGTTTGAGGAGGCGGCGGTGGTCACCGCCGAGGCCGGGCTGGATGGCATTGATTGCCCGGTGCGCCCCAAAGGGGAGATTGAGCCGGAAAAAGCCGCGGAGGAAATGCCCCGATACGCCGAGGCGTTGCAACAACACAACGTGAAAATGCTCCTGCTGACCACCGGCATCACCAGTGTCGCTTCCCCCCACGCGGTGACGATTCTTCGTACGGCGAAAAAGCTCGGCATCTACTATTATCGTCTCGGTTTTTCCAAACAGGAACCGTTGCCGAAAGTCAAGGCGCAGCTTCAAGAGCTGGCCGCGCTGAACAAGCAGATTGGCGTCTGCGCCATCTTCCAGAACCATTCGCAGGGCCGCAGCAAGACCCCGTACCTCGGCGGCGATTTGAACCAGATGTTGGAGATCATGCAGGGGCTTCCGTCAGAACAAATCGGCGTCGCTTTTGACCTTGGCCACGCGCTGGCCACGCACGGCAAAGATTGGAGCACGCATTTCGAGCGGCTCAAACCGTGGATCAAGGTCGCCTATATCAAGGATTACAAAATCGGCACCGGCTTTGTCGCGTATGGCGAGGGCGACTTCGGCCAGACAGATTACTTCCGACGCCTGCGCGCGATGAACTACCGCGCGCCGTTGTCCATGCACATCGAATACGACTGGGCCCAAGGCCTACCCAAAACCCGCGAGCTGATGGTCAAAACGCTGAAACAGTCGCGGCAGACCCTTCTGCGATGGATCGCTGAAAGCTGATGAATGTCTTCCTAGTTGCACTGACTCTGCTGACTGGCAACTGGACCAACTCCTTTCCGCGCGCCGAGATTGCGCCACGTTTTCGCCAGGAGATGCGCGGCGGACGCGATGGCGCTGGCGTGCTGATCATCGAGGCCGACGCCCGCGAAGGCCAGGCCGGTTGGTGGACAACCACCGTGCCCGTGCAAGGAGGCCACTGGTATCGGTTCGAGGCGTTCCGCCGTGTGCGCAACGTTCCCGTGCCACGCCGCAGCGCGCTGGCGCGATTGCTCTGGCAGGATGAAAAAGGCAACCCGGCCAAACGCGACACGCCCGTGGTCAATTTTTATTACCCGCCCGGCGCGGGATTGCGCGCCGAGCCTGAGTATCCGACCGACAAGACCACCGACGCGCGCGGCTGGACGGAAGTGTCCGACGTGTATCGCGCCCCCGGCAACGCGACTCGCGCGGTGATTGAACTGCATTTCCGATGGGCACCTCGGGGGCGGGTCGAATGGAGCCAGGTTTCACTCACCGAAGTGCCGGCGCCGCCGCCGCGCATCGTGCGGCTGGCCACGGTGCACTACCAGCCGCACAGCGGCACGACGCCGGCAGAGAAACGAGAGCAATTCGCGCCGTTGATCGCAGCAGCCGCCAAGCAGAAAGCTGACCTGGTGGTGCTTCCGGAGACGCTCACCTACTACCGCACAGGGAAAACAATGGCCCATTGCGCTGAGCCGATTCCCGGTCCCTCGACTGAGTATTTCGGTGCGCTGGCTCAACAGCACAACCTCTACATCGTCGCCGGTCTGGTCGAACGCGACCGACATCTTGTTTACAACACCGCGGCCCTCATCGGACCCGATGGCAAACTGCTCGGCAAATACCGCAAAGTGACCCTGCCCCGCAGCGAGATTGAGGCAGGCGTCGAACCCGGCCATGACTATCCCGTCTTCCAAACCCGCTTCGGCCAGGTCGGTATGATGATCTGCTACGACGGATTTTTCCCCGAAGTGGCGCGACAACTCGCCAACAACGGCGCCGAGGTCATCGCGTGGCCTGTCTGGGGCTGCAACCCGTTGCTGGCTGCCGCGCGCGCCTGTGAAAATCACGTCTACCTGATCAGCAGCACCTACACCGAAGCCGACCGCAACTGGATGATTTCCGCCATCTACGATCACACGGGCAAACCCATCGCGCAGGCCAAAAACTGGGGCACCGTCGCTGTCGCCGAAGTGGACCTCAACCAGCGCACCCACTGGGCCAGCCTCGGTGACTTCAAGGCCGAAATTCCGCGACATCGCCCTTGAACCCCGCTTCGTTGGGCGATTACCTCCGCCACAACCTCATTGCCGCTCGGCCACGACCCGCTTCACTTCGCCGTTGACGCGAACAGTGACTTCACGCGGGGTTGGCGAACGAATGCGATACTTCGTGACTTTGCCGTTCTCCCATTCGATGTCCACGGTGAAATTACCGCGAGCGCGAAGGCCTTTGACGCTGCCCTTCGGCCAGTCTTTGGGCAGTGCGGGCAGGAGATGGATTTCGCCGAGGTGGGACTGCAAAAGCATTTCGCAAATGCCGGCCGTATAACCGAAGTTGCCGTCAATCTGAAACGGCGGACAGGTATCCAACAGGTTGGGTAATACGCTGCCGTCAATCCAGCCGTGCAGAATTTTGTATGCATGATCGCCGTCGAGCAGGCGCGCCCAGAGATTGATCTTCCAGGCTTTGCTCCAACCGGTGCCGCCGTCGCCACGAGCAGTCAGGGAAACTTTGGCGGCCTCGGCCCATGGAGGGGTCTTCAACGGCGAGATTTGGCGACCGGGATGCAGCGCCACCAAGTGTGAAAGATGGCGGTGCTGGTCTTTGGGATCGTCGCGGTCCACCATCCATTCCTGAAGTTGGCCCCACTTGCCAATTTTCGGGCCGAGCAGCTTGTCGCGTTGGGCCGCGAGCGTGTCGCGGAACGCACGGTCAACGCCAAGCGCGTCGGCCGCCTCGACGGTGTTGTGAAACAAATCCCAAATGAGTTGCTGGTCGTGCGAGACACCATCCTCGCGCGGGCCATGTTCCGGCGAGTAACCGTTCGGGGCGACGAGTGTGCCGTCGGGCAGCGGCTTCAACCGATCCAACCAAAATTCGCAGACCTCTTTCATCATCGGATAGGCGATCGTGCGAAGGTATTCCTTGTCGCCGCTGAAGGCGTAATGATCCCAGATGTTTTGCATGCACCACGCGCTGCCGGACTCGACCCACTGCCACGTTGAGCCGCCGAAGATGCCGTTCTCGGCGCGCATGGTCCAGCCGCGCGTGTGAAACGCCTCTTTTGTGGCAGCCTTACGGACTTCACGGATGGAGCGGAGCCATTGGGCAAAAGGCTCAAAACATTCCGACAAGTTGGCTACGTCCGACGGCCAGTAGTTCATCTGGACGTTGATGTCGGTGTGGTAATCGCAGCGCCACGGGGGACGGTTGCTCTGGTTCCATTTGCCCTGAAGATTGGCGGGCAACGTGCCGCGACGTGAGGAACTGATGAGC
>Ga0272448_1002713_pt1 | contig 21800 bp, 15 predicted proteins | sample YNPCB0191_FD_202220 | JGI IMG/M metagenome (GOLD analysis project Ga0272448, IMG submission 202220) | Hot spring sediment microbial communities from Yellowstone National Park, WY, United States - YNP-CB-019-1 | ecosystem: Environmental > Aquatic > Thermal springs > Hot (42-90C) > Sediment... | reverse complement strand
GATCGCCACGATGGCTGCTACACGGCCGAGCTCCGCGGGCACTTCCGCTTGACGATGGCCGATGATGATCCCTTCCGCCTGCAAATGTTCATCCGTGCTCTACGGTCACCGGACGATGACAGCACCCCGCGGGCCGGTCGGCGTACCTGGGATGGGCGTACACCGCTCGTGCGGCAGCAGATGCCGGTCGAGGTCATGGGCATCCCCCAGCCCGACATCAGCCGCTGGCGAGCATCTATTGGGGATGAGCCCTTCCCTTCCAGCCTCCACCGGAGGTTGTCCCAAACGCGTGATCTCACCCCCACCGCCTTGCAGCCCTTCGCCGACGGTGGTATAATCGTCATGGCGACGACTCTTACATCCTGATGCCCATCAAGGAGACAACCATGACGTCTTCCCCTGTGCGCGTTGCCCTCATCGGTTGCGGCGGCATGGCCCGCCATCACATCCGCCAGATGGCCCAACAGCAAGACACGACGACCATTGCAGTCGTCTGCGAGCCATCGGCAGCCGCCTATGAGCGAGCACGAGAAACTTTCGCCGATGCCGGTCTCACGCCCCCACCCAATGAACCCAACCTGAACCGCCTGCTCGCCACCTACCGTGATAGCCTCGACGCAGCTTTCATCATCACCCCTCATGTTTATCACCACGACCAGACGGTTGCCTGCATGGAAGCCGGGCTCGACGTTCTGCTCGAAAAACCGATGGTCATGAACGCAACCGAAGCCCGCAGCCTTATCGCCACCCGCGACCGCACCGGCAGACTGCTTGTGGTGGCCTTCCCCGGCAGCCTGTCGCCGCAGATCCGCACCGCCGCTCGTATGATCCATTCCGGCGAACTGGGCCAGCTCCTGAGCATCAGCGGCGTGGTCTGGCAAAACTGGGGACCGGGGACGGTGGGAACCTGGCGGCAACAGCCTGAGATTTCGGGCGGCGGCTTCTTATTCGACACCGGGGCGCACCTCCTGAACACGGTGGCCGATCTGGCCGGACAGGACTTCGTCGAGGTGGCCGCCTGGCTCGACAACCGCGGTCGGCCGGTGGATGTCATGGCAACCGTCATGGGACGCCTGCAATCCGGGGCGCTGGTCACCCTGCATGCCTGTGGCGAAGCCATTCGCTCCTGCAGCTCCGATGTGCGCGTCTTCTGCAGCAAGGCAATCCTCAGAACAGGCATCTGGGGCGAACGCCTCGACATTCAGCGCGACGGCCGCCAGCGCCTGACCCCGGTCAAGGTTCCGCCGTCACTTGGGGTGTGGCAACAGTTCTTGGCCGTGCGCAATGGCCATCTCGCCAATCCCTGCCCCCCCGAAGTTGGCCTGCGCATGGTACGGCTGTGGGACGCCATCAAGGCATCGGCTGCCAGGAACGGCCAACCTGTTTCATGCGTCTAAAAGGAGAGAAAACATGACATTACCACGGGTTACCATATGGAATGAATTCCGGCACGAGAAGAAAGATGCCGAGGTAGCCAGAATCTACCCGCAGGGCATCCACGAAGCCATTGCCGGCCATTTGCGCAGCCAGGGGCTGGCCGTGCGCACCGCCACGCTTGACGAACCTGACCATGGCCTGGGCGAGACAGTTCTGAGCCAAACCGATGTCCTCATTTGGTGGGGACACATGGCCCACAACGAGGTCAGAGATGACATCGTTGAGCGGGTGCACAGACGCATCGTCGAAGACGGCATGGGGCTGATCGTCCTCCACTCCGGTCACGTCTCCAAGATCTTCAAGAAGCTGATGGGCACAGGCTGCATGCTGCGCTGGCGCGAGGCGGGCGAGAAAGAGCGCCTATGGGTCATCGAACCCGGCCACCCTATTGCCGCCGGGCTGCCGCCCTACTTCGAGATTCCCCACACCGAGATGTACGGCGAGCGCTTCGACATCCCCGCTCCGGACACAGTAGTTCTCATAAGCTGGTTCGAGGGCGGCGAGGTCTTCCGCAGCGGCTGCTGCTTCTATCGCGGGGCAGGCAAAGTCTTCTACTTCCGCCCCGGCCATGAGACCTTCCCCATCTACTATCAACCTGAGGTGCTGCAAGTCATCACCAACGCTGTGCACTGGGCCGCTCCTGTGAATGGGCCCAAGATCAAGACCGGGCACTTCCCGGAACCGCTGGAGAAGCTTGGCTAGCAGGAGAATAGCAAACATGCTTACACCAGAACCTACTGCAGGTGACACATCCTGGTTTATCCACGATCGCTTTGGCATGTTCATCCATTGGGGCACCTACGCTGCGGCGGCCCGCCACGAGTGGGTTAAGAGCCGCGAGGAAATGGACGACATCACTTATCAGAAGTACTTCGACCACTTTGATCCCGACCTCTACGACCCGCGAGAATGGGCCAGAGTCGCCAAAGAGGCAGGTATGAAGTACGCCGTGATCACTACCAAACACCACGAAGGCTTCTGTCTATGGGATAGCAAGCTGACGGATTACAAAGCAACCAACACACCGGCACGGCGCGACCTGCTTCGTCCCTGGGTCGAAGCTTTCCGCGAGGCGGGCCTGAAGATCGGCTTCTACTACTCTCTCATTGACTGGCATCACCCGGACTTCACCATTGATGTCCATCATCCTCTGCGCAATCACCCCGATGCCCTGGAAATGAACAAAAAGCGCGATATGAGCAAGTATGTCGAGTACCTGCATGGCCAAACGCGCGAACTCCTCACCGAATTCGGGAAAATTGACATCATGTGGTTCGACTTCTCCTACCCGAACCGCGAGTATAGGGGCATGCCGGGCAAGGGGCGCAACGACTGGCAGAGCGAAAAGCTACTCAAGATGGTGCGCGAGCTGCAACCGCACATCATCGTTGACAACCGCCTCGACCTCCCGCCGGATATGGCCGACATCCACACGCCGGAGCAATTCCAGCCGCGCGGCTGGGTGCATGTCAACGGCAAGCCGGTCGTGTGGGAGACATGTCAGACCTTCAGCGGCTCGTGGGGATACTATCGCGACGAGTACACCTGGAAAAGCCCGGAACAACTCATCCAGATGCTGATCAATACGGTGTCAACCGGAGGTAACCTGCTCATGAATGTGGGGCCGACGGCGCGAGGAACATTCGACGAGCGCGCCCTCAGCGCCTTGGCGGTGTATCGCGACTGGATGAGGCTCAACTCCCGCTCCATCTATGGCTGCACCCAGAGCGAATTCACCGCCCCGCCCGACTGCCGCTTCACGCAGAACGGCAAGCGCCTGTATCTGCATGTCTTTGCCTGGCCGTTCCGCCACATTCACCTTGAGGGTCTGGCGGACAAAGTAGAGTACGCTCAACTGCTTCACGACGCCAGCGAAATCCGCTTTGCCAAACCGAACTGGGACGTGGACACCGGCGCCAATATCTTGACACTTGAGCTGCCCGTGCGCAAGCCAGATGTCGTCGTGCCGGTGATCGAGCTATTTCTGAAGTGAATCCATCTCCCGCTTCCCGGCGTTGGCGGCAACGTCGGGAAGCGGAGACAAGCATGGCAAGGCAGGGTGCCTACGTCTTCTCGTCAAGCTGCTTGAGCTGGTCGCGTATCTGTGCCGCGCGTTCGTAGGCCTCTTCGCGGATTGCCTCTTCCAACTGGCGCTGCAGCTTCTCGCGCGGTGTCAGCGGCTTGCGCTGGCGCACCTTCTCTGCCCACTCGCGCAGGAACTCGATCTCTTGACTCTCGGCGATGAGCTCGGGCCGCCCGTGCGCCTCATAGAACGCCTCAATAGCACGAATGCCGCCCTCCAACTGCTTCAGCGCAAGGTCATAGTCGCGCTCCTGCAGGGTGAGCGACACCTTACCACGAGTGTTCATCATCAGGACGTAGGGCCGATACTGTTCGGACGACCAGCGATCCTCCTCCGGCCCGTACTTCCACAGTAAGTCAAAGACGGCAAGATTGCGCGCCGTATCGCGCACCAGGCGCACCCAGTCTTCAAGGAAGAAAAAGCTCAGGTAACGGTGATAGTATTGCAGCGATTCCATGCGCAGTCTGTTCGCCTCCTCTGCCGTCAGGCGGAATCCCTCGTCGGTGCCATGTTGCGCCACATAGCGTTTCAGCCCATCCTGATAGTAGTCGAGCAACGACTCGAAGCCGTGGGGGCGCTTACCATCCGGCCGACCATCCACCTCCATTTGCAGCAGTCCCAGATCGAGGCGCATCTGCACCTTTTCCTTGCCATCGTCGCCGATAATGCGCCGCACGTTCATCTCATCAGGTTTATAGTCCCAGGATTTCAGAATATGCGATATATCCACACTTTTTTCAGCCATTTTGCTCACCCCTTGTTGCCGAGCCCCAACCCCGAAAACACGCGACCGCGCCAGTCTTGGCTTGTAGGCCGTAGCCCGAACGCTGCGGCATACTTACGTTCTACATGTTACCTGTCGCTCTCAATACGCGTTCCGCATCTACAACAATGCGCTCCAACAATTCCTTCACAGTTGGCACATCGTTGATCAACCCCATCACCTGCCCCGCCCAGACGAAACCGTGCTCCAGATCACCCTCAATGGCCGCCCGACGATTCGCCTCACCGCTAACCAGCGGCAGAATCTCCTCAATGGGGCGACCTTCACCCTCGGCACGCACAATGGCCTCGGTAAAGGCGCTGCGCAGCGCCCGGCCCGGGCGACCCAGGCTGCGTTCGATGAGAATCGTATCGGTTTCTTTGCCGTTCACAATCGCCTGCTTGTAGGCAGCGTGGGCAATGCATTCCTGCGTCGCCACAAAGCGCGTCCCCATCTCGATGCCTTGCGCGCCCATGACGAGCGCCGCCGCCAGACCGCGCCCGTCGCCAATGCCACCGCTGGCCACCACAGGAATGCGCACGCTATCTACCACCCGTGGCACCAGCACCATCGTGCCGATGTCATCACGACCGATGTGCCCACCCCCCTCAAAACCAACGGCAATGACGGCATCGGCCCCAAGCGCCTCGGCCTTCTGCGCCTGGCGCGTCCCGGCGACAAGCACCAATTTGCGCACCTTCACCCCACTGGCATCAGCCCGCTTGATCAGTGGCTCTGGATTGCCACCGGTGATACTGATGATCGGCACACCCTCGTCTAACGTTATATCGAGTAATTCCTCCAACGGCCGATGCCCGATGGCAAAATTGACGGCAAATGGTCTCGCCGTCAGCGTGCGCATCAGCCGGATCTCGCGCCGCAGCGCTTGGCCATCGGGCATGGAGGCAGCCGTGATCTGTCCCAATCCGCCGGCTTCGCACACCGCTGCCGCCAGCCCGGCAAAGGCCAGATGTGCCAGTCCACCCTGAATGATAGGCTTCTCAATTTTCAATAGGTCGGTGAGTCGTGTGCGCATCGGATTAGGGATCAGGACTGGGGACCAGGGACTAGGTAACGGCACATGCACCTGATCCCTCACCCCTACAGTATCCCCCGATACCTCCCCCCATCTACCACAATCGTCTGACCGGTGATGTAGCTGGCCTGGCTGGAGCACAAGAAACAGATCATGGCAGCCAGCTCTGATGGATCGCCACGACGCCCCATGGGGATGCTCTTTATTTTCTCGGCTGCAACCTCAGCAACCGGCCGGCCCTCGCGCCGGGCCTGCGCCATATCCAACTCCTGGATACGGTCGGTATTGAACGAGCCGGGGCAGACATTATTGATCAGGATATTGTCCTTGATCAGCTCGAAGGACAGCGTCTTGGTCAGGCCGATGACGGCGGGGCGGAGCGTATTGGAGAAGATCAGGCCGTCAATGGGTGCTTTGACCGAGTCAGAGGCAATATTGACGATCCGTCCCCCGCCGGCCTTGCGCAGGTGCGGCAAAGCAGAGCGAATCATGCGCACCACGCTCATCAAGGTCAGGTTGAAAGCAGCCTGCCAATCGGCATCACCGAACATTTCAAAGTTGCCGGCCGGCGGCCCTCCGGCGTTGGTTACCAGAATATTGATCTGTCCAAAGTGGTCGGCAGCCCGATTGACGAAATTGGTGATTTCCTCTGCTCTGGTCACATCGGTTGGAATGGGCAAAACATCAACCCCTGTGGCCTGATGGATCTCCTGTGCTGTTGCCGACAGCGTAGCCTGACTGCGCGAACAAATCGCCAAATGCGCTCCCTCGCGCGCCAGGGCAAACGCCGCTGCCTTGCCCAGCCCTTTGCTGGCGGCGGCGACAAGCGCAACCTTACCGCGCAATCCCATGTCCATGCGCTACCCCTCTCCAGTGTCACGCGCCAGGCTCCCTATCGCCTGGATCAGATCGCTAGCCGGGAATCCAGTCCAGACCGAGCTCGGCCAGCTTGCCCCTGGTCGGTGTGCCATTGTTGTCCCAGCCGGCCATCTGGTAGTACATGTCAATGGCCCTTTCCGTTTCGCCATGGTCGCACGCCACACCGTCGCTCGCCCCGCCCTTGAGGGGCTCGAAGAGTCGTTTAGGTAGGCGGTCATGGGCACGCCCGGCGCCCTCGCGAGCATTGAACGCCCGCATCATGTTCAGGCGGCGTTCGCCCACCTTCATCAGCTCAAACATGGACACATTCCAGCCGGTCACGGCTCGCACAAGTTCATTTGCCTCCTCCGGCCCATACAGTGTCCATGCCGGGCCCCAATCGAACTGGCACATGCAGGCGCTATCAAGGAAGCTGTAGAACAGCTCGGTATAGTACGTGAAGCGCACTTTCTCGGCATTGAGTACTCTGTCGGGCTGGGGGTTGAGTAATCCCAGGTAGGCCAACCGCCGACGCTTCGTTTCCTCGGCGTCCGGATTGTAGTTCGGATCGTGTTCGCTGGACATGTGATCGGCACCGAATGGATTGACGGCATAGATCAAAGCCAGCGAGCGCTTAACCTGCGGCATATGGGCCGGCATCTCCTGCCCCTTGACGGTGATGAGCAGGTCGGTTGCCTTGCCGCCGATCTTGGCGGCGGCGCGCGCCGAGCCTTCAGCCAGTAACCTCCCAAGATTACCCTGGCGACGACCGATCGCCCGCAGGGCTGCCAGCATGGCATCGGCATTGCCAAAGCGTAGATCTAGACCATCCACATCACTTGCCGTGAGCAGGCCCTTCTCATAGCACTCCATCGCCCAGGCAATGGTCGCTCCGGCACTGATCGTGTCCATGCCCAGGGCGTTACAAATCTGGTTGCCCTCGCTAACGGCAGCTAGATCAGCAATCCCGCAATATGAACCAAGAGTGGCGATGGTTTCGTATTCCGGCCCGCCGTATTCCGGTCGCACTCGGTCCTTAACCTCAACGACACGCTTGCACTTGACTCCGCAGGCATAGCAGGTGTCGCGTTCCTTGAGGATGGTCTCGGCCATGTATTCGCCTTCGAGGGTTTCGTAGCCCTCGAAGGTGCCGCTGGTGAAGTTACGGGTGGGCAGACCGCCGGCGGCGTCCTGACTGCCGACAATGTTGGCCGTTCCATACTTGGCAAGGCCATCCACATCGCCCAGATGGTCGACGCCCCAGCGGGTGATGCGCCTGACGGCCTCCTGATCGGCGATAGCCGGTCGTTTGTCGCCGCGAACGGCAATGGCCTTGAGTCGTTTGCTGCCCATAACCGCGCCCATACCGGTACGGCCGTGAGCCCGGTTGGCCATGCTAACAATGCTAGCGAAACGCACCAGGTTCTCGCCGGCGGGGCCAATGCCTGTGACTTCAATCTTCTCATCGCCGAGCTCAGAGCGGATCTGCTGCATCGTTTCCAGGTTCTCCAGTCCCCACAGGTGGCTGGCGTCGCGCAGCTCGGCACGACCGTTGTTGATCCACAAGTACACCGGCCTGGGACTCTGCCCCTTGAGCACAATGGCATCGAAGCCGGAGAACTTCAGCTCTGCCGGCCAGAAGCCGCCGGCCTGGGCATCGCCGATCAGTCCGGTGAGCGGCGAGCGAGCTGTGGCCACCGAGCGTGACAGGCCGTGCACCGGCACGCCGGTGAGCACGCTGACCGAGAGGACCAGTACATTATCCGGGCCCAATGGATCGGCGCCCTTGGGCACATTCTTGAGCACATAGTACAGGCCCAACGCCGAACCGCCCACGTAGGTGCGATAGAACACATCGGTGGGCTCTTCAACGTCAATCGAACCGGTTGTCAGATTGACATGCAAGATCTTGCCGTTGTAGCCGTATCCCATGCCCAGCCTCCTCATTATGTCAGAATAAAAGCTCGCCGTACATATCTATCATACCCACAAGCCTGCCACCTGTCAAGTAGCCAGGACAAAGGGCAAAGGGCAGACATTTGGAGATAGGGACCCTGGCGACTGCACGTCATTGCGATAACAGCGCGAAGCCTGCCTTCGCAGGCCGGAGACGGTCGGCGGAGAATGCCCCTCCTGCAGGGGGTTGGGTAACCTGCGGGAGGGTCATACCCCCCGCAGGTTTGATGCCCAGCTACCGAAAGACGTGTCTAACACCAGGACCGAGCGGCTATTGAGCACAGAGGGTTCAGGAGTCAGAAGGAGTGGCGCGGACGATGAACTCCCCCAATCCGATCTCACCCACGCGCCGCCCAGTGGCATCGCGCAGATCAATGGCCAGGCGATACCGCCCAGCCTTCAGACCGGCCAGTGGAATGTGATACTGATCGCGCACAACTTCATGGGCCGTCCAGGCAGAGGTTGGGTAGTCACCATGAACGGGAGGCATATTGTACTCTATGGCGATCTGCCCGCGACTGTCAATCACCTTCACATCCACGCTGAGGTCGCCTGGTGGCTGCGCCCCTGCCTGCCAGAAGAGGACCAAGTGCAGAACATCCGAGTCGGTGAACTCTGTGGCACCCGGCTCCCGGCCAAGTTTGCCCAGCCCGTAACCGAGTAGACGCAGAGGCCCCACCGTTGCCATCAGCCGATGCGGCATACCCAGAGCGTCGGGCGAAGGCGGCACCGTTGGGCGCACCACCACCAACGAGCCAATAAGGAGATGGTCACCCAGAGCTTTGCCATCACCGTCTGTGATCGGCAGGCGTTGGCCGTTCTCGGCACGATACAACCCAATCTCGATCTGGTACTCGCCGGGCGGTGTACCTGTCAGGACAGGCAGCCCGTAATTGTCTTGAATTGTCTCACCCGTCTGCCATGTTGTCGTAGGGCGCAGGCCGCTGCCCGGTTCGCTGTCGCGCTGCCCCCACAGCACACCATAGCTATCAACAACATGAACAAACACCGTGAAACGCTCGTTCAGAGGTTTGGCCGTCCGCCAGTAGAGGGTAAGGGGCACAATGTCGCCTGCCGCTGTCTCTGCGGCAGCGATGCTGTAGCCGTCAAGTTGAATAGCGTCGTCAAAACGGACATTGAGCGGCTGCATTGCCCTGCCCGCCGTCGCCGCACGGGCATAGAGGGCCAGGCGTACATTGCCAAACCAGCGATCGCTTGCTTTGAAGGATTGCCGGTCAAGCCAGGATTCCATGATGCGCTGCGGATCGGCCTGCTGATCGCCATAGTAGACCACCCAGATGCGGTCATGGGTAGCGAGAATGGTGTTCAGCTCATCGAGGGTAGCTTGTCTGTCCGGCGGGCGCTGGCGAGGCAACGGATAGAGCGGCAAGCGGCCTCTGTAGTAGTAGGTGAAAATGTCGCTCTGGCCTGGTGCATTGAGGATAATTGCGTCGCCGCTGCGGGAGGCTGCGCTGATGGTTTGTGCGATGCCGCGATAGTCATCGCGCGCATAGCGCTGGTCGGTGTAATAGGCGCGCAGCGAAATCAGCGAAGCAACGGTCAATATGACCAGCGCCGCCGGCATCAAGATACGCCCGATTCTCGGCACGTTTGCCAGCACCACCAGCCCGCGTGCCAGGAGAAGGCAGAACGCCGGCATGGCCACAAGCAGAAACTTGGGATTGTAGAGCGGCCGCCGCAACGACAGCACGAACATGCTGAGCACAGGAACGACCAACCAGGAGACGATAAGGATGTAGCCGAATGCCTCTTCCTGCCACGTGGGGAGCGACCGCGGAATGGGCAGCGACGGGGCAATTCCCAGCAGGAGAACGCCGGCGAACACAAACACAACAACGCCGTTGACGGCCTCTGCCGACAGCCCCAGGCTGAAGATTGGCAAGAGATGCCCTATCAGGGCCGGTAAACTGTAGAATTGACTGATGGCAGGCCAGTTTTGCAGTTGTGCAGCCATCACCGGCAACCATGGGGCATAGACCACGGCAACAATGGCCTGTGCAACCAGCAACGGTACCAGGATTGTAGCCGGAGGGCGCTGCCTTGAGTGCCCGGCGATGAGAGCCCACAGTAGCACAAGAGCAATGGCCACGTCCTCGGCCAAAACGACGGTTGCTGCAAAGTAATGGCTATAGAGTGCGGCCGCCGTGATCAGTACATAAACCGGCCAGAGCAGGCGCTTCCCCCTGCCTCCTCGGGGGGATGGACTGAGGGCCAGAACCAGCACATACACCGATAGCGCGCTCAGCAGCGTGGTCTGGATATACATGCGTGTTTCTTGCGAGTAGTAGACCAGAAAGGGAGATAGTGCAGCCAGGAATGCCGCCACCAGTGCCACTGTTTGACCAAATAGCCTGCGGCCAAGGAGATAGACGACACAGACTACAGCGACGCCAACCCCGACTGAAAGCAGGCGGACGGCGATTTCGCCCGTGCCGAAGAACCGCACCCACGCACTCAAGACGAGATAGTAGAGGGGAGGATGGATGTCGGCTGCCGCGCTCTGAATGATGGTGGATACGTCGCGTTGGGCAAGGGCCACGCTCGTGCCCTCGTCGTACCATAGACTTTGGCCACTCAGGCGATACAGGCGCAGAACGAGCGCCAGCACGAGAATGAGAAATAGGCCGACAGACAGCAAAATCTCTGCGCTCGCGTCTCTTTCCTGCTCACGGTCCCCGCATGGTAGCGACGGCGCATCTCTGTGTTCCGCGCTGGTCATCGGAACACCTGCCAACCGATAGCCCATACGCCGACAAAGATGGCCGCGGCCCAAACGAGCATGGTGGGGAAGCCCTCCTGTCGGTCAACGATGATGCCCTCAATGGTAGCCTGCCCGCTGCCCAACGTCAGGACAACTGGATGGGGTGAGACGGCAAGACCGCGCACCAGCTCAACCTGAGTTGTCGCCGCCGGCAAATCTACGTAGGCACGGGCCTCATCATCACGTGGCAGGCGCGTGCCGGCAACGTCTACATACAGTCGCCCAGGGCCCCGCGCCTGCACGGATAGAGTACTTCCCACGAACGTGAAGCTTAACGCTGAGCCGGGGGTGGCCGAGAAACGTTGCAGCACGACGTCCCCTGGGGTAGTCTGCCAGTCGCCCGTTACAGTGATGGCCCAATCGGTGGGCGCACGCCAGCCGCGCTGCACAACCTTCAGTGAAGGGGCAGCATCCTTAATGGCATTGTACACAGGCAGGGGACGAAAATTCGGCTCAACCAGGCGGAAGTAGTAGAACTGCTGATCTTTTTCATTGTCTGTTGGTCGCCGAAAGAACCAGACAAATGCCGGCCCCGCCCATGGCCATTCCTCACGTATGCGTTGCAGTCCCCGTACCGTATAGCGCGCCTGCTGATCCTCTGTCACTCGACCGTAGAGGGGTTTTTCGGTGAAGGACGGCGGCAGGGCGTTCCAGGCCAATTCCGAGAACCAGATGGGCTTGTTGGCGTCGCCGTTTTCTACCATAATCTGGCGCAAGAGGATCGGGCGCGAGAAATTGACCTGCCAGAATGGGTCGAGGCGGCGATCATCCGGGCCCGAAACCAGGCCATAGGCCATCGTCGCCATCACATCGAAGTAGCCCTTGGCGCCGGCAGCATACATCTCACGCAGGTACAGGGTATCGTTGCGGTTGTCGGGTCCACGGTCTATGGTCGGTGCCAATGCAGGAGCCACGACAACAGCCTGAGGATCGGCCTGCTTGGCCGCCAGGTAGCCAGCCTTGAGCAGGGGAACGAAGTCCGAAGCCTTGACAGGCTGATTCCCCCACTCGAAGCTGAGGTTCGGCTCATTCCAGAGCTGATAGTAGCGCAGTCTGCCTCGATAGCGACTGACCAGAGTACGTACGAAATCTGCATAGTCGCCCACGTCCGAGGGGGGATGGGTGAATGTGGAGTCCTCCGGACGTGCCCATGCAGGCACCGTATCAAGCCGCGCCAGGACGTCGAGGCCATACTCATTGGCCAGATTGACAATGCGGTCATACTTCTCCCAACTTGAGCCGCCGGTCGCGCTGTCCACATATTGACCTTTGGCCGGGCGCTCGATCTCGTACCAGGCGAACTGTTGACGAATCCAGGTGAAACCGGCAGCGCGAATCATTTCCATGCTGCGTCGGATCGTTGCCTCGTCAACTTCCTGCTCTAAGAAGGTATTGACGCCTAGCGGTGGCAGATCGGTATAAGCGATTGCTACCATATCCTGGGTCGCCACCGGTCGGGCGGCGATGGCCGACAGAATGGCGCGTACCCGGTGCTTGATCTCGTCAGGCTGCCGCAGTGTGGCCAGGTCCCAGGGAAGACCGAGACGCGTTGCCTGGGGAATGATGACCGCCCCGGCCAGCAACACAACGGCAAAGAGCAGGAGCAGAACGGTAGCGAGAGCACAACGCAGAGTGCGCCGCAACTGCTCATCGAGTAAATTGCGTGTCATGAGGTTGGGCTTGTAGCCTGTGGGCATGGTGGTCAGTTCTCTCACCGACAGCCTGCTAACGGCTGATGAGCGCCTGGGTGTACACCTTTTCCAGCGCCGGAACAATGGTTGCCCAGTCGTACTTCTCCTCGACCAGACGCCGGGCATTGTCGGCCAGCCGCTGTCGCTCCGCTGCATTGTCCAGCAGGGCTATAACATGGCGAGCAAAATCGGCCGCCGTGTCGGCCAGCAGAAGGTGTTTGCCGGGGATGGCGTCTATACCCTCGGCGCCCAATGCCGTCGAGACAACGGGTATCTTCATCGCCATTGCTTCCAGCACCTTCAGCTTCGTTCCACTGCCCATGCGCATGGGCACAACGTAGACGGAGCTATGGGCAATGTAAGGACGGATGTCGCTAACATAGCCTGTCACGGTAACAGCCGGGCCGGCCAGAGCCTGAACCTCGGCGGGCGGATTCTTGCCGACGATATAGAAGTGCACATGGAACACATCGCGCTTGATGAGGGGCAGAATGTCTTTGCAAAACCAGACAACGGCGTCTATGTTGGGGCGGAAATCCATAGTGCCGGTAAAGACCAGCGAAGCCATGTGTTTGATCTTGGTGGGCGCGGGGTAGGCGGCAGGTTGGGCGTTGGGAGAGAAGAACATGCAATCAACGCCGTTGGGAATCACCCTGATCGTGATGCTGCCGTCAAGCGCAGCGATACTGGCAGCATCCGCCTCGGAGACGGCGATTACCTCGTCCACACAGCGAGAAACATGGGTCTCGTAGGCGCGCAGCCGCTGCCATTGCACCCAGGAATAGAGGGCCTTGTGCCATTTGCGCGGAGACCGACGATCAATGTCAAAGGCGCGTTTCTGCAAGATGTACTCAGCATTCAGGTCATCGAAGATGACAACCGGTTTTTTCTCGCCCGGCCGTCTTTGCCCAAGTGCCAGGAGAGCGTATTGCGCCATCTCAATGCTTTCGGCCTGGACAATGTCAAAGGACTCCCGGCCTAGTAGGTCGCCGAGCTTGTCGGCAAAGGCTGCCGATGGCAGACGCCAGGCCATATCAGGTAACGTCGAAAAGATGAGTGTGCGTAGCCGTGTCAGCTTCGAGCGTCGCGGGGCCACGACCGTCGAAACGCCCGCATAATACGGGCGCATGTGAGGTAGCCACGACTCGTCTTCCTCACTGTTGATAAAGGAAAGCAGATGAATCTGGTGGCCGCGCTGGGCGAGTCCCTTCATTAGGGCAAATGTGCGAATTGTGGCTCCCTTGTCCGGCGGGAAGGGGAGCTGTGGCGTCAAGAACAGAATCTTCATATGAGGTCAGGCTCTTATGCGTGGCGGATACGGCAGGGCAGTGCGTACGGTCAACGTCGGGAGATGGCTTGTCGCTTGCCGCTCACCGTCTGATAGACAGCGAGCGTTTCACGAGCTGCACGCTGCCAGGAAAAGCGCGCCGCCTGAGCCATCCCGCGTGCCCTCATCTCATGGCGCAGGGCTGCATCGTTGCACAGGCGCTGCATGGCTGCGGCCAGGCCAACAATATCTTGCGGATCAATCAGAATGGCCGCATCTCCGGCAACTTCGGGCAGGCTGGAGGTATTGCTGGCAATCACCGGTGTACCACAGCTCATCGCCTCCAGCACCGGCAGGCCAAAGCCCTCATAGAGCGACGGCATGACGAAGAACAGCGCCCCGCTGAATAACGCCGGCAGGTCTTCCACCGGTACACCTCCGGTGACGATCACCGATGGGGTCAGCTTCAACTGATAAATCACGGTGAAGATGCGGTCATACAACCATCCTCGGTTACCGGCCAGCACCAAAGAGGGGATCTCGCCATCTCCTTGCCAGGTCTCCCTCAAGCGCGCGTAAGCATGCAGCAAAAAGGGAATATTCTTGCGCGGCTCGATGGTACTGACAAAGAGGATGTAGTCACCCGCCAAACCATAGCGCTCACGCACTTGGCGGATCGCCGCCGCATCAGCCGGATGGAAGACGGTACCCGCCGCCTCATGGACCACGGTGATCCTGCTGGCATCGGCACCCACCAGGGAGATCAGGTCTTTCTTTGTACTTTCAGAGACGGCGATGATGTGATCGGCGTTCTGCACAGCCCGCGCAATCTGCCCGTAGTAACGCTGGCTTTCGGCAGTGAGCAGGCCGGGAAAGCGCAAAAAAGCCACATCGTGCACGGTGATGACCGCACGGCAGCGGCGGTGGAAAGGGGGAATGAAATCCGGGCAGTGCAGCAGATCAAGCCCAAGAGGTGCCAGCTCTAAGGGCAGGGTAAGCTGCTCATAGCGATGATGCGGCGGCGTCCACATCTTGTGGTGACGCACGTTGGCCGCCTCGACAAGTGGGGCGCGATCTTTGCGGCTTTGCAGGATCACATAGGTGTTGTCGCGGTCAATCGCTGCCAGCGCCTGTGCCAGGCGGACTGTATACTGGCCAATCCCTGCCGGCTGATAGTAAACCAGACGGGCATCAATGCCGATCTTCATGGGCAGAAGTATATAGGACAGCGTGAGATATGTCAAGAACAAACTCTACTCTCCGCTCCCCCTAGCTGGCCATGCCAAATCACACCGCCACATCTCGCCGCTGGAAGGCAACCACGGATGCCAACAAGAGAATGATCGTCAAGCCGATCAGAACGGCCGCATGCTCCACATTGATGCCATTGATCAGTGGCTTGGCGGCATTGGCATAGTAGAACGGCGACAGCTTTTCGTAGGGTTTCATGGCTTCGACAAGGGGCGCATAGGTCTTGACCACGTAGGCGATCAGGGTAACGGCCGCTGCGCCGCCAATGCTGAAGCCGCGGCTGCCACGCAGACAGCCAAGCGCCAGAGCGAGGGCTCCGAACGCTATTCCCAACAGCGCTCCACTCAGGCATGCCTGGGCAAGGCGGCTATAGTCTATGTCCAGATTCACGAGGACGACCGTAACGGCAAGGCTAGCCCAGAGAAAGAACGCCAATATGAACATGCCCACAACCATGGCCACAAACTTGTGCACCACCACAAGCCAACGCTCCAGCGGATTAGCCAGTAGGACATCGAGCGTACCGCGCTCTTCCTCGCCGGCGATGGCGCCGCTGCCGGCGGCAATACCGTAGATGACAAAGAGGATCGGCCCCATCAGATCAAAGAAATAGGCGTTGAGGTACCCCTCTGCTGTCGCCAATGAGAACGATTCGCCAAACAGAGCGGTGAGAGCCGTGGGCAGTTGATTGACATAGCTTGTGAATTCGGGCGTCGCGATGGACGGATAGAGCCCGGCCGTGTAGAGAGACAAGGCAGACAGGCCAATTGCCCACCACAGAAACGAGCGGCGTTGATCCCACAGCGTCTTGGTGAAGATGCTACGCAGCATTGTTCTCACCTCCTCCATAGAAAGTCAGGAAGATCTCTTCCAGGCTCGGCTCATGGCTGACCACATTGACCACCTCGAAACGGGCGGCAGCTTTAATGACCGCATCGAGCGAGCCAACGGCCGTGCAGCGCAGAATGCTGTTCTCGATGAGCACGTCGCGCACGCCCGCCAGGTTGGCAAATGCCTCCTTCGGTACCGGCGCAGCAAAGTGAATCTCCAGTCGGCGCAAGGCGCGCGCCTTCAGCGCCGGGATCTCCTCCACAGCCATCAATCGCCCCTCGCGAATGATGCCAACACGATCGCACACTCGCTCCACTTCGGGCAGAATGTGCGACGACAGAAAGACCGTCTGCCCGTTCGCTTTAGCCTCTGCGACGAGCCGGTAGAACTCCTGCTGGATCAGTGGGTCGAGGCCGCTCGACGGCTCGTCCAACATGATCAGGTCTGGCCTGGCCATGAAGGCCTGGATGAGCACGAGCTTGCGCTTGTTGCCATGCGACAGGCCGCGCAGTGGGCGCGTGAGGTCGGCGGCAAGTCGCTGGGCAAGGGTGTCAACACTCTTCCACTCGACACCACCGCGCAGGCTGGCCATGTAGCGCAGATACTGGGCGCCCGTCATGTTGTCATACAAAGACAGCTCGCCTGGAACATAGCCGATCCGTTTATGGATGGCCACACTGTGGGCGGTGGTGTCCAGCCCAAAGACGGCAGCATGGCCACGCGTTGGCCTGATGAAGTCTAGCAAGAGGCGAATGGTTGTCGTCTTGCCGGCGCCGTTCGGCCCCAGGTAGCCGAAGACCTCGCCGCGTCTGACCTCCATGCTGAGGTCAACGATTCCCCGTTGCTTGCCGTAGAATTTGGTCAGCCTATCGGTTTGAATAACACTGTTGTTCGCCATCGAAACCTCACCTCCTTACGATCTCATCACAGGCGCCATGCCTGCACCTGTCCAATGTCATCGAATCTGGATGCTTCCCAGAGCGATGGTTGTCTCATTGCTGCCGGTCAGCGGCAGCCGCTTCAATGATGGATAGCTGTACATGCCGGCATGCAGATCATATGTGCCCGGCGCCAGCAATGTGGGTAGAGGGATCACATGACGGTCAACAATGACGTCGCCGCTCATCCACATGCTGGTAGGGTAGAAAGCCTCGCCTGGACGGTGATCGCTGCCTGCCAGGCGCTCGCCGTCTGCCGTCATTAATTGCACGAAGCTATGATAGTCTTCGGACATGATCGCGTCGGGCAACCAGTAGAGGGTGACCGTCATTACTTCGCCCGCAGATGGCAACTTACTCACATCGGCGCCTATCAGCCTGACCACGCCGCCGAGGCTGCTATCTAGCGGGCGGTCGGGCTGCACAGGCATTGCTGCGGCGTAACCCATGACCTGGGTCAGGCCGTTCGCTGCTTGCAGGCTGTATTTGACCTCCAATCCGGGCATCTGCTTGATAAGGTACGGCTTCTGCCCGCGGGCCAGCAGCCAATCGAGCAAGGATCCGAGGGTGCTAAACTGCGAGTCTGCTATAATCTTGGGAAACAGGCCGATCAGATCAGGGCGCACTCCTTCGACATACTGGAGATACCACATCGGTGTCATCTCATCGCGGTCGTTGCTGACTAGGATGGCACCCTGGGGCAGCGATCGGCCCAACAGATTCTGCCAGGCTGTGCGCGTGGCAGTCTCCTTGCTCATATCCAGCGCTGGCCAGTTGGCGGTCAGTAGCGTCATAGGCAACAGCGCTGCCAGGGTAAGAATACAAGCCTGCCCTGGCCATCGCGCTATACGCCTGGCCATCGTGGCCAGCAGGCTGATACCGCCAGCAATCCAGAGCGCTATGACAATGTAGGAGGGTGTGAAGAGATCGGCAATGTCGCCGATGTAGTACACGAGGCAAAAGGCCAGCACTGCTACGTAAGCGAGGACGAGAGCAATAGCAAAGCGCGGCCGTCGCCGCAGTCCGACCAGCCCAATAGCGGCGAGGCTCAGGCCAACCGGCCCGAATTGCTGCATCAACAGGTGCCATGCCATTGCCAGTCGCACGCTCAATCCGGCCGTGGGCAACTCCAGACTACCCCTGAACACACTGCCGCTGATCTCGGCCAGAAAGTCAGCGAGGGTGTTGCGATACAGCACCAGCTCCGGCCCACCCCCCACGGGCAGCCGCAAGTAGGGTGTAGCCGGGGCGCGCCAGGGGACATAGAGGTTGAGCAGGGCAGGGAGTAGAAAAGCGACAAGACAGGCAACGCCGGATGCACGATTTGGATGTCTCATCCCAGGTATCGGGTGTCGTCCGTCTGGCCATCCCTGATTTCTGTCTGCAGCCAGCACAATCAGAGCCGGGATGAGCAGAATGGCCAGGCGGTGATGGGCGAAGACGGCCAGGCCAAGAACAAAAGGGAACAGACATGGGCGGCAGAGGCGAAGTAGGTGTTGCCAGTATCCGGCGATCATGACAAGCGCACCGCCACTCTGGGCCGGCATGGTCTTGCTGCCCGACGCCTCACCACCCCTCATGGCCAGTAAAAAAAGAACAACCGTGAACAGGCTGTTCAGCGCATACACCTCGGCGCGCACTGCCTGCGACCAAAATGTACGCCCGAAAGCCAGGGTCAGTGCCGCGATAGCCGACGTGACGGTACCAAGCCCCAGCTGCCGGCTCAGCACGCAGAAACAGGCAACGGCCAGCGCCGAAAAGACGGCAGACAACAGGTTCATGCGGTAGGCCATATCACCGAGAGGAACCAACAGTGTCCACAGCTTGCCAAGCAGCAGATAGAGTGGGTAGCCGGTCGGATGGACTACACCGAGCAGTGGCGCGGCCAATTGGAATTCCCCACTATCGCCGGGGAGCACACCGGGTGCCGCCGTCAGCGCATACACGATGAAAGCAACAAGACCAGTGATCATCGCTGCCAGATAATCACGACGCCCGAGCGGGCGTGTGTCGTTTGCGTGAGCCGGCATCATTCTAGTGTCACCCAATCCACCGCCACTGCCAATGTGCGCCGATCGCTGCTGCCCAATACCTGGGCAGGCGACGCCAGATGGTCAAAGCTCAGCCATATGTGGTTGATGCCGCCACGCAAGAGAGACGCCTCAACCACAAACCGATAGTCCTGCCATCCCTGCTGCATTTGTACGCTGCCGATCGTCCGCCCATTGACTGCAACCGTCAGACGCTGGGTAGGCGCACCGGGATAAGAGAAAGGAGCAGCACGCAGAGCAAGGGTTGCATCGTGTGGCCGATCGAGGCGCAGCAACACAAGAGCCTGGGCTGCAACCGCCCACGAAAACGATATATCGCTCATGGTTTCGGCTCGCGACCAGCCGGCGGCCAGGTAAAGCTCGGCTCCTGGCGACCCGACATCAACGAAGGTTGCCGGGCGTGGCTGATCGGCGCTGACGCCATAGAGCTCCCAGCCGGCATTCTCCACCCGACGTTCTATCCACTTGCCGTCATCACCGAGGTGCCAGAAGGAGTTCTCCACTTGGCCACTGCCTGTAGCCAGGCGTCGTGCTGGCAGAACACTTTGGATGTAATCGTCCACCGGACCACCGACATACTCGCCGTGCACCACGATATAGCGTACATCGAGAAAACCGAGCACGGTGGCGGCCTGGGCACGGTCGGCTGCCATCGTTGCTGCGTCAACACTGCGCCCCTCTTCCAGGGCAACGATCGAGCGGATGACCGGCATCTGGGCAAAGTAGGAGAGGACATAGCCGGGACTGCGCGACGTATTGCCGCCAAGAATGCGTTTGTTGTGAACGCTTTGGTATGTCTGGAGCATCGTGCGTTCCCTGCCCACCGTGCCGAAGCCATCGCGCCAGCCGAGCGGTATCTGAATGATGGAAAAATCACCCGGCTCAGCGGCAATCGTTCGGTATGGCTCGGGCACGGTGGCGTTGCTCAGTGGCAATGGAACGGCCATGTTTTCGGCCAGAATGATCATGGATAGCAGCACGGCGACCGCCGTTTGCCAGCCCACCTGCCGCAGCCGGCGCAAAATAATCCGGCAGGCTGCAGCCACAAGCACAGCAGCGGCCAGTGTTGTCATGATGGCAAAGCGGCCGGGCACTCGTGCCCCTTTCAGAATGGGTAGATAATGGATAATAATATACGGCAACGGCACATTCACCGTCAGTCCGTCAATGTCAAAGTCGAAATGGCCGTTGACATGCAGCAGCGGGCCGAGAGACAATAAAAAGAAAACAAGTGTAGTAATGATCCACAGGCACATCCCGGCTCCAGGCTGTAGGGCATCGGTCATGGGCAGCGACGGTCGTGGCTGCTGGTGGGTAGTTGCTCCCGGCGGCCTGACACCAGAATCCTGAGACCTGCTTATAACCAGGATGATCAGCGCCAGTGGCAGATAGCCGACAAAGCCAAAGTTGATGTCACTGAACCTACTGGCCGCGCTGCTTGCCCACGCGCCAACCAGAGGATGGAGCGGAGAGGGTACCAACGGCCCGAGCAGATCAATCAGCAGACGGTCGGCCAGCCCCCACCCCTTGATCAGGTAATCAGAACGCAACGTCTCCGCAACAACGGCCAGCCCCAGTGGGCCGAATCCGACGCCAAAGACGGTCAGCGCCGCAGCAAGTCGGCGCAGAACGACACGCCCAAAGAGCGAGCGCTGCCAGACCAATAAATAGGTAAAAAGGCACAGGGCAAATACCACAAGAAAGACGACGAAGTTCATCTCCGTCAGTCCGGCGCAGGCTGCAAACAGACCGGCCAGCAGCGGTGACCACCGTCCGCGGTGGTACACCGTGCGTAGAAGAAAGAGGACGGTCAGCGGCAGCCACTGGACATGAATGTAATCATACTGGCCCAGTGCAGCATAGAGAAAGCGCCCCGAGGCGAAGGCATACAGCAGACCGGCAATAAAGGCAGCCAACCTTGCCTGGCGCGATGGATTACTGAGCACATCTACGGCCAGCAGGTACATGGCCAACCCCGACAGGGCAAAGGCAGCAATGGTCAGGACATTGACGGCCACAATCGGCCCGGCAACCAGCGTCAGCGGTAGGGCGAGCAGACCGTTGAGCGGCGTCAGTGTGTAGAGGGTCAGGTTCACACCCAGTGGATAGAAAAGCATGTCCGTGGTCAGCGGGTTAGCATGCAGGTCGAGCAAAGCATGTTTCATCCACCAGATGTTCCACAGAAAGGCGCCCTCGTCTACATTGCCGCCGGGGATATGTGTGCCCAGGTGCGCTATCAGCGGATAGGTAAAGATGAGCGTAAGCAACAGGTAGACGCCAAAAATGGACAGGGGCGCGCGCCAGGGTGACGATGCGGTGAACACCGACTCACCGGCGTTGGCGCCCTCCCTGGCCGTCATTCTCCTTAAGTATCCGTGCAGCATAGCTTCTGCCATCCCAGGCAGTCATCGTTTCTGGCGTAAAAACAGATGGTTGAGCTGCCATGCCCAACGGCACGGCAGAGCCGTCTTGGCCGGTTTTGTCCACGGGTGTGGACCACGTTTTGGGGTTAGGTAGGACGATATCGCGATCAGGGGACCGGGCAGGCGTGGCCGTTTCTGTCGCTAAGGCACACGTTCACTCATCGCCCGCACAGATGGCCAGCAGACGTCTGCCATGAACCATGGGCACACTGGATCAACAGGTAACCAGCCTACGACGCCCCAGTGGCTGCGCCGATTCTAGCACAGCATATAGACCATGTCAATGAAGCTGCAAGCGGAGCGCGAGTAACTGTTCACGTTTACCCTGGAAGCAAGTGCATCGGCATGCCTATACCCTCCCGCAGGTTACCCAAACCTGCCACTTGTCCCTCCCGCAGGTTACCCGAACCTGCGGGAGGGTGCGTAGACCGCT
>Ga0272448_1002712_pt1 | contig 21801 bp, 19 predicted proteins | sample YNPCB0191_FD_202220 | JGI IMG/M metagenome (GOLD analysis project Ga0272448, IMG submission 202220) | Hot spring sediment microbial communities from Yellowstone National Park, WY, United States - YNP-CB-019-1 | ecosystem: Environmental > Aquatic > Thermal springs > Hot (42-90C) > Sediment... | reverse complement strand
GAGTTCCGCGAGAACGGCGAAGTGCCATTTCCCGCCAAAGGCGGCAACCTGTCCTTTTGCAATGTCACGCCGCCGCTGACCCGATGCGGAGTGATGCTGGCGCTGCTTGAGAAGAACGCCGAAGCGCTGAAGTGGACTCGGCGATTGCTCCACCGCTGGCAACAAGGACGCAACCCCCGAACCGGTCTCTGCGGTGGACAACTCTCGTATCGCAAGGAGGATCGTGCACAAGCGGCTCTCGGTCACGTTTACCCTCACATCAACGAAGCCCAGATGGTCGCTGCCTATCATCAGGTGAGCCGTTATCACAACTTGCCGCTGGCGCAGATGCAGGCGGCCGAGACCTTGATGGAGGCCGGAGCGGATCGCGCTGGGATCCCGCGCGAATTTGTGCAGTGGGCTGCCGATGACCTGAAAACCTACTTCCGCCGCTGTTTTGACGAGCGGTTGGGACAATTCATCGCGTTGCTGACCGATGGCACGCGAATTGACGGAAAGAAAGCGCGCGCGGGTTACTACGTGCCCGAATCGTTTGCGCCGCAAGACCCGGACGGGTTTCTCTTCTGGAGCTGCGCGATGGCGTACCGTTTGACCCGCGACGAGGAACTGCTGCAAATCGCCCGGCGCATCGCCCACGGATTGGGGCTTGGCAACCTCGACCAACCGGACACGGATTGCAACGACTGGCGAGCCATCTACGCGCTGCTCGAACTGCATCGCGCCACCGAGCGCCCGGAGCTGTTGCGTCTGGCCTGTCGCGTTGCGGACAACTTGCTCAAGACGCAGACGCCCACGGGCTTGTTTCCCCGGCCGGCGCGGCCATACGCTCGCACCGGCGATGAAATCCCCCTGGCGCTGCTGCATCTTGCGGCGACTCTGGACGGCAGGCAATCGAAGCTGCCGCAACCCGTCTTCGACCGCCGGTTCTTTCATTGCGAGTACCACGGCCCGCTCGAGAAGTATCAACAGAAACGCGACGACAAACGCACGTATGATCATCTGGTGTTTTACGGCGATTCGTGAATTTGGTCGTTGACTCTGGCGCGTCGGAATGAAACAAGAAGGCGCCATGAGCACCACCAAGGACAAGATTCGCCAGGGGCAGCCGGCGATCGGAAGCTGGGTCATGACCGGTCATCCCGCCGTTGTCGAAATCATGGCAGAAGAAGGTTTCGATTTTCTCGTCGCCGACCTGGAACACACACCGATCAACGTCGAGTGTTTCTACCAAATGGCGCTGGCCGTGAAAGGGACCGGCTGCGAACTGTTTGCCCGTCTGCCGGCCTGCGACATGGTGATCGCCAAACAAGTGCTCGACATGGGCGCCGCCGGCATCATCGTGCCATCGGTGAACTCGCCCGCGGAAGCCGCGCAGGCGGTCGCCATCGCAAAGTATCCGCCCGAAGGCGTTCGCGGCGCCGCGCTCTGTCGCGCCGCGGGATTTGGACGAAATTTTGACGGCTATTACCGCAACCACAACCGCGAGGTGCTCGTGGTGGCAATGATCGAACACATCAGCGCCGTCCGACAGGTGGATGCGATTGTGGCGACGCCCGGCCTGGATGCGATTTTGATCGGGCCGTACGACCTTTCGGCCTCGATGGGAATTCCCGGCCAGTTGCAACATCCCGACCTGCTCGCCGCGCAGCAGGTCGTCTTCGACGCCTGCAAACGGCACAGCGTCGCGCCGGGCATTCACGTCGCGCCGGTGGACCCCGATGACCTGAAGCGCCGGCTGGCGCAGGGATTTCTGTTCGTGCCGTGCGGCATTGACACATTGTTTGTGCGCAAAGGCTGCCGCATCATGCTGGATGGTGTGCGATGAACGAGCCGGTTTTGGTGACGGAACGCGAGTTTCGGAAAGCCGAGGAGTTGTTCGTTGCTGCCGGCTGCGAACCGGCGCCGGCAGAGGAAGAACGGCTGGCTGAAGCGTTGCGGCGACGCGGCGCGCGCATCGCGATCGTCGGCGTCGCGCCGTATCGCGGCCCGCTGTACGAAGCCGTGGCTGGAGGATTGATCGCCCGATTCGGCGTCGGCCACGACAACATCAACAAAACCCTGGCCCGCCAGCACGACATCATCGTTACCAACACGCCCGGCGCACTGGATGCCAGCGTGGCGGAACTTGCGGTCTGGTTGATGGGATGCGCGGCGCGACCTCGCAGCGGCGGAGTGGGCATCGAACTGCGCGGCAAAACGCTGGGCATTCTCGGTTTCGGCAACATCGGCAAACGGGTCGCGCACATTGCCGAGCAGGGCTTGGGCATGAACGTGCTCGCCTGCGATCTCGGTCCCGGCTTTGTCAGCGACGAGGAATTGTTCCGCCGCTCCGATGTCGTCAGCATCCATCTGCCATCGAATCCGGCCACGCGGCGTTACGTCAACGCCACGCGATTGTCCTGGATGAAACCGACCGCGCTGCTGGTCAACACGGCGCGCGGCGCGGTGCTCGACGAAGCGGCGCTCTATGATGCGCTCGTGGCGCGCCGTCTGGCCGGCGCGGCACTGGATGTCTTCGAGATTGAGCCGTATCAGCCCGTGGTTCCCGGCAAGGATTTGCGCACGCTGGACAACGTGGTCATGACGCCGCACATCGGGTCGAACACGCGCGAGGCGAACCGTCGGATGGCGGAGATGTGTCTGGAGAACGTGCGGCATTTTCTTGTGGGAGAGCTGACGCGCCTGACGCGGGTGTGCGAATGAATGCGCGACGCGGTTGATCTCTCTGGTGTGAGAGGTCGTCGGGAACGCAGCGGGAGCGTCCTTCGGGGTGGTGCGGGCTATTTCAGCAGAGGGCATTTGCACCGGGGACACGTGTCGGCCCGTGCGTCGGCAAACGTCAGGCACGCGATGCAGAGAATCTTGTCGTCCCGCGACTTGTCCAACTTTTCATAGAAGGCGAACCCCTTGTGGTGTCGCACTCGATCTCCCACATTGTAGTAGGCAAAAACACCGGCGTTGTTCCGCCAACGGTGGGTTTTGACGCCGCCGAAGTCCTTTTGTACTTGCAGAACATATTCGGTGTAGGTGCGCGCGCGACCGCCATGACCTCGCGTGCGGCGCGTGACGACCTCGCGGTTGATCACCACGCCGTCCCATGTGCGGTCGAGACGCCGACGCAGAACTTGTCCAACGGCAATCAGAACGAACATCGCGCCAATCCCCATTCCGTAGAACAACGACTGCGGCCACTCGATGTCGCCGGAGACGTTCCCGTAGATGGGGAAGGCGACGGTTGCGAGAACAAAAAGTCCGGCGGCAAACAGAAGCGACCAGCAGTTGGACTTTCGCAGATACGCAGCGAATGCCGGATCAGTGATTCGCTCAGAATACCGGGCAGGGGGAGAGGTCGTTGCCTCTGTCGCGCTATGGTTGTTCATCTTTGTTTTGAGGCGCAGGATACATTCCCGTCTGCGCCGAGTCAACGCTGCGAGGATCAAGGGCCATCGCAAGGCTCGTCGTGCTGGCTCGGATTTGCGCTTGCGGGGGGCGGGCGGCGCGGCTATTAGGTGGTGGTGATGCAAAATGTGCTCGTCACAGGCGGGGCCGGATTCATTGGCGCGAATTTTGTGCGGTGGCTCTTGCGGGAGCGACCGGCGGTGCGGATCGTCACGCTGGATGCGCTGACGTATGCCGGACGACGCGAGAACCTGCCGGAGGATGAGCGGCACCGGTTCGTTCATGGGGACATTCGGGATCGGGCGCTGGTCGAGAAGCTGTTGCGGGAGTATGCGATTGACACGCTGGTTCACTTTGCGGCGGAATCGCATGTGGACCGTTCGATTCTGGGGCCGGAAGCTTTCGTGCAAACCAACATTGTCGGCACGTTTCAATTGCTGGAAGCCGCACGGGCGGTTGGGTTGAAACGATTTCATCATGTCTCCACCGACGAGGTGTTTGGTTCGTTGGGGCCGCACGATCCGCCTTTCACGGAGACGACGCCCTACGATCCGCGCTCGCCGTATTCGGCGTCGAAGGCGGCCAGCGATCATCTGGTGCGCGCCTACGTTCACACCTTCGGTTTGCCGGCCACCATCAGCAACTGCTCGAACAACTACGGGCCGTTCCAGTTTCCCGAAAAACTGATTCCCCTGATGATCGCCAACGCGCGCGCGGGCAAGCCGCTGCCGGTTTATGGCGACGGCAAGCAGGTGCGGGACTGGTTGTATGTCGAGGATCATTGTGAGGCGTTGGTCGCGGTGATCGAACGCGGACGAGTCGGCGAGACTTATAACATTGGCGGCGGCGTCCAACCGACCAATCTGGAGGTCGTGGAACGGCTTTGTGCGATCCTGGATGAAATGGAACCGGGCCGGCGTCATGCGGACCTGATCCAATTTGTGGCCGACCGGCCCGGACACGATCGCCGCTACGCGATGGACATCCGCAAGATCGAGCGCGAGCTGGGATGGCGCCCGAAGTTCCCATTGGAGCAGGGATTGCGCCTGACGGTTCGTTGGTATCTGGACAACGAGGCGTGGGTGAAGCGCATTCAGGAGTCGGGCGATTTCCAGAGGTGGATGAACCGAAACTATCAGAGGCGCGGTGAGGTGACACGATGAGAGGCATTATTCTGGCAGGCGGACGCGGAACCCGGTTGTATCCGTTGACGCTGGCCGTGAGCAAGCAATTGCTGCCGGTCTTCGACAAACCGATGATTTATTATCCGCTGACCACATTGATGCTGGCGGGCATTCGCGAGATGCTGGTCATCAGCACGCCGGAGGATTTGCCCCTGTTCCGTCGTCTGCTCGGCAGCGGCGAGCAATGGGGTCTGCAGTTGCGGTACGCCGAGCAGGACCAACCGCGCGGGTTGGCCGACGCCTTTTTGGTGGGACGCGATTTCGTGGGAGGCGAGCCGGTCTGCTTGATTCTGGGCGACAACATTTTCTTCGGACACGGATTGCCGGAGACGCTGCGGGCCGCAGGCAGAAGAGAGCAAGGCGCCACGATTTTTGCCTACCCGGTGCGGAATCCGAGCGCCTATGGCGTGGTGGAGTTCGACGCGAACGGTCGCGCGCTCAGCATCGAGGAGAAACCCCGGCAACCGAAGTCCCACTACGCCGTGCCCGGACTGTATTTTTACGACGGCAAAGTGACGGAGATTGCCGCGCAGTTGAAACCGTCGGCGCGCGGCGAGCTGGAAATCACGGACCTGAATCGCGTCTATCTGGAACGCAAGGAACTGCGGGTGGAAGTGCTCGGCCGCGGGGTGGCGTGGCTGGACGCGGGCACACACGAGTCGTTGTTGCAGGCGGCCAATTTCGTGCAGGCGGTGCAGGATCGGCAGGGGCTGATGATCGCGTCGCCAGAGGAGATCGCCTATCGGATGGGTTACATCCACGCGGAACAGTTGCGGGCGCTGGCGCGGAAACTCCCCAACGAATACGGCGAGTATCTGAATGCAATTCATTGACCTGAAAACCCAGTATCAAGCCTACAAATCCGAGATAGACCAGGCGATGGCCGACGTGTTGGCCTCCGCGCAGTTCATTCTGGGACCGCCCCTGCGCGAGCTGGAGAATGAACTGGCCGCCTACGTCGGCGTCAAGCACGCCATTGGTTGCGCCAGCGGCACCGACGCGTTGTTGCTGGCGATGATGGCGCTCGGCGTGCGGCCCGGTGACGAAGTGCTGGTGCCGGATTTCACGTTTATTGCGACGGCGGAGGCCGTGGCGCTGCTGGGCGCGGTGCCGGTGTTTGTGGATGTGGAGGAACGAACGTATCTGATGGACCGCTCCGACCTCGCGCGGAAACGTTCGCCACGGTCCAAAGGCGCAATCCCCGTGTCGCTGTTCGGTCAATGTGCGGACTGCGAACCGATTCCCGGTCTGTGGATGATCGAGGACGCGGCGCAATCCTTTGGCGCGACGCAACACGGACGGAAATCGGGCGCTTTGACGGCGGTGGCCACCACGTCGTTCTACCCCGCAAAACCGCTGGGTTGTTACGGAGATGGCGGCGCCGTGTTCACCGATGATGACTCGTTGGCGGCGGAGATTCGTTGCCTGTTGAATCACGGGCAAAGTCAACCGTACCGTCATGCCCGAGTCGGAATCAATGGACGAATGGACACCTTGCAGGCGGCGGTGTTGCGCGTGAAACTGCGGCATTTGGAGACGGAGCTGGCAGCCCGCCAGCGAGTGGCCGAGCGGTATTCCGCGCAATTGAGCGACGTGGCAGTGACGCCGTGGGTGAAACCGGGACATCGGTCGGTCTGGGCGCAGTACACGATCCGTGTGGCGAACCGGGAGGAAGTCTGCGCCCACCTGAAATCGAAGGGTATTCCCACAGCGATTCATTACCCGATGCCGTTGCATCGGCAAAAGGCGTTTGCGTACCTCGGCGTCAGCGACCAGTCCTGCCCGGTGGCGTGCAAGATTAGCACCGAGGTGATGTCGTTGCCGATGCACCCGTTCTTGAGCGACGCCGAGGTGGATCAAATCGCGTCGGCGGTTCGAGAAGTGGCGCGGATGCCCTGTTGAGCGGCCATCGCCGCAAACACGCCCCCGACGTGCAGCAGTTCTTCGTAGCCGCCTTCCTCGACAATTCTGCCTTGCTGCAAGACGATGATGCGATTGCAGGTGGCCAGTGCCGAAAGCCGATGCGCGATGCTGATGACGGTGCGGTTCTCGGCCAGCCGGTCAATGGCCGCTTGCACTTCGGCTTCGGCCTGCGAATCGAGCGAGACGGTCGCTTCGTCGAGAACGAGAATCGGCGCGTTCCGCACAAAGGCGCGTGCGATGGCCAGTCGCTGACGTTCTCCGCCGCTGAGCGTGACGCCGCGTTCGCCGATGCGCGTGTCAAAACCGTTGGGAAGCTGTTGAATGAACTCGTAGGCGTAGGCATGACGAGCCGCTTCCTCGACCTCCGCCCGCGTGGCGCCCGATCGGCCCAGCGCAATGTTTTCGGCAACCGTTTTGTCGAAGAGGACGACCTCCTGACTCACCAGCGCCATCAAACGGCGATGATCGGCCACCGCGAGGTCGCGCAGATCCACTCCATCGAGCAGAATGCGTCCGCGGGTCGGGTCGTAGAATCGGAAAAGCAGATTCACCAGCGTGCTTTTGCCCGAACCACTTTCACCGGCCACTCCCAGCTTCATGCCGCGCGGGATGACAAGACAGATGTTGTCGAGAACGAGCCTCTCGCCATAGAAGAAACTCACATTCTCGAACCGGATGTCTTTTTGGAACGAAGAGAGTCGGACGGGATTGGGGGATTCTTTGACCGTGGGTTGTTCGGCAAAAATCTGTTGGAGTCGTTCGACGCTGACGCTGGTGTTTTGGAAGGTCATGTGCAGGCTGGCAATGCGTTTCAGGGGCGCCTGCATCATCATGATGCCGGTCAAGAAGGCAAGCATGTCGGGCAACTGACGCTGGGCGCCGACAATCCAGACTATCAGCACGCCGAAGCCGAAGGTGGCGATCACTTCGATCATCGGGTTGATGAGGTGGTAGGCCTGAACGTTTTTCATGCCGTGATGAATGAGCTGGCGCGCCAGTTCGCGGTAGCGCGCCAGTTGTTCGGCTTCCAAGCCAAAGGCCTTGACGATGCGGATACCGGAGAGCGCCTCGACCAGTTGGCTGTGCTGGCTCACACTGGCTTGCACGCTGCCGCGGGTGGCGCGACGGGCTTTGCGGCCAAGATGCTGGATCGGATAAAAACAAGCGGGCAGAAACACCGCCGCGATCAGCGTCAACTGCCAGTCCACCAGACAGAGGCCGACCAACAGACTCAATATCGTAATTGGCTCCTTGATGACGTCGAGAAAGCCCGACCGCAATCCCGACTGCAGCGCCGCCGTGTCGCCGCCGATGCGTGTCAGCAGGTCGCCCATGGTGGAGCGGTTGAAGAAATCCAACGACAGACTGTTGAGCTTGGCGAACACATCGCTGCGAAGATCATTGACGACCCGTTCGCTGACCCAGCTCAAGCAATAGCCGCTAAGATAGGTGACCACGCTGCGCAACAGCACCGGCACGGTCACAAACAGGATGCCGCCGATGATTTGTTGCCAGTCCAGCGCGCGTCCCATCATCGGCAGCCACGGATCGAGGACGCGCAGGAGTTGATCTTGAATCCCGGCAAGCTGGCGCATCCACCCGCTGGCCGTCGCGCTGGTGGAGGCGAGCGCAGCAGGGGCAAGCCGAGCCGTGACGGTCTTGATCAGCCAGACCATGAGGGCATTGGCGGGGCCGCAAAGCACGGCCAGCAACAATCCCGGCAGAAAACGTCTCCAGTACCGTCGCAGATACGGCCAGCCGAACTGGAGGATGGACCACACCGATCTCATGGTTGGGGCCGATGATTGAGCCGCTGCGGCGCGGAGTCAAGCTCGCTCTCGAAAACGCTCACCGCACCTGCAAACCGGTGCGGGCCGATTGTCCGACGCGCCGAGCACGGGGCGTTGGATCGGCGCGCGGTGGGTTCTGCGGGCGCAACGCTGCCACCGTACGCAGGCGTTCGGCGTGAAACAAATACTGCTGCGCCCACCCGGCGTACGGGCCGAATGTCCCGCGCCATTGCATCCGCTTCACCGCTCGCTTCATCCAGACATCCACGGGGAACGCCTCGTTGTGACCACAGGAAAACAACAATACGCAATTGGCGATTTTCTCGCCGACTCCCTCCAGCTTCAACAAAGCCTCTTTCGCCTGCTCGTATTCCATCCTTCGCAGGGCCGCAAGATCGAGTTGGCCGCGCGCGACGCGCCGGGCGGCTGCCCGCAGATACGCGGCACGAAACCCCAGTTTGCACGAGCGCAGTTCGCTGAGGCTCGCCCGCGCGATGGTTTCTGCCGACGGGAACGCATACTGATCCCCTCCGATCGGCTCGCCAAACCGCCGGGCCAGCAGCTCCACGATTTGCTGTATCTGCACGATTTGTTTCGACGAACTGGCGATGAACGATGCCAGCGTTTCCCACGGTTCCTGCCGCAGCACGCGCAGTCCCCAGTGCTTTGCGACGGCCTCCTGCAGCACCGGGTCGCTCGGGAAGGTGGCCACAACGTCGCGGAGCGGGACATCCAGCGCAAAATAGAATCGGGCGAAATGGAGAGACGATCGTTTCTCGATTTCGACGGATTCGTCGGAGGGCGAGCCGGCGATTTCCAGTTGGCCATTGCTTTGGCGAACGCGCCAGACTCGATTGCCGACGACACCGCTAAACCATCCGTCGGCGCCGCGTCGCCATCGAAACGCCTGGCCGCATTGCAGCGTGGCGACAAGATCGAAATCTGTGGCGTTGATTCGGAGCAGCATTTCTGGTAGGAACGCTACCCGTGTTGACCAAGGAGGTCAAATCTGTTCATTTTGTCGGCATCTGCGGCACCGCCATGGCGGGTGTCGCGGCGATGTGCCGCGAGCGTGGTTATCAGGTGACCGGCAGCGACCAAAACGTATATCCGCCGATGTCCACCTTCCTGGAGTCGCGCGGAATCCGCATCCTCAACGGCTATCGGGCCGAGAACCTGGATCACCGCCCCGACCTGATTGTGATCGGCAACGCGATGAAACGCGGCAACCCGGAGATCGAACGCATTCTGAATGATCGTTTGAACTATTGTTCCCTGCCGCAACTGCTGCGGGAGTTCTTCCTGCGGGGCAAACACAACATCGTCGTGGCCGGCACGCATGGGAAGACGACGACCGCCTCGTTGCTGGCATGGGTATTGGAGTCGGCGGGGGAAGCGCCGGGTTTTTTGATCGGTGGCATCCCGAACAACTTCGGCACCGGAGCGCGGGCGGGCCAGGGAAGGTATTTTGTGGTGGAGGGCGACGAGTATGACACGGCGTTTTTCGACAAGCGCAGCAAGTTTGTGCATTACCTGCCCGACACGGTCATTTTGAACAACATCGAGTTCGATCATGCCGACATTTTCCCCGATCTGGCGGCGGTCAAACGGGCGTTTCGTCAATTGGTGGCCGTGGTGCCGCAGCGCGGTTTGATCATTGCCAATGGCGCGGATGCCAACGTGCGGGAGGTGGTGGCCGGCAGCCAGAGCCGGGTGCGGTTCTTCACGCGGGATGATTTCGCGGGCTACACGATTCCGCTGGCCGGCGAGCACAACCGGCACAACGCGGCGGCGGTCGCCGTCTGTTGCGCGGAACTCGGTTTTTCGCGCGAGCAAATCCAACGCGGGTTCGACAGCTTCGGCGGCGTGAAACGGCGGATGGAGGTGCGCGGCGAGGCGGCGGGTGTGACCGTGCTGGATGATTTTGCGCATCATCCGACGGCGCTGGCAGAAACGATTCGCGCCATTCGCCAACGGTATCCCGCACGACGATTGTGGGCGTTGTTCGAGCCGCGCAGCAACAGCACGCGTCGGAACATTTTTCAACGCGAGCTGACAGAAGCCCTGTCACTGGCCGACGGGGTGGTGGTGGCGCGAGTGGATCGGTGGAATGAATTGGCGGCTTCCGAGCGGCTCGACCCGGAGAGGTTGGTTGCAGAACTGACGGCGCGCGGCAAACCGGCCTTCTACGCGCCCGGCGCGGACGAGATTGTTGCAGCGCTGTTGCCGCGATTACGGCCGGGCGACGTGGTGGCGGCATTTTCCAACGGCGGGTTTGGCGGTGTGCATGAGAAACTGCTGGCGCGACTGCGTCAAGACGCTTGATTTCGTCGCGGTGTCGGGTATCGTAGCGCGTGGCGTGGGCGCCCCCATCGTCTAGTGGCCCAGGACATCAGATTCTCAATCTGAGAACAGGGGTTCGATTCCCCTTGGGGGTGCCAATTGTTTTTCAGAAGGAGCGAAAATGAAACGTCGCGCGTTTTTGAAAGTGGTTGCCGGGGCAGCGGTCTTTCCGGTTCGGCCGATGTTGGTGAGCGAGGCGATGGCGGCGCAGGCGCAGAGCGGCCGGATGCCGAAGCGTCCGCTCGGACGGTTGGGTTGGCAGGTCTCGGTGGTCGGTTTCTCTGGGTTTGCACTCATGCACTACGATCAGGCGCAATGCACCGCCGCCGTGCAGGAAGCGTTCGAGCAGGGCGTCAATTACTACGATGTGGCGCCAGCGTACGACAAGGGCAACTGCGAAAGGAAACTCGGCATCGCCCTGCAGGGGTTGGATCGTCGCCGCTATTTTCTGGCGTGCAAAACCAAGAAGCGCGACAAGGACGGCTGCCGCTCGGAATTGGAGGAGTCGCTGGCGAAACTGAAGACGGATTATTTCGATGTGTATCAGATGCACCACTTGGTGCGGCCTGAAGAAGTGAAAACGGCGCTCGGCCCCGGCGGCGCCCTGGAAGCGATGCTGGAAGCGAAGAAGGCGGGCCAAATCCGGGCGATCGGTTTTTCAGCGCACACCACGAAAGCGGCGCTGGAGGCGTTGCGCGGTTTCGCGTTCGACACGGTCATGTTCCCGATCAACTACGTCGAGTTCTACACGCGCGGGTTCGGCAAGGAGGTGTTGGCGCTGGCCAACGAAAAGGGCGCTGCCGTGCTCTCCATCAAAACGATCAGTTCCGGCGCGTGGCCGAAAGGCGCCGAGCGCACACGCAAATGGTGGTATCGGCCGCTGGAATCGCAGGAGGACATCCATCTTGCGTATCGCTGGACGTTGTCGTTGCCGGGCGTGGTGATGGGATTCCCGCCTGCGTGGTTGGATTTGCAGAAGAAAGCCATCGCCGCCGGGCTGGCTTACCGTCCCGCAACGGAAGCCGACGCGCGCAAGCTCCAAGAAATGGCGAAAGATTGCGGCTCGATCTTCCAGCGCGAAGAAGACATGGTCGCCAGCGTTCATTGTCCGTATCCATACCATCCCACCAGCGGTTCTGAGGACGCTTGGGTCTAACGCGCAAAGAGATGAGACCAAGTGGCATGCGCGCGGCGGTGGCTCTGGTGTTTCTGGCGATTGGGGTGGGGTGCGGACGAAACGATACGGGGGTCGGGTCGGAGACTGCTTCGCCGTCGGAGGCTGTTGAGCGCGGTGAGATTACCGCGATGGTAACGAACGATGCGGACCCCGAAGAAAGATTCTACAGGCCGTTTCGTTATCATGTGGTCGGTCCGGTGGATCACCGGGTGAGTGTCTGGTCGGAATGTTGGCGGGAGGGACGGCTGAATGCGCTGTCGCCACTGACTCGCGGCCGTTGGTATGTGCCGTCGCGCGGGAAACGGCTGGAAGGATATTTTGAGTTTCGTTTGGTTTCCGGGAAGAAACTCGCGTCCGGGGCGGCAGGAAAAGTGCGGTGGGAATGGAAAGAAAATTGGCAGTCAGGTGGAGTTAGTGGCGGCGAATGGATTTCCGACCCCTTTGCCGGTCTTAGGACATGCTCCACGTGGGATGCAAACGCGCGATGGACCCCGTCATCGGGTGAGACGTGTGTGTTGGTCATTTTGCGCGCAGACAAGAACGCTCCGGTTCAACCGGCCAGCCTGGATGAGAGTGTGGCGCGTCGGAGCCAGGTCTGTTTGCTGCTGAAAATGCGTTTCGACCCGGCCGCGCCGGCGGAACAGCACAACCATTCGCACGGCGGTTCGCTGGACGTTCAAAGCATCCAAAAACAATAGCTATACGGCACTTTTGCAACCGTCAGGCAGCACAGCAGGGCGGTCTGTCATCAGACAGCCAAAAAGAAAGAGTCTTTGACAACCTGCGGATGCCAGAGTAAACTGAAAACCTTAAACGTATGAGAACTTATAGCAGGGGTGTCTGGTAGGCAGGTCAAGCAGAAATGTGAAACTTTCTTCTGTCATCCGTCACAGTGCTTGGAATTTATAACATGGCCTCTTTGAAAAAAGCTGTTTTCGTACTGGAAACCGCGTGTTTTTGCATTCACGAGAGGATGATGATGTTGACAAAGCGCATGGTGGTTGGATAGTCTGCGCACTGAACGCCATCGAGGATCGCGGCCAGAATCTTGTTGACAAAGCGCATGGTGGTTGGATAGTCTGCGCACCGTCTGAAGAGGACAACTGACGGTGAACGCGGTAAAGAATAATCGTATCGGGAACACTCGCTCCTCCCACCCTCTTCAGCAACCGAGGGGAGCGAGGTTGCCCTTAGGGGAAGGTGCGACGAACGTGTGGTGACCTATGATGAACTTCATTCGACATGCAGTTGTGAGCCGGCAGAAGATGCGGTGCCGGCTTGTGATGGTTCTGATCCAGGCCTGCGTAGCGGTTCCGCTTTATTCGGCGCCAATGGGGGTGGCCGACCGACATCCATTGCACATTGGACCGGTGGATTTGCATCCGCACCTGGATTTTTCTGCGGCGTACGATGACAATGTGCTGCTGCAGCACGATCCGCGACAGGGAGATTTTTCGTTTGTGACCAGCCCCGGTATCCAGTTGGTGCTGGGGCAGAGCGAGCATCATTTTCTGATGTTGGATTACTCGGCTTCTTTCGAGCGATTCGTGCGCCTGACCAGCCAGGATGCAAACAACCAGTTCGTCAAGCTCAACGGCAGCTTGGAGTTTCACCAGCTCACGGTGGGTATCAACCATGTTTTTCAAGATGTCAAAGGACCGAACACCACGGTGGGCGCGCGGGTCCGTTCGATTGACAATGTGACCAATGTGGGGTTGGAATATCGCCTCAGTTCCAAGACATCCATCGGTCTGGGCTATGACCAATACTTGCATGACTTTTTGGTCGAGGGGCTGTATGACTCGCGGGAGTATTCGCCCTATGTGACGTTGTTTTATCACATCACGCCGAAAACGGATTTGTTCTGCCGGTTTGCCTACGGCTGGGTCAGCGCGGACGGGTCTCCCTCGGCAGAGTATCAGGAGGTGGATATTGGATTGCGCGGCAAACTGACTCAAAAAATCACCGGCACAGTCCGATTCGGCTATCAGCACCGGTCGTTTGAAGACACTTACAGCGACCTCCATTCATTTGTGGCGGCGGTGGATTTGGAAGCCGCATTGACTCGTCGCACCAGTTGGAAGCTGGGTTTTTCTCGCTTTATCAACCCGTCGCCGAGCAGCATGGGCAACACCTATGAGGGGACCCGCGTGGAGACCAAGCTGACGTATCGGTTCCCGCGCCAGAAAATCGGGCTGTGGCTTGGCGCTCTTTATGAATATGATGAGTATGAACACCCCGTCGAAGGGGTTGACCGTGTGGATCATTTCTGCGAGGCGGCCGCTGGGGTCACGTATGACACGACCAAGTGGTTGCAGCTCAGCGCGGAATATATGTTTTGGAACAACGATTCGCGGTTGACTGCCTTGAATTTTCATCGCAATTTAGTCACTGTTCATGCTCGTGTTCACTTCTAACAGAGCAACAGTGGCCCACGGCCTGAGTCGGTGCCGTGGTGGGGAATTGCGCTGTTTGGTCTTGTCCCTCGCGGTTCTCGGCATGGCGGGTGGTATGGCCGCCGAAAAAACCACCGTTACTCCGCCCAAATCATCGCCGACAGAATATCGGATCCAGCCCTCCGATTTGCTGGACATCAATGTGTATCAGGAGCCGGACCTTTCTCTGAAGGTGCGCGTCACGCCCGACGGCAACATCAGTTATCCGCTGCTGGGGAACATTGCCGTGGCGGGGTTGACCGTGGCGGAAGTGCAGCGGAAACTGACCGAGTTGCTGGCCAAAGACTACCTGGTGCATCCGCGCGTAACCGTGTCGGTCGAGACATCCAGCACCCAGCGGGTGATCATCATCGGGCAGGTCAAGACGCCCGGATCGTACGAGATTCCGCCCAATGAGACTCTGACGGTTCTGCAACTGGTGGCGCGTGCTGGTGGGTTCACCGATTTGGCAGCGACCAGCAAAATTACCGTCATGCGCGGCGAAGGCACCAAACAGAAGAAAATTCTTGTCAATGTCGCCGACATCATTCGCACCGGCGACAAGAGCAAGGACATTGTGTTGGAGCCGGGCGATATCGTGTCGGTACCGGAGACCCTGTTTTGAACATGGCCTTGCCGGCAGCCAGCATACGTCGGTTCCCCACCAGCGCGGCGGCGGGTTGGCGCACTGGCGTGCAGATACTCTGGGAGCGAAAATGGATTCTGCTGACGGTGGTCGTGATGGGGATGAGCGCGACCTGGTTGTGGCTCTCCAAGCAGATACCCGTCTATCGAGCCACGGCGCGGATTTTGATCGAGCCGGACACGGTCAAGATTCTCAACATTCAGGACTTTGTGGACACCGGTTACCGGGAATGGGACACCCTCACCGCCGTTAACACCCAAATCCGCATCCTCCAGAGCCGTCCGCTGGCCGAGCAGGTCGTCAAGTCCTTGCGGCTGGATCAGAACCCGCACTTTCTGCCCGGCGCCGGTTCCGACGCCGATTTCGCCGCCGTGGTGCAGGGTGGCCTCTCCGTAAAACCGCAGCGCGACGCCCCGCGGATTGTGGACGTGAGTTTCGATCACGGGAATCCGCAGATTGCCGCGTTGGTGGCCAACGGCGTCGCGCAGGAGTTCATTCGCCAAAATGTCTCGCAGAAACTGTCGGCATCCACCGAGGCGTTGAACTGGTTGCGCGAACAAATCGAAGAGATCAAACCCCGGATCGAGAAGGCCGAAGCGGCGTTGCAAGACTACCGGGAACGGGTACACGCCGTCTCGCTGGAGGACAACCAGAACATCGTGACCGACAAACTCAAGGCGCTCAACGCCGCGCTAACGAAGGCGCACACCGAACGGCTGGCCGCCGAAACCGAATGGAAACAGGTCGAGGCGCTGATTCAGGCCGGTCAGGACCCCACCACGATCCAGGCCATTGCCGCAGACAAAACCGTCGCTCTGTTCCGTCAGCAACTGGCGGAGAAACAACTTGCGGTGGTTTCTCTCAGCCAGCGCTACAAGGACAAATACCCGGCCATGATCACCGCCAAAGCCGAACTGGCCGAGGTGCAGGAGAAACTGAAAAAGGCGTGCGACGACGCGATTCAAGCCGTCAAAGCCCGTTACGTTACCGCTGTGGCGCAGGAGGAAAGTCTGCGCAAGGCGCTGCAGGAACAGGAACGCGAGGCGCTGGAACTGGATCGGAAGTTGACCGAGTACAATCTGCTGAAACGCAACGTGGAGGCCGACCGCCAGCTCTACAACGTCATGCTCACGCGGATGAAAGAGGCCAGCGTCGCCGGCAAAATGGAGAAGAACAACATTCGGTTGGTTGAGCCGGCCACGGTGCCGGGCGCGCCGTACAAACCGGACCGTCACCGCATTTTGATGATGGGGGCGCTTCTCAGTGTAATGGCCGGATTTGCGTTGTGCTTTGTCGTTCACACCTACGATGATCGGCTCCGCTCGCACGATGACGTGGAGGAGTTTGGTGTGCCCTTGTTGTGCAATGTGCCGCGAATCCACCCCAAGCCGGTGGGAGAGGCCGCCAAACTGGTCGTCCAGCAGCCGCACTCCGTCGGCGCCGAGGCGTTTCGCAATTTGCGCGCGAGCCTCTTTCTCAGTACCAGCGCCAAAGACGCCAAGGTGATTCTCATCACCAGCTCGGCACCGGGCGAGGGCAAGTCCTTCGTCGCGTTGAACATCGCGTCGGTGTTCGCAGCCAACAATGAACGCACGTTGCTTGTGGATTGCGACCTGCGTCACCCCAGTCAGCATCATGCTTTTAAACGGGAGTTGGGCGTCGGTCTTTCCTCGTATCTGACGGACTCCTCCCGTTTGGAAGAGGTGATCTGGCATTCCGACGTGCCGAATTTGGACGTGATTTTCGCCGGGCGTGTCCCGCCCAATCCGCCGGAGCTGTTGGGCAGCGACAGGATGCGCGAGTTATTAGGGCAGTTGCGCGATCGTTATCAGCGGATCATTGTGGACAGCACCCCGGTCACGGTGGTCAGCGATCCGTTGATTTTGTTGTTGCACGCCGATGGCGTGATCTTCATCGTGCAATTTGGGAAAATCCGCCGTGGCGTCGCAGCCCGCGCCCTGCAAAAACTGGTCGAGTCGAACACTCCCGTCTTTGGCGTGGTGATGAACAGCATAGATTTGCAGAAGCATGGGTATTACTACTACCCGTATTCTTCCAGCCGTTACAATCGCTACTACAGGAAAACGGGAACCGGCGCGAAACCGACCGCCTGACGCCCGATGCGGGTGACGGGACAACCGATTGGAGATGCGGCGCACGGTGCCGGCTCAAACGCTCGCGTTCCGCACCGTGAGGGCGGCAGCTTGCCCGCGCAACTGGCCCGGATCGTCATCGGCGCGCTGCTTATCATCGCGCCGTGGCTGTTCGGCGCCACGGAAGAATGGTCGTGGCAACTGTTGCAGTGCTTGGTCGTGGTGGCGACGGTGCTGGCTGTCGCATCGGGATGTTGGAGCCATGGCGGGGCGGCGCGGCTGCGGCAAACCTGGAACTGGTGGTGGGGTGCGCCGATGCTGGCGTTGGCCGCTTACATGGCCTTGCAAGCGACCAACCCATCGCATCTGTTCTTCAACGGCGAACTGCTTCCCATTCCCTGTTCGAAAGCGTGGCCCCGCACGATTGACGCAGCCACCACTTGCGAAGCGCTGGTGAAATTCCTCACTTACGCCGCGTTGTTCTGGTCGGTGCGCGCCAGCTTCACCGAACGGCGTCAGGCGTGGGCGTTGTTGACCGCGTTGGTGGTGAACGGTTTTCTGCTGGCGCTGGTCGGGCTGAGTCAGAAACTGGCCGGCAGCGAGTTACTGTTGGGATGGCGCAGGCCGGGCAACCCTTATTTTCTTTTCGGTCCGTTCGTCAACCGCAACAACTACGCCTCATATGTGAACCTGCTCATTCCGGTTGCCTGCGCCGTTGCGCATCACCGCCGCCACGTCGCCCGCAGCGCGGGGGAACGCAGCGACGCTGCCGGATTGTTTGTGTTCATGGTGCTGATGATGGCGCTTTCGGTAATCATGACAACTTCGCGGGCTGGAATTGTGGTTTGCGGAGGCATTTTGCTGGGGTGGGCGGCCATCGAGGTCCAGCGGGTGATTCGCAGCGGGAGCGAAGCCCGAAGGGTGGTGCTTGTCTGGCTGATTGTAATCGCCGTGCTCGTGGGCGCGCTGTTTTACCTCGGAGTTCATCCGGTGGAACAACGTCTCCTCGAAATGCGCCAGGCACCCGCCGAACTGGCGCCCGATGGTGGACGCGGTGCCGCGTACCAAGCCACGCTGAAGATGTTTCTCGACTCCTGCTGGTTTGGGATCGGCGCCGGCACCTTTTCGATGGCCTATCCGTATTACAGCACCGAGCGGCCGGACTGGTTTCGGCGCTATGCGCACAACGACTGGCTTCAGTATCTGGCGGAACTGGGTTTGCTGGGGGCTGCGTTGTTCGCGGCGCTGGTCGTGGCCGTTGTGTATGAGCAATGGAAAGCGCGTTCCCGTGGCGGCAGGTTGGACTGGATGGCGACGGCGTTGGGGATCGGGTTGACCGGCGTGGCGCTGCACGCGCTGGTGGATTTCCCTTTGCACATTCCCTCGATTGCGCTGCTGGTGGTGGCGTATGCCGCATTGTTGACTTTGCCGGCCGTGCGCAAGGTTTCATGACACCCGCAGAATCCTTTGACCTTGTGATTGCCGCCGGACGCTCCGAGCGCAACTACTGGCGCGATCTGTGGCGGTACCGCGAACTGTTTTATTTCCTTGTGTGGCGCGACCTGCTGGTGCGCTACAAACAAACTGTCATCGGAGTGGCCTGGGCGGTGATTCGTCCGTTGGCCACTATGCTGGTGTTTACCGTGGTCTTCGGGCGGCTGGCAAAACTTCCTTCCGGCGGCGTGCCGTATCCGGTGCTAGTGTTTGCAGCCATGTTGCCCTGGCAGTTTGTCTCCTCCGCGTTGTCGGAATCCGCCAACAGCCTCATCGGCAATGCCAACCTGATCTCCAAGATCTATTTCCCGCACCTCATCGTGCCCGCCGGCAGCGTCATCGTCAGTTTCGTGGACTTCGCCCTTTCGGCAGCGTTTCTGGTTGGGCTGATGGCGTGGTACGGCTACTGGCCGGATGCGCGGGTGCTGGCATTGCCGTTGTTTATCGTGCTGGCGTTTGCTACCGCGCTTGGACCGGGGTTGTGGCTGTGCGCGCTCAACGTGAAGTATCGCGATTTCCGATATGTCGTGCCGTTTCTGGTGCAATTCGGTCTGTATATTTCGCCGGTGGGATTTTCCAGCGACATTGTCCCGGAACGGTGGCGGCTGTTGTATTCGGTGAATCCGATGGTGGGGGTGATTGATGGTTTTCGCTGGTGCCTGTTGCATGGACGGGCGACGTTGTACGGGCCTGGTTTGGCGCTTTCGGTGGTGTTGAGCGCGCTGTTGTTTTGGAGCGGCCTGCGCTATTTCCGCCAGACGGAGAAGACGTTTGCAGACGTCATCTAAAAGGCTGAAACGCTGAAATGCTGAAAAGCTGAAGAGGGGAAAAGTTGAAATGCGATTGAGCGAGGAATTGCGCGGACGAACCAAACGATTCGCTTCCACCGTTATTCGTTTTTATGTGAACCTGTCTCATGAACGCAAAGAAGTGGAGGTGCTTGGCCGCCCATTGCTACGTTCCGGTACTTCGGTGGCCGCGCATGCGCGCGAAGCGTCCCGCGCACGTAGCGCGGTGGAGTTCTGCTCCAAACCGGATGGCTTGCTGCAGGAAGCGGATGAAACTGAACTATGGATTGAATTGTTGCGCGAAGATTGCGGCATCCGAGGAGACCAGATGGACCGGTTGCACCAGGAGGTTAATGAACTGACAGGGATTTTCACCGCCATGGTGTCAAAACTAAGGAGACGGAGCTGGTGATTTCAGCACTTCAGCGTTTCAGCCTTTCAGCATTTCTATGACCTCTCTCGCCATACGCGCCGAAGGTCTTGGCAAGAAGTATCGGATTCAGCATCAGCGCCAGCGATATGCAACGCTGCGCGATGTGCTTACGGACAGAGCGCGCCGCCTTTTCAACCTTTCAGCGTTTCCGCGTTCCAGCGTTTCCGAAGATTTCTGGGCGCTGCGCGACGTTTCTTTCGAGGTCAAGCGTGGGGAGGTAGTGGGCATCATCGGTCGCAACGGTGCCGGCAAAAGTACGCTGTTGAAAATCCTCAGTCGCATCACGGAGCCGACGGAAGGCTGGGTGGGCCTCAACGGGCGGGTCGGCAGCCTGTTGGAGGTCGGCACCGGTTTCCATCCCGAACTGACCGGACGCGAAAACATTTATCTCAACGGCGCCATACTCGGTATGACACGCGCCGAGATTCAGCGGAAGTTTGACGAGATTGTGGCTTTTGCGGAGGTTGAGAAGTTTTTGGACACGCCTGTGAAGCGCTATTCCACAGGGATGCAAGTGCGGCTTGCTTTTGCGGTGGCCGCGCATTTGGAGCCGGAGTTGCTGGTGGTGGACGAAGTGTTGGCGGTAGGCGATGCGGAGTTTCAGAAGAAATGCCTCGGCAAAATGGAGGATATCTCGCACCGGGAAGGTCGCACGGTTCTCTTTGTCAGTCACAATATGGCGGTGATTCAAAGCCTTTGTCCGCGCACGATTCTGCTCGAAGCCGGTCGGGTGCGGTTTATCGGGCCGACGACCGATGCGGTTCCGTTGTATCTTGCCACGGCCGGTTCCATCGCGTCCTTCGAGCGGCCGGACCGGATGCTCTCCGCCGGCCGCATCACAATCGAAGAGGACACACTGGTTTTGGAACTGGAAATCACGACCGCCCAGAGGCGCTCCTGTTCGCTCGAAATCAAGCTTCACGACGGCCTCGGCATTCCCGTCGGATTCGCATCGGCGGGTTTGCTCGATGCGGACAAACAACTCCAACTCCGGGAAGGTCGCAACCTGTTCCGTTGCCGGCTCGATGTGCCGCGCCTTGCGGTCGGGCATTACTTCGTGAGCCTCCAACTCGGCATCCCGTGGGTGGACGTGCTCGACCGGGCCGAGCGGGTGATGCGCTTCGAGGTGGACCGGCCTGCGTCGCCCGGGATGCAGCACGTGTTGCGTCAGGAATGGAACTACGGCTGTTTCGAGATTCCGATGACGGTCATTTCGCATGAAAGCTAAATGGCTCCGCCGGCTTGGGCGCCGCCTGCTCGGCATCCCGCAACGGACGCTGGAGGAGATGCCCGATGCGCCGGGTTTGTTCCGGCAATACCGTGCCCTGCTCGAAACCGGCCATCAACGCGTCCCCGGCGGCTGGATATATGACGGCGCGTTTTATCCCGACTACCTGACCGTCGGCGGTGCGTCATTCGCCATCCAGCGGACCGCATTGAAGTGGTGCAAAGGCAACGGCGTGGACATCGGCGCCGGACTCTGGCCGTTGCCCGGCGCGATCCCGATTGATGTCGAAGCCGGCCCCGGCGTGGCCAATTCGCTGGAGAAGATTTCCGACGCCAGTCTGGATTTCGTGTTCAGCTCGCACTGCCTCGAACACATTGCTGACTGGCGGCCTGCATTGCGCGCTTGGGTCGCCAAGCTCCACAAAGGTGGAATCCTGTTCCTGTACCTTCCGCATCCGACGTGCAAGCTCTGGTTGCCGAGCAACCCGGCCATGAGGGCGCACCACAAATGGTCTCCGACGCCGGACATCATCAAGCAGGCATTCGCCGAACTCGGCCTCAACGTCGTGGACTGCGACGATGGTCCGGATCACTTCTACAGTTTCTATGTCTGCGGACGATTGTGAGCCTGCATTGGCGTAAACTCGCCGACCCGGCCGCCGTCCGGTTGGCGTGGCAGATCGAGACAGAAGCCGCGCGCTGGATTTTGCGTTGCGGCCCGCCGGATGTAATTTTGCATATTCTCGGCGGTCTCGGCGACGAGTTGCTGCTGAGCTGTGTCGCGCACGAATTGCGCAAGCGAACACCGACGCTGCGCATCTGGCAGATCAGCCCCGCCGCCGAGCTGCTCGATGGCAATCCCGACTACA
>Ga0272448_1002710_pt1 | contig 21804 bp, 18 predicted proteins | sample YNPCB0191_FD_202220 | JGI IMG/M metagenome (GOLD analysis project Ga0272448, IMG submission 202220) | Hot spring sediment microbial communities from Yellowstone National Park, WY, United States - YNP-CB-019-1 | ecosystem: Environmental > Aquatic > Thermal springs > Hot (42-90C) > Sediment... | reverse complement strand
CCATCTCCCGAAAAATCCTGCACGGGCATCCTTTTCAGGGACTTCGTCCCCGAAAAGCATGCATGGAAAAGGGGGCAAATAAATTACCTAACTGGGATTGTGCATGCGGGATATGCGAAGCATATCCCTTGGTAGGTACCGTAGGGCGACAGCCCCGGGGGTTACCGTAAGGGGGGCGTTTTAGCCCCCCTCGGGCGATAGCCCAGGTTGGAAGGAGCTAGCCCATCCGAGGAGAATCGACTTTATACAGCGGGATAAGTGCCAGTAACGCTATTAAACCTGCACAGATGTATGCAAAGGAGAAACTGAAATGGCTAACCAGTGTCCCTGCAGTATAACTGCCCAGCAATGCGCCAAGACCTATGCCCGCATTTATCAATCCAATGGCTCGACCGCGCTCATCCAGCACCACGCTTTCAGAAGCAAGTGCAGTGGCAGGAAGCACAAAAAACAGCCATACTGGTAGCACCCATATGATATAGATTATTGCTACATCGCTCACCATGCTGAGCAATATCCATATCGTCGCATAAATCACAATACTTACTGCGATTATTACCTTCTTGTTTTTTCTGTCCGTCAAATATCCAGCAACATAACTTCCAGGGATTCCAAATAAACTAGAACTCCCGATGAAAAGCGCCACAAGTTTAACACCTGTGAGATCGAAATTGAAAATATTTACATGAAAAATTGAGATATAAACTGGAAATAGCGAGAACACGGTATAATTTGCCCACATGAGCACCGCAGTAACAGTAAACAAGATGAGGATTGTCTTATTCTTTGTATGTTTTCCCAGAACATGATTTCCTGATTCAAACTTCACATCCTTTGAAAAGCACAGGAAGAATGTGCCAATCAGACCGCATAAAGTAAGCGCTATGGAAAAGAGGGAAATATATTCGAATGTTAAACTGTCTGATGGCAGGAGAAACAGAAAGGACAGTGTGCCTGCAACAACTCCGATATTGGCAAAAATGTTCAGCGTGCCTAATTCCCTGCCTTTATTGTCTGTGGTATCTGAGACAAGATTCTGCAGCAAAATCTGTGAACTCAATAACAAGCTCTGGAATGTTCTTATGACCACGAAACTAACTGCACTTGCAAACGGCAGTAATAAAAATAACAAACTACCAGCGAAGCATCCGACGATGGCTGGCTTTTTTCTGGTATGCAGGTTATCCGAGATTCTGCCCCATACATAATTTCCCAGCACCTGGGCAGAGAGTGGAAGACCAGTAACGAGAGCCGCAATAAGATAGTCATTTGCTGTGATGCTGAGCAAGTACAGGGGGAAAACAACGAGTACAGCTCCATTTATCAGATTGAACATCATCGAGGAGATAAGCAGGACATTTCTGCGCAGTTCCATGCTCCTGCCAAATCAAGGATGTATTTGGGGTTTAGGTAAGAATCCTCCTTATCTATTTTATTTCAATTCGATCGCCTGTTACCATAAAATGTACCTTCTCAGCAATTTTACATGCATGGTCTCCACATCTCTCCAGATAACGAGCAATCATTATGTAGCGCTCACATCTTGTAATTGTTTTCGGGTCTTCCATCATATATGTGAGACATTCTCGGAATATAGAATATCTAAGTGCATCTACACTGTCGTCCCTTTCCCTAAAATTATGAAGTAAAGAGATATTCTCTGTTTCAAATGCTTTGAGTGCATCTTCAATCATCCTGCAAACGAGTTCACACATATATGGAATTCCAACCAGTTTAGCTATATGTGGTTGAGAGGTAGATTCCTTTGCTAGAGTTGCTATGTCTTTTCCATACCTTCCGATCCTTGTCAGGTATGTGATAATCTTTAGAACAGCCGCTACTGTCCGCATGTCCTTGGCAAATGGTTGATAAAGGGTAAGCATCGTGATGGCATGTTCCTCTATTCTGGCATCCATATCAGCAAGTTCTTTCTTTTTTGAGAGAACCCAGTCAGCTAATTCCGTGTTCTGGCTTTTTAACGCTTCAACAGACCTCTGCAGCATTTCGTTAGCAAGCTTTCCCATTTCCAGCACTTCTTTCTTCAAGTTTTCCAGTTCAATATGAAGTTTTTCAACCATTTTCTCCACCTATCCAAATCGCCCAGTGAGATATTTCTCAGTAAGTTCTTTTTGCGGTTTCTCAAATATCTGCTTAGTATCTCCATACTCAATCAATTCTCCAAGATAAAGGAAACCAGTGTAATCACTCACACGGGCTGCCTGTTGCATGTTATGAGTAACTATGATAACTGTGTATTTCTGTTTCAATCTCTCAATCAGGTCTTCGATTTTTGCAGTGGCAATCGGGTCTAATGCTGAACATGGCTCGTCCATTAATATGACTTCAGGTTCTATAGCGAGCGCTCTTGCAATACATAACCTTTGCTGCTGACCTCCAGATAATCTCATAGCAGATTCATCCAATCTGTCTTTGACTTCATCCCATAACCAAGCGTCCTTCAAACTTTTCTCCACGATCCTGTCCAATACCGTCTTGCTATTTATACCGCAAACCCTTGGTCCGTACGCAACATTTTCGTATATTGATTTTGGAAATGGATTCGGTTTTTGAAATATCATGCCAATCTTTCTTCTTATTCCAACCACATCTGCATCTGGGCTGTAGATATCGTTCCCATTAAAGAGAACTTTGCCCTTGATTTTGCAGTTATCTATAATGTCATTCATACGATTCAGACACCTGATAAATGTGCTCTTCCCACAACCCGATGGACCTATCAACGCAGTCACTCTATTTCTAATTATTTTCATGTTAATATCTTTGAGTACATGTTTCTCACCGTACACGAGATTCAAGGATATTGTTTCTATCACATATGTATCTTTTGCCATATGTCTCACCATCTCAGCACGCGTTTATAGCGATTGCGAATCATGATTGCTGCCAGGTATAATCCGATTATTAATAACAAAAGGACCAGAGCAGTACCATATGCGTTCTTTTCCGCACCAGGTACGCTTGTAGTAAGAACAAATAGATGAAAAGGAAGTGCCATCACAGGTTCTGAAAGAGAACCGGGCAGTGCTCTCTGACTGAACACCACTGCAGTAAACATTATGGGTGCAGTTTCACCTGCTGCTCTACCAATACTGAGAATCGTCCCCGTGATGATTCCGTGCATTGCCGAAGGAATTACCAGTTTTCTTATCGTTTGCCATTTTGTTGCGCCCAGAGCCAGACTACCCTCTCTTATCGAGTTTGGCACACTTTTCAGCGCTTCTTCAGTGGTTCTTATTACAGTGGGAAGTATCATCAGTCCTAGTGTTATCTGACCTGCCAGCAGTGAGATCCCGAGATTAAGGTAGAGGACTAAAAAAGCAAAACCAAACAAACCGAATACAATTGATGGTGTAGCATTCAGATTTTCCACGCAGGCACGAATTATTTTTGTGAGTTTTCCCTCTCTTTTGTACTCTACCAGATATACAGCAGTACCGACCCCAACTGGCAGTGCCAGTAGTATCGCACCCAGCACAAGATATATTGTACCCACGATCGCAGGAAATATTCCACCGGCTCTACCGCTATCCCTCGGTGGTTGAGATATGAACTCCCAGCTCAGTGCTCCAATACCATTTGCGATGATGTAATACAAGATTACTCCCAGCATGAATGCTACTATGATTACTGAAAATGCACAGATACCGAAACCCAGAACTTGCGAAATCTTTGGAGATGCTTTTTTTGCAATGAAATAACATGCGAATATGCCTGATAAAAATAGAGCAGACCCGAGCAGACCAAACCAGAAAATCAAAAGTCCGATAATAAATATGCCTGAAAGAATATAAAATCCATGAATAATCCAGCCCTTTACTTTCGGGGATACTGCTATCGTTATTTTCTTATTTGTTGTTGCCATGTGCTTTTCTCTAATCCTGCCCAATATGAAATTCGCTATTGAGTTTATAATAAGCACCATAAAAAACAGTATTATCGCCAGACCAAAGAGTGCGTGATAATGCTCACTACCCCATGCAACCTCACCCATTTCTATTCCCAGTGTGCCAGTTATTGTCCTTACAGGAGAAAACACATTGGTTATTGGCTCGGGCAATATCGCAGCATTACCAGTCACCATCATCACAGCCATAGTTTCCCCTATTGCCCTGCCAATTCCCAGCACAATCGCTGCAGTGATGCCTGAAAGTGCAGAGGGTACAACAACCTTGTATATTGTCTGCCATTTTGTGGCGCCCATTGCCAGTGATGCCTCACGATACTCACAAGGTACAGAACTGATCGCATCTTCGGATACGCTAATAATTGTTGGCAGGGACATTATCCCGAGAAGAATTGAACCTGCCAGCCAGCATTCTCCGGATGGTTTATCAAATGTTACTCTAATCCAGTCAGTGAGCACTACCAGACCGAAAAATCCATACACTACTGAAGGAATGCCTCCGAGCAGCTCAACAAGTGGCTTGAGCACTGCTTTAATTCTGGGAGGGGCGATTTCTGATATGAAAATTGCACTTCCAATTCCTAAAGGCACTGCTATTATAATCGCACCGAGTGTTACCAGTAAGGTGCCGACTATAAGTGGAAATGCACCGTAACTCGGGTACTCTCCAGTTGGATTCCATTTATCACCCACCAAAAAATTCCATACTCCAGCACTTTCAAATATCAAAAAGCCCTCCTTGAGCAGGAAAAAAATAATAAATAGAATTATCAGTATTGCAGATGTTCCGCACAGAAACAAGAGAAGCTTTATACCAGCCTCTTTCACATTCCTTTTTGCACCGGGTTTGATTCTACTAATGCACCTGGGCACGATTGTTATCATGTACTGCCCTCAATCATTGTTTTGCTGATATAGGTATAAATCCTTCCTTCTCTACAATTTTCTGGCCTTCAGCACTCAGCATGAAATCAATGAACAATTTCGCATTACCCTTTGGCACACCGTTAGTGACTAAGTACAGATTTCGCGCAATGGGATATTTTCCGTTAAGTACATTTGTAACAGAGGGCTCTATGATGGCATTATTCTGGTTAATTTTTATTGCCTTTACTGATGTATCAATGTATCCTAGACCCACATACCCAATTGCCCCTGGTGTCTGTGCTACGGTCTGCTTTACTGCACCATTCGAATTCTTTTCCAGTGCGGTGGTTGTGAAGTTCTCCTTCTTCATCACATGTTCCCAGAAAAACTCCCTCGTACCGGAGTTACTGTCCCTATTTATAACAACGATTTCCTTGTTTTCACCGCCAAGTTCCTGCCAGTTTTTGTAGGTTCCGTTGTATATACCCCTCACCTGTTCAATCGTGAGATTACCCACAGGATTGCTTGGGTGTACAATGATTACAATACAATCTTTTGCAATTGTCGTGGTCTTTAATGTGGGTGTCGAGTTTATTTCATTGCTGGTAAGATCTCTGGAACTCATACCAATATCTGCAGTACCTTCACTTACCCCACGGATGCCAACGCTGGAACCTCCACCGCTAACACTAACCTGGATGTTTTTGTGTTTCTCCATAAACACTTCCGCAGCATTCTGTACCACTGGTAAAACGGTTGTGGAACCCGTTATAACGAGCGTTTCAGTTTTTTCTGCGTTGAACCAGCCACCAAGCACTGCCCCTACGATCAACAGCACTACCACACCAATCACAGCCCCTGCAATCAGGACTGTCTTTTTTGAGTTCGCTTCCATTTTTATCACCAATCGGGATTATTCTATGTGAGAATATATACTTTTTCGATATAGAATATATCTTAATATATTTCCACAATATTACTATATATATGTATATACACAAATGTCAGGATATAGAAAAATTTAATACACAAAAGAGATATGTGCTCGTGGTGACAAAATGGAGATTAGAAAAGTTCAGATTACTGGCGGGGCATCGTATGTGATATCACTCCCTAAATCATGGGCAAGGTCTCTGAATTTGAAGAAAAATGACCCGTTGGGCGTTCTCATTCAATCAGATGGCACTTTGCTTATTACACCAAAAATTAGTGAAAATAAAGAACAACAAACGAAAGAACTTGATATAGAGATAATTAATACACAATCTGGTCTGATTAGATATTTGGTTGGCGCATATATCTCTGGATATTCCTACATTAAGATAAAATCAAGTACACAGATTTCGCCAGCGGTGAGAGCGGGCGTAAGAAGGTTTACACAGATGACGATAGGTCAGGAAGTTGTTGAGGAAGGCGAAAATTACATCTTATTAAAGAATCTGCTCAATCCCGTTGAGATGCCATTCAAGAAGACCATTCATAGAATGTATGTTATTGTAAGGAGCATGCACGAAGAAGCAATCACTGTGCTGGAGAGACGAGATGAACGCCTGGCCGAGGATGTGATATCTAGAGATAATGATGTGGATAGATTACACTGGCTTGTAGCACGCCAGTACCATCTTGCATTAAAGGATATAAATGTTGCCAGGGTTCTGGGCGTCACGCCGGAAATGGCAGGAAACTTCTTCCTGATAAGCAGAATTATGGAGCGCATCGGAGACCACGCCGTGAGAATCGCAAAGAATGTGGTGAATTTAAAAGATAAGAAGATAGACAACAAAACGATAGCATCTATTGTATCGGCAAGCAATCTTGCACTTGCTATTCTTGATACGAGCATAGAACCAATTACAAAGGGCACTACAAAAACACCCAGTGAACACATTAGCATATTAAATGAGAATATTGACACGCTAACAAAACTCATATCGCTTTGCGAAGACATAAACCACATTGCGGTACAGCAGAGGAGTCCTGTAGCAATCGCAATTGGTTATATTGTAGAAAGTATACGCAGAACTGGGGAATACGCTGCAGATATATCTGAGGCATTGATTAATACATTAATCTAGCTGGTGTACCCGAAACCGCTAAACGCACTATTTGGTAATCTTTTTATTCCCCATCGCAATGTATGCGCATGGGCAGAATTAAGAAGGTAAGAGGCATCAAGGCGGCATCCAGGATAGGGAAGGAGAAGTTAATTGAGAATGCGGAAATACTCGCGGCACATCCGGAAAAAATTCTTCCAGTGTGTAACAATAATTGCACAATCTGTGTATTTGCACCCCTGAAGGAAAAACTCAAGAAGGTAAGCGCCAACCGTGATAATAAAGCCAGGTTAAAGTGGGCAGTGCTGTTCGGAAACAAAATTATCAAGGCGTATGCGGGCTTCATCTCAATACGACATGGTGATTCCCTGGCAGTTTTGGCCACGGTCAAACTTCCATCTGGCACATACAGTTTTGCAATGCGCAGCAATGCACCGAGAGAAATTCAGCTGGCAATCCAGCATTTTGACGAGCCACTGTGTAAAGCCCTTGCATACCTCACCTACGCAAAAAAAGGATACTTTTTCGTTGTTGCGGATGATTTGTACTGTTCTGGCAGAGAACTTAAACTTCCTGAGCAATTCAAAAGGGAAGTAGTACGGGGTCTACCGTATAAACTGAATGAGCGTGATGGTATTCTTACATGCCCGCATGTGCATGAACGCCACGCACTAACTATAAAAATAAAAAACACAGATTTCGAAATTGAAATATGCGATAAATGTGCAACCAGCGATGTAAACCTTCTTTCGCATGTGGCATCGAAAATACTCGGAAGACATATTGAGAAGTTTTTCGAGGTCTCATTTAAGGCACGGTATGCGTGTGCGGGCAAGTGCAAAACATGCAGATTCTCAGAAATAAGGGACACCGATATTGAAAATAACTACAAAAAAGGGCTTCTGAGCGACAGTGCTACAGTGCGCAAGTTCATTGAAAAGCAAACCCAGCAACTCCGTGCAAGCCACACGCCGGTATACATTCTTGAAAACACATGCTTTGGCACAGATATGCATAATTTTGTTAGGGCATTTTGTGAAAGTGAGGAGGAGCGCAGTGTTGCCCTTCAGACATTAGAGCATCTAAACGATGCAGTGATTTTGCGAGACAGGTCATTTGCGAAGTTTCTTGAGGAGATCTGGCCAAGAGCAGGGAGAGAAGCGTTATGCGCAGTGTCAAGCGAAGAAATTGCAGATAAATACTACACAAGAGAGGGAAATCCAATTGATACGCTAAAAAAGGCGAAGAAGGAATTTGCAACAGAAAAGGTGCTTTCACAGTTACCAGAACTCAAAAATCTTCCACCAGTAGCTGATTTTGTGCATCACACCGTGATTGAATATAAAACATACGGAAAAAATGCAGCAATTAGTTATATATCCGGCAGGAAACTTGAAAACACAAACATGAAATCAATTGCGTACGCATTCCTGAATTACTTCGGCGTGTCAGATACACATGCATGGCAATTCACAAAGGAGGAAAAGGAACTTGGTGTTTCGCTCTACACACAGATAGATGCACTGCTTAAAGCAACTGGCAAGGAGTACAAAAAAATACTTACAACAATCATAAAGCATTCGGGTTCCAGTGAGGATATTGCATAGCATCAGTGTCCCAGTTCGAAAATTCTTGTAATTGCGGTGACCAGCAACCCAACAAGCACCATCGTCAAACCAGATTTTACAATGCTTTCCTTCGTCATGTAGCCAGAATACACACCCAGAAAGAATAAAGATACAATACCCAGAAAGAACGAAAATACTGCAGACAGCAGGGATGAATTAAATATGATAAAGGGAATAACTGGTATTATTGCACCTAGAAATGAGAAACCACCATGCGTCAGGGTATCGATTGCGAGCTTTTTCCACACATCTCGAGCCAGTTTTGTTTTATTAAGCGTGCCACGCTTCCTCAACATTGCACCCTCGATCTTCCTCAGTTTCATGTGTTCTACAGTTCTCTCTGCCATCAGTCCTCCGAATCCATTTGAAATTCCAAGACCAATCCCGATGCTTATACCCGCAGTAATTATTAGTGGAGATGGTGCACTGGCAGCGTGGAGACCCATGACGGTCGCCAGACTTCCGACGACGCCGTCGATTGTGCCCAGCACCGTGTATCGCGCCGGGATTTCGTGTAGTATGCCCTGCAGTTTCATCTGAGCATCTATATTGCATCATACATAAAAAATCTTACTGCGGATTGATGAGGTTGTTGCGGATTGATGCAGGTGTATTGCAATTGAGGGGTGACATGGGAGGTGATATGTTTACATAGAAATTTTGAATAGGGAAAAATACTTATGTGTGGTATATATTCACACCACGAGGATGATATTATGGCAGGCGAAGAACCCGAGATCTGGGATGTAATGCAAGCGTATGTAAACAAGCTCAAAGCACAGCAAGCTGAACTCGAAGAAAAAGATAAGAAACTGAAAAGCGTGGAAAACCAGCTCAAGGAGGAGCAGGAAAAGATAGCCAGGGAACGAGAAGGCATAGAAAAGAGAGGGAAAGAGCTTGCTGAGCGTGAGAAAGAACTTGCACTCAAAGAGGAGGGTGTTAAAAAGCAGATTGAAGAATACAATGCCAAGCTGGAGGCACTGCACAAACATGAGGAACAGCTCAAAAATGTCCAGCTGGAACTGGAAAAAAAGATTGAGGAATACAACAAGAAACATACGGAAATTGAAAATCTTAGAAATAAGCTACTGGAGACGAGCAAAATCCTTGAAAACAGGGAGGAAGAGTTAATAAGTTTCAGCAGCAGATTGAATGCGAAGGAGAATGAACTGAATGAACGAGAAAATACCATACAAAATACGATTAATGAAGTTAATAATTTCATGAAGTCACTGGATGAAACAAAGATGCAAATCACAGGTGACCAGGAGAAGCTCAAGGGAATCATGGAACACTACAAGAATGCAATAGAAACACTGAAGGCGAAAGAGACACAACTTTCTTCAGAACTGGAAAAAATCTCCACGCTATCCAGAAAAATAGAAGAAACAGAAAAAGGTTTGATACAGCGTGAGAAGGGTATAATTTCTATCGAGGAAGAATTCAAGGCGAAAATAACGCAACTGGCATCACTTATAGAAGGTATGAGCAAGGCAGGCATCAGCGCACCCGCATCAGAGGAAAGAGTTTCAATTCCAAAAATGCCTGAACCAGCACCAGCTCCTGCCCCAGCACCAAAGGTAGAGAAGGCAACTCCAGAAGTCACCACTGCCCCGAAGGAGGAGAAGACGGCGGAGGCACCTGCAGAGGAAGAGATACCATGTCCGAAGTGTGGCACGATGATCAGCAAGGACGCAATCGTGTGTTATGCATGTGGTGCCGAGGTAAAGCCCGCAGAGGAGAAGAAGGCGGAGGCACCTGCAGAGGAAGAGATACCATGTCCGAAGTGCGGCACGATGATCAGCAAGGATGCTGTTGTATGCTATAACTGTGGTGCCGAGGTAAAGCCCGCAGAGGAGAAGACGGCGGAGGCACCTGCAGAGGAAGAGATACCATGTCCGAAGTGTGGCACGATGATCAGCAAGGACGCAATCGTGTGTTATGCATGTGGTGCCGAGGTAAAGCCAGCAGAATCTGCACAGCCACAGCAGGATGAAACTGTGGTAAAGAAAGTTGTGAAGAAAAGAATAATTTAAAGAAATTAACAACAGATAAGACATTTACAAAGGGTTGAAAAAGTGGCAAGCCCGTGGAAGATATATCAGTATCAGAAGCAAATTCAGGAAAAGGCGAAAGAGGCAGAGGAAGCTAAAAAAAGTGCAAAAACCAAGCTGGATGCAACTAAAGAAATCCTGGATACAATAAAGAAATTAGACATCAGCACTGCAGAAATTGAAAAGATGTATGCTGAATGCAGTGGAGCATATGACAAAGGTGAGTATGCAAGGGTCACAGACCAGTGCACACAAATAGAGGAGAAAGTAAAGGCAACTCTGGAACAGTATCTAAATACAATATCTGAACTTTATACAAAAATCATAAAGAATACACCAGAGACAGATGAAATTCGCACTGCAGATTTCCCAAAACAAATAGAAGCGATTAAAGCAAAAATTCAGAAAGGAGAGATTGCACCTGCGTCTAAAGATGCACTCACCCTGAAAAGCGAATTTACTAAACAACTTGAATCTACATTCAAACGGCTGTTTTCTGTTGGAGAAAAGTTAATTGCCCAGGGCAGAAAAATGGGCGAAAATATTACATACCCGGAGAATCTGTATAAAGAGGCAACAACCCTTTTTGAGCAGAAAAAATATGATGAAGCAATTTCAAAACTCAATGAATCTCTGGATGTACTGAGTTTAGGTGTCAAGACAAAGGTATCTGATGAAATAAAAGCACTGCGTGCCGATGCTGAAGTTGCAAAGAGTATGGGCATTGATGTTTCGGAAATACATCCACTCATAGAAAAAGCGGAAGCAGAGTTGAAAGCATACAGATTTGAAGAAGCACTGGGTCTCACATCGCATCTGAGGGGTAAGCTCTCAGAAATAATGGGTAAAATGGGCGGTAGTATTCTAACAAACATCAGAAACATTATTGCTCGTGCAGAGAAAATGGCTGCAGAAGAGGAGGACTTTATAAAAGCAAAAGCACTGGTAGAGAAGGCAGAGGCAGAGATTAAGAATGGAAATATAAAGGGTGCGGGCGAGATTGCGAAGCAAATAAAGGAACTTGCAGAGAATGCCCAGTTTCAGAGTGTGCTAAAAACCATTGCAGCATCCCGTTCAAAATTTATTACTGCGAAAAAGATTGGCGCCGACATTTCCCATCCTCTCGGGCTTATAAATTCTGCAAGGAGTGCACTCAAAAGTGCGGACTATGAGAATGCGTTAAAGTATGCAATGGACGCAGATACTGAGGTAGATAAAATAATAAAAGAGTATGAGACAAGTGCAATTGAAATTGAGAACACTGAAGCATCATTGAACACGCTGGCAACCTTCGGAATAGAGGTAACGGAGTGTAGAACACTGCTCGAAAATGCTAAAAAGATGCTGGAAGAACGCAACTACAACAAAGTGCATGAAATTGTTGAGAATGCAAAAGTTGTGGCAGAGAATGCAGCATATGATAAGATACTGGAGTTCGTAGAGCAATTAACTGCAGACATTGAGTACGGCAAAAAAATTGGTTGTGATATGCACAAATATGAGGCGAAGCACGAGGAGTTACTGGCGATGATAAAGAGCAAGAAAATCATAGACAGTATTCCAAATCTCAAGGTGTTGAGGGAGGATGTCTCAACCGCAATTCAGGATTTCGTTATTGATACGGTTGCACAGGTAAAGGAGATGATTGAGAAATCTGTAGGTGTTGATACAACCTTTGCAAGGGAGAAGATTATTGAAGCGGAAAAAGCGCTGGAAACGGGAGATGTAAGAACTGCATATCAACATGCGGAAGACGCAAGGAAATCAATAAAAGAATATTTCAGTGCACAGGCAGGTAAGAGTTTACAGGAGATGGATGTTTTTCTTTCTTCACTTAAAAATATAGGCGTGGATGTATCAAGCACAAACGAGCTTTACGAAAATGCAAGGAACGCATACAATAGCGGAGATTTTAATAAAGCACTTTCATATCTGGACGAGATAAAAAGTAAATTGAATCGACTTTTGGTGAGTAAAACCGAAGAAGAGTTTACCGCAGCTAAGCTTGCCCTTATAGAAGCAAAGAAGTCAGGAATTGACATTACAAATTTGAAAAATCTCCTGATGGAGGCAAAGACGGAAATTGAAAAAGGCAATTACCTTAGAGGTTACGAGTACTCTGCAAAATGTCATACAGAAGCAGAGCGCATAAAGAAATTAAGCCAGCAGGCATTCGATGAAATTTCTGCAGCCGCTGCAATGCTTGCAGAGGCAAAGAAGAGTAATGCAGACATCAGCAAGGTGAAGGACCTTCTCCTCAAGGCGAAGGTTGCGTTTGAAAATTATGATTATGAAACAGCACTGGAATACGCAAAGCTCACAAAGGAGGAAACTTCAAAGCTTTCAGCACAGTATCAATCCGCTAAAATAATACTTGAAGTTGCAGATAAAGTGACCCTGGCAGAGCAATTTGGAATTGCGGTGGTAAAAGCCAGGAGCATGCTGGAAGATGCAAAGAACTACATGAAAAATAAAGAGTACTCCAGAGCACTAGAACTGGCTGAAACATGCAACAACGAAATCACGGAATTATTGCGTAATCACATGCTTGGCAAGATATCAGAAATTGAAGGATTGATAAGAAACGCTCGTGACCTGAATGTGAGTGCACCCAAGGCAGAGGAATTAATAAGGGAAGCCAGGGTTTCATTTGAAAAGAGGGACTATGTTAACGCATGGAAGTATGCCATGGAAAGCAGGCAGGAACTGGAAAAAATTGTGAGTGCATCACAGAGTGCAGCAATGGAAATCAAGAAGGCACATGAAAAGATTAACGAGGCAGAGAGTTTGCGCATTGATGTTACACGGGAGAAGGCAATGCTTACCCAGGCAATGAGTGCGCTCAAATCAAGTAATTTCAAGATGGCTCAGGAGATTGCATCAAAGTGCATCACAGATGCTGATGCGGCAATCGTGAAACATATTGAGAAGCTGATCAATTCATTTCAGAGCGTTATCACAAATGCGAAGCGTTCTGGTGCAATCACTGTAATCGCAGAGAACCTTATCTCCCAGGCAAAAATTGCACTCGCACAGAAAAATTACAAGGAAGCGCTGAACTTAGCCATGCGGTCTGAAGGGGAGCTCGAAAGGGCAGAACTCCAGTACAGCATGGCATCTTCATCAATCGCAACTGCACAGAGCAAGATAGAGGAAGCAAGGCGCGCAGGAATTGTTATTCCGCCAGATGTTGAGGAACATCTGAAGAATGCAAAAACTGCGCTGGCAAGGGGTGACTATGTACGGGCTATGGAAATGGCAGTAGCAACCTCTGATATGGTTGCTAACATAAAGGAAAAGATGCGGGAGATAAACGACATAATTCAGCTCGCAAGAACAAAGATAACGGATGCATACAAGTATGGTGCAGAGTTAACGAATGCAAAGGATTTGTTCACCCAGGCCAAAACTGCCATGGAGAGCGGAAAATATGAGGAAGCATTACAATTAGCAAAGAGAAGTATAGAAGAGGCAAAGACCGCATTCAGACAGTATCTTCTTTCACAACTCGAATCCGTGGAAAATCTGGTGAAACTGGGTACTGATTTAAAGCTGGATACGAGTAGATTATCATCACTGGTTACGCAGGCGAGGTCCTCAATTGAAACTGGCGAGTTTGAAAAAGTGCCAGAATTCATAAGCAAAGCAAAAGAGTACGGAGAAAAAATGATAATGGATACCCTGCAGAGATTGAGCGCACAGCTTGATAAACTGATTCAACAAGCGGGAGAACTCATGGACATTACTCCATATAAGCAGACACAGCAAAAGTGCAACAACCTCATTGGAGAAAAGGCGTATGATAAGGCGTATCTGGAGTTAAGTGCTACACTTGATAAATTGCTTGCAGATTATCAAGCCCAGATAGCATCTCAGATAAGCACATTTGAGGCGCAGATTCTCAGTGCAGAGAAAGTGGGTATTGATACCACGAGCTCAATGGAGGCGCTTACGCAGGCAAAAATCGCACTTTCAAATCGTGCATTTGACGGGCTTTCTGTATTTCTGAAAAATGCAATTGATGAATTGAATGAAAACATAAAGAATAAGCTGAGTACAGTAATATATCAGATCGAAGTGAAATTGAATTACGCAAAGAATATGGGTGTACTCCTGACAGAATCTGAAGAACTGTTAAGAAAAGCGAAGGAGTTGTATGCACAGGGTAATGTTGCTGAGGCAATAAAACAAATCCAGCAGTGTGATGCCTCAATTGAAACTGCAAAGGACATGCATCGGGAACTGACTGACCTTCTCTATACCGCAGATTCTGCCATTGCAAATGCCAGGAAATATGGTTTAAATACACGAGAGAGCGAGGATGTGTTGAAGGAGGCACTCTATGAAAAAACCAGGGACTATCGCAAAGCAATTGAACTTGTGCGGAAGTCAATTGAAATTGCAAAGAAGATTGTAGAGGAGTATGAAGAGCAGAAAGCTAAGAAGGAGGTAGAGGCACAAGCACCTAAAGCAGAAAAAGAGGAGATTGCTCAAAAGAAGCCAAAGATAATACTGCCTGGAGAAGCTGTAGAGAAGCCAGCTGAAATTCCAGAGGCACCTAAAGTACCTGCAGAAGAGAAACCGACGCCACAACCGGTACCTGAAGCGGTCTTCGTACAACAGGCGGTACCTGCAGCTCCACAAGCTCAGCCGGGTGAGAAATCTGAAGAGAAAGAGCCGGAGAAAGAGAAAGTTACATTTGAGCGGGGCACCGCAACCGGTACCGAAAAGTGCAACTTCTGCAAAGGAAAAATAAAGGCAGGTTTGCCCATCATAAAATGCAGTTGTGGTGCAGTGTATCATGAACCGTGTGCAAAAAGAGCCGGTAAATGCAGTTCGTGTGGCAACTCACTTGCGGAACCAGTAGTTGCAAAAAAATTACCGGCACTTAAACTGTGAATTATGAAAACGATAAATCTGCATATCCACACAAAATATTCTGATGGAATATTCTCACCCCAGGAACTAATTGAGGCGGCAATTCACTATGGAATAAATGTTATTGGATTCAGTGACCATTACCTCACCACGAAAACAACCGCAATGGATACCCCAGCGCTTAAAGCATACATCTCTGAAATCAGTTCTCTGAAATTGAAATATCGTCATGTCGTGAGGATATACATGGGTGTCGAACTGGATTGTTCTGAAAGTGAGTTTAATATTGCACATTATGACTATTCCTTATTGAATAAACTGGATTATGTGCTTTTGGAATATGTTAACGACCGCATGCATGACGGGGTTCCGCTCAGCAATGTGCTTTCGCTTCGGGATAAAATCAGTGTACCACTGGGGCTCGCACACAACGACATGGGCAGAAATTTTGAAGGAATCAAGCACAGTGTTCTTGCGGAGCTCCTGGCAAATCACGGAATATTTGTAGAATTATGCACAAGCAGGAGTTATCGAAGATTTGAACAACCGTACTATCGTTTGTACCGCGAATTTTTCAGGGATTATGGCAATCAGATAAAGCTAAGTGTTGGAAGCGATGTTCATACAGAAATTGAAGACATAGCGTATCTGGGTGATGCACTTCGGTTCATCGAGGAGCTTAACCTTGAAAAATCACTTATCTTTTAGTATGCTCAGATTGTTTCAAATTTAAGAAGAACATTTGTACCGCGGAGTGCCGCTTGCACTCTATTTACAAGTTCGATCGTTTCCTGGAGGTTGACATTGCGGTTCCAGTCATATACAAAGTCATAGTTCCCGTGTGTTGGTCGGAACCCGAGCTGATACAGGGTATCTGCGATTTTCGAGGGCAGTTCTCCTTCGCTGTGAAATGTAACAGTTAGATATGTCTTCATCACAGGAGAATATGCCATTGGAATATAAAATAATTTCTACATGCCTGCATGTATGGGGAAAAATTAATTACCCGAATCGCTGTTACAGTGTAAAGAGGAAAAAACATGGCACTTGACAGTCAGAATATGAGAGCACACTGGAAAGAATTTTTCGAAGCGTATGATTATCTTCCCAGAATTGCAGAAATATCGCAAGATTATCCTGAAAAAAGGTCATTGTATGTAGAGGAAAGAGAGATACACCAGTATAACCCAGAATTCTTACAGGAAATACTTTCAATGCCCACCACTGCACTTCAGATTGGAAGAGATGTAATTTTAGAACTCATGCCTGCACCTGAAGAGAATATAGACCCACATAAACTGTGGTTAAGAATAAATCCATCACCACCTACACAACCAATACCAATCAGGGACCTGCGGGAAACGAACCTGTACAAATTTATTACCGTTGAAGGTCTGTTGAGACGGGTAACTGAAGTGAGACCACGGCTTCTTGTTGGTGCATTTCAGTGCAAGAGCTGTACCGCAATAATGTACCAGCATCAAGAATCATCAACACTCACATTGCCAGCTTTCTGTGACCAGAAGCGGGGTGGTTGCGGTAAGACCGCACAACAAACTGAATTCGTACTGATTCCAGAAGAATCCAAATTCATAGACCAGCAAAAAATTGAGATTCAGGAGAGCCCTGAGAAGATGCCCCGTGGCGGTGTTCAACCCCAGCGATTATTAGGAGTGATTGAAGATGATATATGTGGAGAAGTTTTCCCGGGAGATAGAGTGCAATTAGCAGGAATCTTGCATGCAATACAGCGAAATAAATATAGAACCACAGAATTTGAGATTCTTCTTAATGTCAACAGTTTACGAAAATTGAGCAAGGAGTACTCAGAAATCGAGCTTACAAAGGAGGAAATTGAAGAGATAGAACGCGAGGCAAGACAACCTGATGTATTTGAGAAAATTGTTCATTCAATCTCACCCACGATTGCAGGTATGGAAAAGGCAAAGCAGGCAATTGCACTGCAGCTTGTAGGCGGTGTGACGAAAGTTCTGGAAGATGGTGTGCGTAGGAAGGGTGATATTCACATTCTGCTTGTGGGAGACCCTGGTACCGCAAAATCACAAATTCTCACATTTGTATCCCGAATCGTGCCCAGAGGCATATATGCAGTGGGAAAGTCCACATCTGCAGCAGGGCTTACTGCAGCCGCAGTAAAGGACGAATTTGGAGAGGGCAGATGGACACTGGAAGCGGGTGCTCTAGTCCTTGCAGATACAGGTATTGCGTGCATTGATGAACTGGACAAAATGTCAAAAGAGGACAGGAGTGCAATGCATGAAGCGCTGGAACAGCAAACGGTTACGGTTTCGAAGGCAGGGATTTATGCTACACTAAATACACGATGCCCCGTGCTCGCCGCTGCAAATCCGAAGGACGGTAGATTCGATCCAAACAGGCCAGTATTCGATCAAATTGATTTGCCACAAACACTGATATCCAGATTTGATATAATAATCCCGATTGTGGACAGACCTCAAACAGAGGTTGACCAGAAAATTGCCTCGCACATAATAAAGGCGCATTATCATGGCGAGATACTCGTATCGAAGGAAATGGGAGAAGATAGAAAGGTTGATGATGCTTCCAGTGCAGACCTCGTACCTCCGTACAAGATGGAGTTTCTTAAAAAGTACATCTCCTATGCGAGAAAGATTGTGCCCACATTGTCTGAAGAGGCAAAAAAGACGATTCTGGAACGCTACCTCGAAATCAGAAAACAGGGCGAAGGCGAAGAAAATGCACCGGTGCCTATCACCCCCAGACAGTTAGAGGCGATGATTCGCCTGTCAGAGGCGGCAGCAAAGCTCCGTCTGAGCAATGTGGTGACTGAGGAAGATGCAGCGCTTGCAGTGGGCATATTTATGAGCTGCTTCAGAGAAGTAGCAACGGACAGGACAACAAACCGACTGGACAGCGATTTGATTTCCACGGGCATACCAAAATCAAAGCGTGATGAGCTTGCAATTGTGCGTGATATAATCCGGGAATTTGAAGAAACCAGTGGAGGTTCTGAAGGAGTCAGTTTTGATGAACTGGAACGGATATGTGAGGAAAGGCACGGCATCTCTAGCGATAGATTAAAGGACATACTGGAGATGCTGAAACACAAAGGAGAAATTTATGAGCCAAGAGATAGACATTACAGGCGGATCAGGGAATAACGAACAAAAATCGGTAAGGCGAAAAACACACCGCAATTCGACAGCAAAAAGTAGCAGGAAGGCACACATTGTCCTGAAGGTGCACAGGAGAGGGGCAGAGGTGCTTGTTGCGGCATGTGATAAGAACCTTGTCGGGAAACGACTGAAGGACGATATGTTCGATGTGGTTTTAACTAGAGAGTTTTATGAAGGCATGCTCGTGAGTGATGAGGAGTTTGTGTTGCACATGCGCCTGGCAACCATTGCAAATCTCTTTGGTAAACATACCGTTGGGCTCGGAATTTCCGCGGGTTTCATTGATAAGGACGCAGTCCTTAATATCGCAGGCGTGCCACACGCACAGATGGTGACCATGTGAGGTGAGCATGTATGTACTGTGTGGTGTGTGGTAAGCAGTGCGATAATCTGTTTTCAGGCATGTGCGTGGATTGCTTCATTGAGCGCACGCATGCAGTGAGCTTTCCAGAGAAAGTTAAAATGATTGTATGCGCAGAATGTGGAAGTGTGCAGTTCGGGAAACACTGGGAGCAGAACATCGGGAACACAGAAGCCATAAAAAAGGTGCTGATGAAGGAAATAAGGTACCACAGGGAAGTCAGGTGTGATGCAATGAAAATATCATGCACAGATATGGATGCACACACGAAAAGATGCAATGTAGTTTTGAATGTGGAATTAGAGGGAATTTCACACAGCGTTGAAAAAGAAATTCTGGTGTACATCTCAAAAGGTATGTGTCCGAACTGTTCTAGATTGCATGGACATGCGTTTTCTGCTATTGTGCAGATACGAAGAAAAGACAGGAAAATACCGCAGCAGTACCAGGCGGAGATTGAAGACATTATCAATACTAAAAAGAATCAAATCGTGAAAAAAGTGGTCGTGAAAAACGGAATTGATTACTATATCATGGACAACGCACATGCCCATGGTGTGTGTGAACAGATAAAGACGAAGTTTAATGCGAGGTTGAAGATATCTCCGAGATTGCACACAAGAAAAGACGGCAAAGATGTCTATAGAGTTACATACCTCGTTGAACTTAACAGGTTCGATGTCGGGGATTTGATATACACTCATGAAGAGCTGTACCTCATAGTTCGAGAGACGGGAGATAAGGTCGCAGTGCAGTCACTGAAAGACGCTAGTGAAAAATCCATAGATATGCATCTACTTGAGCATGCAGAGCAGATTGAACTCAGTGATTTGCTGGCAGTTGATGTAATTCATGTCGATGCATCTGAGATTACGGTAATGGACCCAATCACAATGAAACTGCTTAGATTTCCAATTTTAGATTATCGCAGAGATGATGAGAAGGCATGGGTGCTGAAGAGGGAAGATAATATTTACCTCATTCCTTTATCTGCAGTAAAACACATGAGGGAATCACGATGAAGGCACACACAGAATATCTCTGGTTCCATACAAAAACCAGGCGGGATTACATAAATATAACGGATAAAGTGGCAGAGATTGTGAAAAAATCTGGCATACGAGAGGGTTTTGTACTCGTTTCTGCGATGCACATCACCGCAGGAGTGTACATTAATGATGCGGAATCTGGCTTGATAAAGGATATTGATGAATGGGTTGAAAAACTTGCACCGTTTAGGCATGATTACAGACACCATAGAACTGGAGAGACAAACGGGGACGCACACCTGAAAAGCTTGCTGATCGGGCATGAGGTCATTGTTCCCATCACAAATGGCGAACTGGATTTCGGGCCATGGCAGCAGATTTACTACGCGGAATTTGATGGAATGCGGGATAAACGGGTGATTGTGAAGGTTCTCGGGGAGTAGGTATGCATATCAGCAGAAATCTTTCACTGGTTCTTCTCTTTTCCTTTTTTCTGTGCACCAGCATTGTGTTAGGTTTCTCTATTTTTAATCTACACCTCCATGACGAAATGCTACCACCAGATGCACCACAGAAGAACGAGACGATGGGAATGCCACAGACCGGGGTTGATATGAACATCTGTCTTATAATATACTGGGTATTTATTGGTGTTGGAATATTTGGGATTGTTTACCTGATAATACTCCGCAGGGGCCGAGAAGTACTGCATGCGTTTCTCGGTGCATTTCTGGCAATTCTAATTATCATCGGAATGCTTTATATAATGATGAATACCCAGTCAACAGATAATAACCAGTTAAATAACACCACATCCGGAAGCAATGGAACGCCGGGAAACACGCCTTCCGCAAGAACTACAAACTCACCGCCAGTAATTTCTGTGATTATGGTCATTGCGATGTTTGTAATCATTGCAATAATTGCTATCAGCATCATATTTTCGTATATCGGGGGAAGAAGTAAACGGGGAACAGGTAAACCCCTGCTGGTTACTGATTTTGCAAGGGCAATTGATGAAAGCATTGCGATATTCGAGACCGGAGTTTCATCGAGGGACGCAATTATAAGGTGTTATAAGCGTCTCACGGAGATTCTGGCAGCCCATGGTGTGAAGGATGCACTGTACCTTACTCCCCGTGAATTCAGGGAAGAAGTAAAAATAAAAATGAACTATGAAAGCAAACATCTGGATACGCTCATTTCTCTCTTTGAAACTGCAAGGTACAGCACGCATGAGATAGACGATGCACAGCGCACGACCGCGGTAAACGCATTGAAGGCGATACGCAGTGAGGTGGGGAAATGAAGGAGCAAAAGCTGATTACTGCACTGTTCTTCCTTGCGATGTTGTTAGGCGTGCTTGCACCATTTGTGTATTATGCCCAGTACAGCGGAATCGTACAGCTCGGTTTTCTTGCATTCACCGCACTTGTTGCAGTATTTCTTGTCTATTCATACGGATTCCATACGCATACTGAAGAAGAGGAAACTGAGGAAATGGATAGTGCTGAGGAGGATAGATATAAGAAAATCGCAATTCGTGCAGTGCATGGTTTCACCCTTAGCCAGAACATTCTGAAAAATGAGATACTCGATGCCCTTCGTGCCATCTATGGTGTAAAGGACAACCGTGAGCTTGCACCTTACATTCAGAAGGAAAACCTTGAGTTTTTGCTTCACCAGCCAAAAAAGGCAAGGATGCGAAAAAGTGGGTTAGCGTTCTATAATCAAACGATGAGGATTCTGAGGACTGAGCGTATTTTATGATGTGTTCAATTCTGTGATACATTCCAGTACTTTACATATTGTCCACAATTGCTTCCTATTTCTATTTCTTCCTGCGCACCGATGCTCACGATAACTTCA
>Ga0272448_1002705_pt1 | contig 21815 bp, 12 predicted proteins | sample YNPCB0191_FD_202220 | JGI IMG/M metagenome (GOLD analysis project Ga0272448, IMG submission 202220) | Hot spring sediment microbial communities from Yellowstone National Park, WY, United States - YNP-CB-019-1 | ecosystem: Environmental > Aquatic > Thermal springs > Hot (42-90C) > Sediment... | reverse complement strand
GAGACAAATTCCCAGCTCAAGCCGCCGTTGCGCGTGCGCACGCACATCGGTCTTCCCTCGCGCCCGTTCGACTTGGAGGCGGTGACGAACACCAGCGCCTTGCGCTTGTCCTCCACTATGTAGTCGGTGCGGGCCGCGATGCCTTGCTGGCCGAACAGCGGGAATCGGAAAGGCCCGCGCCAGCTCTTGCCCCGGTCCAGCGTGTAGTAGAGCCGCGAGGGACCTTTGTGGATGTTGGTGAGGCGGAGGGTCATGGCGAAATCCGGGTGAGTGAAGTCCATGGGCTCGGTGAGGTCCACCGGTTCCTTGCCGCCCTGCTCGGGAGGCAGCAGTGAGGCAGGGGCTTCGATGATCCAGGTGTGGCCGCCGTCCAGGCTGCGGGCCAGTCTGGGTTCTTCCGGACGGTCGGGATCCACTTGGTGGCGATCCGGCGGGCGCTTCATGAAGTACGCTGCGCTGAAACCCACCAGGATTTCGTTGCCCCAGGACCATATGCCGTGGTTGGCGGGCCACCCGCCGAAACGCCCGGCTTCGGCGTACACCCGCACGTGCTCGACCACGCGAGGAAACTCCGCAGGATAAGCCGCCATCGCAAGCCACGCGACTATCAGCCACGCCCGCTTGCTTTTGCTTCCAAAATTCAGAATCACTCAACCCTCCTGCTTACCTGTGAGGTTGGCTGACCAAGATAGGTCGCACTTTCCAATCCGCCTGCGGACCAAACCGCAAGTTACGGTTCCCGTAGCCGTCGTGCTGGTCCCCGTAGATGGAGCGCACTACCGCGGTAAAGCTCAAGGTCAACACCAGCACCGCCGGCATCCCCGCCGCCAGCGCTTTGCGGGCGATTCCCGTATAAGTCGCGGTGCGCGTCGGCGTCGGGAATTCCGCAGGCGGAAAGACGAGGATAAGGTAGGTTACAAGCAGAGCATTCACGGCGATCAACCACTCGGTAGCCAGCCGTGTCTGCTGAAAGCCCGCCAGAGCCTTTGTGAAGTTACCCACCACTATGATCCAGAGAAACGCCAGGTACAGCAACTGCCCTTTGCCCAGCCAGGTCGAAGGGATCATCGCCGGCGGCCGGCGAGCATGGCGGATGAGCAGCAAGATGGTCGTAACCGTGAAAAGCGCGAAGGTCAGATCGAACCAGGCCCGCGCGGACAGCTCGATGAAGCCGAGCAAGGGGGCCTTCATGGAGAGCGGAACTGCCCGGAAACCGCCGGGCTGGAGCCGCGTCCAGTCTCCCACGTTCTTGACCAGGTTGACGTACACGAGCAGGTTCACGATGAAGCTGACGCAAAACAGCTCCGTCCAGCCGCGGGCGCGCGGCTCCTCAGCAGTGGCCGGGGCGCGCTCCCATACCAGGGCCAGCGCAATGAGGACAGCCAGGCCGTAGAGCAAGCCCGCGCCCTGCTCGGCCAGCAGGCTGTGCCAGTTGGCGCTGCGCCAGTGCGACCACGCAGCGATGGCCGCCGAGTCTTGCGTGAGCAATGGGTTGCCGGGCATCCAGGCCAGAATTTTCAGGAATTGGGCCACCATCAAGCCCAATCCGCCGAGCAGGCCACCCAAGATGGCGGCCGTTATCACGCCATTTAACTTGCGGCGCCGCATGTAAACAAGCACACCCGCCAAATAGCCGACCACAAACGCCCAGTTATCCCCTCGCGGGGGAACCATGCGCAAGCCGCCCACCGAGCGCAGCAGGTTTGACATCAGCACCGGACCGGCCAGGAATACGCCGAAACCGCCCAAGCCCATGTAAAGCGGCAGCCGAGCGCCGTTGCGCCACTGGCCGTAGCGGGCGAAATACAACGCCCAGCCCGCCGCCAGACCCAGGATCCAGCCCATGTTCGGCCCCAGTTCCGTGAAAATCCGAGGCCAGTTGCTGATCATTTCAGCCGCTTCAAACGGCCGGCCGGTGGCCGGATTCATCGCCGAGGGATCTCCTTGCACGCTCACGAGCGCTTGCGCCAGCGGAGCCAGCCAGCCGAGGGTCGCCAAGGCGCGGTGCACAAGAAAGCCAGCCAGTGCGCCCGCCGTGGCAAATGCAACCAGTCGCGTGGATTTCTCGAACCGCCGGCTCCACAAATCAAAAGCGCACAAAGCCAGCAAGGCCAGCAGCACACCCAACCAATCCGAGTCCAACCAGTACAACGGACTGAGTTGCCGGAAGTTGCCCGCCGCTTCCGCCGGGGCGTGGGCCTGAAGCCAGTGGTGCACGGCGAGGGGCTCAAGCCAGTACTGGAGCGCCCAGATCCCCAGGATCCAGCAGAGCGGCTGGAAGAAAGCCGTCAGCTCCTCTCGCGTTTCCAGCGCGGCATAGGCTGTGCCGGCCGCTCCGAGGCTGGTCCACAGGAATCCGATAACAAAGACCATCAGGAAGCCGTAGATCTGGGTAGGCAGGTGCCCGCTGTGGGTGTAAGACAAGGGCGGCATGTAGGACATCGAACCGCCGAAAGCCCAGCCCAGGGCCCCGAACACCGCGAAGAAGGGTGCCCGGCGCCGCCAGTCTTCGCGGCCGGAAAACAGACTGATGGCCAACGCCGAGAGCGCGCCCGGCATCATCGCGCCGAACTCGTGGCCGTAGTTTCCGCGAATGCCCCAGCCGATAGAGTGCGAGAGCATCACCAGCAGGATGGCAGCCGGGCGAAGCAGCGGGTTGCGAGGGCTCATGGTTCGACAGCCTTGATGGTAAGTGCGACGCCTTGCTGTTTCTCCCCTAGGGCAGCCCTGAGTCCGGCCGGATTCCAGACCAAGATATTCCCCGTTACGTCAAAGAGGCCGAAGTCGCCCTCCGTCTGCTCGAACAAAACCACCGGGCGCTCGCGAGTGTCCTCTACTGTGCAGTCTGCGAAGTCGATACCGCCGAAGCGGGTGGTGACGCTCTTTCGGAAAAGGTGCAGCCAGACGGGACTCCACGGGCCCGCCGCGCCGCCGCTGGTCCCCCGATATATGCGGTTCTTGGCTACGTTTCGCAAGGTGCAATTGACGAAGCGTACGCGCGCGGCGGCAGAGGATTTGTCCTGGATCTTGATCCCGTAACCCTCGGTGTTTTCCACCGTGCAATTGCGGAACTCGATCCATCCCCGCGGACCATCGTCGGCCAGCTTGGTCACGCGAACGCCCGTGCCCCGCCGGCTGCTCACGCGACAGTTGTCGAAAAGAATGGAGACTTCGCCCGAACTGGCCTTGAGGTTGGCCAGGAAGATTTCGATGCCGTCGCCGTAGTTGTCCTCGAACCGGCAATCGCGGAAAACTACGTTGCGCACGCGCTGGTCCGGCGTGTCCGGTTCGATATCCACCCCGGAGGAAGGCGGCGTGCCCCAAGTGTTGCGGAATACGCTGTTTTCCACGGTCAAATCTTCGACACTGATCACGCTGATGCCTTGGCGGTAATGGTTGTCGCAGACGACGTCGCGGATGCGGACGTTCTTCGAGTAAGGTTGGCGTCCGCCGGCAACGAAGATGCCGTCGCCGCCGCTGTCCTTCAGGGTCAAGCCGTATACTCGCACGTTCGTGCAGCCGCGCAGGGAAAGCGCCATCCGCCATTCCGATCGCGGATACTGCCCGAACCAGCGATTCCAGCCGAACTCCAGCAGGACCTTGCCCACGATGTAGTCTTCTTTCTGCATGCGCAGCGTGGCGCCGTAGCCGCGGATGGTAAGCTCGGTTACGTCCTGAGCCGTGAAGAGCGAGTCGCCGGTCCCGCGGAATTCACCGCGCTTGGCGGTGACGACCACGCCGTCCTCGAGCACCAGCTCCAGGTTGGAGGCCAGCTTGATGGGCCGTACGATCCAGTCCTTGCGCATGTTGGGCACAATCACGCGCCGTGCGCCGGAAAGGATGGCGGCCTGAAGGGCATCGGTGGCGTCCTCCTCGTTGAATCCCCACCATGCTGCGCTGGCCACGCGGCGCTTGCCTGAAAGCACCTCCTGAACAGCCTGCGGGTCGGGAGCATTCCGGGGTGCTGTCGTCTGCTGAGCAGCGGAAGCAGCCAAGGCAACCAAGAACAAGACGTCAACCCTCTTTCTTCGCGTTTTTGGTGCGTGCATGCGACCATCCTTTTCACTGTGGGCGGGAGGATGTCGGACCGAGCCTGCCTATCCGACCCAAAGTTTCGGAAATCTTTGCCGACGCCGCGACCACTCGCTTAATCATTGCCTGCCGATCATGCTGAGCCAGCCGGACCACCGGCGGCGAGATGCTGATCGCGCCGATCACCTCGCCGTCCGGCGCGCGCACCGGCGCGCCGAAGCAATACCCGTGCAGCGTGCTTTCCTCTGCGTCTACGGCGTAGCCTTGCCGGGCGATGCGTGCGAATTCCTCCTGCAACTGGCGCTCGTCCACGATCGTGTTCGCCGTGAAGCGTACGATGCCGTAAGAACGCAGCAGTCTTTCCCGTCGTTCCTCGCTTTGGAAGGCGGCGATGCACTTGCCCAACGCGCTGGCATGGGGCGGAATGATGCGGCCCACCGTGTTGCCCATGCGGACCACCTCGGGACTCTCGACCACCTGCACCACCTCGATGTGATTGTCGAACAACACCGCCAGGCCCACGCTTTCCCGGAACTCGCGCACCAGCTCCCGCAGGGGTCCCTGGGAGGCTGCGATCAGGCGCGCCAGAAGCCCGCGCGGCAAGCCGGCAGAGGCGTCCGGCCGGGCCCGGTAGCGGCCCTGGGCATCGGTTTCTACGTACTGATGCACCGCCAGCGTGTGGCAGATTCGCAAGGTCGAGCTCTTGCCCAGTCCTAACCGCGAGGCTAGCTCGCTCAAGGTCAGGGGGCGGTGTGCATGGCGGAGCAGCTCGACAACCTCCAGCGCCTTGCCCACCCCCCGGACGTAATAGGGATCCCTCCGCTCGGTCGCAGGTTCCCGCGCCTGCCCAGGGGCCGAAAGTCCCGCCTTCATCGCTGTCGCCGTCAGCTCCTCCTCAGATTGTGGCAAAAGGCGAACCGGAGTTTGCGCACGCGCCGCAGACCCATCGCCCAATCTCAGAAACGCAGCTTGAACTGCAAGGCGATCGTACGCGGGTCGTTGTTTTGCGTCAGTGTCAGTTGCCCGAACGAGCCGCTGGTGACGTCGAGCGAGGCCATCCGGGAGAGGAAGGGGTGGTTGAACAGATTGATAAAGTCGGCCCTCAACTCGAGCCTCAGCCGCTCATAGATGGGAATGGCCTTGTTGAGGCCGAAATCGAAGTTGTGCACGCCCATGAAGCGCACATCCGGGAAACGGGTGGGAAAATCGCGCAAGGTATAGGGCGCCGGTCCGGCCACTCTCGGGAACAAAGAGGTGTCGAACCACTTGTAAAAGCTCTTCTGGCCGGCGGGCAACTTCGCGCTACGGGCTTGAAGGGGGGCGGCGTTGGGGAAATCAACCGGAAACCCGCTCGCTTGGGTTACGCTCCAGGACAAAATCCAATTCCCCGCCACGTAATTCAGCGCTCCGGGCATCGAGCTGCCGAAGCGCCGGCCGCGCCCCACCGGCAGTTCGTAAGTTCCCACGATCGTAACCCGTTGAGGCAGATCGAAGGGCGTCAAGCGGTGATCCAGCGCCGACTGCGGCGGATCAGCCGGACGGAAGTCCTGAGCGTTGAGGAATTGCAGGCGCTCCAGACATTTGGAAATGGTGTAGGCGGCAATCAAGGTGAAGCCCCGCCGAAAACGGCGCGTCACTACGGTTTGAAGGGCGTCATACCGCGTGTCTCCTATGGGCATGATGGTGCCGGTCACTTGGGTGAACTGCGGGTAGGCATACAGCAGGTACTGAAGGGGTATCGTCGGTCCGTTCATGCTGGCGTTGGCCGGCAGGAGGCCCCGGAAGGGATTGGGGACTTGCTGAAGATAGTAGGAACCGGGCTGGTAGAGTTTGTCCCGAGGTATAAAGTTGTAACCCGCGCTCACTTGCAGGCTCTGCGTGTAGTTGCCCACATAGGTAACTTCGAGCACCAGATCCTGCGGCAGGAGGCGCTCGAAGCCGGCTGAGACCTGGTAAGACGTGGCGGGATGGAAGCCCTGGTAGAGAAACGTGACGCCGCTACCCAGAAAAGTAGCCAGACCGAGGGACTTGCCCACGGGCTTGATCAGACCGTCCGGGAAGGGATTGCTCAGGGTCACCGCAGGGGTCAGCCCGCCGTCGCGGCTGGCGATCAGGGGCGTGGTGGCGCTGAATCCGTTGGTGGCGCCTGCCCCTTGCCAGTCCGGATCGGCCACTCCCAGCTTGTACAGGCCGAAGCCGGCCCGGAGGACGGTCTTGCGGTCCAGTTGGAGCGCCAGTCCCAGGCGCGGCTGGAAATCCCGGTGATGCGGCTGCCAGGCGTATCGGGCGCTGCCTTGGGTCCCGGCGAACAGCAGGCCGCCGCGCAAATCGCGGCAGGCCGGGCAATTCTCGATCCCCGGGGCGGCCTTCACCTGAGCGGCGATCGGGCTGGCCTGGTCGAAGGCGAAACCTTTGGTGGTCTGGTTGTACCTCTCCCACAAGGGGGTCTGGTAGTCCCAGCGCAATCCGAGGTTGAGGGTGAGGCGGCGGTTGACCTTCCAGTCATCCTGCAAGTAGAGTGCGTAGTACCGGGCGTTCCAATAGGGTTTGATGTTGAGGTCCACGCTGCCCTGGCTGGGGTAACCCAGCAACAAGGTGGCGGCCTCGTTGCCCGCCGTGGCGGTGCTCACCAGGGGGTTGGGACCTTGCGTCCAGTTCTTGCCGAAGCCGAAAAAGCCCGAAGGGTTGCCCGCCATGATCCGCCCGTCGCCATAGTGACGGGCCTCCACTCCCAGCTTGAGCAGGTGGCTCCGAACCGCTCGGCCCACGTTGCCTTGCAGGCTCAAGGTCTGCTGCGCGATCAGGTACTTGACACGGCTGTCGGCGTTGCCGCCGTACGTGCCGAAGGACAACGCGGGGAACTGCAACTGCCAGAACTGCGACACCAGCGAGGCCGGCAGGCCCAAGTCGAGCGGATTGAATTTGGCCGACACGTCGTTGGAGCGAATTTGCTCGGTGCGATTCCACCCGCCCCGCAGATCCAGTGTGGTGCTCGGCGAGAGGCTGGCCGACCAGTCCACCACTCCATGCCAGTTCCGGTTGCCGGCCGGAGTGACGCCGCCGAAATTCAGCAGGGGCGCCACGTCGCCCTCCCGCCCTCCGAAAACGCCGGGGCTGAACTGAGTGTTGTAGGTTCCGCCCCACTGAACGTAGAGGGCGTGCCGGTCCGATAGCCGAAAATCCAGCCGCGTGAGCAACTGCTTTACGATCCATTCACTGACGTAGGAGTTCAAAAAGTTATTGCTCTGGTTCGGACCGATGCCGGGGAAATTCGGCTTCGGGAAGTAGCTCATGATCTTGGCGCCCACCGGGTTGAAACGCGTGCGGGGAATTTGGTTATTCGGAAACGGATCGCGCGCATAGGTCTTGCCGTCGGGGCCGAGCCGGGTGGTCGTCGGGTCGTAAATGATGACCGGCTGGCCCGCCGCCGTGCGGGCCCCGGAGAAATCGCCCTCGTGCATCGCCGCCAGCGGGACCGTCGCCGTTCCGCTGCCCGGGGTCCTTTGGGGATAGTAATCCATGGACATCATGAAGAACGCCTTGTTCCTGCCGTCCACGATCTTGGGCAGCCAGATCGGCCCGTCCACTTCGAAGCCCGAGTTGTTGAGGTGGGTGGAAGGCTTGCGTGTGCCGGTTCGGTTGTACTCGAACCGGTTGGCGTTCAACGCCGAGCTGAAGTGGCGATTGAAAACCACGCCGTGGAGCTGATTGGTTCCGGCTTTGGTGGTGATGGTGACGAAGCCCCCGCCCGTGCGGCCATAGGAGGCGTCATAGGTGTTCGTCTTGACTTGCAGCTCGTGGACCGCTTCCACAGCCGGGGTGAAGGAGACGTTGTTGTTGTTATTGGTGCTGGTGACGCCGTTCACCAGGACATCGTTGTTCCAGACCCGGCCGTTGTTCAAGGCCGCGTTGCCGTTGATCATGAACTGGGAACCGCCCTGGGCGCCGGCTAAACCGACGCCCGTCCCCGGATTCTGGGAAAAGTTGTTTCGGATCACCCCGGGCATCACGAAGACCAGGGAAAACACGCTGGTCCCGGTATTGGGCAGGTACTGCACCATGACGCTGGGCACCAGCCCCCCGCGGTTGGCGGTTTCGGTCTGCAAAGGACTGAGTTGTTCGGAAACCGTGATGCTCTCGGTCGCCGTGCCCAACTCCAGTTGGACATTCAAGGCGACGCGCTCGGCGATGCCCAGGGTGAAGTTCTCCCGGACGTACTTCTTGAACCCGCGGGCTTCCACGGCCAGGGCATAGGTGCTGGGCAGTAGGAACTCGAAGCTGTAGCGGCCCACCTCGTTGGTGGTGGTCGCGGAAGTCGTCTTGCGCTGGAGATCGGTCAGCTCGACCCGGGCGCCCACCACGGCGGCGCCCGTCGGATCGGTAACCGAGCCTGTAACGGTTGCGCGGAATTCCTGGGCTGACATCCCGGCCAGATGGAGTAGAAGGCCCATCAAAAGGCAGGTGATCTGCCGGTTGCACATGGTAGCCTCCTCAGATGCAACGATTGCTTGCGGGCAGATGCCGCTTCTACGCAAACACGGGCCACTGTATCACAACATTGAGTTCGTTTCAAGACTTGCGTCAATGTTTCATCATTTTCGGGCCTGTGCACAACAAGAAGCGTTGCGCCTCGCGACAGGGCGAGCCACAACAGGCGGCAGAGTTGCTCGGCGGAGCGCACCGGGTGCGTGCCGCGGTGCGGGTAGTGAAGCCCATAGAGCCGCTCGATGACCGGCGCCGGCTAGGTGATCAGCCAGTTCAGTGTTGGCGGTAAAAGGTTCAGAAAGCGATCCGCGCCGAGCCCTGCATGGACCGGCTCCCGCCTGCCGAGGTGATCACGCCGAAAGTCGCAGCCTGCGACATGTTCGTCCCGGGCGCGGAAAAGTTCGGCGTGTTCGTCAGTCCGGTGGCGTCCAGCCGGATTTCCAGCTTCAGGCGTTCGCGCAGCGGCACGGTCTTGAAGAAGGCCGCGTTCAGGCTCCGCGTGCCCGGGGCGCGCAGCTCGTCGAGCGCCGGCGGCTCGGGCGTCACCGTGTACTGGTTGGGCAAGGGAACAAACGCCGTGGTGTCGAAGTAGGGGTTGAGCACCCGGCCGGTCGTGGGATCACGCCGATCACCCAGCCGCTCGTGCACCGGTCCGGTCAGCTTGGGGTTACGGACCCGGATGGGCCGCCCGTAAGCATGCGTGACCGAAAGCGGCGTGCCGGTGGCGAACTGCGCCAGGCCGCTCACCGACCAGCCGCCCAGGATGTAGTCCCAGACTCTTTGAACCCCCGCGCCTCGGAAGCGGACCGGGAGCTCGTAGACGAAGGCCAGCCGCGTCACGTGCTTCTGGTCGTAGGGCGATACCGCCCGGTAGAAGCGCGGATTGATGAGGCTGGTGGTATTGTTGTCCATCAGCCGGGAGAAGCTGTAGGTCCATAGCACGCTCAAGCCGTGCGCCAGCCGCTTGTCCGCCTTGGCATGCAGCGCATGGTACAGCGCGCGGCCGGTGGGGGCAGCATTCAGCGTCGCGCTGGTGAACTGCGGGAAGCGCACCCACAGGCGATTCTGCGTGATGGTCGAGCTCTGGCCCAGCGTGGAAGTGGGCGGGAAAATCTGGTAGAAAGGATTCGGCACCCGCCGGTTCTCCTCGGCGCCCAGCGCCAGGTACATGTCGGGCTTTTCGTTGAGGTTGAAGCTCTCCGGCTGTTTTACGCTGTGCATGCCGGTATAAGCAACCTCGAGCAAGGTACGGGCCGGCAACTCTTGCTGGATGCTGAACTGCCACTGCCCGTTGTACGGGCCGATGCGCGGCTCGCCCAGGAATCCAATGCTGTCGCCGACCTGAGCCATCAGGCCGACCGAGTTGCCGAGGGGCTGCCGCAAGCCCTGTGGGAACGGGTCGGCCAGCGTGGTGTACGGTGTGGCGCCGTTGTCCACAGTGCCCACGTATGGCGTCACGGCGTTCCAAACGCCCAGTGAGCCGAAGAAGGTCGTGTTCATGGAAACTACGCTGTAGAAAATGCCGTAACCGCCGCGGATGACGGTACGGGGCGTCACTTGCCAGGCGAAGCCAAGGCGGGGACCGAAATTGTTCTTGTCCGCCGCCTGCCGGCGCGGGTTGCCGTCCACCCCCGCGAACAGGATGCCGCCGCGCAGCTCCATCCCCGGCGGCTGGACCGGCAACCGCGCGTTTTCGTCAAACCGCCAGCCCATGCGGTTGTAACGCTCGGTGAACGGCGTCTCCAGTTCGTAGCGTAAGCCGAGATTCAAAGTCAGGCGGCGAGTGACCTTCCAGTCGTCCTGGAAGAACCACGCGAAATAGTGATTTTGCGTGGAGGTGGCCGTGTTGTACCCGAAATTCCCGGAAGCCGCCAGTCCAAGCAGTAGGGAAGCCATGCCGGAACCCGAGGTGTCGGCCGATCGCGCGTCGAACGGGTTGGCTTGAGTGAAGACCGGGTTGAAGGTGAACGACCCGACTGCGTTGGAGCCAGGCGACACGCTGTTGATCCGCCCCATCCGGTAGTCCGCGCCGAATTTGAAGGAGTGCTCGCCCGCAAGTTTTGTCCACGTGGAGACCAGCGAGTTGGTCAACTGGCGAGAGAACGACTTGCCGCTGCCCAAATCAGGAAGATTCTCGCCCAGCGAGAAGTTGGGCCAGCCGCGGAATGCCTGATTACGCACGATGATGTCGGGAATGCTCAGCTCTTTGGGGTCAGCCCCCGCCGCGCCGCTTTCCCCACGGCTGCTGTAGCTGAGCACGCCAAGACGGATCGAGCCGACCAGGGTGGGCGAAATCACGATGGTGTCGTCCACGGCCAGGCTGAAGCGCCGCCGGGCCAGAGGACGATCCAGATCCGAGCCGCCGGAAACCGGGAACGAGACAGCGCCGAAAATCAGCTCGTCAGCCATTTGAATGCGATCTAGCACTCCCAGACGAACGAACAGCCGCTGCCGATCACTCAGGACGTGATCCACGCGGCCACTGTATTGATGCTGATCCACCGAGTAAGTCTTGCTCAGCGCCCAGTTGTAAGCCGCGATTTGCGTCCGGGCCGGCTGGTTGGGCAAGGGATACTTGCTGAGCACGGCGGCGCCGATGGGGCTGATGCGGGAGGCAGGAATGATGGCGCCCGGGAGGGGCTGGCGGGTCGCCCGCGTGCCTTCGACGACCGTGGTCGCCGGATCATAGATAGCGAACGGGCCGCCCAGGCGGTTCAGGGTCTGGGAAAAATCGCCCTTGCGTTCTGCTTCGGTGGGCACGCGCCCCTGCCGCGTCAGCTCACGGGCGTCGTGATCGCGCTCCAGCGTCGTCGAAAAGAAGGTGCGGTTGCGGCCGTCGTATACGCGAGGAACGTAGATCGGCCCGCTGAGGGCGTAGCCCCACTGGTGGTAGGTAACGGGCGGCTTGGGCAGGCCGAGCCGGTTATTGGTCCAACTGTTGGCGTTCAGCGCGGCCCAGCGTTTGAACAGGTACACGCTGCCGTGCAACTCGTTCGTCCCGCCGCGCGTGGTGATGGTCACGGCCCCTCCGTTGGAATGGCCGAAGGCGGCGTCGAACATCGTCGTATGGACCTTCACCTCGTCCACGGCATCCAGCGCGGGCACGAAGCCGATGGTGCCGTCCACGCTCGTGCTAGGAATGCCGTCCACCACGATCTCGTTGTCGCCTCGCGTGCCTCCTCCGCCGGCGATCGAGAAATCGCCTTGCGCGCTGCTGGTGTATGTGCCGGTCCCGCCTGTGACGCCCGGAGCCAGGTTGCGCAGGTTGATCACGTTGCGGCTGAGCGAGACGACCATGGTCTCCACAAGCCGGCGCTCGATGACCTGGCCCAAGTCGGCCGACGCCGTGGTCAACAAGGGCGCCGAGGCCGTCACGGTGACCGATTCGGTGGCCTGACCAAGCTCCAGCGTAAGGTCCAGCGTGATCTGCTCGTTGAGCGATACGCGGATGCCCTGGCGTTCCAGCGTCTTGAAGCCGGCATGCTCGGCGCGGACGGTATAGTTGCCCGGCAGCAGGAACGGAACCTGATAGTTGCCCGCCTCGTTCGAGACGGCAGCCGTCTTGACGTTGGTCTCGGCGTTGATGACTTCGACGGTTGCCCCGGGCACCGCTGCGCCGCTGGGATCGAGGATGCGGCCGCGGATGGATCCCCGGAACTCCTGTCCGAGGGCCATCGAGCCGAGCAACAGGAGCACAAGAGTCAAGCGTCTCATTGAAAACCCCCGCGCGCCTCAGTTTATCACGCCGCCGGGTTCACGGCTTCCGGCTCGCCAAAAAGACAGCGCTGCGAAGTACAAACTGGGTGGGGCTGAGCAGCACCGGCGCGGGCCGGCACCAGCAGGGACGGGACAAAAGCGGCGGGCTCAATAGAAGGTCTCGCTTACTTTATGTCGCACAGGGCAACAACATGTTCTTTCAAAAAAGTGAGGAGGCGCCGAAGATTCTTTCCGTACCGCTTGCCGGAACGACGCCAGGGCCCCGAGCGTCAGCAAATCCGCGGCAGTTGCTCGCCGCTGAGCATGTCCAGGACCCGCCGGCCGCCAACGCGGCTGCGCAGGATGACCGCGCCGGTCGCGTCGCCGGAAACCGAACCGATGCGCGCCGCTGCTGCGCTCACCGGAACTCCACGGAGAATTTCAAGCGCGCGCTCAGCCTCCCGCTCCGGCACGAAGACGACAAACCGCCCCTCATTCGCCACGTAGAGGGGATCCAGACCTAGGATCTCGCAGGCTCCCTTTACGGCCTCCGAGACCGGGATCGCCGCCTCCTCGATCCGGATGGCGAGCCGCCGCGCCTGGGCGATTTCGTTCAACGCCGAAGCCAGCCCGCCGCGCGTCAGATCGCGCAGGCAGTGCAGCTCCAGACCCGCCGCCAGCAGCGCTTCCACGGCCGGCCACAGCGGCGCGGTGTCGCTAGCAATGGGCGCGTCGAACTCCAGACCTTCGCGCACGGAAAGAATCGCCACACCATGCGCCCCAAGATCGCCGCTCACCAGCACCGCGTCGCCGGGCTCCACCCGCAGTGGGCTGATTTGGTGCCGCGCTTCCACGACGCCGATGCCCGCGGTATTTATGTAGACCCCGTCGCCGTGTCCCTGATCCACAACCTTCGTATCGCCGGTCACCAGAAGCACTCCGGCGCGCTCCGCAGCCGCACGCATCGCCGCCGTGACCTCGCGGAGAGTCTCCAGCGGCAGCCCCTCTTCCAGGATGAAACCTGCGCTCAAATACAGGGGGCGCGCGCCGCACATCGCCAGATCGTTCACTGTCCCGTTGACGGCCAGATCGCCGATATTACCTCCGGGGAAAAACAGCGGGCGCACTACATAGGAATCCGTTGTGAAGGCCAGCCGCACTCCGTTTACCGTGAGCAGTGCGCCGTCATGCCGAGCCTCAAGCGCAGGATTGGAGAAGGCGGGCAGGAAGACGCCTTCCAGCAGTTGGTGCATCAGCCGTCCTCCGCCGCCGTGCGCCAGCAACACACGGTCCCCGGCGACAAGCGGCGCCGGACAGCTCAAATTAAACCCGCTCATCCGCGGACCTCCCTGCGACCGTAAAGATAGTACGCGGCGCATGCGCCTTCGCTTGAAACCATGGGGGCGCCCAAGGGCGACTCCGGAGTGCAACGCACCGCGAAGGCCGGGCACTCGGGCGGCTTTTTCAGCCCCTGAAGAACCAGCCCGGCGATGCACTCGCGCGATTCCTCCGCCGGCGCAGGCCCGGCCGCAAACCGCGCCAGCGCGTCGAAACTGCGGTAGGGCTCGCGCAGCTTCAGCCCACTCATCGGGATCAGTCCTATGCCCCGCCACCGGCGGTCCGACAACTCAAACACTTCGGCCACGATTTGTTGAGCCGCGCGATTGCCCTCGCGCTGCACCGAGCGGCGATACTGGTTGCCCACCCCGGCACGCCCCTCCTCCAGCCGGCTGACAACCATCAGCAGGCCTTCCAAAATATCCAGCGGCTCAAAACCCGTCACCACGATCGGGACGCGGTAACGAGCAGCCAAGGTTTCGTACTCTCGGTAGCCCACCACCGTGCACACGTGTCCCGGCGCCAGAAAGCCCTGAACGCGGCAATCCGGCGCACTGAGGATGGCCTCGATGGCCGGCGGAACCAGTACATGCGCTACCAGCACCGAAAAATTCCCGATTCCCTGGCGCGCCGCCTGCCACACCGCCATGGCGTTGGCCGGGGCGGTGGTTTCGAACCCCACCGCGAAGAACACTACTTCCCGAGCAGGGTTGGCGCGCGCCAGCTTTACGGCGTCCAGCGGCGAGTAGACTACGCGCACGTCCGCTCCGCGGGCTTTGGCTTCCAGCAGGCTGCGCACCGAGCCCGGCACGCGCAGCATGTCCCCGAATGAGCAGAAGATTACGCCCGGGCGTGAGGCCACCTCCACCGCCGCGTCAATCAGCTCGACGGGCGTAACGCACACCGGGCACCCCGGACCGTGAACCAGCGTGATCTCAGGCGGCAGCAGCTCTTCTAGACCGCTCTTCAGAATCGTGTGCGTCTGCCCGCCGCAAATCTCCATGACGGTCCAGGGCCGGTTCACACGGCTGCGGATCGCCTCGGCCAGACGCGCCGCCGCCTGCGCGTCGCGGTACTCGTCCACATACCTCACGGCGATCCCCCCGCCTCGGGTTCCTCGATCTCCGACATCGCGCGGAGTTCTTCGAAGATCTTTTCCGCTTCGTCCTCATCCACCACGCTCAAGGCGAAACCCACGTGGACCAACACGTAATCTCCGGGCTTGGCTTCGGGCGTGAAGGCCAGCGACACCTCGCGCCGCACGCCGGCGAAATCTACGGTAGCGCGCCGCAGAGCGGAATCCTCTTCGTCCAGAATGCTCACAATCCTGCCCGGAACCGCCAGGCACATTCCTCAGCTCCTTTCGCCGGCCAGCACCGCCTGACCCAGCGCTATGCCTCCGTCGTTCGGCGGCACACGCTGGTGCGTCCAGACGCGATGACCGTGCGCCTCAAGCAACGCCGCCGCGCGCTCCACCAGGTAGCCGTTCTGAAATACGCCACCGCTCAGGCACACGTCCCGGACGCCGGCCTGCCCGGCCACCTCCAGGATCCACTGCGCCAGCGCGTTATGAAAGCGCGCCGCAACCCGCGCGACCGGCTCACCCTGCTGGCGGTCAGCCTCCAGGGCCTCGATCAGCGGCCGCCAGTCGCCCCCGGGCAGCGGATAAGCTTCCTCGACTTGCAGTCCTCCGATCGCCCGCTCCAGCATCATGGCCGCCTGGCCTTCGAACAGATTCTCCCGGGCCACGCCCGCGATGGCCGCTGCGGCGTCGAACAGGCGACCGACGCTGGTGGTCCAAGGCGCGTTCAGGCCGACCTCCAGCATGCGGCGCAGCACGGCAGATTCGACAAAATCCGGTCCGAATGTTTCATACGCCAGGGAGGCCGCGCAGCGCCAGCCTTCGCGAATGGCCGCCTCGCCCCCCGGCAGGCGGAAAGGACGCAGGTGCGCGATGCGCTCAAAGCGCCCGTTCTCGACCAGAAAGAACTCCCCGCCCCACACCGCGCCGTCAAGACCGTAACCGGTACCATCCCAGGCCACGCCCAGATACGGCTCGCGTACTTCGTTTTCGGCCGCGCAGGCCGCGACGTGCGCCTGATGATGCTGGACGGGCACGACCGGCAAGCCCGCGCGCGACGCCCACTGCGTCGAGGCGTAGTCCGGGTGCAAATCCGAGGCCACTCGCTCGGGCTGGAAACGATATAACCGGCAGAGGTCCTCGATGGCACGCTCGAAAGCCAGGCGCGCTTCCAGTGTGTCCAGATCGCCGACGTGCTGGCTGAGGATCACCTGCCGCCCTATGGCGATGGCTACGGTGTTCTTAAGGTGTCCGCCCACGGCCAGCACAGGCGCCAGGTGCCGATCCAACCGCACCGGCAGCGGGGCGTAGCCTCGCGCCCGCCTGATGAGGCTCGCCTGCCCCCGCACCACGCGCGCCACAGAATCGTCGCAAGGCCGCGCAATTGGCCGGTCATGCATCAGAAAGAAGTCCGCGACGCCGCCCAGCCGTTCCAGGGCTTCGCGGTTGTCAATGGCGATGGGCTCGTCGCTCAAATTGCCGCTGGTGGCCACGATAGGATTTGGAAACTCCCGCATCAGCAAATGATGCAGCGGCGAGTACGGCAGCATCACGCCCAGATACGGCGAGCTGCGCGCCACCGCCGGTGCGATGCCCGGTGCGCCGCTGGGCCGCAGCAGCACGATCGGAGCGGCCGGCGACCGGAGCAACTCCGCCTCCCGTTCGGACACCAGGCAGTAGCGGCGCACGGCTTCGAGCGACGGCATCATCAAAGCGAAGGGTTTTTCTTCCCGGTGCTTCAAGCGCCGCAGCCGCATGACCGCTTCCTCGTTGCGCGCATCCGCCAGAAGCTGGAAGCCGCCGATACCTTTCAAGGCCACGATGCGCCCGGCGGCCAATTCCTCGGCGGCCTGGGCGATGGTCACCCCCAAGCGCGGGCCGCAGCGCGGGCAGGCATTGGGCTGAGCGTGGAATCGGCGGTCGCCCGGATCCGTGTACTCGCGCCGGCAATCCTCGCACATCGAAAACTCCCGCATGGTGGTGCGGGGACGATCGTAGGGGATGTCCAGGATTATGGTGAAGCGCGGTCCGCAGCGCGTACAGTTGGTGAAGGGATATGCGAAGCGCCGGTTGGCAGGATCGAGAATCTCAGCCAGGCACTCCGGACAGGTGGCCAGGTCGGGAAGGATCGCGGCGGTCTTTTGAGAATCATCTTGGCTCGGCAGGATGCGGAAATCTGTGTAGCCCACCGGTGACAAAAGGCTGGTCTCCTGCGCCAGAACCACCGCACCCGGCGGGCGCTCACGCGCCAGGCGACCGCGGAACTGCTCCAGTTGCTCGTTGCCACCCTCGACCTCGATGATGAGGCCCCCGCTGGAGTTCAACACCGTGCCGGCCAGTCCCAGTTCGCTAGCCAGCCGGTAGACGAACGGCCGGAAGCCAACCCCCTGCACCGCGCCGTGCAAGACCACGCGCAGTCGCGCCTGGGCCGGCGACCCGGTACTGCACAACCCGGCCCCTGTTCTCATTCACTCCGTCTCGATCTCTACCGTCTCCAGCACCACCGCCGCCGAATCCGGACCGGTGATATCTTCCGACACCGCGATTCGCAGCTCAGCCCCTTCCGCCACGGTTCCCAGCGCGGCGATCTCGAAGTGCTCGCGCAGGTGATCGGGCTCGATCCCCGCCAGCGCCCCGACTCGCAACCCTATGACGGCAGCCCTGCGACCGCCGTTCTCCCGCACCAACGATTCTACCTTGCTCAGCAAGTCTTCGATGAACCCTGATTCGTGCACATGACCTCCTCGGCGATCTGCCGGGACGCCTTCTCGACCGCCTCCAGCACTTCCGGCGAGGGCGCGGCGCCCGGCTCGAACCGGCGTCCTTCGATACCGCAAATTCTCAACCGCTTGGGGAGCCGGCCGAGCGCCCGCGCCAGTTCCACGGCTTCCGCCACCCCAAGACCGTGTGTCGAGCACCGCAGGGCTTCGCGCATCAAGGGCACTTGGCGGGCGTCCCAGAGTTGAATCGAGCCTGGCCGGGCGCCGCTGAGCATCGCGTCCACCACCAGCACGTCCGCGGCCGCTTCCCAGCAGGCCATCAGCGACGTCGCCTCCCCCGAAGTCTCGACCGCATTTACGCCCAGTTGCTTGAGTCGGCGAGCCACCAGCAAGCCGGCGGCGTCGTCGCCGCAATCGGGATGGCCGCAGCCGACAACCAGCACGGCGGTTTCCCTCGGCCTCAGACCCGCTCCAGGTGCAGGCGCAGAAAGTGCGTGGCGCAGGAGATGCAAGGGTCGTAGTTGCGAACCGCCTGCTCGCACCGCCAGCTGAGCTGTTCGGGCGGCAAACAGATCAACTGCGGCACCAGGGCGCGCAGATCGTCCTCCACTCGCCGCTGGTTCTGCGAGGTTGGCGGGACGATGCGGGCCGAGATGATTCGCCCGTCTTCGCCCAGCTCGTAGCGATGATACAGGATGCCCCGGGGGGCTTCGGTGATAGCCCATCCCACGCTTGCCCGCGGCGTGACCTCCACGCGCGGCTCGGCGGGCGGTTCGTATTCCGCGATGATCCGCAGCGCCTCGTGGCAGGCAAAGACCAGCTCCAACACGCGCGCCTGAAGCGAGCGAAACGGATTGCGGCAAGGAACTTTAAAGCCGCAGTCCGCCGCCGCCTGGCGCGCTACCTCAGGCAGGCGGTCGAAGTTCAGATTGATGCGCGCCAGCGGCCCGACCATGTACGAGCCGCGCTTGCGCAGCACCGCCTGTAGGGCGTTGGAATGCTTCACATGTTGCTCGATGATGTGATCTTCGAATTCGGAAGCGTCAATATCCAAGCCGCGGTTCGAAACCAGGCGGCCCTCGTTCAGCGGATACTCCTCGGGATGGCGCAAAGCAACGAACTCGTAGTCCTGCTCAAAGTCCGGATACTCAAACCCTGACGCCAGGCGGAGGGCCGACAGGGAGGCCTCCAGGGCCCACTTCAGATCTTCGGTCAAGGCCGACAGTTCGGCCCGTCCGGGAACGCGGTAGAATCCGCCCACGCAAGCCGATATGGGATGAATCTCGCGCCCGCCCAGCACGCTCACCAGATGGTTGCCGATTTTCTTCAAGCGCAAGCCCTGCTCGACGGCGTCACGGTGTTGGCGCGCCATCTGGATGGCGTCCTCATAGCCCAAAAAATCCGGCGCGTGGAGCAAAAACACGTGCAGGGCGTGGCTCTCAATCCACTCGCCGCAGTAAAACAGCCGCCGCAGCAGCCGCACCTGGGGAGAGATCCTGGCGCCCAGGGCGCGCTCGACAGCGTGCGCGGCGCTCATCTGGTAGGCGATCGGGCAGATGCCGCAGATACGCGCGGTGATATCGGGCGCCTCGGTAAAATGCCGGCCGCGCAGGAAGGCTTCAAACATGCGGGGCGGCTCGAAGATCTTCAGTTTCACATCTTCGACGCGATCGCCGCGCAGCTTGACGTAGAGCGCTCCTTCGCCCTCCACGCGGGCCAAATAGTCCACCTTGACGGTCCGAATGGTCTTCGAACCCTGGCTGTCCACGCCGCACCTCCTGAAACAGGGGCTGCGGACGTGCGGCCGCAGCCCCGCGGATCTTCAGGCCGTTGCAGTCAGATCGTACTCGGCCTTGACTACCGGATCTTCGATCGAGCGCGAGAGCTTGAAACCCAGGCGCTCGCACAGCTTGAGCATCACGAAGTTATCCGGCAGGATGTCACCCACCAGCCGCTCTATCTTCTCGTCTCGCGCAACCTGGATCAGGCGGCGCGCCAACTCGGCGCCCAAGCCTTTGCCCTGATGCGCGTCCGCCACGAGGATGGCGAACTCGGCCTCCGGCACGCCGTGGGCTTTCTTCAGGCGTCCCACGCCGATGATCTCGCGTTCGCCGCCGGCCGGATCGCGTCGCTCGGCCACCAAGGCCATTTCCCGGTCGTAATCAATGAAGCAGATCCGAGTCAGCCGTTCATGCGCGATGCGCTGGCTGAGCGCCAGGCTGTGCAAGTAGCGCATGTAAACGGTGCGGTCCGACAGCGTCTGGTGGAAGCGGACCATCAGCGGTTCGTCCTCCGGACGGATGGGTCGGATAGTCACCGTTTGGCCGTCCTCCATCGTCCAGTCGCCCACGTAGCGCACCGGATAGGGCCGGATGGCCAGCTTGGGAAGCTGGTCCTCGCTTACTTCCGGACCGTGCACCACCACGCGGGCGTCCAAAGCGATCAGCCGTTCGGGCGAAGCCAGCAGCGGATTGATGTCAATCTCTTTGATCCAGCGCTGCTCGACTACGAGCTGGCTGAAGCGCACAAGCAACTCCTCCAGGGCGGCCAGATCCACGGACTTGCGCCCGCGCACGCCCTTCAGAGCGGTGTAAATCTTGGTTTGCTCCATCATGCGCCGCGCCAGCGTGGTGTTGAGCGGCGGCAGGGCCAGGGCGCGGTCCTTGAAAACCTCCACCAACTGGCCGCCCATACCGAACAGCAGCACGGGCCCGAACTGCGGGTCCACGCTGGAGCCCACAATCAACTCGTAGCCTTCCAGTTTGATCATGGGCTGCACGGTCACGCCTTGGAAATGCTGCCCGCCGGCCTTTTCGGTTACGGAAGCCTGAATCTGCCGCCAGGCGGCCCGCACCGCCTCTGCGTCACGCAGGTTCAGAATCACGCCCCCGACGTCGGTCTTGTGCGTGATGGTCTCCGAGTACAGCTTCACCACCACCGGGTAGCCGATTTGCTCGGCGGCACGCACGGCCTCCTCAATGGTGGTAGCCACGCGTGTCTCAACGGTCGGTATGCCGTAAAGCGCCAGCAGTTGCTTGGATTCATGCTCGGTGAGTATGGTGCGGCCCTGCTGGCGGACGCTTTGGACGAGGGCCTCGGCGCGGGCATGGTCGGCCACCGTTTGGGGGTCAGTCACCGCCATGGGGGTTTCGTAAAGGCCGCGCAGGTTGTAAGTGAAGCGCCACATGTAGACGAAGGCCCGGGCGGCGGTGTCCGGGTAAGGGAAGGTGGGGATGCCGGCGCGGTTGAGGATCTCCTCGCCCGCCGCTACCTCGGTCCCGCCCATCCAGCTCGCCAGCACGGGCTTGTTGTCTATGCGAGCGTAGGGACGCAACTGTTCGGCGGTCTTGGTGGGATCGGTCATGGCCTGGGGCGTCAGTATGATGAGCAGGCCGTCGGAGTTGGGATCTTTGGCGGCGATCTCCAGGGCCTTGGCGTAACGCTCCGGCCCGGCGTCGCCCAGGATGTCAATGGGATTGTTGTGGCTCCAGGCGGGCGGCAGGATCTGATTGAGGGCCTCCATGGTCTCGGGGGCCAGCTCCGGGACTTCCGCACCGTTCATCACCAGCGAGTCGGTGGCCAGCACCGCCGGGCCGCCGGCGTTGGCCACGATAATCAGCTTGGGACCGGCGGGTCGGGGCTGCTTGGCCAGCACTTCGGCCATGTAGAATAGGTCCGCGATGTTATTCACCCTCAGCACGCCGCTGCGACGGAAGGCGGCCTCCAGTACCTCATCGCTGCCGGTAAGCGAGCCGGTATGCGAGGCGGCGGCGCGCGCCGCTGCTTCAGTACGTCCGGGCTTAATGACGATGATGGGCTTCGACAACGCCACCTCGCGCGCGGCGGAGATGAACGACCGCGCGTCGCCGATGGTTTCCATGTAGATCAGAATGCTGCGGGTCCGCGGGTCGTTGCCCAGGTAATCAATCAAGTCGCCCCAGCTCACGTCGGCCATCGAGCCGATGGAAACGAAGGCCGAAAAGCCCACCTGCTCGCGGAGGCTCCAGTCCAGAACCGCCGTGCAGAGAGCGCCGCTCTGGCTGATGAAGCCTACGTTGCCGGGCAGGGCCATCGAGCGCGCGAAAGTGGCGTTCAGGCCGGTGAGGGGGCTCATCAGGCCCAGGCAGTTCGGCCCGATGATTCGCATCTGCCCGCGCCGGGCTTCTTCCACCACCCGGCGCTCCAGTTCTGCGCCCTCCGGGCCGATTTCCTTGAAGCCGGCCGAGATCACGATGGCCGCGCGTACGCCGGCTTCAACGCATTCCCGGATGATGCCCGGGATGGTGGGCGCGGGAGTCACCACCACAGCCAAATCCGTTCGCTCGGGCACGGCCTTGATGCTGGGGTAGGCTTTGATGCCCAGCACGCTGGGCCGTCTCGGGTTTACGGGAAACACCGTGCCGCCGAAGGGGCTGGAGATGAGATTCCAGAGAACCGTTCGTCCGACGCTGCCCGGGTTCTCG
>Ga0272448_1002704_pt1 | contig 21816 bp, 19 predicted proteins | sample YNPCB0191_FD_202220 | JGI IMG/M metagenome (GOLD analysis project Ga0272448, IMG submission 202220) | Hot spring sediment microbial communities from Yellowstone National Park, WY, United States - YNP-CB-019-1 | ecosystem: Environmental > Aquatic > Thermal springs > Hot (42-90C) > Sediment... | reverse complement strand
CTCTATCCACTTCTGCCCGGGGCTTTTTTTAGCGCCAGGCCAGGTATCTTTTAACTTGTTATTCATGCGTCCTCCGCTAAAATAAAAGACATTAAAAAAAGAGGGAAAAGCCAAAATAAATAGCGATTGGTCTGGCTCGTCAGACCAATGGTGGAGAACGCGATAGGCGGGTTTTTACGTAGAGTTCTTTATTTTTATGGCAGGAAATTAAGGTAATTATCTTCAGCAAAACAAAAAGTATCAGTAATGTTATCTGGGTTGTGCCGGTGGAAAGGAAAACCTGAAGAAATTGACCGGCCGGGCAGTTGGCTGGCTCCTGGATAGTTTTATGGTTGTGGAAAAAATCTATGGCCGAGGAAACAAAGAAAAAGCTAACCAACAGCAGGATAACGAAAAAGCTATTTTTCCTGGCCATGACCAGCTATTTTTACCACAGCCGTTTTATTCCTGTCAACTTTCAACTTGGTCAACTTGGGGTGGGGTCAACTTGGGCTGGTCAACTTGGGGTCGGACTTGGGGTCGGGGGGTCGGACTTGGGGTCGGACCATGAAATATGTGGGTAACTTGGGTAACTTGGGGTCGGACCATAAAATATGTAATATATCTTTCAAGTTAGCTTATAAATCAAAATTAAAGATTAGTCTTAAAAGCATTTTTCGGATTTCAAAAAATAGCTTTAGCTAAAGATAATAGACTGATTCCAGGCTGGTTATAATCGTTTTTTGCCCATATCAAAAACAGTTTTAAGACCTTATTAAACCCGCTAAAAACAGGTTAAATTTTGAATAATCAAGCAGATAGCACGGTCCGACCCCAAAACCCCGACCTCAAAAGCAACCACAAAACCACCCGTGCCTCAAAACCTCGACCAAATCACACTTCACATCTTAATAGACCTAAATCCTTATACAATCTAAATACAATCTAATTGGTTCCATAGGGTTTCACCACAGAAAACCAAAAAGGGTCAGTTGACATTATCAGCAAGTGAGTGTAGAAAAGATATGAAAGGGGAAGAACATGGATATCTCAAAATATTCACTCCAGGATTTGCTTCTCACCGCTTTGAAAAGCGAAATTGAAGCCCGCGATTTCTACAAGAGCCTGGCCGAGCCGGTGGAAAATTATTTCTTAAAAGACAGAGTTTTATTTCTCTCGGCCGAAGAGGAAAAACATCGTCAGACTTTTGAGAAGATGTTCCGGCAGCAGTTTCCTGGCCAGGAGCCGGTGCTCCCGGAAAAAAGCCCTGTGCCTCTTCCAGAGCTAAAATTTGAAAAAGAAATCGTACCGATAAGCGAAGTTTTCTTGGTGGCCATGAAAGCAGAAAAGGCTGCTCACGATTTCTACACCGCCATTTCCGGCCACTTCCCATCCGAATCAGAACAGCACAAGCTCCTGCTGTACATCGCTTCCATGGAGATGGGCCATTATCACCTGCTTGACTTAGAGCGAGAAAATGCTCTGCGTACTGAAGATTTTGAGGTGACTCTGCCGATGGTTCATGTCGGCCCTTAAAGACAGGGGACATAACTGGTTTTAAGGTTGGACGGTGTAAGGTTTTGAAGTCGGCCCAACAATATTTCTTTTAAGTTAGCTCATAAATCAACCTAAAAAATGAGTCCTAAACACATTATTGGGCTATAAGAAAATATTTCCAGCTGTGGAGAATAGACTAACTACTAGCTGGTTATTATCAGTTTTTGCCACCTAAAAACCAGTTTTAAAGCTTTATTTCATCCACTAAAAATAGCTTAATTCTTGAACATTCAAGTAGTTAGCATAGTCCGACCCCACCACACACCCCTAAAATAAATCTTTCTGCTGGTTAAATCAGAAAAATTTTAGGCCGGCAAGGTGAACCTTAATAAACCTGCACTTAAAATGTAAAAGTCAGACCAGCACTGAGGTAATGAAGCATAGAGAAACTATAAACCTCCGGCACATTCGCCCCACCTTCCAATATGCGATTCCCGAGCTTGAGAGAAATATTATCCCTAACTCTAAATGGGATGGAACCACTGAGGTCTGGATAGCAGGGGGTTTAGGAGTTGGCCGAGTTGGGGTCGGTCGGGTCAGGGTGGGAGTCCGACCATGAAAGATGTAATATTTTTTCCAAGTTAGTTCATTAACTAACTCGAAATATCGGTCTTAAAAGCATTTTTGGGCTACCAAAAAATAAAATTACTGCAGCTGGAAAGCGGAGGCTGATTACATGAGGCAGTTTTTACCCATATAAAAAACAATTTTAAGGCCTTATTTAACCCCTTAAAAATAGGTTAAATCGTGAATAATCAAGTAGATAGCGTGGTCCGACCCCAACCTAACTCCGACCCCAACCTAACCCAACCTAACCTGTATTCCTGAAATAAGGTAACTAAAATTATGTAATTAAGAAGATTATTGAATATAATAAATAAAGCTTGATAAACCTGGAAAATTGTAAAGTGGAAAGTATCTAAAACGAACCATGGAGGGGAATTATGATTAAGAAAAAAGTTAACCTGTTCTTATTCACTTTATTATTCCTGATAATGGCCACTACCTTGCTGGCCATTAATACCAAAGACACAGCCATGCTCAGCCGACCGGCAATCGGCCCTGGTAAAATAGCTTTCGTTTACGCCAACCAGCTCTGGGTAGCTGACCTTGATGGGAAAAATCCCCGTCAGCTGACCGTAGACCTGCTAGTCCAGGGCACACCGGTCTTCTCACCCGACGGTAAGTGGATTGCCTTCAGTGCTGAGCACGATGGCAACGTAGATGTTTATTTGATGCCAGCCGAAGGTGGCCAGTCCCGCCGCCTGACCTGGCACCCCGGTCCAGACCTGGTCCAGGATTTCAGCCCCTGCGGCAAGAAAATTTTCTTTACCTCAACCAGAAACGCCTATGCCCGGGGAGCCAGCAATCTTTACGTTGTATCCATTGATGGCGGTTTCCCCGAGCAAATCATGATTCCCTACGTTTACCGGGCAAAAGTTTCGCCCGATGGTCAGTTCATTGCCTACAATCACTTCCCCGACGCTTTTAGACAATGGAAGAATTATCGTGGCGGCCGCAATTCAATCATTACCATCTACGACAGGAAAAACAACTCCCTAGAAAAAATTCCTCAGCCTGAAGGGCGCTGCAATGATATTGACCCCATCTGGGCAGATGGCAAGCTCTTCTTTCTTTCAGACCGCAACGGCGAGTTTAACCTCTTCAGTTATGACCTCAAGACCAAAGAAATCAAGCAGCTCACCCATCATGAAGACTTTCCGATTATAGATGCCGCTGGAAACAAAGACCGCCTCATATACGAACAGGGCAGCTACCTGCATCTCTTTGACCCCAAAACCGGTCAGAGCCAGCGCCTGACCATCGGCCTTTCCACCGACCTGGTCGAACTGCGCGAACGCTTTGCCAAAGGAGCCCGTTGGATCAGAAATGCCGACCTGTCGCCCTCTGGCGCCCGAGCTGTTTTTGAATTTCGCGGGGAAATCGTCACTCTGCCGGCAGAAAAAGGCGATTACCGCAACCTGACCCAGACTCCCGGAGTTCACGAGCGCAACCCCGTCTGGTCTCCCGACGGACGCTTTATCGCTTATTTTTCCGACGAATCCGGTGAATACGAACTGCATATAAAACCACAGGATGGCAAGGGTGAAACCAAAAAATACAAACTGAACGGCGCTGGCTTCTACGATTCTCCGGTTTGGTCGCCCGATTCCCAGAAAATTGCTTTTGCCGACAATTCCTGGTCACTTTACTGGATAGACCTTAAAACCGGCACCGTCAAAAAAATCGCCTCAGAATATCTCTACGGACCAAGTCGTATTCGCAGCGTCTACGCCACCTGGTCGCCTGATTCCAGATGGATTGCCTATACCTTAAACACCCAGACCTACATCCAGAAAGTATTTGTCTATTCCATAGAAAAGGATAAATCTTACCCCCTTACCGATGGCCTGAGTGAAGTGGCTGAGCCCCGTTTTGACCAGAGCGGAAAATATCTTTACTTCCTGTCCTCAACTGACGCCGGACCGGTCAAGCAGTGGTTTGATATGTCCAATGCTGACCTGCGAGCCAGTTATTCGCTCTACCTGGTCGTTTTGAGAAAAGATTTACCAAATCCGCTGGCTAAAGAAAGTGATGAAGAAAAACCGGTCGAACCGGCTAAAACCACCCCTGACCTCAAAGCAAAACCAGAAGAAAAAACTGCCGGGCAAAAACCACCCGCCAGCAAAAGCGAAACGGCTAAGCCTGAAAGCGGTGAAACAGTCATTGATTTTGACGGGCTGGAATACCGTATAATTGCTTTACCGATTGCACCTGGAAATTACTCTGACCTGCAGACAGGAGAAGCCGGACACCTCTACTATTTAGAATTCCCTGTTATTCCGATAGGAGCCATGATGGCCGGACCGGGCAGCGAGGGCCGCGGCGGAAAGCTTCACCACTTTGACCTCAAAACCAGAAAAGACGAAGTCATCATGGAAGGCCTGAATAATTATCTGATTTCAGCCGATAAGAAAAAATTACTCTATGCCGCTCAAAACACCTGGGGCATTACCAACCTCAGCGGAAAAATTCAGGTCGGTCAGGGGAAAATCAACGTAGACTCCATCGAAGTTAAAATCAACCCGGCTGAAGAATGGAAACAGATTTTTTACGAAGCCTGGAGAATAAACCGAGATTACTTCTATGACCCCCACATGCATGGTTGCGATTGGCTGGCCATGAAGAAAAAGTACGAGAAATTTTTGCCGGACCTCGCCTGTCGTGATGACCTTAACCGGCTGATTATGTGGATGTGCAGCGAGCTGGCTGTCGGCCACCACCGTGTTGGAGGTGGCGACACACCTTACGAACGCAAAACCATTCAGGTCGGCTTACTTGGTGCCGATTATGAAATCGTCAATGGCCGCTACCGCTTCAAGAAAATCTACGGTGGTTTAAACTGGAATCCAGAACTTCGCTCGCCGCTCACCGAGCCGGGAGTAAACGTCAAAGCCGGTGAATACCTGCTGGCGGTAGATGGCCATCAGCTTATCCCGCCAGACAACCTTTTTAAATATTTTGAAAACAAAGCTGACAAAATTGTGGAAATTACTGTGGGCCCAACCCCTGATGGTAAAGGTGCCCGCACGGTAAAAGTAGTCCCAATCGCTGATGAGTTCGGACTGCGCAACCGTGACTGGGTTGAAGGCAACCTTAAAAAAGTGGAAGAAGCTACTGGCGGCCGGGTAGCTTATGTTTATGTGCCTAACACTTCAATCCAGGGCTATATGTATTTCAGGCGCTATTTCTTCCCCCAGGCCTACAAGGAGGCCATCATCGTGGACGAAAGATTTAACGGTGGCGGTCAGGTGGCTGACTATTACATTGACTGGTTAAGCAAGCCTTTCATTGCCATGTGGGCTATGCGTTATGGCGCGGACCTTAAAACACCGAGTGCCTCCATTCAGGGGCCAAAAGTCATGCTGATAAACGAGATGGCTGGTTCAGGCGGCGATTTGCTGCCCTGGATGTTCAGGCATTTCAAGCTTGGGCCGCTGGTGGGCAAGAGAACCTGGGGCGGACTGGTAGGCATTCTGGGCTTCCCGGTGCTCATGGATGGTGGAACCATAACAGCACCCAACCTGGCTTTCTGGACAGAGGAAGAAGGTTTTGGCATAGAAAACGTGGGCGTACCACCTGATGTGGAAGCGGAAATAACTCCCGCTGACTACGCCGCTGGCCGCGACCCGCAGTTAGAAAAGGCCATTGAATTAGTCATGGAGATGCTGAAGAAAAATCCGCCCAAGAAAATGCAGCGGCCACCCTACCCAATCAGAGTCAGAAAATAGCCTCCGTTTTTAACGGTAGGGAGACCAGACCGCTGGCGGCTGGCGAAAAGCCGAGATCTGGACCATCAGCCAGATAACAATCTGCTGGCAAAATGGCGGCGAAAATCATTCTGAATAAAACATTTTTAACCGCGGTTTCAATTTTCCCCGAAATTATGTTTTTATTTTATCATGAAAACTACACCATTCATATTCATATGCTTAACCATCCATCAAAGGGCAAAATAATATTGAGTCAAACACTATCTCGATTTTTCCTGGCTGTTAGCTTATTATTAATAGGCCCGACCAAGCTAATAAAAACCTGTATCGGCAATTATCCAACGTCCGAGTTTTAATTATTAATTTTGGTCCTTCCGACTTTTAAATGGGTAAACTCGGGGAATCATAATTTTCAATGAGCGAATAGAGGACTCAACGATGAAGATTTTAAAGATGGTCGGAGAGGAATGTTCTGTATTTTGTTGATATTTCTTCAATTGGCTTCATTTTCGAGGACTTGGCCAAGATTCAAATTAGGTTTAAGGAACCAGGAATCTCTCATTTTTGCCCACGATATAGCCGGATGAGCCTTAATTTTAAATATTAAGATTTGATCAAAGTTAGAGTTCCTGAGTTAGGGTTTTCTGGCTTCTAAATAGCTTCTTCAAGGCTTTCTTCTATTTCTTCAGCTTCTTTCCTTGCCCGGTGGGGGTCAAAACCGGTTTTCAGGGTCACAGCTCCGCCCAGTAGAAAAATAGGAACAACTTCCACCACATGAAGGAGAAGAGCGCAGCTCATGGCCACCGTGGTATCAACAGAAAATAATTTCATAGCAGCCACCAGTCCCATTTCAAACCCACCTACATTAGCCGGGGTATTAACCGCCGCCAAACCAAGATTAACCATAATCAGACCAATGACTGAGGCCACCAGTGGTAACCCCAGATGAAACGCCCGGAATATGGCCCAGATAATCATAACCCTGAGAATCCAGGAAAAAAGAGCGGCCAGAGAGACCAGAGCCAGATTCCTGGCCCGAAGAAGCGCTCGCCAGGCCGTGATGAATCTGTCCACCAGGTCATTAATTCGTTTTCTCCAGGCTGGCCAATTTTCTCTTTCCCCCCGGCCAGAAAAACTGACCCCAACGAATATCAAAATGATAATCAAAGAAACTATTAGAAGTAATATATGGAAAATTCTTTCCGCCTCTCCAGAGAGTGGGAAATAAAGTCCGGTTATTCCAATTAAGGCCAGGAAAAACAGCACATCTACCAATCGGTCGATGACAAAAGTCCAGATTACCTCAGGAATTTTAATTTCTTCCTGTCGTGAGAGAAAATAAACTCTGAGTCCATCGCCAACTCTTAGCGGGAAGATAATGTTACCGAAAAAACCCACCAGGAAAGCTTCCACTATTCTTTGAAATTTGGCTCTTCTCTTGACGGTTAAAACTATTTGATGCCAGCGAACTGACTCCACCACTACATTCAGGATATTAACCAGACCGGCCACCGCCACCCAACCCCAGCTCACGCCAACCATGGCTTTAACCAGTTCGGCCGGCTTTATTTTGTAGAGAAGAAGGGCGAAAAAAAGGATGACTAAAGACAGACCAATAAAGGAAGCTTTCCGCGTCCTGTTCATTGATTTCCTACTTAATCTTTTAATCCAGATTCCGGGCGGATGGCAAGTTGGAAATCTCAATCAGCCTGGAGACAGTTACCAGCTGATAACCCCGGGACAGGGCAGCTTCAATTATAGTCGGTAGAGCCGCCACTATTTGCCGGCAATCCGGATTTTCTTCTCGCCCCCGTCCATCATGGAAAAGAAGGATAGCTCCGTTCTTAAAAGCTTTTAGGCTACGCTCTACGATTACCTGTTCTCCCGGCCGGTCAGTATCCCAGACACCGGCGGTCCAGGAAATAAGCTTGTACCCAGCTTCCCGCACAGCTTTTTTCAGCCACGGTCCTTTCCAGCCATGAGGTGCCCTAAAGAGAACAGGTTTTTTATCCGTTAAAGAGAGAAGCAAGTCCTCAGTCCGTTTGATTTCAGCTTTGATCTCAGAAGGGAATTTCAATGGTAAAACTTTATGGTCATAACCGTGATTTCCGATTTCATGTCCTTCGGCAGCAATTTTTTTCACGGCCTCTGGATAAAGTGCCACCTTCCTTCCCAGAACAAAAAAGGTAGCTTTCACCTGATATTTTCTGAGTATTTCAATGATTTCCGAGGTAAAAGGTTCCGTCGGCCCATCATCAAAAGTCAAGGCCAGCAGCGGAAGATTCTTTGGACCTCGCCAGAAACAACGGCCAAAAAGCGGAGACCGGTGATCAAAAACTCCCCACAACCAGACACCAGCAAAAAGTAGAAAAAATATTAAAGCATAAATAAATTTTAAACTCGGCCGCGCGGGAAGGACCTTGAGGGCATCAAGCAGAGAAAAGAGCAAAAAGGTAAATAACAATGAAAGGCTGCTTACAACCAGTCCGATTCTAACTTTCATCCGGTTCCGAGAACTTCTAAATAAATTTTTTCCAGCCGGGGAATGATTGATTCCCAGGAATATTTTAGCGCCTTTTTCCTTCCTGCTTCACCCATTTTTTTCCTAAGAGTCTCATCCCGCAACAGACTCAGTACGGCATTAGCCAGGGCTGGAGGCGATTTGCGAGCTACGACAATGCTTTCTTCTGGTTCGAGAATTTCGTTATAACCGATATTCTCTGAGGCTACAATGGGTTTACCCGAAGCCATCGCCTCAAGCAGAGTAATGCCAAAGGAGGCTTTATCCACTGGAGAACAAAAGATGTCACAGGTGGCATAATAATTAGGCCTTTGTTCCAGGACTGGTCCTTCAAAAAAGACATCTTCTCTGAATTCTGGCTTCACCAGGTCTAAATATTTTTTCTTGACCGGCCCGCCAACTACAATTAACCGTACTTCCTTAAACTCAGCTTTGATAAGGTTAAAAGCTTTCAGCATAACGTCCAGGCCATTGCGCGGGTCAAAACGACCAACAAAGAGCAGGTTTAATTTATCCCGGCTGAATTTTTCGAGCGGAAGAACTTCAGGCGAAAATTCAGTGGTATCTACACCATTAGGCAGAATTTCAGGCCTTAGTTCAAAATATTTGGCCAGAGGAATGATGCAGCTCCGGCTGACAAAAAGCTGACGATTTATCCTGTTTAAATCTTTTTGCAGCCTGGACTTCAACAGGCCATATAAAAAATCATGAAAAAGGTTATTGTCAAAATAGGTATGAAAAGTTCCCACTACCGGAGACCTGGCCAGCTGTAAAGCCAGATAAGGAAGAGTAGGGACTAACGGAGAATGGATGTGAACCAAATCAAATTTTTCTTCTTTAAAAATGTTTTTTAGCTCGGAGATTAATTTCAGGCCAATGGTAAACCGGCCCCAAGAGCCATTAGCATAAACTGGAACGCTTTGCCCTATTCTAATTATTTCTAACTTAGCCCCGTTCTTCAGCCATGGTTTGGCGGGGATAATTGGCTCCTGCTTTGAGGCCCTGGAAGTGATTATTTTTACCTGCCAGCCTCGGGCTGCTAAACGGATAGCTGAATTATAGACGTTCTCTGTTATTCCCCCCAGAAGGGGATAATAATACTCGCTAACTATGGCTAATTTGGGCATGGCCAGGTATCTTTTTAAAGGAGGGAAAAAGAGGAAGGCGAGAGCAGCAATTTCCCGCCTTCCTTAGCTGAGTTTACCCGATAACTTTAACTGAACGAGCGATATTCACTCCGCCCTTGCTCACGTAGTACTTAATCTCAACCTTGGTGCCGGCCGTCAGCTTGTCAACAGTGATGGCTTTGCCGTCAGCACCCGTCAGAGTAGCGTTGCGGGCCAGATGGAAAGTAACTTCTTTCTGATCAGCACCTGTAGCCACGATCTCAGTCGGGGTTTTCTTGGCTGGATCGCCTGGAGTTACTTTGCTGATGGTGCCCGTAAAGGTTTTAGCCTGGGCAGCCGGCGGATTAGCCGCCCTTTGCTGGGCAAAGGTTAGAGAAACCAAACCCAAAACCAGAACAACCGTTAAAAGAACGCTTAGTTTTTTCATTTGCGTCCTCCTTTCGCTATAAATTTACCACCTGATCCATTAAAAGAGCCTTAAAAGAGGATTAAAATTTTTTAATCTTCAGCCTGAGGAAAACGCAGACTAGCATCCGGTGGGTATTCAATTTGAAACAAAGATTTATTTAAGGAGTAAAAATTTATTAGTGGCTGGCAGGGAACAGAGGAAGGATGACCACAAAGATGGCCCCCTGCCCTGGCTGGCTTTTTACTTCTATTCTCCCCCGGTGAGACTCAACAATGGCCCGGGCAATGCTGAGACCCAGTCCAGAGCCAGGAGTAATATTGTCTTTGCTGCCCCGGTAGAAGCGGTCAAAAATATGCTGGATTTCTTCCTGGCTGAGACCAGGACCCGTATCAGAGACACTGACCCTGGCCTGGCGGTCTTCCTGCCCCACCAGAACTTCTACCCGGCCGCCTGTTGGGGTAAACTTTATGGCATTATCCAGGAGGTTGATAAACACTCTTTTCAATTTTTCGGCTTCAGCCAGCACCTGTGGCTCCGAAAATTTCCTAAAATCCAATAAAAGGTTTTTGGACTCCGCCAGCACCTTCATCTCGGCAACCACCTCCTGTACCAGTTCAGCCAGGTTAACCGGAGAAAGGGATAAAGAAAGAGTTTCCGCCTCCACCCGGGCCAGGGTTAAAAGCTCATCTACCACTTTGATGATGCGGTCGATTTCTTCCAGACTGCTGTGAAGTGTGTTTTCATATTCTTTGACCGAACGAATTTTTTTCAGGGTCACCTCCAGTTCGCCCTTGATGATGGCCAGTGGAGTCTTTATTTCATGAGAGAAATCCTCAATGAACTGGCGCTGAGAAGTAAAAGTGCGGTCCAGCCGGTCCAGCATCTCATTAAAAGTCTCGGCCAGGAGCCTGATTTCATCATGTGTCTCCGGAAGAGTTAAGCGCATCTGCAGATTCTCTGCCCCAATGAGCCGGGCTGTGTTAATCATATTTTTTACCGGACGCAAAGTGATCCCGGCCAGAAACCAGGCTGATAGCCCACTCAAAATTATAGCCAGCGGCAAAATCAGAAAGAGAATCAGTCTGAGTTCTTTGAGTGTTGATTCCATGGAACTTAAGGGTGTCATGAGGCGGATGAGATAGCTCACCTGGTTATCAATCATCACGGGAAAAGTCAGGGCTCGAAAAGGTGTCAGCCGCCCGGGAATCATTTCAACCTGTAAATCTTCGAGCTGGCTCTGGCCCTTAAAAGCAGCTTCCAGGACTTCTTTTTTTAGAGGAACACTGCGGACCATGGTTTTCGTTGAGGTAACTTCTGTTCCGCTGCGATCAAAAATGGTCACCACAATATTAAACAGCAATGGATCCCGGGATCTCCGGTTTACCCAATTATGAACCATGGAGACAAAAGCTTCTCTATCCAAGTGGTGGATTTCTTCCAGAGTTATGCCCTTGGCCGCGGCTTCCATTTTTTCTTTTTCCCAAAAATTTTCTATAGAATCCACCACTCCGTCTGCCCGGCTGAGCAGCAGGTCATCAATATTCCGGTTGAGGCGCCGACCAAAATCCTGGTAAAGATAAAAACCGAAAATTATCAAGGTCAGGGAAAAAACAATGGTGTAAAGAAAGATAACCCGGCCTCGAAAAGAAGTCGGCATTAATCTTTTTTTTTCCATTTCTCAACAATCATCAGGCCATTTTCATTTATCACGGTTCCTGGCTGTCCGCTTCGGGCTCATTAGTTCAGCAGCAGTTAAAGCCCGGGGCTACCAATCTTTCCGGCCCTGAAAATCACAAACATCGAACCCGCTGCCATCCTTTCTTTATTTTACTCCTTAATCATATAACCGCGCCCCCGAATCGTATGAATCAGGGGACGCTCAAAGCCACGGTCAATTTTCTGACGCAGACGGTTAATGTAGACATCTATTACGTTAGTGAACGAATCAAAGTTCATATCCCAGACATGCTCGGCAATCATCGTCCGGGTAACCACCCTGCCGGCCTGGCGCATCAAGTATTCCAGCAGGCTGCTTTCTTTGACCGTGAGTTCAATTTCCCGCCCGGCTCTGGTAACCCGACGGCTGAGCAAATCAAACTCCAAATCTGCCACCTTAAGTTTAGTTGGTTCGGGCTCCGCATAAGAACGGAGCAATGCGCGGCAACGAGCTAACAGTTCTTCAAAGGCAAAAGGCTTTGTCAGGTAATCGTTAGCGCCGGCATCAAGACCGGTTACCTTATCTTTTACCGAATCCCTGACCGTCAGTATTAAAATGGGGATGGTGATTTTTTCCTGGCGAAGTTGCCGGCAGAGGCTCAAGCCATCAATTTTAGGCAGCATCAAATCCAGAATGATGAGGTCGTATTCATTCAGGTGAACCAGTTGGTAGCCTTGCTGGCCATCGTAGGCTACATCAACGCTGTATCCCTCCTCCTTTAGTCCGCGACGGATAAATTCAGCAATTTTCTTTTCGTCTTCAATGACCAGTATTCTCATCTTTTTTAATTATATTAGAATTTCCAAAACATTAGAATAGAGCCATCAGCCCGAGACCGTTGAAAATAAAAAAAAATAAAAGGAACCTTTACCCCGGCTTCTTCGTCTAAATTAGTGAAGGTCAGAAAGATGACCAAAATTAAAAAAGGAGAAAGAAAATGAAAACAAAATTAGGAACAAAGATTTTCACGCTGTTGGCGGCCCTGGTTATTTCGGTCGCGGGCTTTGAATTAATCGCCACTGGCTTGAGTCTGGATAAAATCATGCTGGCCGCCAGACCGGTGGTGGAGTCCGTTTCCATCTTCACCCACCTGCTCGGATAAAAAGGCCACGAGAAATGAGCCGAGAGCTTTTAAAATCCTGGCGGTGCAACAGCCTTAAAGCAGGCCACAGTGCCCACCGCCAGGTAAGGAAAATGGGGGACGCGGTCGCGCCCCGGAAGTCGGTCGGTACCAGTTGCCAGCCCGCAAAAATTTAACCGGCAGCTAAAACGCCTGTACCAATAATCTGGAAGAGTCCGAATTCTCTGGTGCGCCAGACGGAGCGAAAACTTTCAGGAACAATCGCCAGTAAAACTCCAGTAAAAATTAAAAAGGTCATGATAAATTTACTTTTTCTTTCTGAGATTCTGTGGTCATCCCTGTTTTTAAGAACAACAAGATAAATATCCATCCCCCACCAAAAGAAACAAATTGCCCAGGATATATACTCAACAAAAATTTACCCTTTTACTTACCGGACGCAGAAATATTTTATTTTAGTTCGCCGGATCATTCAAACGAACTTATGAAATGAAGCTACCTTTTTAGGAAGCGGCGGAGGAAAGCATCAACTTCTCTCAGGCCCAGGAGCCGACAACCACCGTAGAAGACCAAAAGAGAAAAGGTGCCACAGACGATGGTCATGGCCAGCACTGGTAGAAAAGTCAAACCCACTCTGGGGGTCAATAGCCGATAGGCAAAAATACCAGCCAGACCGGAAACTGCTGAAGCCATGGTCAACTTCAAGAAATACGCATAAACAGGTCGGAAATCCACCGGCCCGATTTTTTTCGGCAGCCAGAAAATCAAAAGGTAGATGTTTACCACGCTGGCCACCGAAGCCGAAAGCGGGAAAGCCAGAAAGCCCAGAGGCTTCATCAGAGACAGGTTCATGACCACGTTGAGCCCGATAGAAGCAAAGCTGGCGTACATCGGCGCCCGGGCATCCTGGTGAGCATAAAAAACTGAAGCCACGTTGCGCAGAGCAGAAATAAAAGGAATACCGAGGGTGTAGAGAATTAAAGCCTGGCTCACAGCCGCCGTATCTTCCGCCGTAAAATGGCCGCGCTGGTAAATAAGACGTGTAATCGGCTGAGCAAAAAAAGCAATCAGGATAGAAGAAGGCACGGTCAAAAAAAAGACCATCTTGAGCGAATCCATCAGGCTGGACTTAAGCTCTTCATTTTTGTTATCAAGCACCAGTCGCGAAAACCGAGGCAGAGCCACCGTACCCACGGCCATGCCAAACAGGCCCAGCGGCAGATGCATGATGCGGTAGGCATAGTTGAGCCAGGTCATAGAGCGTTCTGCCTGGTAAGACACCAGGACGGTGTTGATAAAAACGTTGATGCGAGAACCGGCCAGGCCCAAGGCCACCGGGATAAACAGAGCCATAACCTTTCTAAATTGCGGTTGATGCCAGTTAAGATAAAAATAGTAGCGATAACCACGGCGGAAAACTCCGGGCACCTGGATGAGAAATTGCATCAGGCCGCCAACGGTAACTCCAAGAGCGGCTCCATAAATAGGGTCACCGCCGCGAGCTGTATACCAGCTGAACATGGCCACCGGAACAGCAATGGAAAAAACGTTGAAAAAAGCTGGAGCCACCGAAGGGACAAAGAAAGAACCCTCGGTGTTGTGGTAACTCATAGCCCAGGCAGCCAGCGAAACAAAAAGCAGGAAAGGAAACGTGATGAAGGTCAGCGAAGAGGTCAGGGCCAGTTTCTCTGGAATACGGCTAAACCCCATGGCCACCAGGGAGGCCACTGGCCGACGGAAAATCATCCCCAGGATGGTAACCGCACCCACCACCAGAAGCAAGGTGTTTAGAATGTTGGAAGCCAGGAGGTTTTGCCGTTCTTTGCCTTTGCCTTTTTCCTCGGTCAGGACGGGCACGAAGGCAGCGGAAAGCGAAGTTTCGGCAAACAGGTCGCGCAGCAAGTTGGGGATACGGAAGGCAGCGTTAAAGGCGTCGGTCGAACGGCTTGAGCCAAACAGATGGGCAAAAACCATTTCCCGAACAAGGCCCAGCACCCGGCTGATAGCTGTGCCGATAGTGAAAGACCTGACGCCGCGGGCGATGTCTTCTCTTGGCTTGCTGTCCATGAGCCGCTCTTTGAACTCCTCTGCCGGACAATTTAGTTTGTTTACAGATTAAAACTTTATCTTTACAAATTCAATTGTTATGAAAATAGAGGATTAATCAAAATAGAAGATTTCAGAAAAAGATTCAATAGCCACCGGCAGCACAAAGGTGAAAAAACCAGCTTTTTAGAATCCGTGTTAATTCGGATTTAACTTTCATCATCTCAGCAATTGGCCAGAGGCCCGTTAAGAAATCTGAAGAGCCATTTTCTAAAATCAGAAGTAAACTTAAATCATCAGTTACGACAGGTGGTTTTTGGTAAATTAAGGGAATTAGGCAGAACAATTGTGCTGCGCTAAAACTATAATTATTGGCAAAAAGTAGCCCGCTATTACCCAGAAAATAGGTGAATGAGTATAGTTTCCCCCGTTTTTAAATCAGAGGGGTTTTGCCGGGGATGGCCACTTCGAGCGGCGGCAGTTCGCGGAACTCCATGTGCGGCGGGGTCAGGTCCAGTTTGGAAGCATTCATCACCCAGTCCCAGCTCAGGGCCCGTCCAGTGTAGGCGCTCATCCGGCCCATGATGGCCGTCAACGTGCTCTCTGCCACCTGGCGTCCTTCGTTCAGCGGTTTGCCGTTCTTTATGCTGTTAATCAGGTCAATGTGCTCCTGGACGTAAGGGTTGGGCGATTCTTTTTCTGGTTTGTAAGGCTTCGGTCCTTTGATGTAGCCGTCGGCGCTGTCCGTGTAAGCGAAGCCTTTTGTTCCCACCACACGCTCGGAGACGTTTTCGGCCGCTCCGGCTGTCTGGCGGCACATGCTCATCACGCGCACACCGTTGGGATACTCATACTCCACGGCAAAATGGTCATAGACATTGCCAAACATGGGGTCAGTGCGGGCTGCCCGTCCGCCCATGCCCATACATTTCACCGGGTGAGTACCGAATGCCCAGTTGATGACATCCAGGTTATGGACATGCTGCTCAACGATGTGGTCGCCCGAACACCAGACGGTAAAAAGCCAGTTACGCACCTGCCATTCCATATCCGACCATTTTTTGATGATGCGGTCAGCCCAGTTCTGAGCCGCTCGTTCGACCCAGAGAGCACCCATGTTCCAGTAGCACTGGGCGGCCACAATTTCGCCGATATCGCCGCTATGAATGCGTTTCATAATCTCTACATAATGGGCCTGATGACGGCGCTGGGTACCGGCCACAATGGCCAGACCTTTTTGTTTGGCCAGCTCAGAAGAAGCGATGACCGAACGCACCCCAACCGGGTCCACGGCTACCGGCTTTTCCATGAAGACGTGTTTGCCGGCTTCCACAGCCGCTTTCAAATGAGCCGGCCGGAAAAACGGCGGAGCCGCCAGAATCACCAGGTCAACGTCAGCTTTTACCACCTTCTCATAGGCATCAAAGCCCGTAAAACAGGTTTCTGGCGTGACCAGGACGCGCTCGGCCGGAAGCCGCTCGCGGAGGCGTTTTAAGGAATTTTCCAGCATGTCGGGGAAAAGGTCGCCCATGGCCGTGATGACCACTTCCGGCGAAGCAGCGGCGCAGTCCAGAGCGGCACCTGTTCCACGGCCTCCGCAACCGATGAGCCCGACTTTGATTTTTTCGCTACTGCCTGAAGCGAAGAGAACTCCGGTGCCTGAAACGGCGGCTACGGCCGCGGCCATTGAAGCCGTCTTGATAAAATCCCTCCGGCTCAGGCTAATTATTTCCTGGCCCTGGCTTTGTTTGCTTTCTTTTTCCATTTTTTTCCTCCCGATTTTTCCTGTTTAGTTTTCTTTTATCATTTTCATCTCTTTATTGTCCAGCATTTTTAAAGAGCCAAAGCTTGACATCAGAAAAACTATTTGGATATAGGATTGGTTAAAGGCTAAGATTAGCCGGAGGAATAATGTCAGATTATAAGATTCATAAGAAACTGGTTTTTAAGTTGTCTCCTGGAATCATACTCTTCGTGCTTCCCTCTCTTCTGGCCGCTTGGCCAGGTGGTCTAAATATTTTAGATAATCAAAAATTACGGTTGGTTTCTCCAGACCGCAATTTAGTCCGAATTTTCAACTGGGCCAGAGAAACATCTCTCAGTTTCGTCGGCCTGGACCGCGACCCGGTAGGGCCCTGGTAGAGAATATTCCTGTTTTCGTCGGGCTGATAACTGTCCGGCAGGAAGCAAACAACCAAACCACTCTGATCAACAAGTCGGCTAAGGAATTTATCTGGAGGGTGGTTTTCCCGGGTTTTTCGCCGGAGATAAAAGTTGAAGGTAAAGGCCTGCAGGCAAAACAATTTTCTGACATTTTAGGTAACGTTTTTTCTTACGTAGAAGTGAAGATAAAACCAAAGAGTCAACTCACAGCCAGAGGCCTGGCCCATTGAGAAAGATGAAATCTTAGCCGGCAAATATTTAAAGCTCTGTATTGCTGAATAAGACCGAAAACTTTGAGCTGGCCACGTCGGGCGGGTATTATCGACCGGAACGTTGTTTTAATAAAGCTATTTAGCAAAATTAAAAAAGAAGGTCCTTCCGACTTTTAAATGGGTAAACTCGGAAAATCATAATTTTCAATGAGTGAATAGAGGACTCAACGATGAAGGTTTTAAAGATGGTCGGAGAGGAATGTTCTGTATTTTGTTGATATTTCTTCAATTGGCTTCATTTTCGAGGACTTGGCCAAGATTCAAATTAGGTTTAAGGAACCAGGAATCTCTCATTTTTGCCCACGATATAGCCGGATGAGCCAAAAAGAAAAAATTTAAGAAGGAATCTCAGAAAGAATCAGCTTCGCGGTAGGCCTGGATGACAGCCAGCTCACCTTCCTTGCCGGGCTGGCTTTTACCATGCTCCATGCAAAGCACACCGTTGTAGCCTTTCCCATGGATGAACTTGAAAATGTTCTTGAAATTCAGCTCACCTGTGCCTGGTTCCTTGCGGCCAGGAGTGTCACCGAGGTGAAAGGCGGCTATCTCGTCCCAGCAGGCTTCAATGTTGGGAATGATGTTGCCTTCGGTGATTTGCTGATGGTAGATGTCGTCAAGGATTTTGACCGAAGGGCTGCCGACCGCTTTGCAGATCTGGTAAGCCTGGGCTATTTTGGTCAGAAAAAGTCCGGGGTGGTCTTTGGGGTTCAGCGGTTCAAGGACGATGACCAGGCCAGCAGGTTCGCAGATTCCAGCACACCACTTCAGGTTTTCAATGACATTAGTTGTCTGATAATCCCAGTCCATCCGCTGGTTGTAGCGCCCCGGAACCATCAGGGCCAGCTTGACGCCGGTGCGCTTTGAAGTCTCAAGGGCTGTTTTGATTTTGCCTTTGAGCATTTCGCGAACTGATTCGTCTTTAAGAACAAAAGATTCCACGCTGAAATCAGCGTAGGCGACAAAAGGCCCGATTTCCAGGCCCAGCTTGGCGGCCAGACTGGCAATGGCTTCCTGCTGGGCTGGTGGCCGTCCGGGTAAACCGTTATCAAAAATGGCTCTAAATCCCTGGTCAGCGATGAATTTCATCTGGTCCAGGGGGTCTTTGCCGGCCAAGGCCTCAAACATGCCAAACGGCGGCGCATACTTGAGCTTGAAGGAGCCGGGCTTAGGTGAAGTGGGTTGGGCTGGAGCAGGTTTTTTGCTAAGTGACTGTGACCCGGCCAGAAGAGAAGTTACCGCTCCAGAAGCCAGGACGGCTCCGGACAGTCCCGCTACCTTCAAGAATTCACGCCTTGATTCTTTCCTTTTTATTTTCATTAATGATTCTCCTCAATATTTTTTTCTCAATGTTCTTTTTAGGTCATTTTATGAAAAATATCATTAAAAAAACAACTTCTATCTCTGGACTTAAAATCTTAGCCACCTTATTCCTTCACGACTCAGCCGGAAGCGACGGGCCCGCAGGTTAGAGCCGGCCCCCTCTTCGTAATAAACAACCAGGATTGAACCATCCTTCAGATTGACCATGGAGGGATAGGCTCCTAGAGCCTCATCAATTATAATATTCTTGCTCCAGGTCCTGGCTTCATCCAGACTGTAATGCAGGCTGGTGCCCGGCAGGCGGTGGGCCAGGACAATAATGTCCTCGGTGGTGCGCAGCAGATAAGGGCTGTGCCCGGGAAAACCAACCGGCCTGGAGACCGACCAGCTCCAACCCCCATCCCGCGATTCGGAATAACACATGCTTTCGCCCCGACTGCGCTGGATGGCATAAAGGATGCCGTTTTTAAGAACAATGACATCGGTTTCAGCATCGAGCGGGTAACCTCCGTTATCAATATCTACGGGTCTGGACCAGGTGTTCCCGCCATCCTGGCTGATGGTCACAGCACCATAGCTCTCCGATTCTGTCTGGCGGTAAAGCCCGAGAATCAACCGGCCGTCTGGAAGCTGGCGCACCGGCGAACTGCAATAATAATCGCTGGCAATAAGCTCCGGCTGAGACCAGGTTTTCCCGTTATCATCAGACATTACCAGCCAGGAACCCAGGCCTTCCCAGCTTGCACCCTTTCTTCTCAAAGAGAAAAAATTACAAAGCAGGCGGCCGTCACTTAACTGAACTATGGACGGGTCGCGGTCATCATCGGGACCATCATAAAGGACGGCAGCCGGACTCCAAGTTTGGCCCTCATCTTCAGAGATGGTGTAACAGATTCTCCCCCCACGAGGATGATCATTATTGGGCAGAGAAACATGGTCATAACCGGCATAAAAGACAACCATCAGTCGGCCGTCTTTCAGTCGGCAAACATCGGGAAAGGCTTCGTAGCCGCCGGCGCCGGCATCCTTTGAAACATAAATAAAATCCCGGCCCGGCCGCAGCTCCGGTTGGCCCTGGCTCTGATCAACGGCCCGGGAACAGGTAATCCAAAAAGACGATAAAAATGACCATAAGAAGGCCAGGCCCAGATAAACGGCGGCGAAATTTCCCACTAATCTTTTAGTGCTTGCCTTTCCATAGCTTTTTTTCGTAGACACTTTTTGTCTATTTATCTCATACTCCGGCCTTTTGTCAACTTAAAAAATGACTGCTCTTTTTGATTTTTCAGGTGATGAACAAAACAGCATAAGGATGCGCAAAATATTTTCAAGATGTCCCCAATTTTACTTTTTTCTTGGATAAAACAGGAAAGGCGGAAGACCTCACCTCAGGTTCTGGCCTCCTACTCCGATATTTAAGGGCTTTACCAGCCAGAGAGCAATATGATTTCTTGTAGATTTTCTCGTGAGGCAACGAATCAATTTCGTATAGATTTTAAGTGAGGCAATTCATTCTCTTGACAGCCTGCCAGATTGGGCTATAATGTCATTTCGATATTTGGCGAAATGAGAAAACAACAGATAAAGACCATAAACAAAGTGCTCTCGGCCCTGGCTGAGCAGAACCGCCTGCGTATCATGGCTTCTCTGCGCCTGAGGAAGATGGCTGTCTGCGAAATCCGGGAACTGCTGAAGCTTTCTTTTTCCACGGTTTCCAAGCACCTGTCAATTCTAAAAGAAGCCGGGCTGATTGATTTTGAAAAAGAAGGTAAATGGGTGAATTATGAGATTAATCAGGATCTCCCCCCAGAAATCAAGAAGATCCTCGACCAGGTACTATCTTTTGTTTCTCAAGACGAGCAGATAAAAGAAGATTTAAAAGTGGCCAGATTTTTAGATAGAAATAAAATCTGTCCACTTACTGGTGCGACTTCAAAACTAAAAATACCAAGGAGGAATAAACTATGAAAAAAGCCGTACTTTTATGTGCCTGCAGCTTTGCCTGCCCCAGCATGAAGGAAATCAATTTTGCCGAACTGGCTGAAAGAATCCGGCTGGAACTGCCGCACGATTTCATGCTACTCCATCCTCGGCTCTGTGAGGGCAACGGAGAAGAATTGCTGGCTGACCTCATCAAAAAAGATGGCGTGGTCTATCTGACGGCCGCTTGTAAGCCGGAAAAACAGTACAAGCTTTTCCGCGACGGTTTTCAAAAGGCCGGGGTGGAAATGACTGATAAAAACTTCAAGCCGGTCTGGATTCAGTTCAAGAACACCGACCAGGCCTTTGAAGAGATTAAAAAAGCTCTGGAGGAATTAGAAAAATGAGCGGACGATCGCATTATCTTGGCATCCCCAGAGAAAAAATTCCCTGGTACCCGACCATCAACCCAGATTTGTGCACCAATTGCGGCGCCTGCATCAATTTCTGTGCCAACGAGGTGTTTGCTCCAGGCGAGGCTCATCCCGAAGTCATCAACCCGATGAATTGTGTGGTCGGCTGCAGCGCCTGCGCCCGGGAATGTCCGGCTGAAGCCATTATCTTTATGAGCCAGAAAGAGCTGGTGGCTCTGCTGCAGAAAATGCGCCAGGAAATATCAGCCGATAAACAATAAATTTTTAAAAAGGACAAAATCATGAAAGTTAGAATTATTCTGGACGGAGAAATCAGGTCCTGCTGTTCCAGTTACCCGCCGGAGCTGGTCAGAGAAATTGTCCAGTCCTGGCTGGGCGACCGGGCCGAACTGGAAGTCATTGACAAAAACCAGGGAAACTTCCAGCCTGACCATCTGGCTGAACTGGCTGAAAAATACTTCGGGGCTTCCATTTATCCCCTGGTTTACGTTGGCGATAAAATCGCCATGATTGGCGACATACCGGATGAGAAAACCTTAATTGAAATACTTGATGGAAAAGTGGAGTACGGAATTACCGAAGAAGACATCCTGGAAGAAGCCAGGCGCCACGGCCTGATTAAATAACCAATCAAGTTTGATATTTAAGCTTTCAATTTTTGCCCTGCTTTGGGCTCTCAGTGAGCTTCAAGCGGGGCAAATTTATTTTTTAGCTTCAGGGCCACGTTGACCAGCGTTATCAGCACCGGCACTTCCAGCAGCGGGCCAATAACCGTGGCAAAAGCCTGGTTGGAACTGATGCCGAAAATGCCTACCGCCACAGCAATGGCCAGCTCAAAGTCGTTGCTGGCTGCCGTGAAGGCCACCGCCGTGGTCTGCTCATAATTAGCACCCATATTTCTGACAACAAAGAAAGTCACAAACCACATCAAGAAGAAATAGAAAACCAGAGGCAGGGCAATCAGCAGCACATCTTGAGGTCTCTTGATGATGTATT
>Ga0272448_1002703_pt1 | contig 21831 bp, 24 predicted proteins | sample YNPCB0191_FD_202220 | JGI IMG/M metagenome (GOLD analysis project Ga0272448, IMG submission 202220) | Hot spring sediment microbial communities from Yellowstone National Park, WY, United States - YNP-CB-019-1 | ecosystem: Environmental > Aquatic > Thermal springs > Hot (42-90C) > Sediment... | reverse complement strand
AAATCGCTGCCTTTAACAGCATCTTGATTTCTTTATTTATACAGGTAATTGGTGTTTGGGGAGGTTTTTTTACCATGCTTTCTTTTGATAAATTAATAAATATCGGCTATTTCTTTATCCTTGTTCCACTTATTGGGGCGATTACAGTTTTGCCTATTTCTATTGGCGGTTTAGGGGTACGCGAGGCGACCATCGTTTATTTCTTTTCGCGCCTTAATTTAAGCCCGGATATATGTTTGGCGGTTTCTTTGTTAGGTTTTGCTTTTAATATATTGATTAGCGGGTTAGGGGGAATATATTATGCCCTTACATTACATTTTAGACGGATACAATCTCATTAAAAGTTCTGCCTTTAATAAAATAAAAAAATTAAGAAACCAGCGTTTTGCGCTTATAGATGCTTTAAGCAAAAGGAAAGTTTTGGGCAGCAAACCTAAAATAACGGTGGTTTTTGATGGCAATAAAGAGTTCAAAAATTTTCCTTTAGAGAAAAATGCAGATAAGAATATAGAGATTATTTTTACCAAAGATGAATCGGCTGATGATTGGATAAAAAGCGTGGTAAACAAAAAGAAACCTTTATCAGAAGTCATCGTGGTTAGCGATGATAAAGGGATCATCTCATTCGTAAAAGGTTGCGGAGCAAAATATTTAAGTACCGAGGAATTTTTAAAAAAATTCTTTAGCCCCGCTAAAGTAACCAAAGAAGATTTAATAAAAACAGAACTGCCTTATTCCCTGATTCAGGATATCAATGATGAATTGAAAAAAGTCTGGTTGAAATAAATACAGAATGGCAGATTTTATAAAATTTTTAGGTACTGCAGGAGCAAGATTTGTGATGATTAGGCAATTGCGTTCTTCTGCCGGAGTTTGGATTTCAGTTAAAGAAAAAAATGTAATTGTGGACCCCGGTCCAGGAAGTATCGTGCGTTGCGCCATGTCGCGGCCAAAATTAGACCCTACAAAGATAGATGCGATTATTTTGACTCATCGCCATTTAGACCATGCCGCAGATATAAATGTGATGGTTGAGGCGATGACCGAAGGAGGTTTTAAAAAAAGAGGGATAGTTTTTACACCCGCAGATGCCTTAGAGAAAGATAGGATTATTTTGGATTATTTAAGGGATTTTCCTTCTTCCATTGAGATTATGCAACCGCTTACCAAGTACAAAATAGAGGATTTTGAGTTTCAGACTTCGATGCGGCATCTTCATCCGGTAGAGACTTACGGGATAAAATTTACGATAAATAACCAGAAGATCGCTTTTCTTGCGGATACAAAATACTTTGATACCCTACAGGATTTTTATAAAAATTTAGATATTTTGGTAATAAATGTAGTTTTTTATCAGCCGCATCCAGAAGTAGAACATCTTTGTTTAGATGATGTGGAAAAAATCCTAAATGAAACAAAGCCCAAAAAGGCAATCCTTACCCATTTTGGTATGAGTATGCTCAAAGCAAAACCGCATCTTTTAGTTGAAGAACTTTCTCAAAGGACAGGGCGAGAGGTTATTGCCGCTTATGATGGCATGCTTGTAGAATTTGATAATAAATAGCCGCAAAATTAAGATTATAAAAAGTTGACAGGCATAAAAAAATATATATAATATAAAAGCGTTTTAGATCTTTAAAAAAGGAGAAATCTATGGCTTATCAAGGAACGCATGATGTTCAGAAGCGCGGTTCTAAGGCTTGGCGGCAGAGATTAAAAGTTACCCCTTTACAGAAGGTAAAGGCAGGTACTATCCTTTTGATGAATGCGCGCACGGTAAAACCTGGCCAAAATACTTATAAAGCAAAAAATAATATCCACGCAGGTATAGATGGAGTGGTAAAGATCAAGCAGGGGATTATTTCCGTCATGCCTATTGATTCTTTGAGTTAATTTTTATTTAATGCGCAGAATATATATATTTTATATTTTGCTTTTTTTTATTTTCCCTGTAAAATTGTTATACGCGCAAGTATCGTTTAATGCCAAGGTAGATAAGGTCAACCTGCCCATAAATTAGACGCTTATCTATGAAATAGATATTACCACCCAGAGTAAAAATATTCCCTCTCCTAAATTGCCTAAATTTGAAGATTTTATTGTTGTTTCGCAACAGCAGTCTTCAAATATCTCTTTTAAGAAGGATAAGATAGCTACCCAGATAGTTTATTCTTTTGTTTTAATGCCACGGCGCAGCGGAAAACTTAAAATTGAGCCGGCAGAAATAAAAATAGAAAATAGAACCTATTATACAGAAGCATTTGAGATTGAAGTAAAGGAAATAGAAAGAGAGTCCAGCCATTCTGATTTGCCTTTTCCTGCCGAAGGAGAAGTTGTTAGCTTATGAGAAGAGTCCCAATCTTATAAATCTTGCCATTTGTATTTTCTGTTATATATTTAGCATAAATTTTAGGAAGTTTTGTTATTTTATCAGCTTTATTTTTATAGTATAATAAATAGATATGCAGAAAATAAAAGAGATACCCGTGCGTTATCTTAAAGGTATTGGTCCCCAACGCGCCAAAATCCTTGAAAAATTGGGGGTAAAGAGCATCGAGGACCTTTTTTATTATTTCCCACATCGCTATGAAGACCGCCGCAATTTCCTAAAAATTTCTGAATTAAAAGAGGCAGAATACCAGACAATTAAAGGAGAAGTCTTGGCAAGGGGAGAAAAGACCTCTTGGCGCCGAAGAGGCTTTAAAATTTTGGAGGTAGTGGTTTCTGATTCTACGGGCAAGATATTCTGCGTATGGTTTAACCAACCCTATCTTAAAAACTATTTTAAACCCGGAACCCACTTAATCCTTTATGGAAGGGTACAACGTTATGAAAACAGACTTCAGATGACTTCCCCGGAATTTGAGATAATTGATGAGGCTTCTTCTTATGATACCGGCAGGATCGTGCCTGTATATCCTCTGCTTAATTATCTGAGTCAGCGCAGTTTTCGATTAATTATGCATTACGCCCTTAAAAAATATATTCCCTATATAAAAGACTTTTTGCCTTATGATATTCGTGCCCGTAACAATTTATTGAATCTTGCACAAAGTTTAATTAATATTCATTTTCCTACAAGTTTTGAATTGCAAAAAAAGGCTTACCAACGATTAAGTTTTGAAGAATTTTTTCTTTTTCAACTACCTTTGGCTTTAAGAAAAGTAAAGACGCGTTGCCAAAAGGGGATCAGCCACAGGATAGATGGCAAATGGTTAAATTATTTTATCTTAAATCTTCCTTTTAAATTAACTTGCGCGCAAGAGAGGGTAAGCGAAGAGATAAAAAAAGATATGGCTTCATCTTACCCTATGCAAAGGTTATTACAGGGGGATGTGGGTTCAGGCAAAACCGTCGTTGCAACTTTAGCCTGCGTGATTGCTTTGCAGACAGGATATCAGGTGGCTTTTATGGTGCCGACTGAGATTCTGGCTAAGCAGTGTTTTGAAGTAGTCGCGGGGTATCTTTATAAGATAAACAAGGATATAAAAATAACGTTGTTAACAAGCGGTTTAAAGCCCCAAGAAAGGAAAAAAATTTATCAGCAGATACGCACAGGTAAAATATCTTTGGTTGTCGGCACACACGCTTTATTGGAAGAGGAGGTAGAATTTAAAAATTTAGGATTGGTGGTGATTGATGAACAGCATAAATTTGGGGTAAGTCAGAGAGCGCTTTTGCCTAAAAAAGGGGTAAATCCTGATGTTTTAATTATGACTGCCACCCCTATTCCCCGGACATTAGCAATTACCCTTTACGGTGATTTGGATATCTCGGTAATAAATGAATTGCCCAAACAACGGAGTTTAGTCAAAACTTTGCTTTTTTCTTCTCAAGAGCTGGATTATGCTTATACGATAGCCAAAAATGAAATTAAAAAGGGGAATCAGGTGTTTATTGTTTATCCGGTGATTGAGGAATCATACACCTTAGATATTTTGGGCGCAAAGAGGATGTATAACGAATTTAAAAAGAATGAGTTTCGCGATTTTCGTATCGGTTTAATTCATGGCAAAATGAAACAGAACGAGCAGGATTATATAATGGAGGAATTCAAAAATCACCGTTTGGATATTTTGGTAGCCACTACTGTTTTAGAGGTAGGGATCGATATCCCTGATGCGACCTGTATGATTATTCATTATGCTGAACGTTTTGGTTTGGCGCAGTTGCATCAGTTGCGTGGCAGGATAGGCCGGGGAGGCCAGCAAGCTTACTGTTTGCTTATTTCCGATGCACAGACGCAGGAGGCAAGGGCAAGGTTAGAGGCGATGCTAAAATATAACGATGGGTTTAAAATTGCAGAAGAAGACCTAAAGATCCGCGGGCCGGGAGAGTTTTTTGGGAAGCGCCAGCACGGTTTAAGCGACTTGAAAATCGCTGACCCGGTGAGCCAACTGGATTTGTTAAAGAAAGCCAAAGAAGAAGCTTATAAACTTGCGCAGTTAGACTCTTCTTTGAACTTTCCCCAGCATAGTCTTTTAAAGGAGAAGTTATTAGAGAGGTTCCCGCAATATGAGAAGTTAATTCTTGTGGCATAAACTAATTTAAGAGATGTTAAGGCCTACTACTGCCAAAATAAGAAAAGCCCTGTTTGATATTTTAGGTGATATCCAGGGATTAAGTTTTCTGGATCTGTTTGCAGGTTCAGGAGGCGTTGGCATTGAAGCATTCAAAAAGGGGGCAAAAAAAGTTGTTTTTGTAGAGATAGACCGACATAATATCCAGATAATCAGAAAAACAGTATCTTCTTTAAAAAATGATGCATCTTTTGAAATAATTGCCGTGGATGTCTTTGTGGCAATTAAACAATTTAATAGAGAGGGGAAAAAATATGAAATTATTTTTTTAGACCCCCCCTATTACGAGGATCTTGTAAAAAAAACCTTGCAAATTTTAAGTTGCTATGATATAGTAGCGCCTAATGGTTTAGTTATTGCGCAGCATTATTATAAGGAAATGGTGCCGCAAAGATGCGCAAATTTAGAGTTATTGAAACAAAAACGATATTCAGAAAGCTGTCTTTCCTTTTATTATAAATTAGATTAAATAAAATGTGTGAAAAGGCGGTTTATCCGGGGACATTTGACCCGTTAACTTATGGGCATTTAGATATTATCAAAAGGGCAAAGCGTATTTTTCCTAATTTATTTATAGCGGTAGCAGCCAATCCCTTTAAAAAGCCCCTTTTTTCTTTGAAAGAGAGAATAAAGTTGCTTAAACAGGCAACCGCAGATATGGAGGATTTGGTAATTGAATCTTTTGATGGTTTGTTTGTGGATTACTGCCAAAAGCGCAATATAAAGGTAGTTATCCGGGGTTTAAGGATGATCTCTGATTTTGAATACGAACTGCAGATGGCTTATACTAACCATAAAATTGCTAAGGACATAGAAACCGTATTTTTTATGCCGCATGAATCTTACGCTTATATATCTTCTAAACTTATAAAAGAGATTGCCTGTTTGGGTGGCGATCTTTCTAATTTTTTGCCTGATTTCATTGAGAAGACTTTGAAAGATAAGCTTAAGAATAGATGCGAATTGAAATAAATAGAATAACGGAGGAAGGGATTGCGCTTTTCGAAGATTTAAATCCGGAAGATTTAGATTTAAATACCGCGGATTTAAAATTTACCTTTCCTTTAAAGATAGAGGCGCATGCTTTTAAAATAAAAAACGCCGTTTCCGTAGAGTTAGATTTTAAATCTTCTTTTTGTATGTCGTGCAGCCGTTGCCTAAAAGAGATAGAATTTCCTCTAAAAGGGCATATTAAGTTGAATTATATGGTTTTGCCGCAACAGAAATTTATTGATTTAGATAGCGATATAAGGGAAGAGATAATTTTAAATTATCCCCTAAAGCCCCTTTGCTGTCCGCAATGTTTGGGGCTTTGCCCTAAATGCGGCAAGGACCTTAACGAGGGTAAGTGTAATTGTAATCATTAAAAAAAAGGATTTAATTATGGCATTACCAAAAAGAAGGCATTCTAAATCACGTGGACGTAAACGCCGTACTCACTGGAAAATTAATCCTTTAAATCTGGTAAATTGCCCTCAATGCAAAACTCTTAAGCTCTCTCACCGGGTATGCCCGGTTTGCGGTTATTATGCAGGAGAGAAAATCATTGAGGTAGAGCAAAAAGAGAAGAAGAAGGATTAATTTCCATATTTATAATAAAAGGGAATAAGAGAATGAAAATTATTGTAGATGCGATGGGCGGAGATTATGCTCCGCAAGCAGTAATAGAGGGGGTAGTGCAAGCAGTAAGGGAATGGGATTTGCAGGTTATTCTGGTAGGGGATGAAGAGAAAATAAAGTTTTTATTGAATAAGTATCGTTATCCAAAAGAAAAAATTCAATTTTATCCTGCCACGGAAGTAATTGGAATGTCCGAGACGCCGGCTTTAAGCGTAAAGAAAAAAAAGGACTCTTCTATTGTGGTGGGGCTGGAAATGTTAAAACAGGGCAAGGGAGACGCCTTTTTTAGCGCCGGCAATACCGGCGCAGTGGTTTGCGCTTCTGCTTTAATTTTGGATTGTTTAGAAAGCATTGAAAGACCGGGAATCGCTATCCATATTCCTACCTTAAAAGAAAAATCTATATTGATTGATGTCGGAGCAAATATCGACCCTAAACCCATCCATCTTTTGCATTATGCTATTATGGCCAAAGCCTATTTTGAAACAGTGTTAAATAAAAATAATCCTTCTATAGGGTTATTGAATATTGGCGAGGAGGAGAGCAAAGGAACAGAGCTTATGCGCCATACCTACCAGCTCCTTTCTGAAAGCAATGTAAACTTTTTAGGAAATATTGAAGGCAAGGACCTTTTCTCAGGCAAATGTGATATTATTATTTGCGATGGTTTTGTGGGCAATATCGCTTTAAAAATTTCCGAAAGCATGTTGGAATTTGCGCGCAGCCTGTTAAAAAAATCTTTAATGAACAATCCTTTGGGTTTTTTAGGGTGGGGTTTGATGAGTTTGACAAGCGGACGGACGAAACATCAGGTAGATTATACAGAATACGGAGGCGCACTTCTTTTAGGGATTAACGGGGTGGTAATTATTGGGCATGGTCGTTCTAACCCCAAAGCTATAAAAAACGCTATCCGGGTAGCCCAGCAAGAGGTGACACGCCAGGTAAACACAAAGATATTAAATGCAATAAGAAATAATTATGAAAAGAAGTAAAATGAAAAGAGTCGGTATTATTGGGGTGGGTGAATATTTTCCCGAAAAAGTGCTTACTAATCATGATCTTGAAAAGATGGTGGATACTTCTGATGAGTGGATTGTTACCCGCACCGGCATAAGAGAAAGGCATATAGTGTCGCAGGGGCAAGCCACGAGCGATTTGGCGGTAAAGGCAGCACGTTCTGCTTTGCAGGATGCACGCCTTAAGCCCCAAGATTTAGATTTGATTTTAGTCGCTACCGTTACTCCGGATATGCAATTTCCTTCTGTGGCTTGTTTAGTCCAGCATGCGTTGGGAGCAAAAAAAGCTTCCTGTTTTGATATTTCTGCGGCCTGCGCTGGATTTGTATATGGTATGGTAGTTGCCCAACAGTTTATTGTTAATGGAGTTTACAAAAATGTTTTAGTGGTTGGCGCAGAAACCCTTTCTTCGGTTACGGATTGGCATGACCGCAGTACTTGCGTGCTTTTTGGAGATGGAGCAGGCGCAGCGGTATTTTCAGAAGTAAAAAGAGGAGGCATCCTTTCCGTATATTTGGGTTCGGATGGTTCCAAAGCAGATCTGTTAATGGTTCCTGCCGGTGGCTCACGTTATCCTGCCACACACCAGACAGTAGAAAAAAGGATGCATTATGTAAAGATGCAGGGAAATGAAGTTTTCAAGTTGGCGGTAAATATCATGACAGAATCCGCGCTTATCGCTTTGCAAAAGGCAGGCTTAAAATGTCAAGATGTGGATTGTTTTATTCCCCACCAGGCAAATTTAAGGATACTGCAGGCTATAGTAAAACGTCTGGGATTGCCCGAGAGTAAAATTTTTCTCAATATTGATAAATATGGCAATGTCTCTTCTGCTTCTACTGCCGCAGCTCTATGTCAGGCAGTGAAATCAAAAAGGATAAAAAAGGGCGATATTGTGCTTTTGGATGCTTTTGGTTCAGGATTAGTTTGGGGCGCCTGTGTGATAGAGTGGTAAGCAGCTATGACCGTAAGCTTTATTTTCCCCGGCCAAGGTAGTCAATATATCGGAATGGGCAAAGACCTCTATGATAATTTTCCGATAAGCAGAGAGATTTTTGACAAAGCAGAAGCAATTTTGGATTTACCTATAAAAGAATACTGTTTTAATGGCCCAGCAGAAGTTCTTAAAAAAACCGTAATTTGCCAGCCAGCGATTTTTGTGACAAGTATAGCGGCATTATCAGCTTTACAATCAAAATTACCAATATTTCCTGCGTATGTTTTGGGGTTAAGTTTAGGTGAATACTCTGCGTTGGTAGCTGCTAAAGTATTAAAATTTGAAGATGCTTTATATTTAGTTAAAAAGAGGGCAGAATTAATGGAAGAAGAAGCAAAAAAATCCCAAGGCGCGATGTGGGCGGTTATAGGTTTGGATAGAGATATATTACAAGATATCTGTAGGGAGCTTAAGGATGTTTATATCGCTAACCTAAATACTGCGGACCAGATAGTGTTGTCCGGGTTAAAAGAAAAGACCGAAGCTTTGAAAAAACTATGTTTGGAAAAAGGAGCGAAGAAAGTAATTGAACTGGAAGTAAGCGGAGCTTTTCATTCTCCTTTTATGCGAGAAGCAAGTGAAAGGTTTAAAGAGTTTTTAAAAGAGGTTGATTTTTCCTTTACACAGATACCGCTCGTAAGTAATGTGGATGCTCAACCTAAAACTGAACCCGAACAGATAAAGGAGGCGCTTATCCGCCAAATCTATTCATCGGTATTTTGGGAAGATGCGGTAAAATTTGTAATTTCTAAAGGGGTAACTTCTTTTTATGAAATAGGCGCAGGCAAAGTCCTTAAGGGGTTAATCCGTAAAATTAATCCTGGCGTAGAGGTAATTAATATAGAGAGCGCACAGGATATCGTTAGATTATTTTAAAAAGGAGCAAAAATGAAACTTAAAGACAAAGTGGCTTTAATTACCGGAGGTGCCCGGGGAATTGGCCGAGAGATTGCTGTTGCTTTTGGTCGCGAAGGAGCAAAAATTGCGCTTTGTGATGTAAATATGGAATTAGCAACACAGACCAAAGAGGATTTAGAAAAAGAGGCAATTTCGGTAGAGATTTTTAAACTGGATGTGAGTTCATATAATGATGCAGAGGAGGCGGTAAATAAAATTCTTGACAAATTTGGAAAGATTGATATATTAGTAAACAATGCGGGAATTACGCGCGATACGCTTATCTTGCGTATGAGTCAAGAGGACTGGGATAAAGTAATTAATATAAACTTAAAAGGCGCGTTTAATTGCATTAAGGCAGTTTCTCGCATAATGCTTAAGCAGAAATCTGGCAAAATAGTTAATATCGCTTCAGTGGTGGGGCTAATTGGTAATGTTGGCCAAGCAAATTACTCTGCTTCCAAAGCAGGACTGATTGCTTTTACTAAAACTGCAGCCAGAGAATTAGCAGGCAGAAATATAAATGTAAATGCGGTTGCTCCGGGATTTATATCTACAGAGATGACTAAAGGACTGCCTGATGAGATAAAGGAGAAGATGTTGCAGCAGATTCCCTTAGGGCGTTTTGGTCTACCGGAAGAGATAGCAAAAGTATGTTTATTTTTAGCAAGCGAAGATGCCTCTTACATTACAGGGCAGACGATTATAGTGGATGGGGGAATGGTAATGTATTAATAAAGGAGGAAGCGATATGTCAGTAGCAGAAAAAGTAAAATCTATTATTGCAGAACAGCTGGGAGTCAAAGCAGAGGAAGTAACACCACAAGCATCTTTTGTGAACGATTTAGGCGCAGATTCTCTGGATACAGTGGAATTGGTAATGGCTTTGGAAGAAGAGTTTGGGATTGAGATTCCTGATGAGGATGCAGAAAAAATTACCACTGTGGGCGACGCCATAAAGTATATCGAAGATAAAATTGCCAATAAATAAAAATCTATTATAAAAAAATTTTGCCCCACCTGATTCAATAAGGTGGGGCAATTTTTGCAATTTTTTAAATAAAAGTATAATAAGATGAAACGTCGAGTAGTGATAAGTGGCATGGGAGCAATTACTCCCTTAGGCAACAGTGTTTTGGCTTTTTGGGAGTCTTTAAAAAAAGGGGTAGGCGGCATAGACCGCCTTACCAGTTTTGATGCCACTGGCTTTGATAGCCAAATTGCCGCAGAGGTAAAAAATTTCGACCCTTTAAGTTTTGGTTTAACAAAAAAAGAAGTAAATCGAATGGAAAAATTTGTGCAGTTTGCTGTCTGCGCAAGCAAGGAAGCAATAAATGATTCAGGTTTGGATTTGGAAAAAGAAGATAAAGAACGTATCGGTGTGCTCATCGGTTCAGGGATCGGAAGTTTAGGAATTATTGAAGAACAACATAAAGTTCTTTTAGAACACGGTCCAAAAAAAATAACCCCTTTTCTTATCCCGATGCTGATTGTAAATGAAGCATCAGGGCAGGTAGCTATAAACTATAACTTAAAAGGAACAAATCTTTGTATTACCACTGCTTGCGCCTCAGGTGGGCATTCTATTGGAGAGGCGTTTAAAATTATTCAGAGGGGGCAAACAGATATTATGCTTACCGGTGGCACAGAGAGCTGTATTACTCCTTTAGGAGTGGGAGGTTTTTGTGCTTTAAGGGCGCTTTCCACGCGTAATGATAAACCAAAACAGGCTTCACGCCCTTTTGATTTAGAGCGAGATGGTTTTGTAATGGCAGAAGGAGCAGGGGTGATAGTTTTAGAAGAACTCGAGCATGCGTTAAAACGTAAAGCCAATATATACGCAGAGATAGTAGGTTATGGCGCTAGTTGTGACGCCTATCATATTACCGCTCCTGACCCGGATGGTTATGGAGCATCTTTGGCAATGAAATGGGCTTTGGAGGACGCAAGGATCCCTGTTGAGGATGTAGATTATATCAATGCGCATGGCACTTCTACAAAGCTTAATGATAAAATAGAAACCCAAGCGATAAAGCGTACTTTTGGGCACAGGGCTAAGGAAATAATGGTAAGTTCTACCAAGTCAATGACAGGGCATCTTTTAGGTGCGGCAGGCGCGGTAGAATTTATTGTCTGTTGCCTAACTATAAAAGAAGGAGTGGTCCCGCCTACTATAAATTATCAATACCCTGACCCCGAATGCGATTTAGATTATGTTCCTAATGTTGCCAGACAAGCAAAGGTAGAAGTTTGTATGAGCAATTCCTTGGGGTTTGGCGGCCATAATGTAAGTTTGGTGGTAAGAAAATTTAAAGATTAATCTGTTAAAAAGTCAGCCATTTTTAAAAATGTAAGATGAATTATACGATTGCCGAAAAAATATTGCTGGCACACACCGGTAAAAAAGAGGTTAAACCCGGTGAATTCATTGAGGTAAAAATTGACCTTTGTTTGGGCAATGATATCACTGCGCCTTTAGCCATTCAGGAATTTAAGAAAGCGGGCTTCAAAAGGGTATTTAATAGAAATAAAATAGTTTTGGTTCCTGACCATTTTGTTCCGGCTAAGGATTTACGAAGCGCTAATCAGGCAAAAATTTTGGCTGATTTTGCCCGGGCGTTTAAGATAAAGAATTATTTTGAGTTAGGTGAAATGGGGATAGAGCATGCTTTATTGCCGGAACAGGGATTGGTATTGCCGGGACATTTAGTGATTGGCGCAGATTCGCATACTTGTACCTATGGAGCATTGGGCGCATTTTCTACCGGGGTAGGTTCTACGGATTTAGCCAGGGCTTTTATGGATGGAAGATGCTGGTTTAAGGTCCCTGTTTCTATAAAATTTATCTATAAGGGGAAATTAAATAAATGGATTACCGGAAAAGATATTATTCTTTTTACCATTGGCAAGATAGGAGTGGACGGAGCATTAGGCAAAGTGATGGAATTTAGCGGACCGCTGATAAAGCAATTCTCAATGGATGATAGATTTACTATCTGTAATATGGCAATTGAAGCAGGTGCAGTAGCGGGGATTATTGAACCCGATGAAATAACTAAAGAGTATGTGAATAAGTTGGGAAAAAATTATTTTGGCAAGGCAATTTATTATGAATCCAGCCCCCACGCTTATTATGAAAAAATTTATGAATGGGATTTAACCGGCTTAGAGCCTCAGGTTGCTTGTCCCCATCTTCCCGGCAACGTAAAACCGGTAAGCGAACTTAGAAAAATTAAAATTAATCAGGTAGTGATCGGTTCTTGCACTAATGGAAGAATTTCTGATTTAAAGATTGCTGCTGGTATTTTGAAAGGGAAAAAAATAAAACAGGGTTTAAGATTGATTGTATTTCCCGCTACGCATAAAGTTTATAGAACCGCCATAAAGGAAGGTTGGGCTAAAATTTTTATAGAAGCCGGCGGTATATTTTCTACGCCTACTTGCGGTCCCTGTTTAGGTGGGCATATGGGGATTTTATCTGAAGGCGAGGTATGTCTTGCCACCACTAACCGTAACTTTATTGGCAGGATGGGTAGTCCAAAATCATTTGTTTATTTGGCTAGTCCAGCAGTAGCCAGCGCTTCTGCAATTACAGGAAGGATTACGCATCCCGAAGAAATCTGAAATTAAGTTAGACGCTAATTTAGCAGATAGTAGTGAGTATAGGTAGCGATTATTGTGTTATAGGGTTATTGGGTTAATAGAAAAAGGAAAATAACTATGATAATAAAAGGAGAAGCCCACAAATTTGGTGATAATATAAATACCGATGATATTATTGCTGCCAAATACCTGATTACTACTGATGAGAAAGAACTAGGCAAACACTGTATGGAGAATATTTCATCGGATTTTGTAAAAAAGGTAAAGGCAGGCGATATTATTGTTGCCGGCAAAAATTTTGGTTGCGGTTCTTCAAGGGAGCATGCTCCTTTGGCTATTAAAGGAAGTGGGATTTCGGCAGTAATTGCCGAGAGTTTTTCCGCGATATTCTTCCGTAACGCCATAAATATTGGATTGCCTTTTTTGGAATTAGCGGATACGCAACAGATTTACGATGGAGATTTGCTTGAAATAGATTTAAATAAAGGTATAATAAAAAATATTACCAGAAATCAGAATTACCAGATTCAGCCATTTCCTGAATTTTTGCAAAAAATTATTCAAAATGGCGGATTGATTAATTATATTAAAGCAAATAAGCTCTAAAAAGTAGCATTTGGGTTATTGGGTTAAAATAGAAGAATAAAAACGAAATTAACGAACTAAACAAAATTAACAGAGATGCACAGGATTGCAGTAATTCCAGGTGATGGAACTGGCCCTGAGGTAATTCGCGAAGGGCTTAAGGTTTTAGAAGCGGCAAGCAAAAAGTATAATTTTCGATACGAAGCTAAAATCTTTCCTTTTGGCGGAGAGTATTATTTGGAAACAAAAAAGGTCCTTACCGATGAGGATATCCAAGAATTAAAAAAATATGATGCAATTTATTTAGGAGCCATTGGTCATCCTGAAGTAAAGCCGGGAGTTTTGGAAAGGGGAATTTTATTAAAATTAAGGTTTGATTTAGACCAGTATATAAATTTACGGCCGGTTAAACTTTATAATTCCGAATACTGCCCATTAAAGGATAAAAGTCCTCAAGATATCGATTTTGTGGTAGTAAGAGAAAACACCGAAGGTTTGTATAAGGGGATAGGTGAGTTTCAAAATAAAGGAAGCAAAGACGAGGTGGCTATTCAGGTTTCTTATAATACCCGCAGAGGCGTGGAGCGTTGTATCCGTTATGCTTTTGAATATTGCCGTCGGCGCAATCAGAAAAAGAAGTTGACTTTATGCGGAAAGACCAATGTTTTGACCTATGCGTGGGATCTTTGGGAAAGGGTATTTTATGAGGTAGCCAAAGAGTATCCTGATATTCAGACTGACTATGCCCATGTAGATGCCACCTGTATGTGGATGGTAAAGAATCCTGAGTGGTTTGATGTAATCGTTACGGATAATATGTTTGGGGATATTATTACTGATTTAGCCGCTATTATTCAAGGGGGTATGGGTATTGCCGCGGGCGGCAATATCAACCCAGAAGGCGTATCGATGTTTGAGCCGATTGGCGGCAGCGCTCCAAAATATACCGGTAAAAATGTTATTAATCCTTTGGCAGCAATCTGTGCGCTTTCTATGTTATTGGAAAATTTAGGAGAACCTGATGCTTCAAAAGCAGTAGAATCCGCAGTGATAAAAGTGGTAAAGACAAAAATAAAGTCACTGGCAGCAGGCAAAATGGGATATTCTACTTCCGAGATAGGGGATTTAGTGGCGGAGAATTTATGAAAAAGAAAAGATATAATTTAGCAATTGTAGGAGTAGGCGCAGTTGGGATAGAGATGCTTAAGGTCATAAAAGAGCGCAATTTTCCTCTTAATGATTTACGCATTTTTGCCCGTTCCAAAAGGGATATTGAGATAGATGGCAAGAAGTATCATGTAGAAGAAATTTCTGCAGACGGTTTTGAAGGTATAGATATCGCTTTATTTGCCGGGACCGAAGGTGAAAAGGGAGCAGCGGTTACTTATGCACCGCAAGCCATAAAAAGAGGCGCAATTGTAATCGATAATGGCGCGGATTTTCGGCTTAAACCCGAAGTGCCTTTGGTAGTGCCGGAGGTTAATCCTCAGGATGCAAAAAAACATAAAGGTATAATTGCTAATCCCAATTGTTCTACAATTCAATTGGTAGTGGCTTTATGGCCTATATATAAAAAAGCAGGGATAAAAAGAGTAATTATTACTACTTTACAGGCTGCTTCGGGAGCGGGAAGAGGCGCAGTGGAACAGCTCAATCAGGAAATTAGTATGATTGCAAACAGGGATTTTAAAGATTTACATATAGATATGCAAAAGATAGCCCTTCCGCAGCAGTTGGCTTTTAATGTTTTTCCCCATATAGGCGGTTTTGCCGAAGACGATTATACCAGTGAAGAATGGAAGTTGGTAAATGAAACGCATAAAATTATGCACGATGCAAAAATCAAAATTTCTGCCACCACTATAAGAGTACCGGTAAGAACCGGCCATTCGGAATCCGTATATATAGAAACGGAAGAGTCCCTCAACGTAAATGAATGTCGGCAGATACTGCGTAAAGCCAAAGGAATAAAACTAATCGATGATCCCAAAAATAACCTTTATCCCCAACCTGTAGATGTAGAAGGCAAAGATGATGTTTTTGTGGGAAGAATTCGTAAAGACCCCTTTAATAAATTTGGTCTTTGGCTTTGGGTGGTAGCGGACAATTTAAGAAAAGGCGCAGCCACCAACGCTGTGCAGATTGCTGAATTGTTGTTATAGTTCCTCTCCAATTTATGCCCATACGCAATATCAAATTAACCATCGAGTATGATGGTACAAATTATTATGGTTGGCAATCCCAAAAAAATCTTAAGACCATTCAGGAAACCATCCAAAACGCATTAAAAAAAATTTTACAACATGATATAAAGTTGAACGGAGCCGGCAGGACTGATCGCGGTGTCCATGCTTTGGCGCAGATAGCCAATTTTAAGACTCATTCCGCAATAGGTCTTTCTAAATTAAAAAAAGCGTTAAATTCTCTTTTGCCGGCGGATATCGTAGTTAAAAAAATCAAGGAAGTGGATTTTGCTTTCCATAGCAGATTTTCTTCCAAATCCAAAGTTTATCAGTATATAATCTTAAATCAAAAATACCCATCCGCATTTTTAAAAGATAAAGTTTATTTTTATCCCTATCCTTTGGATTTGCAACTTATGAAGAAAGCGGCGCGTTTTTTAAAAGGCAAGCATGATTTTCGTTCTTTTCAGATTGCGGATAAAGTCAAGAGAAATTCTATCCGCACTATTAAAGATATCCGCATTCAAAAAAAGAAAAATATTATTTATATTAATATAGAGGCAGACGGTTTTCTCCGCGGTATGGCTCGCAGTATCGTAGGTACGCTTATTGAAATCGGCAGAGGCAAACCTTTAGATATAAAAAAAATATTAAAGGCAAAAAATCGTAAAACTGCCGGGCCAACTGCTCCGGCATGCGGTTTGTATCTGGTAAAAGTAAGCTATTGATTTATAATACATTAAGCCATAAAATAAAAAGAAAAATTTTTATAAGCGAGCTATATAATAAATTGTGAACGAAGTCTAGTTTTGTTTTTCACAGCCACTAAAGTCCTTGAATAGCAATAAGTTAATAAAAAATGGTATGAAGTTTTCGCTTGACAAAGCTTGAGTTTTAATTTAGCATAACTGATATAACTGTGAATTGGAGGAAAATATGACTGACGAAATCCTTACTTCCGAAGAGGTATGTAAATATTTAAAAATACCTCGCTCCAGCCTCTATAAACTTGCCGGTGATAAAGAAATTCCCGCTTTTAAAGTTGGTAGACATTGGAGATTTAGGAAAGAGAGGCTCGATGCCTGGCTCAAGAGGCAGGAGAAGGTGAGGTAAGATGGAAAAAAGGATTTTGGTTATCGATGATGACGAGTTGATTTTAAAAACCCTTAAAAGATTACTAACGAAAGAAGGCTATAAAATCACTATTGTGTCAAATGGCGCAAAGGCTCTTAGCGAAATTACGCAACGCGATTTCGATCTAATTATTTCCGATTTAAAAATGCCCGAAATGGATGGCGTAGAGACGTTGAAGAAAATACGCGATTACTTGTCCTCTAATGGTAAAAAGGCAGTCCCCGAAATCATAATTACAGGTTATGCAAAAGAAAAAATATATCAGGATGCCCTAAAACTAAAAGCAGCTGCATATTTAGATAAACCTTTCGATATGAAACCTCTTTTGGAGGCAATACATAACCTTACTGGAAGCCAAACATGAAAACTAAACTACCAGATTTAGTTATAGGTGATCTCAGAATAAATCCTCCAATTATTCAGGGTGGCATGGGCGTGAGGGTTTCTACGGTAAGGCTTGCTGTATCTGTATCAAATGAAGGTGCCTTAGGGGTCATAGCAAGTGTGGGGTTAGGTGATGAGAAAGAATCAGAACTAGATTATGTGGCTAGTTCTGAGAAAGCTCTGCGAGAGCAGATACGGAAGGCCAAAGCTTTGGCTAAAGGATACATTGGAGTAAATATAATGTTTGTTTTAACAAACTACGAAAGCTTAGTGAAAGCTTCTGTAGAAGAAGGAGCGGATTTAATAATAACTGGAGCTGGTTTGCCTTTGAGGTTGCCTTCATATGTTGGTAACTCAAAAATTAAATTAGTCCCGATTGTTTCTTCGGGACGTGCAGCAGAAATAATCTGCGAGGCATGGTTAAAAAAATATAATCGACTTCCTGATGCTATTATTATCGAAGGGCCTCTCGCAGGAGGGCATATCGGATTTAAATTTAGCGAGATTATTCCAGAGATAAAGATCACCTTAGAAGAAATACTAAAGGATGTTTTACAAGTTGTAACTAAATATCGTTCTAATGGTAAGAATATTCCCCTTATTGCTGCTGGGGGCATATTTACAGGTAAAGATATAGCGAAAATGCTAAAATTGGGAGCCAACGGTGTACAGATGGCAACAAGATTCGTATGTACCGATGAATGTGAAGTATCGCAAGCGTATAAAGATTCATATTTGAAAAGCAGTAAAGACGATATTATAGTAATTCTTAGTCCAGTTGGTTTGCCCGGCAGAGTAATTAAAAATAAGTTTGTGGAAAGAATTGAGTCAGGAGAAAAAATAAAATTTAGGTGTCCTTATAAGTGTTTGAAGACCTGTAATCCTGAAACAGTAAATTACTGTATTGCGGATGCTCTTGTGAATGCATCTAAAGGGGACCTAGAGAATGGATTTGTGATGTGTGGTGCAAATGCTTATAGGGTTAAAAAGACGGTTAAAGTAAAAGAATTAATAAAAGAGCTAGTAGATGAAGCAATATTAGAATATTATAAGTAGTAATTATTGGGATATTTATTTGAAAATAAACATAAAAGGTAAGCAATATGACTTTTAAAGAAAAAATTGAAAATTTTTGGTATCAACGAATTTTAAAAAATATTATCTTATTAAGTAAGCTTGGAAGAACAAGTATTAAAGGAGCTGCTGATTCTGGATTAAACTTTGACCACATGTATAGAAATAAACCGAAAGGGGTAAATGCGTTTGGTAAATTTGTAGATAGGCTTTTGCTAAATCTTCCCTCTGTTAAGGCAACGAGAAACAGAAAACAAATTATAATTAAAATTTTAGAAAATGAAATTTCCAATAATCTTATTCTTAATAAGAAGTCACGAATTGTAGATATTGCTTCAGGTCCAGCACGTTATTTATCAGAGTTAATCAACGAAACAAATCAGGACGATATAGAAGTATTATGCATTGATAAAGATAGACGTTCATTAAATTTTGGAAAGATTTTGGCAAGCACAAAACCAATTAGATTTGTAAAAGCTGACGTTTTAAAAACGAGACACTTGCAGAGGTTAAGTAAAAAAATATTTTGGCATCCTAATATTGTGCTGTGTTCAGGACTATTTGAATATAAGAATGATGAGTTCGTACTGAAAGTCTTGAAACAAGTCTATGAGAATATAGAAAAAGGGGGGTTGTTCATTTTAATCAGTCAAACAGATAATCCAAGCAGAAAATTAATGGGTAAACTAGGTACTACTTCTAATGGTAAGCGCTGGGAACTAATATACAGGGATCCAGACCAACTTAGGCGATGGGTATTAGGCTTGGGTTTTCGAGATGTTATAATCAGTGTAGATAGATGGGGAATGTATGAGTTTTGTACGTGTCGGAAACATACATAATAGAAAGTGATTAAAAGAGGTTAAAATTAAAATAATTCAACGGACGGAATGAAAGGTATTGTTTTATTTGGTGATAGCGTTTTTTTTGGGGTCGGCGCTAGTAGTCGCGAATTGGGCTGCGGTAAACTACTTAAAAAAATGATATCCGTTCCGGTAATTATTAAAGGAAAAAGTCTGGATACTAGTCGTGACGCACTGCTAAAGTTAAAAAAAAACACGATTATAGATTATAACAATGCGGAATATATAATAATAATGTTTGGTAACAATGATTGTAGGTTAATCGGTATAAATAAACCGCAAACCTGTTTAGATGAATTTAGGGATAATTTAAGGCAAATTATAGAAGAAATCAGGAAAAATAAAGTAGTACCTATTTTGACAAATTTACAACCAATAGATAATGAACGCATTATGAGAAATATGAATGAAACACAACTTTTTTATGTTTTGGCTACTCAATCATTGACGGAAGACACGCCATATACATGGCAAAAGAAATACAGTGATGTTTGTGAGAGTGTTGCTGTTTCTGAGCAAGTTAAACTTATAGATATTAGAACACCTTTGTGCTCACATAGAGAAAAATACATCGCTGCTGACGGTTTGCATCCTAATGACTTGGGACATAAAGTAATCTCGGTAGCGATCAGTAATTTTTATAAAAGTCTGGTAACTTATGGAGAAATATCCTAGTTTTTTAGTCTGGCTTTATGCGCAACTTACTCTAGCTGTGGCTATAGGCAGTTTCTTGCTTGGCACTATACTATTGATTGTTGCAATTAAATCTGGAATAAGGAAGTCGCTGCATAATATTTGGTTTATTTTATGTTTAACAATCGGGGGGTGGAATCTCGGTTATTATTTCACAATGATACCTTCAATTCCAAAGGAACTTGCGATAGTAGCAAGTAGACTTTCTCATGCCTCTGGCATTCTAATCGTTCCATTTTTTTTGCAGTTCAGCGCTCTTTTACGCCCAGAATATTTTAAAAACCGTAAATTTATCATAGCAGCATGTTATTTTACTTGCATATTACTTGCTTTCCTCTCGCTTACTTCATTTATTGTTACCGATCTTGTCCCAAAACTTTATTTTAAATATTATCCTGTAGGAAGAATAGGCTATGTTTTATACGTAATAGCTTTTATATCCTGGGTAATTTATGCACATTTTATATTAATAAAAGCTGCTAAAGAATCTCGGGGTATGGTCAGAAATCAAATAAAATATTTTCTGTTTGGGACAATCCCCGGTTTTATTGGAGGGGCTACCTGTTTTCCCCTTATTTTTGGTATCTCTCTATCTCCATACTTATCTGTTTTGATATTTGTTTATATCTTAACAACATCCTATGCTATTCTTAAATATCGCCTTATGGACTTCAATGTCGCCCTCAGCCGTGCAGGTATATTTATAATAGTCTATACTCTAGTTTTAGGTATACCTTTTGGAGTTATGGTTTGGGCAAGGCCAATTATAGAAAATTTAGGCTATTACGGAATGTTAATTCCTTTAGTGCTTGGTATATCTTTAGCATCAGCAGGCCCTTTTATCTATCTTTATCTCCAGCGCCGCGCTGAATCCCGCCTCCTTGCCCAAAAGCGCGCTCGTCAGGAAAAACTTAGGGAACTCTCTTCTTATATGATGCGCTTTACCCGGCTTAAACTCTTAAGCTCCCTTATAGTGCATAATGTCTTAAAGATTCTACAATTAAAACATGCCGCACTTTATCTTTTAGAAGTAGACCCCAACAAGCCAAGACAGTTTAATCTCATCTGTTCCTACGGTGTACCGCAAAAACAGAATTTGTCTTTGAGCATTCCTTTGGATTCTGCCTTAACCAAAGAACTCACTAATGTAAAAACCGCCATAGAGTTTGAACAGATTAAACATAAAGCAGCCCAAGCCAATAACCACAATACCTTGCGTTATCTCTTAGAGGAACTAACCTTACTTAAAGCCCATATAGTCATTCCTACGTTCTTAAGACTTAATCTGATGGGTTTTCTTATCTTAGGAGAGTCAAGGGGAGAGGAGGCATTTACCCAGGAAGATATAAGTGTGCTGCAGGTGCTTTCTAACCAGGCAGGCCTAGCCATTGAAAACGCCCTTTTCTGGCAGAGGGATGAGGAAAAATTGGTTGAGGCATCAAAAGAAGAAGCAGCCTCAGCAGTCTCCTTTGGCGCAGGACACCAGTTCAACAACCGGCTCTATGCCATATCTATGGCTGCCGATAGCTTCCTTGATTCACTTTCAGATAAGGATATAAACCTGCTTAACCCTGAGGAATTAAAGAATAACCTCAAAAAGGCAATAACCAAGTTTAAAAAAATCTCTGAGGAATGCCAGTTTGGCGGCCAGATTACCGCTGGGATAATGAGTCTGACCGGAACTTCTTCTCCAAACTTTGCTGAATTTGATATTGCTCCTATTATCGCCTCCAGCATAGAGTTGGTTGAGATGAAACACTCCAAAGACAAAATCGAGGGAAATAAACCCTCAGTTTTAATCACTAACCATACCCCTAAAACATTGCCTCTGGTCTTTGGTTCAGATGCCCAGATAAGAGACTGCCTTTTTAATCTCATTGACAATGCCTATGATGCTGTCTATGCCAAAGACTCCTTGATTAAGAAGAAAGACCCTGAGCTTGTGGTGAGCGGAGCCGAACCAATTAACTGGCCGCAAGGCCAAACCTACACCCCTCAAATAGAGCTCAAGACCTCGCTAAAGGATAACTACCTGGTAATTGACATCACAGACAACGGCATAGGCATAAAAGAAGAGCACAAAAAGATGCTCTTTGCCGGCTACTTTACTACCAAAGCCACCTCAGTAAAAGGCTATGGACCAACCGGCCATGGCATAGGCGTCTTTACAGTAAAAAAACTAATCTTAGCCCATAAGGG
>Ga0272448_1002702_pt1 | contig 21835 bp, 23 predicted proteins | sample YNPCB0191_FD_202220 | JGI IMG/M metagenome (GOLD analysis project Ga0272448, IMG submission 202220) | Hot spring sediment microbial communities from Yellowstone National Park, WY, United States - YNP-CB-019-1 | ecosystem: Environmental > Aquatic > Thermal springs > Hot (42-90C) > Sediment... | reverse complement strand
TCACCGATAATGGAATGGGCATACATCTATTTAACCAAGCCGAGCATTTTTAGCCACTTATTGACCAATTCCTGCGAAATCATGTATCGCTTTCCCCTGCCTTCCACCATGCTCACATAGCCAGCATCAATGAGAATTTTGAGTTTTGCCCTTACTGTAGCCCTGGAGGCCTTTCCCCGCCGTCTTTTGAGTTCCTCCGCAATCTCAGTAATGTTTGCCTGCCTCTTCTCAAAGAGCACTGCAAGCATCTCCCGTGCAATTGCGTCCTTTAACTCAGGTACAAGCACCTCTGGCGATATCTTTCCATGCTGTAAGTACAGCTTGAGAATTGTGAGATAGTTTCCTGCAAGTTCCGTGGTGTTTCTGATTGCATCCAGGGTGAGGTTATACGGCTGGAGAAGCACAGAAAAGAGTTTTTCCAGTTCCTCAATACGCTTTGAAAGTTCCTTTATCTCCTTTTTTAAATCATCCATTGACAGATGTAAGCAAAAGAACCCTATTAAGGTTATCACAATTGGGTTTTGTGGATCCTACAAAATATGTTCCGCATTCGAAAGTAATATTTACCAGCAATGTCATTAGTATAGTGTATAAGAGGTCATGTAAATGAAAATAAAGAGAATGCGGAATTTTTCTGGCTCTGTTTTTGGTTGTGGAACCTTTTTTGCTGTATTGATGCTGGTGTTTTCAGCAGGATTTTCACTGCTCGCACTCGCAACTGCAAATGCTTCGGCTGCAAGCGTTTCTGGCAAGTGGGTCTCTGCAACACCTGGTGAGGGCTTGATTCACTGGGATATATTGAGCAAAAGATACTGCGATTGTGAGATGACACTCTCTCAGAGTGGGACTGCAGTGAGTGCATCAATTAGTACAACCATCAGGAAGGTTGATGTCTACAGCCAGAACGACCCATGGCACAATGATGTAGGCAAGACAAGCACTTCCCAGATGACTGGTGTGGTACAGGGAAACAAGCTGGTGTTCAATATGAGCCAGTTCGGGGCAGATCTGTCTGGTCAGATCGTTGTCACTGTTGAGGGAAACAGGATGTACGGGAACGGTACATATATTGATGCTGAGGTGACTATTCACTATATTTTTAATCTGAAAAGCGAAGGCACATTTGGAACACTAGATACAAATACAGTTACAGTCATCGCATCTACTGGCTTTGTGGTGATTTTCATTGTGATAATTGTGGTCGTGGTGAGACCAGTACACATTCCATATACACCTACGGTCACCAAAGTTCCACCGTACACGCCTCAGTACGAGCCCGCAGAGGAGAGAACTACGGGTGAAGTTCCGTTTTCGTATCCTGAACCAGCCACACCCGTTGGAGGCATCGGTCTTAGTCAGGGTACACCATGGGGTCCACAACCGCCTCAAGGTAAGCCACTACCTCCGAAACAGCACTATGCAAACACATATGAACCACCACGATGCCCCATACACCCGGATACTGCACTGACGCCACACTATATGAATCAGAATGACCCCGGCTCGTGGTACTGCCCCAGGTGCAATGGTTATCCATGGGGGAGGAGTTGAGGCGCTATGGCATATCCATCAGCACAGGTATATCCAAATGTCCAGTATTTCCTGGCAACCAGGCAAATTACAGAGGACGAGTACAGGGTTGCCCTTGGGACAATAAAATCCCCCAGGTACGAAGCGGTGATTGCTTCAGTTATTGGTATGCTCGTAGCAATACTTGTGGCAGTTGCGGTCAATTTTGTACCTGAAGAATCTAAACTGATTCAGCTTATTGTACCGCTCATATTTGTGATAATTGCAGGGAGCGCTGCATTAAGGTACAGGTCTGCGGTGAATGTGCTTCGAAAAAACCTGTCTTCTGGCATGGTTGCTGAAATCACGGGAATTCCTGTAAAGTGCAAGGCACCGCGTTCCTGGAGTATCGGACCATTGAGTATATGGGACACCAGAACACTCACAAAAGTATTGCAGGAAGGTGTTACATCCAGAATTGCATTTATACCTGAGGCAAAGATTGTGCTCTCTGTGAACGGAATCCCGTTGAAGAAGGCTGCATCTATACTCAACATGCCACAGGATTTTGGAAAGGTTTCTTCTGCACCCGCTCCCCAGCCGGCACCTGCATACATGCCAGCTCAACCTGCAGGCACTGCAACACCATCCGCGCTCACAAACACACCGTATACGGGCTTGCAGCAGGAGATACGCTGTAACAAGTGTGGTCAGATGAACCCTCAGGTGGCTAAGTTCTGCAACAGATGCGGTAACATTCTGCAACCGTAGCAGACAAAATCACCAAAAAAGTTATTTACACACAGGCATTCGTGGAGGCAGTGATGAACATGAAGTTTGATCTGAGTAAGGAACAGGAGGAATTCAGGAACAGAATAAGGGAATTTGCCCAGACGGAAATTGCAAAGTATGCTGAGGAGAATGACAGAACAGGAAAACTTTCGCCGGAATTGATAAGAAAGATGGGAGACGCAGGGTATCTGGGACTCACGGTGCCAGAGGAGTATGGTGGACACCTTGTAGATAATATTTCATATGCAATTGCAATTGAGGAGATGGCAAAGGTTTGTGCATCAACCGCAATCTCGGTTGCAGTCCATAGTTCGCTGGGATGTGGAACAATACTCTACTATGGCACTGAGGAGTTGAAAAAGAAGTATCTGCCGGACCTGGCAACTGGTAGAAAAATCGGTGCATTCTGTCTCACAGAGCCGAACGCAGGCAGTGACGCAGGTGCACTTCAGACCACCGCAAAACTGGAAGGCGACGAATATGTGCTGAACGGCGAGAAGACATTTATTCTTAATGGTCCGATTGCCAGTGTGTATACCGTGTTCGCACTCACACAGCCAGAACTGAAAACAAAGGGCATCAGTGCAATTGTGGTGGAGCGGGACACACCTGGATTTACGATTTCCCATGTGTTTGATAAGATGGGTGTGCGGGCTGCAGAAACCGCAAAACTCAAATTTGAGAATGCGCGCGTGCCAAAATCCAACCTGCTGGGTAAGGAAGGCGAGGGCTTTAAAATTGCCTTATCCTGCCTTGATGGCGGCAGAGTGGGTGTTGCAGCCCAGGCACTTGGTATTGCTGAAAAATGCGTTGAAAGTGCAATCAGCTATGCGAAACAGCGTGTACAGTTTGGCCAGCCGATTTCAAAGAACCAGGGGCTACAGTGGATGATTGCTGAGATGGCAACCCGTGTGGAGGCAGCAAGGTTGCTCGTGTACAATGCGGCGTATCATCGTGATATGGGCAGGAGGGTGACAAGGGAAGCATCCATGGCAAAGCTCTTTGCCTCGCAGTGTGCGGTGGATGCGGCCTCGCTGTGCATGCAGGTACATGGTGGATACAGTTACATGAAGGAGTATCCGATTGAACGCTACTACCGTGACGCGAAAATCACGCAGATATACGAGGGCACAAGTGAAGTCCAGCGCATTGTAATCTCGAGCCAGCTGGGGTTATGAAAAAAATTTTGATTTTCAGCATAATCTTTTTGTTTTTATCAATTCTTTGTTTTATTTATGCGGGGATAAACGGAGAGGCACAGGTGGGTTTATTCATCATTTTTCCGTACATTTTCGGGCATGGATTATACACTACACTGGGTGCAATCTTTTTCCTGCTGTTTATATTCACATTCTTCTTTTCCATCGTGAAAATGTCGCTGGATGCATTCTCACCCACACCTGCGGAGTCCGTTCATGTGCAGAAGCAGGTTGATGTGGATGGAGTGCTCCTCATCGGGCCCTTCCCGGTTATATTCAGCACAAAGAAGTCACACATAATTTATCTGGCGGTTGCAGCTATTCTGCTCTGCATATTTGTGCTGGTAGTAATGTTCATGCTTGCCCTCGGGTCTAAATGAGAATTATGTAGGCGCTTTTATTATTGCACATGCATGCGTTGAGTTCAGAATTCGATTTGCAGTATAGTTCACATCTTCCAGAGTCACATCGTCCAGCATCTTGTAAATCTCTTCGAAGGGCACAAATCTTCTCAATCTCAGAGCGTATTCGCCGATTAGAAAAGCTCTGGCTTCCGTACTTTCAAGGCGTCTGGTAAACAGCCCGTACAGCATATTCTTTGCGGTTTTGAACTCGGTTTCAGATAGCCCTTTTTCTCCAATTCTGGCAAGTTCTTCAACAATCCGTTGTTTTCCGTAATCCAGATTCTTGTCAGCAGTGCCTGAATAAATGCCCAGCAATCCTGTATCGTCGTAACTCTGATTATGTGCAAAAATGGTGTAACACAGCCCTTCCTTTTCTCGGATTACATTGTATAAACGAGAACTTGTGCCACCACCAATCGCCATGCTGAGAACTTTTACTGAGAAGATGTGTTGATGCGTGAATGGAACACTCTCAAATCCAATTCCGAGGTGCACCTGGCGTTCACCACCCGTGTAGTGTTTTTCTCCGGAATTGAATACGGGGCGTTTTCTGCGTTTGACAACCTCATTCTCGCTCAAATTACAGAAGTACTTTTCAACATGGCTCACAAGTGCATCATGCTTCACATTTCCACATGCAGATATGAGTATGTTTTTAGTGGTGAAAAATCGTTCGATATATTCTCTTAGATGTTCTATTGACATTCCCCGCACATCTTCAATTGTTCCTGTTTCAACTCTTCCCAGTTCTGAACATCCCCATGCGGTTTCTCGTAGTGCGTCAAAAATATGTTTTTCCGGGTTTTCACGATGCATTTTAACTTCCTCGTACACCACATTTTTCTCTTTTTCAAATATTTTCGGGTCAAGTTTTGGATGCTGTATTATATCCGCCATCAACGCCACATTCTTTTCCAGGTTCGTTGCCATTAAACCAGAATACAGGCAGATATGCTCAGGAGAAGTAATTGCGTTCAGTTCTCCGCCAGAACCCTCTATCTCTCTATTTATCTCTTCTCCAGTTCTGTTTTCAGTGCCTCTAAAAAGCATATGTTCCAGCATGTGCGCTGTGCCCGGTTGTATGTCCTCATCTTCTCTGGAACCTGCATCAACCCAGATACAAAGCGATACGGACTTAAAGTAAGGTATACGCTCTGAGACGATTCTAAGCCCATTTGGAAGCACAGTATACCCATACCTGTTCATGCAATCCGAATATTACGGTAATAAATATATATTGGGGCATCGTTCCATGTTCGATGGTAAAGAATGTGCTCGTGATAGGTGCTGCCTCATTGCTCGGTGACCGACTTGTGAAAACATGCATGAATGGAAGTAGTGTGTATTATACAGTCAACAGAACAGATATAGATATTCACGGGGCGGTGAAAACGGAGATGGACATAACGAATGCCGCGCAGGTGCAGAATGTATTCAGTGATATAAAGCCAGATATTGCAGTGCTTGTTGCAGCGTATGCAGAGGTGGATAAATGTGAAAAAAATAAGGAACTGGCATGGAAAATCAATGTGGAGGGTGTAGAGCATGTTTTAAAGGCATGCGCACACCATGGCACAAAACTTGTGTACATCTCCACGGATGCACTCTTTGATGGAACAAAGTCCACACCCTATCTCGAAGATGACATTCCAAATCCACCAAATTTCTATGCATTAACAAAACAAGAGGCGGAGAAAATCGTGCTTGGTAATCCGGAAAACCTGGTTTGCAGGGTCTCTACATTATATGGGAAGCGTGCACCACACCATCGCCAGAATGTGATAATGTGGATGGTTGAGACCATGCAGGCAGGAAAGCAGATTGAACTCTTCGAAGACAGGTATGCAAATCCCACATTTGCAGATGAGGCAGCCAGAGTAATCACGGAAATCACAATGCGGAATGGGCACGGAATTTTCCATACTACTGGTAGGGACTGTGTTTCAAGGGTTCAACTCGGAATGTTGATTGCAGATGTGTTTGAACTGAATAAGGAGCTGATCGTGCCAGTTAAAAGCAGGGATTATCAGGAAATTAAGCGTGGGCTTCATTCTTGCGTTTCTGTTGAGAAAGCGGAAAAGTTTATCGGGAGAAGAATTCAGACCCTGCGTGAATCGTTAATTGAATTAAAAGCACAGCTAACCAGTTGAAGCGAATGAAAAACAGATTATTAAGTAAGGTATGTGGAACTGTTTGACTGGCAAATGCATTGCCTGTGATTGCTGCGGGCGTTAGTGGCAGGCGGGCTGAGCACCTCGCCGAAGCTCGGTGCGTACACCCCTGCTCTATCAAACCCGTCATTTACGGATGCCCTTAAAGGTGCCTCTTTTTGAAGTGGGCTTCAGGCTTAGATGCTTTCAGCCTTTATCCCTTGGAGCGTGGCTGCTCGGCAATGCCCTGCCGGACAACCGATGAACTAGAGGCTCCGATCCCTCGTTCCTCTCGTACTAAAGGGACCTTCTCCTCAGGCACCAATGCACTTCCACCAAAAAGCAACACACCTGTCTCGCGACGGTGTAAACCCAGCTCACGATCCCTTTTAATGGGCGAACAACCCCACCCTTGGCAGCTCATTCACCACCAGGATAGGAAGAACCGACATCGAAGTAGCAAGCCTCCAGGTCGATGTGAACTCTTGCTGGAGACGACTCAGTTATCCCCGGGGTAACTTTTCTCTTATTACTCACCCCCACAAAGGAGGTTGAGTAGTTCGCTAGGCCCTGCTTTCGCATCGCTGTTGCTCGTTGGGCGCAACAGCGTCAAGCCGGCTTATGCCCTTGCACTCTACGGTAGATTTCTGACCTACCTGAGCCGACCTTTGGGGGCCCTTGTTATCTTTTTGAGGGCGTGGCGCCCCACCCAAACTGCCTACCTATGGGTGTCCTCCCCGAAAGAAGTTAGTGGTACGATTCCAGAAGGGCGGTGTTTCATCGGCCCCTCGGTACCTGCCTAGCGACAGGCCCTTTGTAACGGGTCCCGCCTACACTACACATCCAGAACCGTATCACAACCACAGGCTGCAGTAAAGCTCCACGGGGTCTTCGCTTTCAGGTGGAAGATACTGGACTGTTCGCCAGTAAGTCAGTTTCGCCGGCTTCCGAGCGGGGACAGTAGCGCTCTCGTTGGGCCTTCATGCAAGTCGCCAATTAAGCGACAAGGTATTACGCTACCTATCTCCCCCTTTTCCTTTAACGCTTTTGCCTGCGTTACAGGGCAAAAGGGTTAAGAGGGTCATAGTTACCCCCGCCGTTTACCGGTCCTTCGTCCCGTTGTAACGGGTGTTCAGATACCGGCACTGGGCAGGCTTCAACGGCTATACAAAACCTTTTCGGTCTTGCAGCCGTCTATGTTTTTATTAAACAGTCGGAGCGCCCTTGTCACTGCGACCAGCCTATCTCTAGGCTGGCACCCCTTCTCCCGAAGTTACGGGGCTAATTTGCCGAATTCCCTCGCTCGAATTCTCGCCGACACGCCTTGGGCTTCTCACCCAGGGGCACCTGTGTCAGTTCTAGGTACGGACGCAGCTTGCCCCTGCATCCTTTTCACTGGCACCATGGATCATCCAAAGTCTCCCTACGGAGACCCCATCACGCTTTGGGGTGGTTCTCGCCATTACGGCACTCCCCACCCTTAATACGCTTGGACATACAGGCAAGTATGCTTGGACTACCACGATGCGTCAGATGCAGGGCTTTAACACTGCGGTGCAGGAATATTAACCTGCTTCCCTTTCGGACGCTGCGATTAAGCGCATCCTTAGGACCGACTAACCCTCGACTGACGGACATTGTCGAGGAACCCTTGCCCCTTCGGCGGAGGGGGTTCTCACCCCTCTTTGCTGCTACTCTTCCCAGGATCCGTATTCGAGTGCGGTCCATAAGAGCTCACGCCCTTACTTCTGCCCACACTCGACACCTCCCTACTAGATCACCTTTCGGTGCTCCCAAGTATCGGTAACGGACTTGAGCCCCGTTCATTTTCGAGGCCATATGACTCGACTGGTGAGCTGTTACGCACTCTTTAAAGGATGGCTGCTTCTAAGCCAACCTCCCAGGTGTCTTAGTCATATGACTCCCTTTCTCATAACACTTAGTCCGTATTTAGGGACCTTAACTTGGGGCTGGGTTGCATTCCCTTTCGCACCACGGGCTTACCCCTGTGGCCCTCACACCCACCTTCTACGACGCCTGCAACTTCGGAGTTTGATAAGATGCCGAGCCCTTTCGGGCCCTAAGCACCTAATCAGTCACTCTACATCACAGGCAATCTCCGGTGAGGTCTACCTGCGAGTAGTTTCGGGAGGAACCAGCCATTCCCGGCCTAGATTGGCCTTTCACCCCTATCCCCAGGTCATCCGAACGATTTGCACGTCAGCATCGGTTCGGTCCTCCACCCCCCTTTCAGAGGGCTTCAACCTACCCAGGGATAGATCTGCCGGCTTCGGGTCTCCCACCAGCGACTCCGGGCGAACACACCCAGTCCCTCACCCTTACGGGCTGTGGACCTTTGCTTTCGCTCCGGCTCCGTGATTAACTCACTTAACCTCGCCGCTGATCGGAACTCCCTGGCCCGTTTTTCAGCACGGACGTGACGACGGTGCATTACGCTTTCCCGCCGTCTCGGCTTATAACCACCTGGTTTCAGGTACTTTTCACTCCCCGCTAAGGGTGCTTTTCAGTGTTTGTTCACACTACTATATCCACTATCGGACTTGTCACATATTTAGAGTTGGAAGTTTGTGCCTCCCATATTCCCACGCGATATCCAACGCATGGTACTCTGGATACCTCCAATTTTCTACCATCCCTTCCTCTACAGGGCTGTCACCCTCTATGGCGTCCCGTTCCAGGGAACTTCGAGTCAGGATGGCCAGAAATGCGAAGGTCCAAACACCACATCTCCACTCCATTACTGGGTGGATTCGGTTTGCTCTCTTCCCTGTTCGATCGCCTTTACTAAGGGAATCCCTATTGGTTTCTTTTCCTCCCCCTACTAGAATGCTTTACTTCGGGGGGTTCCCGGTCATTACTGACCGCCTTGCGGCAGGAAGTCCCATTCAGGCATCGGTGGATCAACGGCTCCATGCGCCTACCCACCGCTTTTCGCAGCTTGGCACGCCCTTCTTCGGTGGACAAGCCAGACCATCCCCCAGGTGGCAGAGTCAGCAGCAAGCAATGCATCTGCCAACAGTCCAGTCCCACATACCTATGAGCGGTTTCACCGACGGTTTCCTGGAAAACCGTCTTCGCCATCTTCCCCTTGAATTTTCATCCAAGGGTGCATCATAAGGTGATTTACGAGCAGTTTTATCTTATACAAGAACTTGTATTTAAAGTTTAACTTTTTGTTGCTGTGCATTTTGCTGGAAAACGAGTTCTTTGTAGAAATTCTATCCAGCATAATTTTGGCTGAATAGCCAGTAATTTTTGGAGATTTGGTTTTTCATGTATAATTGTTACCAGTGTGTTTATATTCTCTGAGAGATATGCCTGCACATGGCAATGAAAAATCCGATAAAGGCAAAGAAGACACTTTCACAGCATTTTCTGCGAGATTCTCATGTTCTGGCTAAAATATTAGAGTACAGTAATCTCACCACATCAGATACAGTGCTTGAAATCGGTGCAGGGAATGGAGTGCTCACAGAGCATTTATGCAGACATGCCAGTAAGGTAATTGCAATTGAGAAGGATAGAGCACTTGTTGAAAACTTTCTTTTACCACTTACTAAAAAGTACAATAATCTGGAAATAATTGCAGGAGATGTGCTCAAAATCGAGATGCCAGAGTGCACGAAAATTGTGGCAAATCTACCATATGCGATTTCAACCCAGATTACATTCAAAATTCTCGAACATCGTTTTTCCCTCGCTATCCTCATGTACCAGCGTGAATTTGCTGAGCGGATGGTAGCAAAGCCAGATACAGAAAATTACTCAAAACTGTCTGTGAATGTGTATGTGCGTGCGTTGTGCGAGATACTCCAGTATGTGAGCAGGGGTGCATTCTGGCCTGTACCAAATGTGGATTCTGCGATTGTCCGCATTGTTCCGAGAATCAGACCGCCGTTTCAGGTTGAGGACTGGACACTGTTCCATAAACTTGTTGATGTGGCATTCCAGCACCGCAGAAAAAAGATGGGCACAATCATCCGAACTTATTTTAAGAACGAAAAATGCATTGAACTCCTTAAGTCCCATGGCTACTATAACAAACGGCCAGAGAATCTGAGCCCTGAGGACTTCGGTAGAATTGCGGACTGGCTTGTACAGTGCATCATAGATAACTCTTTACCTGCTCTAAAACCATCCTGGTGAATTCCGCTGTTCCCACATTACCGCCAACATCCTTTGTGCGCACACCTTTGCGATACAGCTCAACGATTGCATTCCTTAGCATCTCTGCCTTCTCATGCATGCCCAGGTAATCCAGCATCATACATGCACTCAGCAGCATTGCAGTGGGATTTGCAGCATCCCTGCCTGCAATATCGGGTGCACTTCCATGCACTGGCTCAAAAATTGCGTAGTTATCGCCAAGATTTGCAGAGGGTGCAAAGCCGAGACCGCCAATAAGCCCCGCACCGAGGTCTGAGAGAATGTCGCCGTAGAGATTGAGTGTGAGAACCACATCAAACCGCCAGGGCTCTGTGACCATCTTCAGTGCACAGGTATCCACATACATATCCTCCGCCTCAATATCCACATTTGCCATCCGTTCCCTGAAAACACGGACAAACCGTCCATCCGTCTTCCTGAGCACATTCGCCTTGTGCACGCATGTGATTTTCTTCCTTCCATGCTCATTTGCATACCTGATTGCAAAATCCACAATTTTCTCGCATGCACCATCACTAACAATCTTTGCTGCAACCGCATAGTTTCCATGTTCTTGCTCAAGCCCCACATACAGGTCCTCCGTATTCTCACGGATAATTACCATATCCAGTTTCTGTTTTTCAGGCAGGAACTGCACAATCGGGCGTACATTCGCATACAACTTAAGTCCCTGACGAAGTGCAAGCAGTGGAGAACGATATGCTGGGTCAGATGGTGTGGTTATTGCTCCGAATAGACATGCATCGGTGTTTTTAATTATCTGGATTGTTTCTTCTGTGAGATATTTTCCGTGCTTCCTGTATGCTTCAACACCAATCTGGGTCTCAATAAACGAGAGTTCATCTGTAATCGCACCAAGCACTTCCAGTGCAGAGCGCATCACCTCCGGACCTATCCCATCGCCAGGTATTACGCAGACCTTGTGCATGCGGTAAAACTGCATTCAGTATATTAAACCATTCACTCCATTATTTTTCTGAGAATTCTGCCATTTATCAGGGTAAGCACAATGAGGTAGATGAACAGTACACAGATATCAACTGGAATATTATGCAAATCGCCAGTGAGCATGAAGGAGCGCAGCATGTCAATTCCATAGGTAAGTGGATTTACATACGCAATAACCTGGAGCCATTCAGGCATCATTGAAACCGGGTAAAGGGCGTTGCTTGTGAAGAACAGCGGCATCGTAAGTAACTGACCAATTCCCATCACACGCTCTCTCGTTCTGAACAGCGCAGTGAAGAATATTGAGATACTGGCAGAGACCGCAGCAATGAGTACAATTGTTGGAAACACCAGAAGAACAACTAACGGGTTCGTGCGGAATCTTATTCCAAGAATAAGAATCAGGAGCATCACCACAAGCCCCTGAGCAAGTGCTCTTATGCCCGCAGATAAACTCTTGCCAAATACAATTGAGTACCTTGAAATCGGAGACACCAGAAGTTTAGAGAGAGTTCCTGACTCACGGTCCCACACGAGCATAAGACCGAAGAATATTGAGATAAACAGTACAGATTGACCGAGAATGCCAGGTGCCACATACTCCATGTAGGTATAGTCCCCAGTGGGAATCACACGGTACCTTGTGAACACACTTCCGAATACCACGAGCCAGAGAATTGGCTGAATCGAGCGAATTATGATATCTGAGTAGTCGTGTCGCAATCTTCTTGCCTCAAGTTCAAGAATTGTTATCACACCCTTTATCTCATTCCACATTATTCCAGCCTCCTTGCAACCCGTCTCATCTTCCTTGTCGCCTGCCACTGCTCCGCCTCACTGATTCGCTTTCCCACATACTTCATAAATGCATCATCCAGTGTCGTTTCATTTATTTTTGTTGAAATTATCTTACAGCCCATGCGTTCAATTTCTTTCACAGCACTTACTAACTCCTCTGACGGGTTTTCGCTGAATATTTCAACAGAATCTCCGTGTACAATCCAGTTTTTATCAAGATTTTCTGGTAATTTGCCAGAAATTTTGAATACAATGCTTCCCCTGCCCACAGATTTTTTAAGATTTTCAGGAGTATCAACGATTGCAATTTTGCCATTGCACATCATTGCCACACGATTACAAATTGTGTCCGCCTCCTCCATGTAGTGTGTGGTCATCATCACGGTAATGCCAGAACTGTTCAATTTTATAATATGTTCCCATACCTGTTTCCTTGCCCCCGGGTCAAGCCCGACCGTGGGCTCGTCGAGGAACAGTATTGCAGGCGCATGCACCATTGCCTGTCCTATTTCCAGTTTTCTAATCATACCGCCAGAGTATGTGCGTACAATTCTATTTCTTGCCTCCCAGAGGTCAAGGCGTTTTAGAATGTCCTCGCTGATTTCCCTTGCCTTCGTCCCGTAAATTCCATGGAGTTTTGCAGAGAGCAGGATGTTTTCATAACCAGTTAATGCAGCATCGGAGGATATGTCCTGAGGAACATACCCGATCACATGGCGGATATGTGCGTCCTCATCGGGGCGCCTGTAGATACCTACAGAAATCTCACCCCGTGTGGGATATATCAATGTGGTGAGAAGTTTTATGATTGTGGTCTTCCCTGCACCATTGGGACCCAAAAGCCCGAATATCTCGCCTTTTTTTATCTCCAGTGAAACGCTATCTGCTGCCAGAACACCATTTTTGTATCTCTTGGACACATTTTTTAGTACGATTGCATTCATACATACACCTCTGAATGTTATTTCATATTCAGCATCTCATACACACTTTTTATGTGCCGGACTGGTGCATTCGTTTTGAAGCCGTTTGGTGAGATGTGCGTATGCACCGCATAATATCCAAGCATCCTTATCGAAGAAAGCACGCGTTCGAGCGGTGGCGGTGAACAATGAAACACCTTTCCAAGCTCATTTGTATCATAAAACAGTGCTTCCGCGTTTGCTTCCTCCTTCCATATTTCCAGGTACTTGCTTAACCTCTTTTTTGTATTGAAGTTCTCACGAATTTCAATTCTGGAAAGTGCATCAACATCAAAGAGAGTCCCGAGCCACAACGGTCCAAATGCTCCATGTTCATAGTTCATCAGTGTTCTTATTTCTCCAGTTTGTCTGTTGTATTTACCGTATCCGAGATATGAGAGCGTATTGTCTGCCTTCTTAGCCCCGTTCTCAACCCTGACAAATATTCTAAAGTAGTGGTCTGCAGAAAAACAGAGTATGGGTTTTATTGCACGGTCAAATTTTGCAGCACATCTTGCCACATATCCCACAAAAATTCTCAATCCAATTTCATGGCACATGTAGTTATTTTCTGCATGTGCAAGGTACCGCCTTATGCACACCTTAGGTGCAGCACCACACAGTGCAGAAGTATCTGTTGTAGTTATTCCGAGGATGCCATTCCGTTTTATTGCCTGAAATCCCATATCCAGAAACTCAACTGCACTTCCAAATGGGTCTATATCAATATAATCAAAGACCTCAGATGCAAGCAGTTCATTCAGATTTTTCTGCTCAATTCTTGCCTGAATATTGTTCAAATCAAGGTTCTTTTTTATAAGTTTTATTGCATTTGGATTCACATCATTAAGCACAAGTTCAAATCTGTTTGACACTTCCTTCTTTATCCGTATTCCCCGAATTCCAGTTGCAGCCATGCCATCCAGAATTTTGAGTTTTCTTCGTTTATCAAGTATTGCAGAAAGCACTCCCACCGTAATGTCCCTTGCAAATTCCATATTCGGGTTATAGAACACCGTCATCTTTGAACTGCCAGGGCCCTTTGTATTCGGGTACGGGGGAACAAGACACACAGTACTTCCTTCTGTGATTTCCTCAAGCATGTGCGTTCTCACAGCGTCTCCCCTTTGAGCAACTTCATGATGCGAAATGGCAGGAAATTCTTGTTTATGTGTGTAACCTCCAGTATGCGTATGTCCTCTCTTCTTCGTATATCCTGGAGCAGTGGATTCCTCGATTTTTTGTGCAGGGTAAGAATCACGGGTTTCTCAGAATCCAGAATCTCCTTCACCACATCTATAAATTCCTGACTGCTCTCCACTTCCATTTTTCCAATCTCATCAATCACAATTATATCCGCCTTTTCCAGTGCCATCTTAAGTGCTTCCACGCCCAGTGTCGCCAGAACCACTATGTCCACACCGTATCGCCCGACCTTTATTTTAGATTCCTTCTTTATGTGCGCAAAAACCCGCTTTTCCTTGGTAAGCCAGTTTACGATATAGAACCCGATACGCTTGTTTTTCTCAAGAATCGGCTCAGTAATCATTCCGCCAACTACATATCCCTCTTGTTCCAGTTCTTCAATCAACTTGAGAAGTGTGCTCGTCTTACCAGCGCCCGGGAGACCTGTAATGCCAATCTTCAAGTTTTGCATATTGGTCGAGAGGGGGTATATATTGGAAGCATATTTATTTTACTCTCAAATACACTGAAATTGTGGAAAAATACCAGGAAACGAGGTATGCTCGAGCAATCACACAACACAAATTACAGAAGGTGTGCGGAAAGTACAGAGTAATCTTCTTATATCTATGTTCATTATAGGCGGTGAGGTTGAAAGTATGAAGTCATTCATTGAGGAGGCACTTGCAAAGACGGGTGCAAGCACTACGCCAGACCCGAGACAGTTCACAGATGAACTTGTTGATGAAGAATTGCGAGAAATGCTGGAAAAGATGAAAATAAATGTTAAGATTGTGGGCGTTGGTGGTGGAGGTTGCAATACCGTCACAAGGCTTTCTGAGGAAGGAATATACGGTGCAGAATCTGTTGCAATGAACACCGATGCACAGCATCTGCTGATTACCAGAAGTCAGAGAAAAATCTTGCTCGGAAAGAGAATCACAAAAGGCCTTGGTGCTGGTGCACTGCCAGAAATTGGTGAGGAAGCTGCACGGGAAAGTGAGGAAGAACTGAAAAAACTGTTTGACGGCGTGCATCTTGTTTTCATTACCTGCGGACTTGGTGGAGGTACAGGCACAGGTGCAATACCCGTGGTCTCGAAAATCGCAAAGGATTGCGGTGCACTCGTGGTTGCCTTTGTCACACTGCCATTCCATGGAGAAGGAATGTCAAGAATGGAAAATGCGGAGGCAGGACTGGAGCGACTGAAGAAAGCTGCAGATGCAGTTGTGGTTATTCCAAATGACAAGCTTCTGGAGGTCGTCCCGAGATTACCACTTAACACCGCCTTCAAGGTGATTGATGAAATTCTCGCACACGCAATAAAGGGCACTACCGAGATGATTACCAGACCTGGCTTAGTAAATCTTGACTACAACGACTTGAAGACCGTATTGAAGGACTCAGGGCTAGCCCTGATGGGTATGGGAGAATCCTCGAATGTAGGCGATGCAAGGGCACTCGAAGCAGTCACAAAGGCACTGAATTCTCCATTCCTGGATGTGGGCATTGAGGGTGCAAAAGGTGCCATGATACATGTTGAAGGTGGAGAGGACATGACGCTGGTAGAAGCAGAAAAGATTGCTGAGGAAGTTCAGGCGCGAGCAAGCCCGACTGCGAGGATAATCTGGGGTGCGCGCGTTAATCCCGAGATGGAACACACGCTTAGAGCCACAATCATTGCAACTGGTGTGGAAGAAAAGAAGTACCATGAGGTTGTCAAGGGCAAGAAGGTTGCGAAAGGTGCACCTGGCGTGGATATGGTGAAGTAAAATCAGCAAGGTAAGACCATACGATGAAAGTATTTATATCCTGATTTTCATACACGGATTGTGCGAGAAATAAACATTACGCAAAGTATTGCGGGACTGTATCTCAAGAACCCATTTATTTTGGCCTCTGGCATCATGGATACCACTGCGGAAACCATGCTGCGATTGGCACCGTATGCCGGTGCAATTATTACAAAATCAATTGGACTGGAAGAGCGAAAGGGTTACGATAACCCCGTGATTTTTGAATTTTCACATGGACTTCTGAATGCAATGGGACTTCCAAATCCAGGTATTGAGAAATTTCGCAGTGAGATGGAAAAACTCCGCAGTGCAGAAACACCAGTCATCGGCAGTATATTTGGAAAGGATGAACATGAGTTTTCAATTCTGGCTCAAAAAATGGAAGCGTATGGTGCTCGTGCAGTGGAGCTGAATCTGAGCTGTCCGCACGCACGGGGTTACGGAATGGAAATCGGGAGAAACCCTGAGAATGTGAGAAAAATTGTACACGCAGTGAAACGCACAGTAGGCATTCCAGTCCTCGCCAAACTCACGCCAAATGTGAGTGATATTGTTGAGATTGGACTGGCTGCAGAGAATGGTGGTGCAGATGCAGTTGTAGCAATCAATACAGTAAGAGCGATGCGCATCGATATCGAGTTTGCAAGAAGTGTGCTCAGTGCTGGCTTCGGCGGGTATAGTGGTCCTGGTATCCTGCCAATCGGAATAAGGTGTGTGTATGAATTAAAACAGCATCTGAATGTGCCAGTTATTGGATGCGGTGGAATTGAGACCTGGCAGGACGCAGTCGAATATTTTCTTGCAGGTGCATGTGCAGTGGAAATCGGGAGTGCACTCCGAAAGGATATAACAATCTTAAAGAAACTGGAAGCTGGGCTCGTGAGGTACATGAAACGAAAGGGATATACAACAATGGATGAGGTGATTGCGCTTGCACACAAGAATCGTTGAGGTTATCGAAGAAAATCCAGATGTGAAAACATTTCGGTTCAGATTCGGGAAGGTTGTGCAGGCAGGGCAGTTCTGTATGGTCTGGGATGGAAATGGTGAGGAAGTGCCCATGAGTTTCTCATATACTGCGGGGCTGAAGGGAATTACAGTCCGCCGTGTTGGTCATACTACTGCGTTGTTGCACAATCTCAAAGAGGGAGCAACGCTTAGATTGCGTGGACCTCTGGGAAATGGTTATCCTGTGCAATCCATGAAGTATCTGATTGTTGCCGGAGGTACCGGAATTGCCTCGCTTGCACCCGCTGCTGAAGCTATCGCACATGCTGGCGGAGAATTTGTGTTTCTTGCAGGTTTCCGCACCGCTCGAGAGATATTTTTTATCGACCGACTAAAGAAACTGGGCACTGTGCTACTTGCTACAGACGATGGCACAGCGGGTTACCGTGGTGTTGTGACTGGGCTTGTGGAAAAGGTTCTGGCGGAGCAAGAATTTGACGCATGCCTGACATGCGGACCGGAGATAATGATGCAGCGTGTTAGTGCACTTACAGGCGATATTCCCACATACTGCTCCCTCGAGCGTCTCATGAAGTGCGGGATTGGCATCTGTGACGCATGTTCTGTTGGTGGCTTGCAGGTGTGTAAAGACGGCCCGGTTTTTAGAGCGGAAATGCTCAGAAATCTGGGGGTGTGGGCTTGAAGGTTGTCGTATGTATCACTGGGGCATCTGGTGCGATATATGGCGTAAAACTTGTTGAGGCACTGAAGCAGACAGGAAATGAGGTATATCTTGTGGTTTCCGAGCATGCAGAGAGCATAATCGAGCATGAAACTGGCGTGGATATAGACACACTGAGAGCGCATGTGCATGCACATTACTCAAATTCTGATTTGGGTGCAGATATTGCATCTGGTTCTGTAACTTACGAGGCATGTGTAATCGTGCCTTGCAGTATGAACACACTCGCCAAGATTTCCTGTGGAATTGCGGATAATCTTATTACGAGGGTCGCGAGCGTGTGTTTGAAGGAAAAAAGAAAGCTGATTCTCGTGCCCAGGGAAACCCCGCTGAGCAAGATACATCTGGAGGCAATGCTCAAGGCGTGTGATGCGGGTGCGATCATTCTGCCCGCAATGCCTGGTTTTTACGGGAAGCCAGAGACGGTTGATGACCTTGTGAATTTCATTGTGGGAAAAGTCATGGACACTCTGGGAATAGAAAATGCGATGTACAGGCGATGGAACCCTGCGGTTAAGGTGTGATAAACGATATTGCCCATGGTTGCATGATGAAGCATAAGATTTATATCCAATGGACGCATTCAGGCACACATGAGTAATGGAACAATACAACATGAACTTGAGGCGTACCTGGTGAAGATGTTCGGAACCATGGCAGGTCCAACAATTGAACTGCAGAAAAGGAAGCTTGGAATTACAGTGCCAGCAAACCAGATGAGCATTGAGGATTACAGAAAAATCGCAGATGCAATCAAAGTCCTGTGTAAAAACATGGCGGGCGATTTACTCGCAGAACAGATGTACCGGGGTATGCTTGGAATTATTGAAGCAGGAAAAAGGAGTAAATAAACTGGTGGTAAATATGGACGGCATGGAACGAATAAAAACATATGTCCAGGGGCTTGATGAACGCATAGAAGGTGGCATTCCAAAGGGACATGTGGTCCTGGTGTGTGGTTGTGCAGGGAGTATGAAATCATCATTTGTGTTCAACATCCTGTGGAACATGGCAAAGGAAAATAAGGGCAAGTGTTTATACATCACACTTGAAGAGAAGCGTCCGCTTATCGAGAGAAGAATGCAGAAGATCGGGAGAAACATAAAGGAAGTTGAGGACAACCTCACAATCATTGATCTGGGATATCTCAGAAAGGAGATTGCAGACGCAGGACTTGAGGAAATGGACTGGATGAAATCCATGGAAGCACAGATTAAGAACTTCCATGACCTGATGGGATTCAACATCGTTGCACTTGATTCATTGAATGCCCTGTATGCGATTGCGAATATGAAAAACCCGCGCGATGACCTGTTCCACTTCTTCGAGTTGATGCGAGACCTGGGAATGACTGCATTCCTTATATCTGAGATGGAACCGGAACGAACAAAATTTGGAATTTATGGAATTGAAGATTTTCTTGCAGATGGTATTATCCACCTTGATTTGCGCAGAAGCGATATGAATGTTAATCTGTATGTCAGCGTGATAAAGATGCGTGAGACAAAGCACGAACGCAAGTATTTCCCGCTGATAATTGGCAGAGACAACAAGTTCGAAATTGTGATAAAGTAGTTCAAAACCAGAGCCGAAACATCGACACAGTTGTTCTATGCGCCTTAAATTGAAAAGCCACAGATGCACACATATGGATTATCAACCAGGGTCGTAGACAAATATGACCGAGGAAATCTCCTCATCTGCAAGTGTCTACAAGGTTCCTTGATAATACAGTATTGATATACACATGATAAGCACAGAAACGCAAAAATCAGATAATGAAATTTATATAATCGAATTGTATTATGCGATTTGGGTGATTTTGTGTGGAACAAACAGATAAAAGAGGCAGGGCTTAGAAGGATGCGTGGAAAGACAGGATTAAGGCACGAGGTGGGAGGCAACAGCATAATCTTACTCGCAGTTCTTTTTTTACTCTTCCTCAGCAGTTTTGGAGTGCTCACATACGAGAGCCAGCAGGAGAGTGTGTATGCCATTGCTGGTAATTTTTCTGTCAGGCATGCCGTTGCAACGCAGAGCAGGGGCATCGCACACGGGGCAATCCACATAAACGGAAATGCTGATTTTGCAAATCAGGCACAGCAGGAGGGCTGGCAGGGAAATGGCACGGAGGAGAATCCGTACCTCATCGAGGATTATGATATAGGTGCGAAATATGGAGCATACTGCATCTGGATTGAGAACACCACCGTGTGGTTTGTGATAAGAAACTGCAGGTTGTGGGGTGCAACAAGCAATGCGTTTGAGCCGTATGGCACTGGCATATTTCTGAAAAATGTGGAAAACGGAACACTGGAGAACAACAACTGCTCCGGCAATTCTTATGCCATTTACCTATCCTTCTCAAACCACACAAGAATTGCTCAAAACAACTGCTCAGGTAGCTTGAAGAGAAGCATCTGGCTGTATTCCTCAAGCAGTAACAACATCACGGGCAACAATTGCTCCGGGGCATCGCTATATGGCATATCAATTGAGTGCGCAACCAATAACACGCTCAAAGGCAACATCGTATCCAGCAACGCTGCGGGTGGCATATATGTACAGTTTTCTAACAGTACAGTAATTCTGAGCAACACCTGCTCTGAGAATTCTGGAAGTGACATATCCATCTACTCAGCAAACGACAGTTACATTGAAAACAATACTGGAAGGATTTCTGTTTCCTCCTCAAGCAACAACACCGTTGTGAACAACACAGGAGGTATATCCATCAATTCATCGAGCAACAACACAATCGCAGGGAATACTGGGGGCGTATTTACAACTGCTTCTACAAACAACACCATTGCAAACAACACGGGGCCTATCTCCATCATTTCATCAAGCAACAGCATAATCCAGAACAATGTGTGTTCCTGCAACCTGGATGGCATGTCCGTATCCAGTTCAATCAATGTCACAATAATTAACAACAATTGCTCCGGGAATTTTCGTCCAGGAATATCTATCTGGCACTGTTCAAACTGCATCATCTCAAATAACAACTGCTCCGGCGGTGGAACAGGCATTGATATGAATTACTTAACCAATGCCACAATTACAAACAATGTGTGTCTGGATAACTCCCGTTGCGGAATCTCGCTCTCCATGTCAAACAACACTGCAATCATGAACAATACACTGGGAAATGGCGGGCTTGAGATTTACGGGCATTACCTTGAGAACTACAACTCCCATGCGATAGAGAACAACACGGTAAACGGAAAGCCAGTTTATTACTACAAAAACCAGAATGGGGGCACTGTGCCCAGCGATGCAGGGCAGGTGATTCTTGCGAATTGCACAAATATGCGTATCGCTGGCTTTACCTTCACAAACCTCTCCACTGCAATCAATCTCGGTTTCTCTGCCTATAACATAATCATGGATAATCACTGTTATGGCAACAGAATAGGCATCTTGCTGGTCGTTTCAATAAACAACACAATCATGAAAAATAATTGCTCTGGCAACTCAGAAGACGGCATATCTCTTGAAGCATCAAGCAACAACACAATCGCGGACAATAACTGCTCTGGCAATTCAAAGGAAGGTATATCTCTCGAGGCATCAAGCAGCAACATAATCGCAGACAACAACTGCTCTGGCAACTCAGAAGATGGCATATCTCTTGCAGCATCAAGCAATAACACAATCGCAGACAACCACTGCTCTGGTAACCTGGCAGGTATATACATTGAGTTCTCGCACAACACCACCATTGCGAACAACACATGCTCTGGAAACCTGGATTATGCCATATACCTGAGTTACTCACGGAACCAGACAATCACGAACAATACCATATGGGACAGCGGGGTTGTGATGGCAGATGACCAGGCACCTGAGTTCTGGAATACCCATATGATGGAGCAGAACACCGTGAACGGAAAGCCGTTGTATTACTGCAGGAACCAGAATGGGGGCATTGTGCCCAGCGACGCAGGGCAGGTAATCCTTGCGAATTGCACGAACATGGTTATTTCTGGCGTGAGCATCGACAATGCTTCTGCGGGAATTCAACTCGGTTTTTCATCCCGGATCACAATCATGAACACCACATGCTCTGGCAATTCCGATGCAGGCATAAAACTGTTTTTCTCCTGCAACAACACGATTTATAGTAACAACTGCTCTGGAAATCGGGCTGGCATCCATATGCTCTGTTCAGATGACAACACGATAACAGGCAACACATGCTCCAGCAATTC
>Ga0272448_1002701_pt1 | contig 21838 bp, 19 predicted proteins | sample YNPCB0191_FD_202220 | JGI IMG/M metagenome (GOLD analysis project Ga0272448, IMG submission 202220) | Hot spring sediment microbial communities from Yellowstone National Park, WY, United States - YNP-CB-019-1 | ecosystem: Environmental > Aquatic > Thermal springs > Hot (42-90C) > Sediment... | reverse complement strand
AACAACCTTTATCCCTCTGGTCCCCCGATGATCCCACGATGGGGTTTTTCTCCTGGTTGAGGACCTTTTTTGGCCACCTGTTCCGCACACACCCTGGTTCAGGCCGGCAAGCCGAAAATAACGACGAAGAAGAGGAGGAGATCGAGGAGCTCGTGGCCCTCGACATCATCTGAGTCCCGGACTGTCCTGCCAGGGACATTTGCCCGCAAGAAGGGCCATTTTCCCTCTTCACCTCTCCCCGATGACCATCACCCTCCACTCGGTCCCATGGAGATGTACCGTCTCCCAGAATGCCTCTTTTTCGACGACCACACCAGTGCCTGTCCGGTAGAAAGAGAACGTCGCGTACCCGGAGCGTTCGGTCGAATACCGGCGGGCGAGTCCGGAACCATCAGGGAAGGAGGCAAAGGCCGACTCGTTGAAGGTCTCTTTCCCGACGAGGGCCGGGTCAGGATGGTACAGGATACGGCCATCCACCTGGGCTACGGTGAACGTGAAAGGCGCATACGCCATGGCCTCGCGGGCATAGGGTGCGACCAGGCAGGAGGGGGAAAACGTCAGGCTGATGTCGCCGAGGAACTGCCCGGTGGGGGAGAAGACCGGGTGGGCGATCGAGACGGCCTCTCCCCCCTCGGCGAGCGTGAAGTACTCGCTCATCAGGGGTTTTTGCGTCCCGGTGGTCTGCCGGACATTCTCCTGGTCAAGGAGGTTCTTGCCGATGATGACTTTCACATCGGCGGGTTCGGCGGCGCGGACCGTCCCGTTAGCGTCGTAGGTGATTGCTGCATGGATGCACGGGTGGGAGGAGACGACGTTTCGGAGCACCTCGTCTGCCTTCAGGCCAGAAAGCCCGGTTTCGCCGAGCCTTCCGGCGGCAAGGGAGACGTTGTGATCGAGTCCGTCGAGGGTTCCCTGGATACTGCCGGCCACTCCGTGCAGGAGCTGCTGCATGACGTGGTGGCGGGCATCTGCCGTCTCTTTCGTGCCGGCAGGTGCATGGAGGCAGCCTGCCCCTGCAAGGGCAAGCGCAAGGGTCATTGCCAGTAGGGGAATAATTCTGTTCATCAGGAAAGGGGTTTGCTTCAAGGGATATTTGGGACTTTTGAAATAACTCCCCTGCGGGGAGGAAATGGTGGCAGTGGGTATGGGCGGGCACCCCTTCATCGGGGGAACGCCAGGGATGACCGGGAGCCGCTCTTTTCACCCGGACATTTGCCCGCCGGGCACGGCAGCCTGCCCTTCTACCCGCCGGAGATTCCGACCAGGACGTGGCGGTGCCGGGGGCCGTCGAACTCGCAGAAGTAGATTGCCTGCCAGGTGCCGAGGGCGAGGCGGCCGTCGATGACCGGGACGGTGACAGAGGACCCGACGAGCGATGCCTTGATGTGGGCATCGGCGTTCCCCTCGGCGTGCCGATAATCGCCCGTTGCCGGCACCAGGCGGGCAAGGCCCGCGAGGATGTCGCGGGAGACGTCCGGGTCGGCGTTCTCGTTGATGGTTACGCCCGCTGTCGTATGCGGCACGTACACCGTGCAGGAGCCGTTCCTGGCACGGGCCTTCTCCAGTTCGGCTGCAACGGTCGCCGTGATGTCGACCATCTGGGTCCGGGTCCCGGTCGGGACCTCGATCTGCGTCCATATCATGCACGTTACCTCATTTTTTCTGCTGATTCCTTCCGTTCTGCCTGTAACCATCCGGAATGCTATTCGTTCCCCCTACCTCACGTACACCGGCCGGGACGTGGTGCTGCTCCCGTAGGGGTTCGCCGCGTCCAGGGATACAGTGTAAACTCCCGGCCTATCAAACGTGTGGACGGGGTTTTGGACCGTCGCGTTCGTGCCATCGCCAAAGTCCCAGGACCACGCCGTCGGGGCGTTGAAGGAGAGGTCCGTAAACGTCACCGTCAGCGGGGCGGATCCCATGATCGGGTTTAACTTGAAGAAGGCGACCGGGGGAGCACCCGGCCGGGGCGGGATGGTAGGCCCGGGGGTGATGGTCGGGTGCGGTGTAATGGTCGGGGTCGGCGTGACTGTCGGGAAGGGGACCCTCTCCCTCACCCACACTGTCGTCGAGGATGAACTGCTCCCGCCGGCGTTGGACGCCGTCAGGGTGACCCGGAACCTGCCGGCCGCCGCGTAGGTGTGGACCGGGTTCTTCTCTGTCGAGGTGTTGCCGTCGCCAAAGTCCCACCTCCACGCGGTGGGAGAGCCCATCGAGCGGTCGGTGAACCGGACTGCAAGCGGCCTGTACCCCGCCATCGGTATCGCCGTGAACCATGCCACCGGTTTGTGCCCGGAGGGGGTGACCTGGATGAACGCCGGCTTCTCCCTCGTGTCCTTGCCGTCGGCGTTTCCTGCCGCGAGCGAGACCGAAAACGTCCCGGGGAAAGAGTACGTGTGGGTTACTGCCAAAGTCCCGTTCGCCCAGGCAGTCGTCCCGTCCCCAAAGTCCCACAACCGCCAGGTGACGACGCCTGTCGAGGTATCGGAGAACAGGACGTCGAGCGGGGCTTTGCCGGCCGTCACGTTCGCGGAAAAGTCGGCGACCGGGGGGGCGAGCGGGAGGGTCCCGATGGCATACACTTTCCCGTCGGTGCAGCCGACATACACGATGCCGCCTGCCACGGCAGGGCTTGACAGGATGGCGTCCCCGGCAGTAAAGTTCCAGAGGAGCGACCCGGTCGCAGCATCCAGGGCGTAGAGGTTTTTATCATAGCTCCCGACGTAGACGATACCGTTTGCGACCGCCGGGCTCGAGTAGACCTTGTCCCCGGTAGTGAAGTTCCAGAGGAGGGACCCGGTCACGGCATCAAGGGCATAGAGGTTTTTGTCATTGCTTCCGACGTAGACGATACCGTTTGCGATCGCCGGGCTCGAGTACGCAGGTCCCCCGGCATTAAATTCCCACCGGAGGCCGCCCGTCCGTGCATCAAAGGCCCGGAACATACCCGACCTGCTGCTGCCGGCATAGGCGACCCCGCCGGAGACTGCCGGGCTCGCGTATAACCCCGTGTCGTCTCCCGCGCCGGCCTTCCAGAGGAGGGTCCCGGAAGACGCGTCAAGGGCATAGAGGTCCCCTTCGTAGGTCAGCACAAAGATCACACCATCGGCAACCGCCGGGCTCGAAAAGAGGCTGTGTTCACCGGATGGTGAAGCCGGAACGGTATAGTTCCAAAGAAGCCTGCCCGTCTCTTCGTCAAACGCGTACACGACCCCGTCCATGTTGCCGATGAAGACGGTGCCCCCTGCAACCGTCGGGCTCGAGCTGATACCGCTGCGGGTGGTAGTCCGGATCGGGACCCTGTACTTCCAGAGAAGGTTCCCGCTTTCTGCATCAACGGCATGGACCTTGGTCTTCAGCCCACCGATGTACACGACCCCGTTTGCAACGGCAGGGCTCGAACTCACCTGGTCGTTGCGCTCCATTGTGTCGTACTTCCAGAGGACTGTACCCGTCGTTGCATTCAGCGCGTAGAGGTTCCTGTCCTGGCTCCCGACGTACACGACCCCGTCTACGACCGACGGGCTCGACGTCACCCGGAACCCGGTCTGGCAGGTCCAGAGGAGGGAGGGGGCGGGCCTCCGTCCCCCGTCATCGTACACGCCCGTGTTGGCAGGGTCGGACCGGAACTCGCGGGCCAGTGCCGTGGCAGGGTTGTCGGTGACCGGGAAGACGACGGCGTTTGAGATCGCCCCGGTCGCGTGGTCGGAAACGGTGATGGTGACCCTGCGGGAGTGTGCCACGAGCCCGGCCGGGACGTCCACCGAGAGGTGGGTTGCGTTCCCAAACTGCGTCCCCAGATCCTGGCCGTCCCAGGAGACCGTGCACGAGGGGGTAAATCCCGTGCCATAGACGTGGAGCAAGAACGCCGGGCTGTCTTCGACGGCAGCGGCCGGGTCAAGGGACCGGACCGAGAGGGTCCCGGTCGTTGCCGTGCTGGTTACAACAGTCTGGTTCACCTGCCCCCTGGTCCCCACTGACTGGACCCCGAGAGTATGGGCGGTCGAGGGGTCAAGCCCGCGTGCCGTCCAGGTTCCCGTCCCGGCAGACACGTTCTCCTGGAACACCCCGTCCAGGAAGACTTTTACGTGGGAGAACCCGATCACCCTCGGGTCGGTCCAGGCCCAGGTGATCTCTGCCCCGTTGGTGGTGACCGGGTGGAGGTCAGAAACGCATGGCGGTGGGTTGTCCGGGAGCGTGGCAAGGGCATAGAGGGTCCCGCCCGACCCGGTGGTGTACAGGACACCGCTGGCAACAACAGGGCTTGTCAATCCCGCCTCGGTGGTCGCATAGGTCCAGAGGAGGGACCCGGTCACGGCATCAAGGGCAAAGATGGTCCCGTCCGCGCTGCCGGCGTAGACGATCCCATTTGCAAAAGAGGGGCTGCTGCTGACCGGTGAGCCGGCAGTATAGGTCCAGATCAGTGTCCCGCTCGATGCATCGAGGGCAGAGACGGTCCCGTCCCCGGCCCCGATGTACACCATGCCACCGGCGACGGCAGGCCCGGACTCTCCCGGGGCATCCCCGGGCCGGGTCCAAAGGAGGGCCCCGGTCGACGCGTCGAGGGCGGAGAGGTTTCCGCCCGTGTCACGGATATAGACGGTATTGCCAGAGACGACCGGGCTTGACGAGACGATCTCTCCCCCGGTTGCAAAGGTCCAGAGGAGGTCTCCCGAGGTCGCATTGAGGGCATAGAGGTTTCCATCCCGGTCCGATATGGTGACAGTACCATGTGAGACTGCCGGGCTTGACCTGATTTCGCTCCCGGTCTCAAAAGTCCAGCGGAGAGACCCGGTCGCGGCGTCGAGGGCATAGAGTTTTTTGTCCGTGCTGCCGGCGTACACGACTCCCCCCGCCACCGCCGGGCTCGAATAGAGGAGACGTTCCGTCGTGTACTGCCAGAGGAGGGCCCCGGTCGACGCGTTGAGGGCATAGATGTTCTTATCGCTGCTGCCACAGTAGACAACCCCTCCCTCGACCGCCGGGCTGCTCATCCCCCCTCCGTAGGGGGAGACCCAGAGGAGTTTTCCTGTCAGCGCATCGAGTGCATACATCTCGTAGATGCTGTTGACGAAGAGGACACCGTCTGCCACTGCCGGGAGGGAACCGTAATAGTTCTCTACCTGGGACTTCCAGAGGAGACCGTTTGTGGGCCGGGTGCCGCCATCATCGTAGACTCCTCTGTTGGAGAGGTCCGATCGGAACTTCCAGGCCTTTTGCCCTTCCTCCGGCGCGGTCCAGGCCGTGTGGTTCACCCATGTCGCGTTGACGCGGCCACCGGCCGAGACCGTCCTCGTTCCGATCGTGTGCGGCGTTTCCGGCAAAAGCCCGGTCGCAGTCCAGGTCCCCGTCCCGGCCGGGACGTTTTCCCGGAACTCCCCGTCGAGCCAGACAGCAACAAACGCAAAACCGGGTGACCACGGATCGGTCCACGCCCAGGTGATGGAGTCATTCGTTGCTGCGGGTGCACAAAGACCGGTCACGCTAGCCGGCGGCATGTCCCCCGACGGGCCGAAGGCATAGATGCCGCCGTCATCGCACCCGGTGTAGACGATGCCGCCGTAGACCGCCGGGCTCCCGTACACGGAATGCTCGTCGAAGGAATGGCCCCAGAGGAGTTCCCCGGTCGACGCGTTCAGCGCAAAGAAGTTGTTCCAGAGGGCGAGGCTCCCGGCATACACGACGCCACCTGCAACGGCCGGGCTCGCATAGATCTCCCCGCCGGCCTGGTATGACCAGAGGGTTGTCCCGTCCAGGGCGTCGAGGGCGTAGAGGTGCCCGTCGTAACTCCCCACGTACACGACGCCGCCTGCAACGGCCGGGCTCGACCGCACGGCACCACCCGTCGTGAAGTTCCAGGCGAGCTCCCCCGTCGAAGCAGAAAGGGCGTAGACGTTCCCGTCGTCGCACCCGACGTAGACGACGCCGCCTGCAACGGCCGGACTGGAATGGATCGGCCAGTTGGCCGTGTAATTCCAGAGGACTGCTCCTGTCAGGGCATCGAGGGCATAGAGGTTCCCGTCCTCGCTTCCGACGTAGACGACTCCGCCTGCGACGGCAGGACTCGATGTGACCCGGGGGCCTCCGGTCGAAAAGACCCAGGCGGGCCCGCCCGTCTCCGCGTCAAGGGCATAGACATTCCCGTCGGTGCTCCCGACATACACCAGGCCCCCTGCAACCGCGGGGCTCGAGATCACGCCGTCACCTGTCGTGTAATTCCAGGCCTGTGACCCGTTGGACGCGTTGAACGCGTAGAGGGAACCGTCCCAGGATCCGGCATAGACGACCCCGCCAGCGACGGCGGGGCTGGACTGGACACCACGTCCCACAGGTGCGTTCCAGAGGAGCCCGCCGGTGTTTGCATCGAGGGCATAGACGTTTCCGTCGTTGCTCCCGACGTACACGACGCCGTCTGCGATGGCCGGGGTGGACCGCACCTCCCGGCCGGTCATGTAACACCAGAGGAGTGTCCCGTCCGGCGGGGTGCCCCCGTCGTCGTAGACGCCCGAGTTCGAACTGTCCGACCTGAATTTCCAGGCCTGTTCCCCGGGCGCTGCACCGGCTGCTGCACAGAGAACGAGCACGAGGAGTACTGCCATGACGATATTCTGTCTCACGATTGTCCCGACCTGATTGTGGTACGTAAAAGACTAAAAAGGAGACTATTTAGGTTCTTCGCTATTTTGAGTGGGTGGACGGGAATAAAAAGGGATGGGAATTTATCCTCGTCCCCCGGTGGGGAGGACTCGCCGATCCCGGGAGAGCCCCGAAAAAAAGCCGGATGAACTTTCACCGGGAAAGGCCCCGGCAGGGAAAACCGGAATTCCCCCCAGGGGGAAACAAAAAAGAGCAGGCAGGAACACTACTGAGTGAGACCGGGGAATACTATGAGAAAACATGTGTTTTACCTTATCTCTGTCCTGGTTGCGATCCTTGAGCTCATCCTCTTTTTCTGGGCGCTTGGAAACGGCACCCCGCTCCCGTTCGTGGCGGGACTGTTCCTTGGGATCGCGGTGATCTACCTTTCACGCCTGTACGTGGAGGAGATCATCGAGGATGAGCGGGTCCAGAAGATAAGGGAGAAGACTGCGTATTCCACTCTCCAGATCAGCTGGATCGCACTCCTTGCATTTTCCCTCTGGATGATCATCGAGGGGTCGGCAGGCCGCTTTAATCCAGAACTCCGCCGTCTCGGCATCTTTGGGATCGGTCTTTTCATGGTCAATGCGGGCATGGTCATCGTGTTCATCCTCCTCTTCTTTTATTACCGGAAACAGTACGGGGAGTGAGGAAGGTGAAGAACAGGATAAAGGTCTACCGCGCCATGCATGACCTCACGCAGGAAGCCCTTGCCTCCCGCATCGGGGTGACACGGCAGACCATCCAGGCGATCGAGACGGGGAAGTATGACCCCTCCCTGTCTCTTGCCTGGAAGATCGCGTGCTATTTTCACACAACCATCGAGGATATCTTCAACCTCACATGCCCCGAAGAGCCGGGTGAGTGAGACCTGACTCCTGCCAGGCCTCCTTACCCGTGATCGGTGTGGACCGATGATGTCAGTTTTAAATGTCTTTTTGCCATGTATAGATATTATATAGTAATGTATAAATGTCTAAATGTTATAATTACTTTACAACCGGGTGTGCTTTGAGGGTATCCGGGAAACAGGAGGAAAAACACGATGACAAGACGACACATCCTGATTGCGGGGCTTATGGTCAGCCTGTTTTTGCTGCTCGCCCTGCCGGCCTCCGCATTGGGTGCCGGAGGAGAACCAGCAGAGATGGGTGAAGGAGGAATCGACCCGGGGCTGAAGGAAGAACTCTGGAATATCCACGTGGAGCACCGCCTCTCTGACTTCGAGTTCCATGTCGGGGCAGCACAAGACGCCATTGCGGCACTGGGGCGCTATGGATACGACACGGCCGGACTGTCAGAGATACTCAGTACGATCAGTGCAAAGCACGACGCGCTTGAAACGGCACTGAGAGAGAGGGACCGCGACCAGTTAAAAGCCATCAATAGCGAGCTCCGCCAGCTCTGGAAGGAGTTCTCACAGGAGTTCAGGCAGGTCCTCAAGGGCAGCTGAGCCTGCCCCGGGGTCTCTTTTTTGACTCTTTGCTTTTTTCAGTGGGTGGATAGGAACCTAAAGGGGGGTTTCTTGCTTCCACACTCCTTCGTGAGGATCGTTCCGCCACCCCCAAAGAGGGCCCTTTCAAAGGTTTCATCGTTCATTTTGTACTAAGTCGAGATTTTTTTGGATTAACCAGATCAATTGAGAGAGAGGCAATAACCCATTCCTCCATCGTACCCACTTGGAATGACGAAGAAGGTGAAAAAAAGGATTTTTCCCCTTTACACCACGTACACGGGCCGGGACGTGGTACTCTCGCCGGCCCTGTTAGCGACTTTTAGCGTGACCGCATAGGTCCCGGGATCCGAGAACGTATTGACGGGGTTCCTGAGTGTCGACGTATGGCCGTCACCAAAGTCCCATTGCCAGCTGGTCGGTGTGTTGAAAGAAAGGTCGGTAAACTGAACGGTCAGGGGCGCCCGGCCAAAGGATGGATTCATCTTGAAGAAGGCCACCGGTGCCACCCCGGGTACCGGGGTTGGGGCAGGGGTGGTGGCAGTGGATGTGGGACTGACCGTCACCGTCGGGAAGGGAGTAAGGGTTGGAACGACAAAGCGGGGCCTGACCCATACGGTGATCTTGTACGACGAGGAACCCCCGCTGTTCGAGACCGTCAGGGTCGGGGTATACTTCCCCTGGGAATAATAGGTATGGACAGGGTTCTTCTCCGACGAGGTGTTCCCATCCCCAAAGTCCCAGGACCATTTGAGGGGCGCCCCGCTGGACATGTCCGTGAACCGGACCGTTAGTGGCGCAGATCCCATCATGGGAGAGACGAAAAACAGTGCCCGGGGGGGCATTCCGCTGGGGTTAACCAGGATATACCCCGGCTTTGAGAGAGACACCTGCCCGGCACTGTTGCCGGCGGTCAGCGACACGGTGTAGGTCCCGGGGAAGAGGTACGTGTGGCTGATGGTGGCTGTTGCATTTTCCCACGCCGTCGTGCCATCGCCAAAGTCCCACAGGCGGGTGTTCACAATTCCTGTCGAAGTATCTGTAAACACCACGTCAAGCGGAGCGTTCCCGGATACTGGACTTCCCTCAAATTGCGGTGTGGGCGGGGACAGCGTGACATTCACGAAGGCGTCCTTCGTGGTCGAATTCGACCCGTATGCACTGTTTACGGTCAGCGTGACATTGTAGAGGCCGGGTGAGGGATAGGTGTGCTCAACCCACCAATGGCCCGTCCCGTTTGTCCCGTCCCCAAAGTCCCAGAGGAACTCGTCGTAGTACCATGCATAGGGGACCATCTCATAGAATTGGACGTTTAGGGGGGCTTCTCCCTCCCGCGGGTAGGCATCAAAGTCGACGACGGGTGCCGGGGGGAGGGCCTGGATATAATCCTCCTTTGTAATGGTATCAGTCTCGCCGGTCCTGCTGACCGTGAGGCTCACGGAGTAGTTGCCAGGATACGTGTAGGTGACAACCGGGTTCCTTTCTGCGGAAAACTCGTTGCCGAAATAGGGAATGGCCTGTTTGGTCGCGGTATCAAGGATCGGATAGAACGAGTCCTTCTGGAATACCCATGACCATGCACCTGGGTTCCCCGTCGATGCGTCCAGGAACTGGACGGCAAGCGGTACTGTTCCGGTGGTCACATTGGAGGTGAAATCCGCGCAAAGAGCCGGAATATCGGTCACGACGATGTAATCAGTCTTACTCTCAATGGCTGCACCATGGGTCCCCATGACCAACAGCGTGACGTTGTACACGCCGGGGGCTGTGTAGACATGCACGGGGTTTTTCTCGTCTGACCATCCACCGTCTCCAAACATCCAACACCGCGTGGTGACCGGCCCGGTTGTCTGGTCAATGAAGGAGACTGTGAGCGGGGCCGTTCCACTCCGGGGTACGGCGGTAAAATCGGCAACGGTGTCAGGGGGATGCTGGAAGACATTGATATAGCCCGATTTCGTGACAGAATCGGTGCCGCCCCGGTTGGCTGTCGTCAGCGTCACAGTGTAATGCCCGGGTTCCCCGTAGGTGTGGGTCGGGTTTTTCTCCGTCGATGTCGTGTTATCCCCAAAGTCCCAGGTATAGTCAAGTTCGGGTGAACCCGTTGACTGGTCGATGAAGTTCACGGTGAGCGGGGCAAACCCATACCGGGGTATAGCCGTGAAATCTGCAACGGGAGCGGGAGGCGGGGTCTCCCCGATGTAGTTGACCTTCACCATCGTGTCCTGTCCACCCACGTCTGACACTGTCAGGGTTACAGTATAGTTCCCTGCAACCCGGTAGGTGTGGTAGACTGTCCCCTTCTCCGTCGAGTTCGGTGTCCCGTCTCCAAAGTCCCATTCGTATGAGGCCGGCGGTATATCCCAGTCAACAGACCCCACGGAATAATCCGAAAATTCAACGGTCAGGGGGAACGTGCCGAACCGGGGGGACGCCGAAAATTCAGCGATGGGGGCAGGTGCCGGGATGACGACGAAGTTTTCGCGTGTGATGGTATCAGTCCCTGCAGAATTGCTGACCGTGAGTGATACCGTATAATTGCCGACACCGCGGTAGAAATGCCATGGGTTCTCCTCCTCCGAGTACGAACCGTCCCCGAAACTCCAGTTCCAGGAGTCCGGCGTGCCGGTGGACGCGTCGTAAAAGTCTACCCATGCATAGAACCTGCCTGTCCCGATATCAGCGGTAAAGTTGGCAACCGGGGCAACCGGAGGTTCCGGGAGAACCCGGATAAAGGCGGACTTGATGGTCGTATTCGTGCCGCCACTGTTCCCTGCTGTGAGCGTGACGGTGTAGTTGCCCGGCGTCATGTAGGTATGGAGCGGGCTCTGGAGCGTGGTGGTTGTGCCGTCCCCGAAGTCCCATAACCACGTTGTGGGGGACCCGGCCGAGGTGTCGTAGAACTGGACGGAAAGGGGCGGCTCTCCCTCCTCGGGGGTGGCGACGAAATCAGCGAGAGGGGTCGCATCAAAAGCCCGTATAAGGTTTGCCTTTGTGATGGTGTCATTTCCACTGGCATTTGAGACCTGGAGGCTCACCGTATAAGTGCCGCGGTTTTGGTAGACGTGCACGGGGCTGGTCTCGTTGGATGTCGCTCCGTCACCAAACGACCAGAGGTGCCCTGTGATGTTCAGACCGGTCGAGGTATCGGTGAATAAGACCGGGAGGGGGACTTGGCCATAGGTGATATTTGTCGTGAAGTTCGCAGTTGGCGTGGGTTTTGGTGGTGCGTTCTCATACCAGATGTGAACATCGTCATACCAGGTCATGGTATAGTTACCACCGTTGTCGCAGTTCAGGAGAAGAATCACTGGTGATGAATTCCCTGTGTAGGGGAGGTCCTGGACAAAGGGAGTGTCATTCATCCATACTGAGAAGGTGTGGTCAACCAGGTTGGTCAGGATCTTGAGTTTATACCAGGTGTCAGGCGCGAATGGGTATCTGGCGGTGTATGTTTCATTTCCGGCCAGGATGTTGTATTCATGGGTATTGGGGTCATAGGCAAACTGGACTCCACCGAATCCTTCCCGCGGTGAGGGTTTGAGGAATGCAACACTTGCAAGACCTGCTTCATGATTGGTAAAATTCCCTTCCCGACCGTCTCCAGGAGCCCGGGCAGTCCTGACATACAGTTCTGCACCCACGCATTCCCCGAGAGGTTCGCTCAACGGTATCCCGACTTCCTGGGACCATGACTCGGCTCCTTCCATCTTGAACGAGTTCGGTGCAGAGTGGGACTGGTTGTCGGTCACGACGGCATACTCCCACCCTCTCCCGGAGTAATACTGGATATACCCGGCAGGGAATGTCCCGGTACTCATCGCGTCGTAATTTTCAGAATATATCTCTAAGGAGGGGCCAGAGAAAATGGTACCATATCCCGATACAACGCAAACCAAGACTATGAAGAAGGCTAAGCCTACAAACAGGGTAGAGAATTTCATAGATGCCACCTTTTTTAAATAGGTCATCTATGCGAACTATTATTTATAACTTATGCCTGATTCGCGCAATTTTTCTTTTTTTTATTGAGTGAGTCGAACAGGTTACACTCCTCCCCGGGAAGCACTCTCACCCGCACGCCTTCACCACCTGGTGTGGGGCAAACCGGAGCACCACAGTCCGTGACTGGCCCCCGTTCCCGAGGCGGACGGGCCTGACACGGATCAGCCGCATCTCGTCGAATTTCCGGATCCGCTTGTGGAAGGCGGAATAGCTCATTTTCATCTCCATCTGCACCGACTCAAAGAGGTCCCCGGTCGTCAGGGGGCAATCCGGGTCGGCAAGGATGAGCCGGGCGATGAGCCCGAGCAGTTCCTGTTCCTCCTTTGTCAGTACCTTGACGCACTTTTCCAGGTGCAGGTTCTGCGAGGCCTCGCATGCCTCCCGGACGTGTTCCCTCTCAAGCACCATGCGGCCGGCCCGTTCTGCGGCAAGGGACGCCCGGCGGAGAATGTCGATGCCGACCCGGAGGTCACCGCTCGCCACCGCCTTTCCGGTGATGAAGTCCAGGAGGTCATCAGGGACTGCCCCGGGATACAGGGCACGCCGGACACGGTCCTCCAGGATGGACCGGGTCTCTTCCCGGGTATACGGCGGGAAGCTGATCTCGACAGGGTTAAAGACCGATGTGACGGCCGGGTCGAGGGCACGGAGGAGGTTTGTCTCGAGGGTGCCCATCGTGAGAATGATCCCCGACCGGCAACCCCGGCAGGTCTCGTGGAGGCGGAGGAGGGCATAGAGGGCCGCGTTGAGGACCTTGTCGGCAAGGAGGTAATTGGCGTCGTCGAGGCAGACGACGAGGACAAGGTCCTCTTCCACGAGGTGCTTTCCGATCCTATCGAGGACAACGTGGGAAGGTGTCCCCAGGGCCGGCGGTGCATGGCCAAAGAGGGCACAGTGGACATGGGAAAGGATGGAAAAGAGGGTCTTTTCCCCCTGGCAATTCACGTAGACCGGGACCATCCTTTTTGTTGCCTGTTCCACCTCCGCAAAGATCCGCTTCACGCTCGTCGTTTTCCCCGTTCCCGGGACGCCCCGGAGGACGGCATTGACGGGGCGGAACCCGTGGAGGCCGGGTTGCAGGCAGTAGGCGAGTTCCTTCATCTGCGAATCCCTGTATTTGAACTCTTCCGGGACGAAATCCAGCTCGAGGACGTCCCGGTTTCTGAATATGGTATGGTCCTGTTGATAAAGTGAGGGAAACATGGAACCGATATCAGCACGCGGGATACTTGAAGGAAAGGGGAGTGCGGGGTGAAAGTGAACGGCGGAGTCCCGGGATATACAGTTCTCCTGGTCCACCACGGGCCAATTTAGGCGGGGCACTTTCCGGGAGGGAGGAGAGAACAAATCGTGGAGAGGTGAGAAGGGGGGGGTCAGCCCGCTCCCTTTCGTGGCCCCTCGTCGGCCCCTGACCCTTTCAGCAGGCCGTACTCGATCTCGTAGTACCCGCCGCCCCTGTCCTGGAAGGAAAGGGTGTAGTGGACCATCCGCTGTGCCTCTGCCTCCCCGATCTGCCGGAGGAGAGAGGCCTGGTTTGTTCCATCGTGCCCGGCAAGTATCCACCGGCGGGTCTCGTCGCTCATCCTCCAGGACCGGGCCGGGACAGGATCGGGTGGTAGAGTGACCGTCTCGTCCCCGGGATCAAAGAAGGAGATGACCTCCCGGGTCGTGGCACGTGCGCCGACAGCCTCGCGCCTCTGCCAGTACGCGACAAGCGCCGCCACGAACGCGACCAGGAGCTCACATATCCCGGCCAGTTCGGCATCCATGGAATAACACCTCCTCTATCAGTCCTCTTGTGTGATCTTCACCTGCACCGGCAGGGACAGGGAAGCACCGTTCCATAGGAAGAAAGACCCGCGGAAAGGGGAGGGGGAAATCGGGTGTCACCGCCTCCCCTGCTCCTTTTCCCACCGGTTTTCGACCCCGGCGATGATCCTGATGATCACAAAGAACATCAGGAGGCCGCCAAAGCCGACTCCGATGAGGAACATGATCTTTTCTCCCATGGTGGTTGCCTCCCACCCCTGATGGGCCGGGATCTCCGTTCCTGCCCTCAGGCAAGTGCCGGGACCGTGTCTGCCCACTGCTCGACGACCGTCACAATCGAGTCATCCGAGTAGGAGGAGATGCGGACCTGGTCGCGGGTAAACGTCAGGAAGTAGACTTCCCCGGAGGGGTCGTGGCACCGGACGGTGACCGAGTACCCTTCCCTCTCGGAAAGGTTGACGGGGTCGCCGCCCATTGCCGTCGCAAGGGCCGTGTTTGCGAGGATGGTGCTCTTGACGGTCTCAAATGCCGATGCACTCGGGGCACGGGCGGAAATGACACCGACGGTCCTGGCCTCGCTGTTCTCGTACGCGATGCGGGCCGAGTAGGCCTCCCGGGTCTTTGCGACCGGGTCCATCGTGACTCCCCCGACCTCGTAGGCGGTGCACCCGAGCGGGTTTGCCGCGATCAGGGTGTTCACGATGGTGTTGAGCGCTGCCGCATCCGCGATCGGGCTCGAGAGGGCCCGGACAGCGGTCTTGGTGACGCTCTTTTCGACAAAGTCTGCCATGTTGCTGATACTCCTGGCCCTGGTTACCAGGGCCATTGTTCACGTGCGATACAAAAGGGAATATATTTTGAGCCGCGTGGTGAAAAGGAGCGCGAATTACCGCTGAACGGGACAAAGGAGGAGATTGATGCGAAAAAATGTGGTCGCCGGGGCATTCACATGGCCGGTTATTTCTGTCGGGGACGAGTGGGGGAATATCTCACGGCTTTTGGCATTTATTCTTGATAAAGTAGGAGTGTAGAACCATCAATGAATGCCTGGATGACTCCCCCTCTCCCCAAACACCGCCGCCTTCCTCGCCCTCCCGGCCAGCACGTCCCTCACCCTCCCGACCGGCGACGTGTACAGGACCTCCCCGGCCCGGAAGTTGACTGCCTTCCGGGACGCCGAGAGCCTCACTGTCCCCCCGGGGGTCCTGTCAGGCAGGAGCAGGAGGGGCTTTGTCTCTCCGTCCAGGACGCCGGCCATATCGGCGAGCGGGATGCAGTACCCGCGGCCATCGCAGTCGGACCGGACCACGACGTCGTCCCCTTGCAGGTAGAGCCTCCCGCACTTCTCGAACGGTGACGCGGGATGCTCCGTCACTGTCCACCGGGAGGGGGAGGAGTGTTCGGCAACGGGATGCCGGGAGGGGGCAGGCCGGAGTGGCCTTCCGGGCACGTTCGTGTTGGTATCTGTCGCGATCGGTGCCGGTTGTGAACCACTGCCCCGGATCCACCTGGTCAGGCGGTCCCGGACATGTCGGATACTGGTGAGCATTGCACCTCCGCGTTCATGTGTGCACGGTGTCCCCTTTCCCGTGCTCTTCTCTTCCTGGTGTACTGGCGGTTGTACTCCCGTACCTGCCCGCGGTGACTGTCCCGGTAACGACGCAGCCGCTCCCGGCACTCGTCGTGGTGCCGATGGAAGTTCCATTTCCCCTCGGGCCAGGCCGGCGGATTTGCCCGGCTGATCATCTCGAGGATGGTCGCTATCGGGACGGCACGCCGCTCCCTGCCCCCTGTACCGGGTGGGACGCCGGAGTGCACTGTCCTGGCCGGCACATCACGGGCCCGGGTCACCCGGTCACCTCCCCCTGTCCCCTGCCACTGGCCAGCCGCTGGTAACAGGCCTCGCACAATTTTGTCCCGGTTTCCCGGTCGATATAGGCCGCCCGGTCAAGCCGGCAGGCAGTGCACTGGCCCACCCCTGCATTGAGGGGCTCCATCCGGGAGAGGTCAAACGTCCCCGGCAGGAGTGAGACTCTGGCCTGGGCATCCTTCTTGGCCGCCAGGTAACAGGTCCTGCAGACCCGCCGGGCTTTTCTGTCAGGCCGCTTCCGCCGCTCGTCGGTGAGCTTCTCCACGTAGAGAGACCACTCTCCACCGCACATAGAGCACGGGGTCCTCTCCGGTCGGTCGAGCGGCTTGTAGTCATGGGCATCGATGGGATACGTGGATGGGTTCCTGCAATCCTGCAACACAGAGGGGGCTGTTGCAGGGATTTGGTACAGGCATATCGGAGGCTTTTGCATGGCGGTATCGCTGATTGCTTGAGATTGTGCAGAATTTGATTTTTTCCCTGCAACAGATCGCGGATCACAGAGAGAGAGAGATGCATAGGCACCCTCGTCACCATGTTGCTCTATAACCTGGGATTTGTTGCAGGAATCATTAGTACATAAATAATTATTCTTATTATAAGAGATATTTTGAGAATCAGACTCGTTTAATCCATTTCCAATTCCTGCAACACGTTTTTCAGGTTTTTTGCAGGATATTGCAGCATTGCAGTTTTTTTGAGAATCAGACTCGTTTAATCCATTTCCAATTCCTGCAACACACTTTTCAGGATTTTTGCAGGATATTGCAGCATTGCAGGACGGATTTTGAAAATCGGACTCGTTAAATCCATTTCCAATTCCTGCAACACCTGTTGCAGGATAATTGCAGGAATTGCAGGATGGATCATCATCGATCCAGACTGCACCCCCTCCGCACCAGGCAGAAAAGAGGTCCGGATCGAATGTGTAGGCCTGGGTCCTCCGTCGCATCGAGACTCCATGAGACTCCTCAGCGGTCACCACCGTGCGATCGCAGTAGGCAAGAGCAGGGCACTTTTCAAGGAGACCGGAATATGCTCTGCCCCGCGACATGTGGCCGTGAATAATTTTGTAGATTGCTCCGTGACTCCACCCACTCGCTTTCTGGAGCATGGGGATCGTGAACTCTGGCCACTGGTGACGCTGGATGATGGTCAGCAAGTCGGCCTCCCGCTTCGTCAGCTTCGTCTCCTGGCCGCCGGCGGTCCCGTTGAGGAGGGCATAGAGCCGTGCGGCCTGCCCGAAATCGTCGCGGGTGGCGATGAGGCAGGTGACAGAATCGACCTGGTGGGATTCCCGCTGCATGAACCGGAGCACCGTGTTTGCCTTCACGAGGTCAAGCAGCATCTCGGGGTTCCGCCGGTTCGATGCCGCCTGGAACCGGATCCGGGTCGCGAACGGGACAACGACGTGGAACCGCTGCTGCCCGATGATCTCCCACATCGCCCGGCAGACAAGGACGTCCGGCCGTTCTTTGCCGTCATCCCCGGGGACGGCCTCGTCCCGTGCGAGGACGCGGGCGAGGACGCGGGTATCCTGCACCTCGCTGTCATCGATCCAGCAGGTGAGCATCCGGTTGAAGACCTGGTCGTCCCCGGCCCCCTCGACCTTCGCGACCCACCAGACACACCGTTCGGGGATGGTGCAGACATGGGCCCGTCGCTCCTTGTTGACGGTATGGTAGACGTAGGGTTTTTTGAACGACGTGGTGACGCCCTTGAGGATCTCGGCCATCTCGTCAGAGAGGGAGCGGTCATCGAGCACGATCACGCTGCCGGGCTGGAGGTCGGGAAGGTAGAAGAGGGCCTTGTTGCTCATCGCCCCATCGAGGCAGAACCGTTCCGGGACCTGCCGAAGCATGGTCGAGAAGGCATGGCTCTTGCCTTTCCCGCTCTCTCCGGTGACAGAGACGTGCAGGCCGTTCGTGTTTGCGACCGACCGGGAGGCGAGCGAGAGGACCAGGCATTCGGCCACCACCTCGTCGCCCTCGTGGTCTATTGCAAACGTGCGGAGCATCGCGGATTTCGAGTCACCGTGCCGGAGGACCGCGAGGGCCTCTTCCCGGCCGGGGAGCTCATCACGAACCCCCGGCGGAGTGGTCCTGCTGCAGGCAGGCTCCCGGATCGTCCCGGCCTGTCCGGGCGGGGTCTCCGCGGGAGACCGTCGCATCTTTGCCTTCTCGCATTTCTCCCGGAGTTCCTGCCACCGCTGGGATCCGCCCCCGCAGGAGGCGTGGTGGCACCCGGCAAAGATCGCACCGCTCGGGAACTGGATCGCGAACGCACCGTCCCGGTGGGCCGATGAGAAAGGGCACTCCTCGAGGACAAAGAGCCTCCCGCCCCCGTAGGGCTTTTCTGCCGCAATCCCGATCCCGTGCTCAGAAAGCCAGGCGGCAAGGTCAATGGCCTTCCCACGCCCGGCGGGACTTTTTTCCGGGAGGAGTGTCCCGGGGAGCACCCCGGCAAGCGACTCGAGCTGGTCCCGGCCGACGGGGACGAGGGGGGAGGGGGCCTCGAGGACGCGGCCCTTCCGGTGCGGCCGCTCTGCCGTGTGGTCGCCCTTTCGCGACGTGGTGCCGTAGAGTTTCCAGATCCGGCCCGCGTTATAGTTCGCGGTGTCGATGGTGCACGTCCCGTCCGAGAAGATTGCGTCCAGGACCTCGAGGCACCGCTTCACGAGGTCCCGGCTGCCGTCGTCGTTTGGGAGGTCGATCCGGTAGAGGAGGTGGGCCCCGTTCCCGGAATCGGCGAGGAAGGGGGCCGGCCACCCCCGTTCCCCGGAGAGGTACGCGGCGATCTTGGCGGCCCGGTCGAGTGCAGCCCGGTGTTCCCCGTCGGTCGCCGAGACCCCGGATGGCCGGACCGGGTCGATGTCGACCGGGAACCACCGGCGGCGGACGATGTCCCCGTCGGCCGTGGTCGCGTCCTTCTTCGAGAGACGCATCTTGATGCGGTTGGCCCTCCGCGCAAGGAGCGCCGGGTTCACCTCGTTGAGGGTGACGTAGATCCCGGCGGTCCCGCTCCCGTCCAGGGGGACGACGGCTGATGCGAGGGCTTCCGCGTCGTTGAAGTAGCCTGATGCAATTCCTTCCTCGGTGATCGCCCTGACTTCGACGACCTGGCCGGGGTCAAAGAGGAGGGCGAGGGCTCGTCCGACCTCGCCGGCCGTCATGGGGTATCCCCGCGGCCGGACGGGGAAGGTGGTCTCCCGTCCCGTCCCCTCCCCTCTTTTTCCTCCGGACCGGGATAGCACCACTCTCCCGGCCCGACATGGGCGGCCGGCCCCCGCCCTTTTCGGAGACCCGGGTGCTGGTGCGGGCAGGGGAGGGAGAAGAGGGAGTACCCGCCTGCCCCATCAGGGGAAAACACCGTGTCTTTCTCCTGCGTTCTGGCCGGTCGGCACCCGGCTGGTGCGAACGGGGAGGCCCCATACCCGGGAAGCCACCCCTGCGATGCCCTCTGCCTCATGGGCCGTCCTCCTCTCCGGCCGGGTGCTCCCCGATGAGCCTGCAGGCCCATGTCGTTTTTTCCCCTTCCCGGATGGGATACGCCGCGGCACAGTTCTTTCCCTGGCAGAGGACGATCCCCCGGGAGTCTGACATGGCGGGACAGATGGCCCGGCGGGACATCCGGCCGTCCGGCTCCTCTGTCCACGTCATGCGTCCTGCACCTCCATGACGCCGCCGGGAAAGACCCGGTACCGGTGCCACGCTTTCCGGTCGGAGAGGACCCAGAGGTTGACCGGGCCGCCGACGTCACGGGACAGGGCCCGGAGTGTCCCGATCTCGTCCCAGAAGAGGATGGTTGCCTCCGAGACGGACGGGAGTGCCCGCCGGGTCGTCATGACCCGGAAGATCTCCGCCCTGCCGTCCCCTGACCACGCGGCCAGGCTCAGGGGGAGCGACGGCTCGACGACGCGGGCAACGATGGAAAAACCCCGCGTCCGGAGGAGTGCACGGGCCGCGTACTCGGCCGTCCGTGGCCGGTACCGCCCCGTCCTCCGGTGGGACCGTGCCCTCTCAGCCATCGGCATCCCCATCCTCTGCCTTCTCTTCCGGCTCCTCGAAGAGCGGGTTTGCGAGGCACTCGTATCCAGGGCAGAGACCAGAGAGCGTGCAGGTATACGTCACCCACCGGCCGGTCTTCCGGACGCGGAGGTGCGGGCACCTCTCCTTCTTCTTGTTCTTCTTCATCTTCTCCCCTGCCACCAGGCCAGCCCCCTGCAACGGTTGCCCGGGGCCACGGGCACGTCCCGCCAAAGATGGTCCCTCCGGTACAAGGGGGAACAGGAAAACCAATCCTCCATCTGCCGTCACCCCGTTGCCGGGAGGGCAAGGTTAATAGCCGGGAGGGCACAGGATAGTTTAAGCTCCCTCTGAAAAGCATCGCTGTGGAAGGCACCGTTTCCGGGGGAGCCCCCTATCCTTCGCATGGTAGTCCCTCGCCTGCCGTTGTGGTCACGTCCCATCCTGCACGGGCCCTGGCCCCCGGGGTGCGCCCGGCGTCCGTCTTCGTTCTTCCCGTGCTGTCGATCTTTTTCTGCGGTATTTTGCGTTCTTTCATGATTTCTCCCGTATGCAGCGCTCCTTTCCGGTCGTCACCGGGAGGGGCTTTGCCCTGCATACACGATACACATGAGAGGAATGGGATATAAAGTTGAGGAGGGGGGTCCGTGGAAGTGGATGGAGGGGGGGAGAAGGATGGAGGGAAAGGTGGGCACTCCTTTGGTAGCTTGATGGAACGGAGGAGGGGGGGAGGACCCGAAATATCCTGATGACAGGCGATCCGAAAGGGGAGGGGTAAGGCCTGACTACCGAGATATCTCCGTGTGCTCCACAGTTCCCTCTTCCGGCGCTCTTCTCTCATCGACAAAGGATGGTTCATTGTGCTGCAATGTCTCGTATAATCCAACAATAAACGAAGTGTGACTCCAAATTCTCCTTAATTCCCGGAAAAAAAAGCTCTTTTCACTAAGAGGTCCAAAGCGCTGTCACGCAACGATACCGGCAATGTTATCACTCTTTTGTCTAACCCATGGTTCACCCGACCAGGAAATGAAGCATAGGACCGGCTTGTGATACCTTGACTTTACCCAAATCAGCGACTACTCCTGCTCTTCCGGCTCTTTCCCTTTTTCTCTCCTGGAGTGCCAGGACGGAAAAGGCCCGGATCCGGTGTGTTAATGGTAGCATCCTGAATGACCCCTTTCTGGATTTTTATCCCCTTGAGATCAAGCTGGTCTTGCAAGTGATCCCAGACTGCCCTCTCCTTCCCACTTTTCTTCAATCGTTCCCGAAAATCCGCAAGGCTGGCATGATCCGGGATCTTTTCCGGGAACCCCAGGAACTTCCCAAATGAGATCCTGTCAGTTGCCTGGAATTCGATATCGTGATCAGAAAGGCCATAGAAAGATTGCAGAACAAGCATTTTCAACAGAACCATTTCATCGGTATCCGGGCCTTCCCCTTCTAATGGGCTGCGAGGACAAATATCCTGGATGATGGGACGAAATGCCTCCCATTCAATGAGTGTTTCAATCTCTGATAACGTGTCTCCCATGGGAGGGAGGCGCCTGGAGTGTGGATGAAAGGTATGGTCAGCAGGGAGTTTCATCAGACATGACTTTGGGGTAGTGATTGAAATGCTGTTGTGGTCGGGGATGAGAGTTGGAGAAATTTACGGTGGCAATCAGTGTATCTTTTTATCCTGAGATTACTAGATTATCCAACAGGGAATTAAAGCGAAATTTGAAATCAGGAATAACCTTCAAAAAGAGATAATATGCATCGATTACCTCGATTAACAGATCTCCCAAATAATCCTGCCGTCTATGCTTTATTCGGAGGAAAGAAAGGAAACAAATTCGTTGTATATGTGGGTATTGCAGACAAATTAAGGCAACGGGTCACCCAACACCTCATTCGTCGTGATAGTAGGAAAACCACCATATCATCCATTGTCAGCGTAAATCCAGATTAGCCCCCTCCCCAGATCACCACTCAGATAACTTCTGTAATTGAATCTTTTCACCAAATCCTAGAGAAATGACGAGTCCGAGTAAAAGTACATTCAGACAAACGGTCTTTTTCACAGATCTCGTT
>Ga0272448_1002697_pt1 | contig 21849 bp, 22 predicted proteins | sample YNPCB0191_FD_202220 | JGI IMG/M metagenome (GOLD analysis project Ga0272448, IMG submission 202220) | Hot spring sediment microbial communities from Yellowstone National Park, WY, United States - YNP-CB-019-1 | ecosystem: Environmental > Aquatic > Thermal springs > Hot (42-90C) > Sediment... | reverse complement strand
AAATTTGGGTATATAATATAATTGTTTTAATTTTAGAAATCTTTCAGTCATTTAATTCTTAATTTCGCTATAAAAAATTTGTGAAACTTCTTTTCTTTAATCAATCGCAATTTTTGAAAGGCGAAATCCAATTATATGGAGACGCTTATTTTGATTTCCTTTGCAATTCTTATCCTCGGAATCTTTATTGGCTATTTAATTCGTCAAAATATTGTTAGACGCCAAATTGATTCCGCAGAACAAAAAATTAAAATTCAATTAGAAGAGGCAAAAACAAAGGCCAAAGAAATTATTTTAACCGCTAAAGATAAAGCAGCGGCAATTTTAGATGATGCTCAAAAAGAAGAAAAAGAAAGAAAACGCGAGCTTTCATCTTTTGAACAACGTCTTAACCGCCGCGAAGAACTTCTTAACCAAAAATTAAGCGAGACCGAAGAAAAAAATCGCTCGCTAGAAGAAAATATTAAAAAGGTTAGAGAAATTAAAGAAAAAGTTGAGGAAATTCGTGGGGAAGCCCAAAAAGAATTAGAAAGAATTGCTAATTTAACTAAAGAACAAGCAATAAAAGAACTTTTTAACAAATTGGAGGTAGCCCATCGCCAAGAAATTACAGAATTATTGAAACGAATGGAAAAAGAAAAACGCGATGAAATTGAAAAGCAAGCTCTTGATATTTTAGAAACAGCTATTCAAAGATTTGGTCGCTCCGTTAGTAGTGAAGTAACAACTTCAAATTTTACAATTCCTAATGAAGAATTAAAAGGAAAAATTATTGGCCGTGAAGGACGAAATATCCGAACTTTGGAACGATTAACTGGTGTTGAGGTTATTATCGATGAAACACCTGATACCATTACCCTTTCTTCTTTTGATCCTTTAAGACGCGAATTAGCAAAAATTGCTTTAGAAAAACTTATTAAAGATGGTCGTATTCAACCAGCAAAAATTGAAGAAAAAGTCGAAGAAGCTCAAAAAGAATTAACCGAAAAAATTAAAGAAGCTGGTGAAAATGCGGCTTACGAACTTGGTATTTTAGATTTACCTAAAGAAATTATATATCTTTTGGGTAGATTAAATTATCGAACCAGCTATGGTCAAAACGTTTTACAACACTCAATTGAAGCTGCTCATCTGGCTAAAATGATTGCCGCCGAATTAGGAGCAAACGTCGAAATAGCCAAAAAAGCAGCTTTACTTCATGATATTGGTAAGGCTATTGATCATGAGGTTGAAGGAACACACATAGAATTAGGCCGAAAAATTCTTCAAAAATATGATATTTCTGAAGAAATCATTAAAGCCGTCGAAGCTCATCATGAAGATTATCCTTTCGAAACGCCAGAAGCTTATATTGTTGCCGCAGCTGAGGCTATTTCTGCCAGCCGACCGGGCGCTCGCCGTGATAATTTAGAAGATTATCTCAAACGTTTAGAAAATCTAGAAAAAATCGCGCTTTCCTTTGATGGTGTTCAAAAGGCTTACGCTATTCAAGCCGGCCGTGAATTACGAGTTTTTGTAGTTCCTGAAAAAATCGATGATTTAGGCACTTTAAATCTCGCTAAACAAATCGCCAATCGCATTCATAATGAACTAAATTACCCTGGCGAAATTAAAGTAAATGTCATTAGAGAAAGCCGAGCAGTTGAATATGCTCGTTAACAACTTATCCACACCCCCATTTGGAAACCGCATAAAATGTGATATAATTGAAATAGTTAGGATGTTCCTTTAAAGGTCGGTTAATTTTTAAAAAAATGACAAAAGAAGGATTAGTCGAGGCAATTTTGAGCAAATTTGAATTAGCTAGTAAAAAACAAGCTCGCGAAATTGTTGAAACAATTTTTGAAACTATTAAACAAACGATGGCTCGCGGTGAAGAGGTAGCAATTAGTGGTTTTGGTACTTTCCGTGTTGCTCGTCGAGCCGCTCGTGAAGGCATTAATCCTCGAACTGGTGAAAAAATTCAAATTGCTGCTTCTATTAAACCAAAATTTAGAGCTAGTAAAGCCCTAAAAGAAGCTATAAAATAATTATTTTCTGAATAGGTTTGTCCGGACAAAACTAAAAACTCCTTAATTTATAAGGAGTTTTTAGTTTAATTGCTTAAAACTTGTATCATTTTCCATTAATATTTTAAGTCTTTTTAATGCCCGATGATGCAAAACTCTTAAAGTTAAAGGTCTTTTTCGGATTATTTTTGCTATTTCTTGATATGATAAATCATCAATATAACGTAAAAATAAAATGTCTCTATGTTCTTCTGGTAATTGATTAATTAATTTTAGAATTTTTTGCGCTTCTTCTTTAATAACCAATCTTTCATTTAAATCAATCGGGTCAATAACTTCAATTTTTACATTCTCATTATCTAAGCTAAAATCCTTTTTTTGTTTACGATAAAAATCAATAATTAAATTGTGGGCAATGGCATAAAACCAACTACCAACTGGATTTTGAAGTGGTTTGAAGCTATCAATTGATTCCCAGGCGCGAATAAAAACTTGCTGTGTTAAATCCTCTGCTTCTTCTTTATTGCTCACTTTTAAATAAATATAGCGAAAAATTCGCTCAGCAAAAAGCGTGTAAATTTGACCAAAGGCTTCGGTTTCGCCTTTTTTTGCCCGAGAAATTAATCTTTTTATTTCTTTTTCGGATATTTCTGCCATAAAATCTTCTTTTAATTATATTACATAATTATTGCGAAAATCAAAATTTCATGATAAAATATAAAATATGTCGATAACCTATCAACCCAAAAAAAGAAAAAGAAAAAAGACACACGGCTTCTTAAAACGAATGAGAAAAGTGGGGGGTAAACGGATTATTAAAAGACGACGTCAAAAAGGTCGTTATCGCCTTTCTCTTTAATGAAAAAGTCGCAAATTATTCGTCGAGATAGAGATTTCAAATCGATTTTTACCAAGGGGAAAAAAAAGAATCTTGCCGAAATAACTCTCATTTATCTTAAAAGGAATGATAATAATATATTCAACCGTTTTGCTTTTTTAATCGGCAAAAAAATTTCTAAAAAAGCGCATGAAAGAAATCTCATCAAAAGGCGACTCAAAGCTATCTGTTCTGCATTAAAGTTGAAAGAAACAGGATTAGATATAATCCTCATCCCTAAACCAAATATTTTAGAAAAAAGTTTTACCGAACTGAAAACATTGATTGAAACGATTTTCCGAGAGGCAAAATTAATTTAATTTATGAAATATCTTTTATTTGGTATTATCAAATTATATCAATTAATTTTCTCACCACGAGTGGGTCTATTAAAAAATTTTTATCTTTTTCCTGCTCATTGCCGTTTTGAACAAGAAGAATCTTGCTCGGTTTACGCTTATAACGCCATTAAAAATTTTGGCGCTTTTAAAGGTTTAAAAATGGCTTTAATTCGCTTTGGTCGTTGTAGTGGATTTATTAAATAACTAAATAAATATGAGTGATTTTTTTCATTTATTTTTAGTCAAACCCTTTTTCAATATTTTAATTCTTATTTACAATTTTTCACCCATTCATGATATTGGTTTAGCTACTATTATTCTCACTCTTTTAATTCGATTGATTTTAGCACCAATTTTTTATAAAAGTAATAAACAACAGATCATTATGAATCGCCTTCAACCTGAGCTTTTAAAAATTCAAAAACAATATAAAGATGATAAAGAAAAATTAGCTAAAGCTCAAATGGAATTATATAGCAAACACAAGGTTAATCCTTTTGGCAATTGTTTTTTGGTATTATTGCAATTACCAATTATTTGGGCAGTTTATCGAGTATTTTTAATGGGTTTTAGTCCAGAAACTTTGCAAAATAATTTATATTCTTTTGTTATTATACCTGATCAAATTAATCCTCTTTTTTTGGGTTTAATCAATTTAAATAAGGCTAATATTTTTATCGCTATTATTGCGGCAGCGCTTCAATATCTTTCTACTAAATTAATTATGCCCCTCTCTAAACAATCTCAAAATAATGAACAGGTGGAAAATCCTACTCAAAAAATGACAAATATTTTACAAAAACAGATGATCTTTCTTGGTCCAATAATGACTTTTATTATTTTAGTTGGTTTACCATCTATTTTGGGTATCTATTGGACAATAACAACCGTCGTTACTATTTTGCAACAAAAAATTATTCAAAAACGCTTAGCAGTCGAAATGAATTTTTCAAACAATAATGGAAAAAATAATTGAAATTATCCAAAATATTTTAAATTTTTTAAATATTGATGATGCTAAAATTGATACTTCCGAACAAGATGAGGTTATAATGGTAAACATTCGGACGGAAAACGGTAAAACATTAATTGGTTCCCAAGGTAACATTTTAAAAGATTTTGAATTTTTAATTCGATTATTAGCGCAGAAAAATAATTTTAATAAAAAAATCAATTTGGATGTGAATAATTATCGTAAAAACCGCGAAGAACAATTAAAGAAAATCGCCAAAGAAACAGCACATAAAGTGATTATTACTAAAACATCAATTAAATTGCCTCCAATGAATGCTTATGAACGGCGCATTATTCATATGGAATTAGCTATTAATCCCAATGTGACAACAGAAAGCATTGGTGAAGAACCTAATCGCTATTTAATCATTAAACCTTATCCTTAATAAATTAGATAAAAAAACCGCCTTATTGGCGGTTTTTTGAAAAAATTTAGCGGGGCTTAGCAGTTGGCGAAGGACTTGGAGAAATGCTTGGCGATAAAGAGGGTTGAATTTGTTCTTGGGGCAAGCTCAAACTATACAAAATATTTGATTTTTCATCGTAGAAGAAAAGATGGTTGTCATCTCTGCTAATTTTTAAATCTTTAATTTGAAATGGTGTGTTAATTAATAATTTTGCCTCCATTGTTTCTAAATTAATTTGATAAAGTGTTTCATCAAATGTTAAAGCGTTCATATAATAAGCATCGGGCCAGACGCCGCTGAATACTGGATTAATGAAAATACTGCAATAAAGCATTGGTTTAAAATTAGCAAAAACGCATTTTTCCGGCAGAGTAATATTGGGAAAATCAGCTAAAACATAACCGTCTTTATTAATTAATTGGAGTTTTGGATTAGTGCCTTTTTGATCTGTAGTGAAAAGCAAACCGTATTTTCCTTGATGGTCCCATTTTAAAATTAAGCCAAAACCGCTTACAAAAGGAGAAAAAGTATTATTAGCCAAATTCAAACCTAAAACTGTTGTTTCTGTTAAGCCACTCGGTTTTTGAGTAATATAAGCAGTATTAGTTGCCGGCCAAATTAAATTCATATCGCTAGCGGCATTAAAATTCATTAAAATTTTCCGATTAGCTAAATTTTTATCTAACTGCGCCAAATAACTTGAAGGTTTAAAATTTTCTTGATAGTAAAGCGGATTATCTGAATAATAATACAATATTTTTTCACCATTAGGCGACCAAGTGGCTGTTTTTACATTTAAATCCAAATTTTTAACCTCACCTGTATTAATATCCAAAATACTATAAGCTGGTTTGGTGGCGCCTTCAGCAATATATTTAATTAAAATTTTGTCTTTTGCTGAAGGTTCTATATTTAAAATATTGGAGAAATTAACCCCTAATTCTCTTTTTTCTTCTTTAATCGGTGAATCTAAATAATTAAACTCAAAAAATCCTTCTTTAGTTAAATATTGAATTGAATTAGTGGCGCTTTGCCAAAAAGCTAGAATATCTTTAAAAATTAAGGGTTTTAAAACTGGTTGTTGAGTTGAACTTGTTTCGGTTTCTGAGGGTGAAGTAGTAGGAATAATAGTAATTGTTGGTAAAGCGCCGCCACCAGTAGGCGAAATATTTTCTTCAATTTGAGTGGCTGGTTTTAAATAAAACCAATAAAAAGCAAAAGCAATCGCCACCAAAATAACCAGAATAATAATTGTGATAATAATATTTTTTTTCATAGGAAACGGGTTTAAATAATTTAAACTGAGAAAAAATTTTTCTAATTTATTTAGCTATTCTCCGCCGCCACCAGCACCTCCACCACCTCATTCTCCTGATCCATATAATTGTTCACAAGATTTCGAGCATAGTTCATATTCCGATGAAGGATTTTTAAATTGATGATCACATATATGCTTACATTGCTCAAAGAATTTGTCTGCGTCTTCTTTTTCTTGTTCTTGTTGTTCTTTTTGCTCTTTACCACCCAACTGAACATTTAATCCTGGTAAATTTAAAGTAACCAAAGCGGGATTAATAGTTCTTAAAAGCAAAACCGAGGCCAAAATCAAAATCAAACCAATAATCGCATCAGTTATTTGCTCTTTCGCTTCTTTTTGTTTGCCAATATTATCACCACTTGTCGCATAAGTAATACCGGCGATAGTAATCATAATAATAGCGGCAATAATCGCAATATAGATAGCTAATCTGTATAAGCCGGAAATATAATCCGCTGGAGTAGCAGGACATTGATTTATAAACGGAAGAGGAATTTCTAAGCAACCACTTCGATTGGTTAGATTAAGAGTGCTTGCTGAATTTATTGAATTATTACTAACCGTCCCTGCTGTTCCACCGCTTGATTGATTGGGCGCCACTTGAACTCCCTGCGCTAAAACCAGCTGAACTAAGAAGATACTTGAAACAATTATTAAAATGGTAAAAATAATAGTTTTTTTCATTTTAAAGTAATATTTATCATTGAACTCGCTCTCACAATTATATCTCTTAAATCTTCAATTGTTAATTGAATTGTATAATTATTCTCGCCTTCTTCAACTTTTGGTAAAATAATAGTTTTTTGATTATCAAAGTCCATAAATCTTTTATCATTTACCCGCCACATATAATGCAATTTTGTGGGATCATCACTCGCAAAAAAGAATGGCACTGTTTCGAGTATTAGCGCTTTTGAAGAAGTGGAATATTGATTAATCACAATTTTTTTCTCACCCATTGGTCTAAAATATAATGCTGGCTGAGCTAAATTAATAGTAATGGTTTTTTCAAATGGCGTTGTTGATAAAGAAGTTAAAACTTTTACTGTCACCTTATAACTAATTTTATCTAGGTCTTCGAGACGAAAACGGCATTCTTTTAATCCTTTGCCCTCTAGAATTAAATTATCATCAACATACCATTGATACGACCAATCATCTGTATTAAAATAAGATTTATTTTTTGAGGAATAAACCAATGGCTGAACTAAAACTTTAACAACTGCAAACCTCGCTGGTATCGCTTTTCCTAAATAATCCACTGGCACTATACCATTGCTTTCCCAGCTGAGATACAAAAAGTTTTCTGGAGTTTGAACTTGGGAGGAAGTCTGAGTTTGCGAAAAAGAAACATTGCCTCTCATCATCCAGAAAGTTATTGTTAAAATAATTATTAAAATTGTCTTTTGTTTTTTCATATTTTATTCTGATTGTTTATTAGAATTATTTGATAATTGATTGGCTGATTTTAAAGCTTTGCCCGCCGCCTCTAATTCAACTTGACCAGTTGCTGCTCCCGCAATTTCTAAACCTTTAGCTACTTTTCCCGATAACACCTTTGGATGTCTTTGCTTTAAATAAATAAAAATGAGAATAACTGTTTTGGTTGGAAAAACACCAACAAACGGAATCATATCAATAAGACTTCCCAAAAGCATAAATTCACCCCTTAATCCTTTCATAAATAACCATAAAGTTAACGATCCACCGCTTAAAATACCTAATGCCCAAGCCAAAACTGTCCCAATACCAGTCCAATCAAAAATATCGACAATATCTGATAAAATTGCCGCCGGCAAAGGCCAAAGCATTAATTCAATCAGAGTAATTTGCGGTTCGGCCCGCACCTCAATTTTACTCTCTTCAATTTCTTCTTCTTCTTGCTCTTGATTTAATTGTAAATTTTCATTTTCGTCTGGCATAATAATTATAAAACTTATTAAAAATTTGAGCAACTATTTAAAACTTTGATCAAAATCCCTTTTTGCTTTCTCAATTTGAATCATCTGTTCTGGATTGGTGGTAATTATCTGATCTTCGGTATAAGAAGCAATCACTTTAATTGCCACATGTTTTGCACCAGCAAAGAAAATTCCTTCGCCAACATTAGCGCTTAAAAGTAATTGTTTTTCTGCTTCAGTTAGATTAAAAGTATTGGCCACAACATCAATAGAAGCCGGAGATTGTTTTAAAAGCAACTGTAAAGCTGAATTGGTAATAATTGGCTTTCCTTGGGGCGATTTAATAAAATCTTCCACATCTTGAGTTATTGTTGTCACACCCATCTGATATTTTCGACAACGTTTTACTAAACCAAACAAGAAATCAGCGCCGGCCGGATATTTCATCATCCACCACGCTTCGTCAACAATTAAAATTCTTCTTTTCATTTGCGAACGAATTAAATTCCAAATAAAGTTTAAAACCATATACATCGCAATTGGTCTTAATTCATCTTCTAAATCGCGCAAAGCAAAAACAACCAATCGATTATTAACCTCAACATTAGTTGGATTGTTTAAAAATCCGGCAAAAGTGCCACGCGTAAATTTAAACAACCTGTCAGCAAGTTCAGCACCACCCTCCATATTTTCCAAAACTGATTGTAAATCTTCCATTAACGGCGGCGTCAATTTAGTAAAATCGCTTTCCGAAGTAATATCGCGCGAAGCATAAGTTTCGCTAATTGCCCGATCCAAAATCCCAATCTGCTCTGAATTTAAATCACCTAACATAATTCTTAATAGTCCTGTTAAATTCAAAATATTGGATTTTAAAACTTCCTCCGCTGATTCGTCTACTCGTGGCGGCGGTAAATCAAAAGGATTAATATGATGCTCGGAGGTTAAAGAAATATTAATAAATGAACCGCCTACTGTTTCGGCTAAATGTTGATATTCTTTTTCTGGATCAATAATAATTACATCGGTTCCCATCATTAATGAACGCAAAATTTCTAATTTGCAGAAATAAGATTTACCACTACCAGATTTAGCAAAGATTGTCATATTGCCATTTTCTAAAGAAAAACGATCAAAAATTATTAAACTATTATTATGGCGGTTAATACCATAGAAAATACCCTTATCAGAAGTTAAATCTAGCGAGATAAACGGGAAAAATGTCGAAACGGGCGAAGAATTTAAAGTCGAATGAACATTGATTCGATCAGTATTTAATGGAAAACAAGATAATAATCCATCAGCTTGTTGGAAAAGCGCCGGCTTTATATAAACCATTCTGCCTTCTAAAAAATTAATAATTTTTTGCTCAATTTCTTCTAATTCTTTTGGTGAAGAACCATAAATAGCGATATAAACACCAACCTCAAATAATTTTTCTCTAGCTTGTTGTAAAGCATCACGCAAATTTTCTAAATCATGATAGGCTGTCTCTAATACGGGATCACGCACCAATCCCTTTTCCTCTCTTTCTAAAAGCTGAGCCTCCACTTGTGCTACTTTTCTTCTTAATTTTTTTAAAGCTGTACCTGTATCAACTGGATGAATAAAAATAGAGATATCGACTGTTTGATCAATATTAATTACTGGCGAAAACCATCCGGAAGTTAAATAACGAGGATAAGAAATAATGTAATAATTTTTTACATACAAATCCCCCAATCTCACATAGGTTGATTCAATTTCTAAAGCCGGCGGTGTCAGAATTTCTGAAATGGTCTGTGGACCAGTTTTTGATACTTTCGGGATATTTATCTCTTCATTTTTTGATGAAAAAGGTAAAATTGACATAGTTTTTAAATACCTATCTCCTCCTCTCCTAAATTTTCTAATTCTGAAGTAATGGTTAAACCGACCCTTTCTTGTTTTTCCGGATTATAAAAATTATAGAATAATTCGATTAATTCCGGCGTTTTTAAACGAATAGCATTTAATCCCATTGTTTTTAAGGTAGAAATAATAGCCGAAACTCGATGAAATAATTGCATTTTATTATTTGCAAATTCCATCTCTTTATTCTCTTCTTCTTGAACAAGATTAGAAGATTTTTTACCAAAAGACATTGGTAAATTTTTAAAAATTTGACCTAAGGCGCTGCCACCTTCTTCTGAAATCATTGATGGCGAGTAAGGAATAACAATGTAAAATCTTTTTGTCATAATATTGGTCGATTTCACTAATTCGCCAATAAAATTGTAATATTCTTGAATTTGCATTTTTAATAATTCATTGGTTTCATTTTTTTCTCTTTCCTTAATCTGCCTCAGATAATTATCTAAATTAATCTTTCGCGAATGGATTAAAATCTGTAAAGAAAAATCCAGACCATTTAATAAATTCTGATAAGCATTTAAAACTACTTCTTGTTCTGTATCGGACAATAAATCAAAATTAATACCCGAAACCATAATAACTGCTCTTAAAGAACCATCTTTCATAATTACACAATCATCTTTGATTGTTTCAATTTCAACAAATTTTTCAGTAGAAATTGAAGTCATATTATTTTTCTTTTTCTTCTAGTTCTTGAGCTATTTTCTCTAATTCTTCGACTGTTAAACGTTTTTGAGAAGTTTTTTTCTCAGTAATAATTGGCTTTTTTTCTTCAAATATTTGTTTATTTTTTTGTGGTCTTTTCCAAGTATATAAACGAGGATTAATATAAAATTTTAACGCATTGATTATAATTTTATTAAATGGCTGCTCATTAATTTTTACAAAAGCTAACGCAATAGAAAATAAAGCAATAAAAATACTTACTAAAATCCATAACCAAGTTTGTAAAACATAATTTAAAAGAAAAATCAAAACTCCTCCGCCGCCAATAAAAAGAAATTGCCTTAAAGTGAGCGGTCCAACGATTTTGCTTTCTAAATTAATAAATTGTGGGACTTGAGCAGTTGGCATATTTTTGTGTTTTAATCATTAAAATTTTAGTTTCCTTAAATCAATAACATTTTCAGCTGGAATATTTATTGTTTCTTCTTTTGGTAATGGCTCTTTTTGTTCTTCTTTGGATTTTTCTACTTCTTTTTGAATAGATTCTGGCGCTGTTTGTTGAATTTTTTGCTGTTTTTCAAGTTGTAATTCGGCTGTAGCACTTTTTAATTCATCTTTTATAACTGATTCTAAAGAAGGTTTTTTTGTTATTTCAGGTTGAATACTACTTTGTGGTTGAAAAACATTTTCAAGTTTCTCTTTTTTAAATTCTTCTTTCTTTTCTAAGGTTGGAATTTCAATCTCTTCTGGTTCTTTCTTTTTAACTTCTTCCGAAATTGGCTTAACTGATTCTGATGTTGATGGAGGCGTGGGAATTGACAAATCAAATTTCGGCGCTTGTTTAGAAATTTCTTCTTTAGGTATTTCAGACGAATAATTTACAATTTTTATCGGGCCAATTTGAGCTGTTGATGAAGTAGTTGGTTTTTCCTCTTTAACTTCTAAGGGTTTAGTTGGAACTTCTTCTTTCTTAAATGGCTCAATCGTTTTTGGTGGTTTTGGTGGTTCAGAAGGTTTTTCAACGGAAATTGATTTAACTTCCGGTTCAGTTTTAATTTCTACTTCTGAAATTACCTTTTCCTTACTTGGTTTCACATCTTCAAAAGAAATAACCCAAGGCGATTCTTTATCTAAAACTGGTTTTACTTCGGTTTCTTTGCCAATAATTATCGGCTGTTCTGGTTGAGGTCCAATTTTTTCTTCTGGACGTTTAAATTTTAAAAATGAAAGAAAGGTTCTTTTTGGCGATGGAGTCACTTCCTGAACAATTGGCTGATTTTTAATTTCCTCTAATGGTTTTTCAATTTTTATTTCGGCTATCGACTTTGTTTTTTCTTCTGGTTTAAATTCTTCGGTTTTAATTATTTCATTTTGTGATTCTTCTGGCTTAATTACTAGTGGTTGAAATTCTTCTTTGGATAAGGCCTCTTTGGTAGCCGATTCAGTAAGAGAAGATTTTTGAATTTTTGATTGAGATAGCTCGGTTTTTTCTGTAATCGAACCCACCTCTTTTTCTAAACTTTCCATTGCTTTAAAACGATGGTAAATTTTATCTAAATCATCACGAATTGGCGCAACAAATTTACTTTCAATTTTTTGGGCAATCTCTTTGGCAATTATTGGATTTACTCCATTATCGGTCAATTCGCCACTCAAAACAGGAATAAAAACATGTGAATCTAATAATCCCAAAAAAACATTGTGAGTAATACCAATCATAATATCTGATTGAGAATAATTTAAATTATTCTGCCTTTCTAACTCCAAAAAATAATCAGCCAACTCATCACTTAAAAGAATCTTCTGAATCTTATCAGGCAATTTTTCCACGCGCTCCATTACCTCATTCAGAGGTAAAATTTTTACTTCTTGATCATTTTTCTGATTAGTTGTTACTTGGTTTTCCATAGGTTTATTGTTTTATTTTATCGGATTACCTTTACTATCAAATAAGGTGGCTTTTGGTTTCAAATTATTAACAGCCCATGTTCGACCGCTAAATCCGCTTTTCAACCTCTTTAAGAATTCTTTCTGGCTTAAATCATCGAGCTTATCAAATTCTTCTTTGATTTGCGCAGTATATTTGTTTAAAGTAGATAAGTTGATATTTCTTAATGATTTTGCGGCTTCTTCGGGGTCGGTTTGAATCTTAAATTTAATTGCTGCCTCTAAAACAATAGGATCAGCAATTTTTTCTAAGTTCAATTTTGAAGAATCAATATTTTTTACTCTTAATACTTGTACCACATTTTGAACATCACCACTTTTAGCAGCAGTTCGAATATCAGGATGCCAATCTGGATGTTTTTCTATCGTTGTTTTATAAGTCTCTTTATCATATTTTGATAATAATGAGATGGCTTTATCTATATCTTTTTCTTCTAATTTATCTTTTTTAGCTAAAACAGAATACATTGCCGCTCTTTCTTTTGGCATTAAAGCAGAATCTTTCATTTTATTTAATTGATCAACACTAACATTCTCATATTTTTTAGTTCTTTCTGACCACTGTTTCTTTTCCATCTCCTCCGCCTTACCGACAGCATAACGACTGGCTGCGCCAATTCCGGTTAAACCAACAATGGCACGCAGTCCTTCATTTTCGGCTGCTCCTTTATTAATTGCTCCGCCAATTGCGCCTCCGGCCCGAGCTGCCAACAAAGCGCTTCTGTCTTTAATTGCTCCTCCTACTTTTCCGCCAGTAGATTTAGCTAAATTCAGCGCTGAACCAGCTATTCCTTCCCCCATTTTCTGACCAGCAATAAAACCAGCTATTAAAAATCCAGCTACTAAAACCATTTGTAAAATATTTTGGATCGAATACATCATATTGGAAGCAGATGTATTTAGATTTGATGCTACGTTTAGATTATTTAAATGTTTTGAAGTTTCTAAAGCTAAATAAATAAACATTCCCAAAATCGGCGCGACAAAACTCCACTTTAAAAAATTTTTCCACCAGTTATCAGCTAAATCACTAGGCGTTCCCTTAATTTTAATTAAACTAGCTGTCCAAGCCAAAGGAGCAAATATTAACAAAATCCATAATTGAAACAATCTAACAAATAAGATTACTATTAAAGCGCCAAAAACAATAATCATTAAGAAAGTAAAGATAATAGTAAACATCAATTTACCAAAACCAATAAGAATTGTTTTTTCATTCTGTTGCGCCATCTGGTTCTGAATCCATGCTTGCCAGTCTTCTGGTGTTGAACTAGCAGTAGGGGTCTCTAGTATATTAGATTCAACTAAAGTTTGAAGTTTTAAAGCATTAGCTAAAGACGCTGCTACTTTTTCACCTTGCGGATTTACCTCGCTAAAAACAAAAAATCTAAAAAAGACATTGGAAAAATCAATAATTACACCACCAATCATTAAACTAAAATTAATCAATACCGCTATTATAATTACTTTAACAATTAATTTCTTAGTTGATTGAGATTGAATTCTTAAAATATAACAAAAAGCAATATAAACAAGAATAAAAACGAAAAACATATTAGCCAGATCTCGACAAATTCTCCAGCCCGCTTGAACCACTGGCATTTTTGTAAAAACAGACGCATCTAAAACCCAAGATAATAATTTTGCTTCTAAAATAATTATCTGCGATCCAAGCCAGGCAATAGCTGATGCTATCCAATTAAATAAAGTATAAACCGCTTTTTGCGTAAAACTCCCTATTCCTAAAAAATCTGCTGAAACAGAAGAAAAAATAAAAATATTTACAATCAAACCAGAAATTACTCCTGTAATTAATTTTGGATTTTTAAAACTTTTTAGAATTTTTTCTTTGAGTTTTATTAATTTCATAAATTAATTTTAATAGGAAGGTAAATTTGTATTATGCTCCATCTGACAATAGTGTATACAACTTTGCAAATTAGTAAATTCACCATTAGCATCAGGTATGCATTCCCCATCATTAGTGCAAGTAAAATGATTTTCTAAACTTGGCGAAGAGGAAGGATTTAGCGAAGAGGAAGGAGTTGATGTAACTTCTTGTTGGCAGTTATTTTGACAAGTAGTGTAGTCAGAGTATTGTCCTGTAGAATCAAAAATACATATTCCTACATCTGAATCACAACCCCAACGATAAGAAGGCGTTTTACAATAATTTTCACAATCTTTCAAAGAATTATAAGGTCCATTAGGATCAATTTCGCAACTAACCGTTTCTCCAGATTCTCCATATGAATTACAAGCATAATGAAGTTCTAAATTATCTTTTACATCAGATTTTTCTGGTAGATTTAAAAGACCAGAACCGTATGAACCATATAAATTATTACTGCCGGATTCTTTTTGATTAACCGCTGATTTAACTATTCGTGCAATTATTGCTTTGCCAATTATTTCTCCATAAGCCGTCAAATCAGCAGAAGTAATAAAATAGGAATCAGTTTTATCCAATTGAGTAGTTAAAGCTTTAGAAGCAATATCGGCTTTTGTTTGAGAGGGAATACTAATTTCTTCCATTAAACATTTTTTGTTACCAGTAACCGAATCAGTTTTCCAAATTAAACATCTTTTAGTGGGAGTATAACCGCTTTGTGTTTCTTTTTCTGCTGCCTCTTTTGCTTTTGCTAATTCCTGTTCTGCGGCCTCCTGACTCATCATCCAAGCTCCAAAAGCATTGTTCCAAGGATAATAACTTTCTTCAAAAGCAATCCAACCGCCATTGGTAAAGTTATCATAAAAAGATTCTATATTTTTTACAACCATTGATAAAGTACATCTCGGAAACGGCGGTTTCCCTGGTAATTGAGTATTCACTCTTACAGAAAAACGAAACGGTTCACACAACTCAGAAAATGGGGAATTAGCAATATATTCACCAAGTGTCTGATCAGCAACCGTTTCAAAAAATGCTTTCCAATTAGTAATAAATTGGGGCTTACCGGTTGTCTTACCACTAATCCAATCAACAGTTTGAGAAACCATAAGATCCATCATTCTTTTGGCATACATTCTTAAAACTAATTTTGTTATTTCTGCCTTTTTCTTTTTTATAGCTTCTTTTTCCCTTTGAATCCATTCTTTACAAGCTTGTTGAACCAATTGTTCAGTAGCTTTATCTTCGACTTTTTGAGAACCAACCGCTCCTCTTGATGCTCCACTTGCTAAATTTTTGAAAAAGTTAGTCACAGCTTTAACCACCTTTTCAGCTGCGCTATAAAGACCTGTTTTACAAATTAAAATTTCATCAAAAGATATTTTCTCAAAAGATTCAGGCGCACTCTCTATCACTTGATCCTTTTCAAGATCAGGTGGTATTAATGCATGAGCAGAAAAAAATGGTGTCAATTCCATTCCTACAAAAGAAATAATAATTAAAATAGTAATTATATTTTTTTTATTCATTTAAAATTTTAAATAATTTAACGCCCCATCATTTTCCATTTTTTTTGTTAAATTAATCATCCAATTCTGATAATAAGTATCTATTTCTTCAAGAAATTGAATAGCCGCCAAAGCGCGTAATGGATCATTAGAATAATTATAAAGATCAAATAATATTGCTTTTTTCATATTCATAAAATTAATCAAATCCAAATGGATATTAGTATAAGAAGGTGGGATAACTAAATTTTTTAAATCACTAATTCCTTTATCCAATTTATTAATTATATCTTTAATAAAATCTGCATCTTCATTATCAATAAAAGCTTGTAAATTTTCTTGATAAATATCTTCTGTTAATTTATTATCATAAATAATTTGCATCACATTCATAAAATATTGCAAAGAAGATAGTGGTGGATTTTCTTCCCCAATCTTTAATTCATTAATAGTTGTTAATTTTAAATTCTTCCAAAAATTTACTTTATATTTTTGAAAAAATTCATCACTAAATAATTCCTCATTTGGTACTTGCAATTGGCCGGAGGATAAATCATTATCAGCGTTCATCTCTAAAATTTTTTGGCTTAATTCTTGGGATACTTTGAGGGTTATATTTTCATCGTCTTTTATCTCTAAATTTTTCACATCTGCCATTAATTTTTGATTGTTTTGTTCCAAACTAAAAGCTTGGGCCGCACTATTAGTTATGGGCTTTGGATTGTCTATTGCAATTTTTGGAGAAGAATGAGAGGATGAATGAATAATCAAGAAAGAAATTAAAACAGCTATTCCTAAAATAATCAGACTCAATTTTAAATAGTTCTGACGCAGCATATTCAATTAATATTATACATTAAAATTAATTATTAATTAAGCATTTTTGCTAAAGTTATCCACAATGGCAGAGATAACTCCCCTGCTCGCGTTTTTTCTGATAAATTTAAACTTTCCAAAACGCTTTTTATTTTTTCTTTTTTAAATTTAGTTGACAAATTATTCAAAAGCGTTTTTCGCGGCTGTTTAAAAGCAATTTTTAGAAGTTTAATAATCGCCTCTTCGTGGGAAAGCCGCTTATTTTTCGAAAAAACTTTCAATTTTATCACAGCGGAATTTACTTTTGGCACTGGGTAAAAATCTTTTGATTTTAAACTCATTATTAGTTTTGGTTCTGCCCATAATCTTAAAATATTAGATAATAAATTAGCTTTGGGTGGCTGGGCTAAAATTTTTTCCACCACTTCTTTTTGTAAAGTCAAAACAATTAATTGAGGCGGATTTTTTAATTCCTGAAAAATGCGCAAAAGTTGTCCACTTAAATAATAAGGAATGTTTCCAACAATCTTATAATTTGGATATTCCAAAGAAATTTTTTTAATCACATCGCGCACATCACCTTCAATAGCTTTTGGCCATTCATCATTTTTTATTCCTAATCGTTTTTTTAAAAATTCTAACCACTCTTTATCTTTTTCAATGGCAATAATTTTTTTAGTTTTTTTCAAAAGCTCAGATGTTAAATTGCCACTGCCCGCTCCAATCTCAATAATTACATCATTACTTTCAATTTCCAATGCTTCAATAATTTTTTTCAACGCCTGCCGATTTCTTAAAAAATTTTGTCCCAATTGTTTTTTAAATTTCATATTTTTTAAATTTTAAAAATTAAATTCTCCAATCATTATCCGAATCATCGAGTAATTCAATTTCCGGATAATCAGGATCGGTTAGTGGCATATCTTTATATGGTTCAAGTTCAATTTCTTCTTTAAACTGGGAAGAAATTTCTTCAATGAAGCGAGATGAATCACTAATTTGTAACTGACCAAAGATTCTCCGGCGCGAGGACCAAATTAAATAAACCTCTTCTTTAGCTCGCGTCATTCCCACATAAATCAATCGTCTTTCTTCCTCTAATTCTTCAATTTCTGATTGCGATTGAATATGAGGCAAAATTCCCTCTTCCACCCCAACAATAAAAACTACCTCGAACTCTAATCCTTTAGCACTATGCAAAGTCATTAAAGAAACATAATTTTTATCATTTCTTTTTTCATCACCCTCTTGAAAAAGCGTAATTTTCTCTAAGAAATCATTCAGTGTCCCTTTTTCATAATGATCAAAATCATCAGCCAACCTAATTAATTCTAAAATATTTTGCCATTTATCTTGCGGCTCGCGCGTTGTTTCTTGAAGATATTTTTGGTAATTAATTTTCTTTAAAAACTCTTGGATCAATTGAGTAATTGGAATTTTATCAACTTTTTTCTTTAATTCCCCATAAACTCCAACAAAATCCTGCGCTTCTTTAATTTCTTTTAAATTTTTCCAAACTTTTTCTGGCTCACTATCCTTAAAAATTATTTCTGTCTTTTTAGCACCAATCTGCCGTGAAGGAGTATTAATAATTCTTTCTAAACTCGCCAAATCATTAGGATTAGCTAAAATTCTTAAATAAGCAATCACATCCTTAATTTCTTTTCTCTGATAAAATTTAATACCCGCAAAAATTTGATAAGGAATGCCAGCCTTCAAAAAAACTTCTTCTAAAACTCTCGATTGAGCATTAATTCGATAAAGGACGGCAAAATTTTTATATTGGTAATGATACTGATCAACTAATTTTTGAATCATTGAAACCACAAACTCCGCTTCTTCAATATCATCTAATGTTTTAACAACAAAAATTGGCTTGCCTTCTTTATTAGCAGAAATAAGAGTTTTTTCTCTTCTTAATTTATTGTTTTTTATCACTTCCTGAGCTGCGGCTAAAATATTTTTTGTTAAGCGATAACTAGTTTTTAAAACAAAAACTTTAGCGTCTGGCCAATCTTTTTCAAAATTTAAAAAATTACGAAAATCTGCCTGTCGCCAAGCATAAATTGATTGATCTTCATCGCCCACCGCACATAAATTTCTACTTTCTGAAGATAAAATTTTAATTAATTGATATTGAGAAGTGTTAGTGTCTTGATATTCGTCAACTAAAAAATATTTCCAACGCTGATGATATTTTTTTAAAATTTCTGGATATTTTTGAAAAATTTCTACTGGTAGTTTAATTAAATCATCAAAATCAAAAGCATTATTCAAAATTAATTTTTCTTCATAAAATTTATAAACTTTGGCTACTTTTTCTTGAAAAAAATTTTCAGCATTTTCTTCATAATCAAAAACATTGATCAATTCATTTTTGGCTCGAGAAATTTCATTACGCACCGCGGCTGGCAAAAATTGTTCTTTGGGTAAATTAAGCTCAGTTAAACAATTTTTGATTAATCTCAGTGAATCTTCCTCATCAAAAATTACAAAATTTTTTTGGCGGTTAACTAATTTTAAAACATCTTTTAAAATATTAACGCCAAGTTTATGGAAGGTGCCAATAAAAATTTTGGAGGAAAAATGATTCTCGCCCAAAAGAGTGCGAATTCGATTTTTCATTTCTTCAGCTGCTTTATTAGTAAAAGTAATTGCCACAATATTTTCGGGCTTAATACCAGTGGCTAAAAGATAGGCTAGCCGGTGAGTCAAAGTTTTTGTTTTACCCGAACCAGCACCCGCCACAATTAATAGAGGTCCTTCAGTATAAAGAACTGCTTCTTTTTGATCCTCATTTAATCCTTCTAAAATTTTCAACTTATCCAACATAATCTTCAGTTTAGCATTTTTTGCTGATTTTTTCCACTAAAAATAACTATTTTTTTCTTTTCCACAGGTTATATTGACTAGAAAAAATAATTTATTATAATTTAAAATAATCCTCACTAAGACAATATTTTTTTATTGAAATTGTCTTATTAAGGAGACAATTAAAAAAGCTTATTTGTACACTTTTTACCATTTTTAATCGATTGAACCAACGGCTAAAGAATGTACTGAGAGCAATTTTATCCCTTTCTAAACTCTTTAAATCTAAAGAGATTCTCTTTTATCTTAGGCAACCATTATTTATGGTTGTCTTTTTATTTATTTTAACAGGCATCATTACATTTATTAATACCACTTCTGAAACAAAATTACTTCCTTTAAAAGAATCTGATCGTGGTGTCATGGGCGGCCCAAGATCTTTAAGCAATAATTCACCGGAAGATTATTCAACACCAACTATTTTTGCGTTTTCTGTTAATCAAACTTCTTTGAATTCCTCTTTAAATATGGCTGGAGATAATTCTTCTATTTATTATCTTACTGATTATAGTAGTTTACAAAATCCCAATTCCATTTTGACTGGTATTAAAACCATTACCAATGGTATTTTAATTTATAAAGCTCGAAAAGGAGATACACTTTTAAGTGTTGCTTCAGATTTTGGCATTAGTTTGGATACTATTCGCTGGGCAAATAATTTAAAAACTGATCGCTTAACTCCTGGACAAGAATTAATTATTTTGCCTGTTTCTGGAGTTCTTCATGAAGTTAAACCCGGTGATACTGTAGAAGATATTGCTCAAATTTATTCTGCCTCTATTGAAAAAATTATTGCTTTTAATAATTTAAATGGTTCTAATTTAATTCCAGGAGAAAAAATCATTGTTCCCAATGGGCGGATACCCAAAACTTATAAAGTTTTTGCTGCTAAATCAGCTTTACCTGAATATCCTTATTATTATGTTTTACCAACTACTGGTTTTAATTGGGGTGTTCTTCATAATGTTAATGCAGTAGACATTGCTAATTACTGCGATACGCCAGTATTCGCGGCAGCTGAAGGATTAATTGAAGTTATTGCTTATGATAATAGTTATGGTAAATACATTAAAATTCAACATCCTAACAATACTGAAACACTCTATGCTCATTTAAACAAAATCATTGTTAATTCCGGCGATTATGTTACCCAAGGTCAAATAATTGGCTATATGGGTAATACTGGTTATGTTATTGGCAATCCGGGATGTCATCTTCATTTTGAAATTCATGGCGCCAAAAATCCTTTTGCTAAGTAAAAATTACTCGGCACCATTTTATAGATAATTTTTTTTCATTATCTTACAAATAAAACTGACTTTGATGTCAGTTTTATTTTTGTTTTTCTAACTTATTTAATGATGCTGAACAATTTTTTAATTCTCATTTTTAATCCGATATCTTAATGCCTCGGCAATGTGATCACTTTTAATAATTTCTGACTGAACCAAATCAGCAATTGTTCGAGCGACTTTAAGAATTCGGTAATAGCTGCGCGCTGATAAATACCAATTTTCAATCGCTTTTTTCAATAAATTTTCTGCTTCATTATCCAATTGGCATAATTCTTCAGTTTCTTTTGAGGTCATTTCCGCATTAGTAAAAATGTCTCGCTTGATTTTTTTAAAGCGCTCTTTTTGAATCTGACGCGCCATTTCAATTCTTTCTCGAATTTTTTCAGAAGACTCGCCAACTTTTTCATTTTTCAATTCCTCAAATTTCACACGCGGCACCTCAATCTGTAAATCAATACGATCCAATAAAGGACCGGAGATTTTCTTTTGATAACGCATAATTTCTGAGGGCGAACAACGACATTCTTTTTCCGGATCACCATAATAACCACAAGGACAAGGATTCATAGCAGCAACCAAAATAAACCGCGCGGGAAAAGTTAAACTGCCTTGAACGCGGCTCACAGTAATTTCGCCATCTTCTAATGGCTGTCTTAAACTTTCTAAAACATCGCGGGCAAATTCCGGAATTTCGTCCATAAACAAAACTCCGCGATGCGCTAAAGAAATTTCTCCGGGTTTTGGCCACGAACCACCGCCCACCAAAGCAATTTTTGAAGCGGTGTGATGTGGAGAACGAAAAGGTCTTATTAAAACAAGAGGGTTCTCATTAGAAAGCAAACCACAAACACTATAAATTTTACTTACTTCCAATGCTTCTTCTAATGACAAAGCAGGTAAAATTGAAGGCAAAGCTTTAGCTAGCATACTCTTTCCTGAACCAGGCGAACCAACCATTAAAATATTATGACCGCCCGCAGCAGCAATTTCTAAAGCTCTTTTAGCTTGATATTGACCTTTAATATCAGAAAAATCAATTAGGTATTCATTAAATTTATTTAAATCAATTTCGCCACTACTAATAAAACCAATAGC